>Ga0210017_1000859_pt1 | contig 26439 bp, 21 predicted proteins | sample CryGeyCG2014_020_FD_183966 | JGI IMG/M metagenome (GOLD analysis project Ga0210017, IMG submission 183966) | Groundwater microbial communities from aquifer - Crystal Geyser CG08_land_8/20/14_0.20 (SPAdes) (version 2) | ecosystem: Environmental > Aquatic > Deep subsurface > Groundwater | place... | reverse complement strand
ATCACGGCTTCAAAATGTCGCTCTTGGCGATGACTGGGCGGAAAAGATGACAGCTCAAGTTGATATTTGGGAAAAGGAAAATGTTTTGTCGTCGCAATCTTTCGCCCAAAATCTTGACGAGAAAATTAAAGAGGCGGAAACGAAACTTGATAAGCTGGTCAACGCTTTTTTAGACGGCTCAATTGAAAAAGAAACATACCTTGTCAAAAAAGACGAACTCATCAAAACAAAAACAGACCTTAACAAAAGAAAGTCTGATTTTGGGCGAAGGGGAAACAATTGGATTGAACCTTTGCGAAACTGGATAAATACCGCTCACCACGCTGAAAAACTTGCTTTGTCCAATGATTTTTACGAAATAAAATCATTGGCGGAAAAAATTGGAACGAACCGCCATTTGCTTTCCCAAAAAACTGAATTTGAATTTGTCCGACCTTACGATTTAATTCCGAAATACAGAGCTTTTTGCGAAGCGAGACCCGCTCCCGCATCGCCGTGCGGGATAAACTCCGGCGGGGCGAGCGAGCAACCAATCGCCTCTGAATTTGAAAAAAGTTTAAGTTGGTCGGGATTGCCCGGCGCGAAGAAGACCTTATCCACATGCTGGCTATTCCCATACTTGTCCGCCAAACAATGATCCCTTCCGCCCGAACCGTAAACAAGCACTTTTTTCATGACTTTTCCTCCCTCTTTTGTTTAATTGTTAATTAAATAAAAAAACGCCTATATCCCAATAATCGCGATTGCGATATTTTAAGTATGTTTTAAATACTTAATTATTGCGTTTTTTCCGATTTTTTCATTAAATCTTCCACTACTATGCTAATAGCAGTCGTAATCGGTATAGCCAGAATAGCGCCTAAAACTCCTCCCAATTTTAATCCGATTAACAGAGCCAAAATAACCGCGATAGGATTAAGACCCAAAGCCTTTTTCATGATTTGAGGAACAATAACATGATTTTCAAATTGCTGAACAGCGAAAACTAAAATCAACACCAGCATCCCGGTCATCGGAGAAACCGTCAAACCTAAAATTATGGCTGGAATAGCCGAGACAATCGGACCGACATAGGGAATAATTTCCATCAGTCCGGCAAAAATCGCGAGAGATAAAGCATAGGGCACGCCGATAAAATAAAGACCGATAAAATCCAAAACGAAAATAACCAGCATCAATATTAGTTGGCCCGTCATCCATTTGCCGATTTTTGTCTTAATTCGGCTGGTCAGGAAAAGCGCGTATTCCTTGTGTTTTTCCGGAACAACCGAAGCCACGAAATTGCTGATGCCGTCTTGTTTCGCCGCCATATAAAAAACCAAAGCAAAAACCACGATAGTTGAAATGAAAACCGAAAAAATTCCCACGGTCTTGGAAAAAATATTGCCTGAAATTTCGGAAAAACCGCCGTTCGATTCTCCGATCAGCTTTTGAATATCCAGCAGATTCCCTTGAGTTTGAAAATAATCCTTAACTCCCTGCAAATATTGCTCTATATTTTGGGAATATTCAGGAAGCTTGTGATAAAAATCCTGCAATTGCTCCATTATGGGCGGGATTAAAAAAGACACGGACAATCCGATAACGGAAAAAAGGAGAAGATAAATAATAATTACTCCCAAAGAACGGGGAATTTTCCTTTTATGCATCCAGTTGACGGCCGGTTCAATCGCGGAAACAATCACTAAAGAAACAAAAAGCAGGGCGATGATGTCTTTAATCAGATAGAGAAACCAGCAGCCTAAAACAACCAGCAATGTGCGAAAAATTATTCCGGTAGAAATTTCCACATGATTTTTTTCTGACATAATTTTATTTTAATTTAATTCCGCCCAAAGCGAGGCGAGTTTGTTTACGGATAAATTCCTCGCGATTTATCATGAAATCGGGCTTTACAACCGCCCTGGAACCGGCGTTACCGCAATAAAGCTCTGATTTTTTTTGCGTTTTGATGCGGTCCGATTATGGCTAAATTGAACTTGCTTTGAGAAAAAATCTCTCGCGCTACTTCCAGAATATCAGTTGAGGTCACTTTGTCAATTTTTTCAAAAATTTCACCCGGTGTCAGGATTTTTCTCTTTTTCATTTCCTGACCGGCAAAAAACATCGCGACTTCATCGGAAGCTTCCAGATCCATAAGACTTTTACCTTTGATGAAATCTTTAGCCTTTTGCAACTCCTTTTCGCCCACTTTCAAATTGGCGATCTTTCGATATTCCTGCAAAATTGTCTTAGTTGCTAATTCTAAATTTTTATGCTCCACTCCGACTTGCGTGGCCAAATATCCGCAATCGGCGTAAGCTTCAATTCCCGTTTTGACATAATAGGCCAAGCCTAATTTTTCCCGGACTTCGATAAAAAGACGGCTGGACATGTTGCCTCCCAAAATAACCGCCAGCAAGGAAAGGGCGAAGCGCTGCGGATGATTTTCCTTATAAGCCCGCGCGCCTAAAATAAAATGAGTTTGGTCGGTTTTTTTAAATTTTATTTTAACCGCCGGCTGACGCTGGCTATCTTTAACGGGGGGGAATTTTTTTATTTTCTTTCTTTGCATCGAAGAAAAATATTTTTTTATGGCTAACAGCGCCTTCTTTTCATTTAGTTTTCCGGCAACGCAAATTATCGTATTGTTGGCAAGATAAGAATTTTTAAGATATCGGATAAATTCTTTCCGCCTGAAAGACTGGATGGTTTTTTTGATTCCAATAATTTCCCGGCCCAGAGGATTGTTCTTATACAAAAGATTTTCAAAAACATCCGCTACGGTTCTTATCGGCGTATCCTCGTACATATTCAGTTCCTGCAGGATAGTTCCTTTTTCTTTTTCTATTTCTGCCGCTTCTATTTTAGAATTAAGGAAAATATCGGAAATCACATCCAAAGCCGTTTCAAAATGTTTGGCATCGACTTTGGCGTAATAAAGCGTTTTGTCTTTGAAAGTAAAAGCGTTAAATTCTCCGCCCACCGTGTCCAGTTCTTCCGAAATATCCAAGGTGGTCGGCCGCTTAGCCGTTCCTTTGAAAAACATATGCTCCACAAAATGAGACAGCCCGGCTTCCTTTTCATTTTCATAACGCGACCCCGCTCCGACCAGAATCATCACCGTCACTATTTGCGTTCCTTCCATCGGAATAGTGAGAACGCGCAGGCCGTTTTTCAGCGTTTTTTTTCCATATTTCATAAATTTAATATTCTTCCAATAATTTTATCAGCAATCTTACCGGCGCGCCGGCCGCTCCTTTGGATAAAAATTCATCATAAGAAGCATGATCTCTCGAGCCCATGTCAATATGCAGCCACTTGGGAAATTTTTTCGCGAATTCGTAAAGAAAAGCTCCGCCCAGGATGGATCCGGCATATTTTGTATTTCCTTGATTCCTTAAATTGCAGACATCGGCAAAAACTCCTTTCACTTCTTTTTCGTATTCCTCCCAAAGCGGCAACGGCCAAACATAATCGCCGCTCTCCTCTCCCAATTTCTTCACATTTTCAATTAATTTTTCGTCCTTTGAAATTATCACGGAAGCTTTTTCGCCCAAGGTTATCAGGGAAGCTCCCGTTAAAGTTGCCACGTCAATCACCAGGCGCGGATTATATCTTTCGGCATAAGTCAGAGCGTCTGCCAGTATCACCCTGCCTTCCGCGTCGGTATTTTGGACTTCTATGGTTTTTCCCGACATAGATTTTAAAATATCATTGGGACGCAGGCTTTCCCCGGAAGGCATATTTTCCACTGCCGGAATAAGACCGACGATTCTTTTCTTGATTCCCATTTTAGCAGCCAGAATGACCGCGAACGCCACTGCCGCCCCTCCGGACATATCCCGGTGCATTTCATTCATATTGTCATCCGGTTTTAAATTTAATCCGCCCGAATCAAAAGTCACGCCTTTTCCGATTAAGACTATCGGATTTTTTTCTCTTTTGCCGGCGTATTCGAGAATAATAAATTTCGGTTTTTCCATCGAACCTCTGGCTACGCCCAAAACAGCTCCCATGGAAAGCTTCCGCATATCCGCCTCTTCCAGAATTTTCACCTTGACTTTTGTGTTCTTTGCCGATTTTTTTATCTCGCCCGCCAATAATTCAGGCGTCATTTCTCCTCCGGGAGTATTGGATAATTCCCGCGCTTTGTTAACATGCTTTCCTGTAAGCTGGCCCCTTTTTATCTCTCTGGTCAAATCAGCGGATTCCCCGTCTTCAGTAATAAAAACCACCTCTTCCACGAAATTCCAACCGCCCCGGGGAACCTTCTTATATTTTATAAATTCATAATTAGCCATTTCAAAATTCACCGCCAAAACTTTTGCGATATCTTTCTTATTCTTAAAACCAAAATCTTTTATCTTCCGCCAATCCAGGGCTATTTTTTTTACGCCGTATTTTTTAGCCAGAACGATTATCTGCCTGGCGATGAGAACGGCCTGCCTTTGATTGATTTTTTCTTTTTCCGGAGTTTTTATCTCCAAAATTTTTTCTTTATTGTTAAAAATCAAACGGCTCTTAATAATTTTTTTATCAAAAAAAACCCGGGCAAATTCCCTGCCTTTAAATTTAAATTTCTTTCTGGCGATAACCCAAATTCTCATGCCGTTAATTCAGTTTCTTATCCAAATATTTTCCTAATTCTTTTATTTTTATCCTTTCTTGTTTCATCGTGTCTCTGTTTCGAACCGTCACGGCCTTATCCTTTAGCGTTTCAAAATCGACAGTCACGCAATAAGGCGTTCCTATTTCATCCTGGCGGCGATAGCGCTTGCCGATGGATTGTGTTTCGTCGTATTCCACCATAAAATTCCGCTTCAAATCATTCCAAATTTCTCTGGCAGGAGCCGTCAGTTCCTCTTTTTTGGAAAGCGGCAAAACCGCCGCTTTCATCGGCGCCAATCTTTTATCCAGTTTCAAAACCACCCTGATTTCTGCGCCCACTTTTTCCTCGGTATAAGCCTGATCCAAAAACATAAAGACCAGCCGGCTTAATCCGACGGAGGTTTCCATGATGTGAGGAATGAATTTTTCACCGGTTTTTTCATCAAAATAATCCAGTTCTACTCCCGAATATTTCGAATGTTGGCTCAAATCCCAATTCCCTCTGGCGTGAATCCCTTCAATTTCTTTGAATCCGCCTAAAGTCTTAAAATTATATTCGATATCAAACGCTTCGCTGGCGTAATGGGCCAGTTTTTCGTGCTGATACCAATGAATCTCGCTTCTCTTGATTCCGTATTCCAAATACCATTGCCACCGGATATTTTTCCACATTTCATATTTTTCTTTCATCGCGCTCGGATGCAGAAAATATTGCATTTCCATTTGCTCAAATTCACGGGTGCGGAAAATAAACTGCCGCGCCACGATTTCATTCCGGAAAGCCTTGCCCACTTGCGCGATGCCAAAAGGCAATTTTTTATGAAGCGAATCAACGGTGTTTTTATATTCCAAATAAATTCCGCCGCAAGTTTCCGGCCGCAGATAAACCACATTTTCTTCCTTAAGTTCGTCAGTCGGCGAACCAATATTGGATTTTACCATCAAGGAAAAAATTTTGGCGGGAGTTAAATCAGTCGAACCGCAATTAGCGCATTTTAATTTCTTTTCCTCGCGCAATTTTTCCAGATGTTTATTCAATTCTTCCAGCGGCGCCTTGTCCGCACTGATGCCGAACTCTTCCAGAATATGATCGGCGCGGAACCGGCTTTTGCATTTCCGGCAATCTACTTGTGGATCGTTGAATCCGGCCACATGTCCGGAGGCGATCCAAGTCGTCGGATGCATAAAAATCGCGCTGTCCAGTCCCACCACATCCTCGCGCATTTGCACCATCGCTTTCCACCAGGCGTCGCGGATATTATTTTTCAGCAATGTCCCGTAATGGCCGTAATCATAAATCGCTTGCATTCCGCCGTAAATTTCCGAGGACGGATAAACAAACCCCCTTCTCTTGCAAAGAGAAATCATTTTTTCCATTAAATTGTTTTTGGCTTGATTGGGCATAAAAATATAATTATGAATTAAAAGATCCCCCTTTAACTTATCTTAAAGGAAATTCAATAATTTGCAAATCTTTGTTGAAAAATTGATTTCTTACCTGTTAATTCGACTCGTTTGACAAATTTCCTTTTTACCTGTTTACTAACTAAAAATCATTCGTTTTTTAATTTTACTCTTAATTCATTGTTTTTTTCTTTAATTAAGGAGGATAAAAAATGAAAAAAGAAAAGTTAGGTTTTATCTGCATGGGACACGGGGGTAAATTTTTTTTCCTTAATAAAGATACTGGAAAAATAATCACCAAGGATATTGAGGAAGGAGAATATACGGTTAGAAGATCAACCAGATTAAGAAGAAAATTCCCCCTAAAACAAAAAGTTCGCCAAGAGTTAATGGATACACATAACTTACTGACTCAAGGAATATAAAAAAAATTGACTCAAGAAACACAAAAGCCGACTGAAAAAATTCTCGTCGGCTTTTATTATTAGTAAATCTTTCGGCAATTTATGCTATAATTAAAAATATAAGCCTAAACCGACAAAAAAATGATTGGCGAAAAATTTTTTAGCCCAAAACCGGCGGAAAAAGAAACCGAAGCAAAAAATAGAATAAAAGAAAAAAATGAGCTTAAATCTCCCGACAGGAGAGGATTTTTAAAAAAGGCGGGAAAAGCAGTGCTGGCCGCCGGATTAACCGGCGCGGGAATAGAACTGGGATTAGATAAAAAGGAAGCGCGGGCGGATCAGCCAGACGGCGAAAAGCCGGGAGTCAAAGAGATGCGAGAAAGAGAAACTGAAAACAGCCCGGAAAAAGAGGGCTATTCGGAAGAAATGAGAAAATTGAAAGATGACCTGTATCTAAAATACGATGCGGAGCCCAAAGAGGGCGAGAGGAAAGAAAAAACAGATAAGGAAATTCGTCGGAAAAATTTCGATTTTATCGTTCAAACTGTCAAGGGCCGGCCGGAAAAATATCCTCTGTTGGCAAAAGAGCTGGAAAAATTAAATGACAAGCAAATCGTCGAAGAATTCGCCAAAAAAGGATTTTTTTTGAACATTTATAAGGACTCGGCCAAAGTGGAAAAAATAATCGGCGAAGCGGAACTGCTGACGGAAGCCGACGGGTATGGCGAGGGATATAAAGAAATAGGCCCGAAAGAAATAAAAGACAGCTACGCCGGAATAGACAAACTGTTTTCAATCAAGGATCCTGATTTTAGGGCTGATTTTTTGATTTTTTCCGAAAAATCAATAAAGCCCGGCGGATTCAACATTGACGGCGTTTCTTTCGTAAACCGGGACGGTGTCCGGGAACATCATAAAAAAATTAACGCCATGGCGAAAGACAGCCCAGGCTGGAAGGATTATTCCCTGGAGCAATATCAAAAATCCATCGAGGCAAATGAATTATGCCATCATATTGTTGAAAAATTTTATGATAAGAAAATAAGAGAGCCGTTTTACCTTGGACGGCAAGGAACATGCCTTTAATCAGATTGAAGAATTTTTTTCTGATGTGAGCGACATCGGCACCGATCCGAGAGGCGCCTACCGGGTGATCAATAATTTATTTTCTTCCCTGGTTTCGTCGAAAAACAAGGAGGGAAAAATTTTTATCGATATCAAGAAAGAAGGAAATAAATACTTTTTCAGCGATGAATTTATGCTGGGCCTTTTGAAAAAAGTTTTTGAAAACAAACCGGAAAGATATAAAATTTTTATTCATGCTTTGCTTGAATGTTCAAAATACACGGGTCGGGAAATTAATTTTGACATATCCGTCGACATTAACGATGAAAAGATTTTGAAAAAAATAGACAGCCGCGTCAGAAAAGCGGCGGGTAGCGAAGCCGACGAAATTTTGGAAGAAAAAAGAGATGAAATCAAAAAAGAAATTTTTAATTTGCTTACCGGCGAAGATTTGCGATTCATTCAAGAGGAATATTTGAAAATGGGGAAAAACTTTCTGTCCCGGTGTGATTCTTTTCGAAAAAAATAAGAATTTTTGCCCGCCCTTGCTTTCCACCGCCGCCAAATTTCGTGCCAACAAAGTTGGCGCGTCGCTTAATGAATTACCTAACCGCAGCAATCTGTGGGATAAAATTATTTCGTAATTTACAACAAAATCTTGCGATAGCAAATTTTTGTTATAAAAGTCTTTGGTGGAATATACTAAACGAAACTCGAAATCCTTGTCTCTACAGCGCGTTCCGCACCAAAAATTTTTACTGGTGGATCCAGGCAGAATCCCTGTCCGCCTTCGGAGGAGAATTGCCGTCTCGACAACGCGCCCCGCACCAAAAAATAAACGTGGAGATACCGGGAATCGGACCCGGAACTCAGCAATGCGAATGCTGCGTAATACCGTTTTACTATATCCCCAAAAATTACAAATATTTTTTATTCTTAAGTTCTTTGGGCAAATATTCCTGATTGGAACTGTCTTCCAGCGGAGTGTATTTATAACCTTTACCGTATTGCAAATCCTTCATTAATTTCGTGGGAGCGCTGCGAATGGGCAGCGGCACCGGCAAATTGCCCCATTTTTCCACATCCTCCTTGGCTTTCCCGTAAGCCAGATAAGCCGCCACACTTTTTTGGCTCTTGGCCAAATAAATTACGCACTGCGCCAAATGGACATTGCATTCAGGATAACCCAACTTATGGCAAGCGTCAAAAACCGCATTGGCTAAAAGAAGAGCCGTATTATTAGCCAGGCCCACGTCTTCCGAGGCGAAGCGCACCAATCTTCTGGCAATATAAAGCGGATCTTCCCCGCCTTCAATCATTCTGGCTAACCAATAAACCGCCGCATCCGCGTTGCCTCCGCGCATCGATTTATGCAAAGCGGAAATAATATTGTAATGCTCTTCCCCGCTTTTGTCATAAAGCAAATGGGATTTTTGCAAAACTTTTTTCACCAATTCTTCCGTCACTTCCACTTTTTGATTCAAGCAGGCTTCCAAAGTATTTATCGCCATCCGGGCGTCGCCATTGCTAAACCGCGCGATCATTTTCAAAACATCGGCTTTGACTTTTTTTTGCGTTTTTTGCAGCGCTCTCCTTAGAATTTTTTCGATATTTTCTTCTTCCAATCTTTGCAAAACAAAAACTCTGACGCGGGAAAGCAAAGCGGAAATAACCTCAAAGCTGGGATTCTCCGTTGTCGCCCCGATTAAAGTCAGCGTTCCGTTTTCCACCTGCGGCAAAAGCGCGTCTTGTTGCGCCTTATTCCAGCGATGGATTTCGTCGATAAAGAGCACCGTTTTACGAGAGATTTTTTTATTTTCTTTGGCTCTTTCGATAATTTTCAGCAGGTCTTTTTTACCGCTGGAAACCGCGCTTAAATTCAAAAAATCCGACTTGGTTTCCTTGGCGATAATAAAAGCCAGCGTAGTTTTCCCGCTGCCGGGCGGCCCCCAGAAGATAAGCGAGGGCACGCGATCCTGGCGGATGGCCTGCCCCAAAAAAGCCTCTTTGCCTAAAAGCTCCTCCTGACCAAAAACCTCCTCCAGACTTTGAGGCCGGATAATATCCGCTAGAGGCGCGTTTTGCGCAAAATTATTTTCCATTAAATCCATCTTAAGCCATAACCGCCATTTTCGCAAAACCCCGCACTAACTTTCGTTCAAAGACTTTTTGATTCTTTTCCGCAGTTGCGCCCAAGCTTGTCCAAATTGTTTGATTTGCTTTTCCCTTTCTCTGGCGTCTTCCTGTGATAAATAGGCTTCGTAATAAATTAATTTCCATTTGTGATTTTTTGTTGAAAACGACTTACCTTGATTATGATCAAAAAGTCTTTTTTTAAATTATTAGTATAGCCATAATATAATCCTTGGATTTCATTTTTAATTACGTAAAAATAATACATATAGATAATAACGAAAGTTAGTGCGGGGTTTTTAATTCCTCCATCAAATCCAAATAAAATTTCAAATTATGCAAACTCGCCAAACGCATCGCCAGCGGTTCTTTGGCAGCAAACAGATGATGCAAATAAGACCGGCTGTAATTCCGGCACAGCTCGCAAGCGCAATTTTTATCCACCGGAGCAAAATCTTTTCGATATTTTCCGTTGTTGATATTGATGGTTTTGTAAAAATCCCCCTCCCGTCCCCCTTTTACAAAGGGGGAAGATTTTTTTTCTCCCTTTTCTAAAGGGAGAATTAAAGAGGGATTTTTCTTCCAGACAAAAAGCTTTCCATGACGGCCTTCTCTGGTCGGAATCACGCAATCAAACATATCCCAGCCGTAAGAAGCGGCGCGAACGATATCTTCCGGCTTACCGATACCCAGGGCAAATTTGAGCGCGTTATCCGGAATAAAACTGGCGGTCTTTTCCAAAACTTCGGCCAAAAAATTGCCATCCTTATCCATGTGACGGGCGCCAAAGCCATAACCGTCAAAACCAATCTCAACCAGTTTTTCCGTGCAATATTTTCTTAAATCGACATATTCTCCGCCTTGGATAACTCCAAAGATAAGCGGCCGATTTATTTCTTTAATTTTTCTTTTTTTTAATTGCTTCTTATACTCAATTTTGCATCTTTTAGCCCAGGCAATCGTCCGCTCAACCGCTTGTTTTATTTTTTCCTTGATGAAAGTATTAGGCGGCGGATCATCCAGGCAAACCAGCATATCCGCTCCCAAATCGAATTGAATTTGAATCGCTTTTTCCGGAGTCAATTCGTGTTGCGAACCGTCCAGCGGCGAGCGAAAAATAACTTTTTCATCCGTAATTTTTCCCAGTTGGGGATTTTTATGAATCAAAGAAAAAACCTGGTAACCGCCGCTGTCCGAAAGCAGGGGTTTTTCCCAGCGCATAAATTTATGCGCGCCTCCCGCTTTCCGGATAACTTCCATCCCCGGCTGAAGATAAAGATGATAAGTATTGATTACCAGCGGACCGATACCAACGGCTTCCAAATCTTTCCGGCTTAACGATTTAACAAATCCCCTGGTCGCGTCGGGCATAAAAAACGGAGTGTCAATAACTCCGCTTTTAGTTTTCAATCGGCCTTGGCGAAATTTTTTTCCGCCTAAAACTAATTTGCCCAAAAAAAAAATTTTTTCAACTAAACTAAACATGCTTTGAATCATTCAGCCGGCTGAACTTTGTAATTCTTTTCCAGCTTGGCATCTTCTTTTAAAGAAGTGGTTTTTTTATTTCCAAAAAATCTGATTTCTTCTCCGGTGAAGAGATCTTTGGCGCTGAAAACCGTTTCGCCCACCAAATTAACCGCTAAACTAACCTGCTCGGGAGAAGGTTTTATTTTCACCTGGAAAACCACTTCCCGGGGAGAATTGAGAATTCCCGCGCCTGATTCAATATTGCCGATTTCCCAAACTAAGTTATTGGTCCGCTCGTTGAAAGTATAATGCAAAACGGCGTCCTGCGGATTTTTCATTTCCGTTACTGTCGCTCCGGTGGGAATCACTGCTTTCACCTTAGCCTCGCTCAAATCGTTCAGAGCGTTGGAAATTTTCCAGTGAATGGCGTAAGTGGTTTCTTTGCCCACTTCCGGCGGAATAGGCCCGTAATTTTCAATGACCGAATCATAATAATAACCGGTTGTTTCCAGCACGATTTCGGAATTAATTTTCATATCCATTCGATTGCCGGAAATAATTTTATTTTCTTCAATGAAAGTCGGCACATCCTGGCTGTCTATTTTGGCCAGACTGGAAATAATAAAATTTTTATCGGAGCTTTTTTCTATCGGCAAAGATTCTTTTATTTTAACGCTGAACTTTACCAATCCCTCCTGACCGGGTTCGAATTTTTTCAAATCTTCATAATCGGAAGCTTTCCAGGTGATAATTTTGGAGTCGGGATTAAAAGCTCCTTTTTCCAGTTTCAAGGAAGCATAATCCAGAGCCTCCCCTTCTAATTTTTCAGTTATAATCACGTCGCGCAGCCCGATTTCTCCGTCATTCCTGAATCTGATTTCAAATCTAAGCAATTCGCCCAAATTGACATTCAGATTATCCCGGCCGTTGACCACCTGGCGGATAATCAACGGCGAACCGATTATCCGGGTCTCGATGTTTTCTTCATCGTAAATGACAAAATCTTCTCCATCCATTATGCCGATATAAGCTTTGGCGGTTCGGATATAATTCCTAACGCCTGAAAGCTTTCCGCTTATCACGATTTTCCCGTTTTGTCCGGGTGCCAGCGTCCCGATGCGCCAAAAATCGTTACCTTCTGAATTGAGCGGCTCCGCTTTAGTGAAAACGAATCCCTCCGGATATTCCATTTTCACTTTCATCCCCGTTATTTCTTTTTCTCCGTTGTTTTGATAGCTTATCTGATAATCTATCGCGTCATCATTAGCTAAATTTTGCGGAGCGCTTATTTCCAGTTTTACCGGAGAAGACTGGACTGCCACGCTTAGTTGATTTTGAGAAATAAACTGTCCGCCCAAGCTGGAAGGCGTATAATTAATTTCCGCCTTCAGATAAATCAACGATCCCTTGGGACTGAAAATTTTTCCCTTAAACTCAACCGCGCCTTCTTTCTTGCCGGCTATATTTCCCAAATTCAGCGTCAAACTGCCGGCTCCTTCCGGACTGAATTCGGGATTGTTTTCCGGAATAAAATTTTTGGGGAAGCTTATTTTCAAAATCGCGTTTTTTAAAGTAGTTCGATTGTTATTTTTATATTTTATCTCATATGTCAAGCTTTTGCCGCTCAAAGTTTCCTGCGGACCGCTTAAGGAAACTTCCACCCGGTCCTGACTGAAAGATGTTTGGCGAAATTTTAAAAATCCTAAAAGCAACAGGATAAACAAAATCAAACCGCCGGCAATGGTAAAACCGGTTCTCCAAATTTTCCTTTTGGCCAGTCTGGATTGTTCCGCTTCGACAATCCAGGCGTCCTCCTTGGAAAAACTCTTCCTGGCAATGTCTATCGGAGCGAAACGCGGATCAAAACCGGTTTGGCCAAGCTGGGGAGGTTTCTCATTTTTTTCCCGCTTATAAAGTTTATTTTTTATTTCGTAAAGCGACATAGCATTGATTTTTTGTTTTATGTCTTTATTATAAAATAGTATTAACCCTATAGCAAATCTTATCTGAAGAAATCGGCCTTATGCGAGGTTTAAGATAATTTACCGCCCTTACGTTGTAAAACGGTATAAATCCGAAGTGAAACGGATATAAAAAAGCTAAGCCCCTTCCACCCAAATTAAATATCTTTTGGCAATTTTCTCCAAATCCCGGATTTCTTCCGGCGTGGCCGCCAATTTAGTCAGATTTTTGAGATGATTTTTGGCAAAAATCCGGATAATTTTAATCGAACTGTCTTTGACCGGAAAGTCGCTTTCTGAATCCTTGGGGCACCGGGCGCATAAAAACCCTCCCTGACCGGGACTGAAAAAATTTTCTCCCGGAGTGAATACTTTTCCGCACGCCAAACATTTTTCCGCCTCCAATCCATAACCCAGCTGGCGCGTAAATTTGAATAAAAAGCCCAGCCGGAGCAGCGCTATTTTTTCATTTTTTTCTTCGGACAGTTTTTCCAGAGTTTCCAGGTAGCTCAAAAGCAACCTAAAAGCTTCTTCGTCTTTTTGCTGTTCCGGAACTAATTTATCCGCTAATTTAAAAACCGCGAAAACATTCCTGGAAAGTTCCCAGTTTGAACGGATGGCGGGAAAATTATTTTCAATCAAAGAACCGGAAATTTGCCCCAGCCCTTTTCCCCGGGAAATAAAAATCTCCGCTTGCGTCAAAGGTTCTAAAAACCCCGCCAGCTTGGCGTTGATTTTCCGCACCCCTTTGCCCAAAACCCGGATTTTCCCCGTTTCCAGAGTAAAAATAGTGTAGACCCGATCGGCTTCGCTTACTTCCCGGCTGTTCAACACTATTCCGCTATAACGATAATCCATAAAATCTTAAGATTCTTTTTCCTTTGATGTTAAAAGAGAATAAGCATAGAAAAAATAAATAATCACGCCGGATTCCAGGACGCAATAATAAAACCAGCGATGGATTTCGCAGATATCCAATTTTTTCCAGGTCCATAGAGCCAAAAGCGTGAGAAGCAATTCCCAAAACCACTGTCGCTTTTTTTCTTTAAGACCGAAGGATAAATTAAAAATCAGCAAGAATAAATAGATGCCAAAAAGAAAAATCCAAAATTTTTCCGGCCACTTGGCGCAATCGATTTCCCGGGTGATGTTTTCTTCCCGGACGGCAAAAGCCGCTTTTTCGTCAATGCGGGCGGGAAAAATCTTGCCGGGTGAATTTTGCGCTATCCTGTTTTCTTGTCCGCTTACCGCGAAAAATTTACTTTCCGCCCGAACCGGGGCAGAAAATCCCAATACCAGGCTTAAAATCGCCAAAAAAATGATTCTTTTTTTGATTGTAACCGGGCTTAAATCCATATTTTTAGCGTTTAATCGCAATTTCTACTTCTTCTTTGCCAACTTTAAGGCTTTTTCGCAAATCAGCTTCTATAAGAAGGCCTTCTTTAAATTCTGTAGCTAAAGCTTCTTTGGCGATAATCGAACCGAATTTATCAAAAACCTCTTTGGCTCCCTTATATCCAATTTGAATCCGATTGTCAACCTCATATCCGGCTTCTTTGCGCATCTCCTGGATGAAGCGGATAATTTCCCTTGAGAGGCCCTCTAGTTTTAGCTCCTCGCTAATTTCCGTATTTAATTCAATTTTAAGCTCTTTTCCGGCGACTTTTTCCACTTCCTTGACATTAAGCTCTTCTTTCACAATCGCAATCAGCTCATCGCGTAATTGACAATTAGCAATCTGTAATTTGGATAATGGCTGGCGAACTTTAATACCGGCTTTGGCGCGCAATTGCAACGCTTCGGTAATAATATTTCGAGCTTTTTCCATTTCTGCATTTAATTTTTCATCAATCAGTTTTTCATTCGCCACCGGAAAATCCTGCAGATGCACGGATGAAAAATCCTCCTCTCCTGCTTGAGGAGAGGATTGAGGAGAGGTGGGAGACAAATTCCGATAAATTTCTTCCGCAATAAACGGGCAAAACGGCGCCATCAATTTGGCCAGTTCCGTCAATACCGTCCACAGCGTCTGATAGGCATTTTCCTTGTCAGCGTCATTTTCACTTTTCCAAAATCTTTTTCTCGATCGGCGGATATACCAATTGGAAAGGTTGTCGATAAATAATTCGAAAGGCTTGGTGGATTTTACCAAATTATAGCTCTGCATATTTTCATCCACTTTTTTAATTAGTTTGTTCAGTTCGGAAATAATCCACTTATCCAGCAGGTTTGTAGTTTGTAGTTTGTAGTTTGTAGCCTTTGATGGTTTCCAATTATCCACGCCGGCGTAAAGAACAAAAAAGGAATAACTGTTCCACAAAGTCGCCAGAACTTTTCTTTGAATATCCTGGATGGATTTTTCGGAAAAATTAATATTTTGCGCATCTAGAAGCGGCGAGGATAACAAATAAAAACGTAGGGCATCGGCGCTATACTTTTCCAAGACAATATCCGGCAAGGTATAATTTCCCAAAGACTTGGACATTTTTTTACCATCCGCTCCGGCAATAGTTCCGGTCGTCACGACATTTTTAAAACTTTCTTTGCCGAATATCCCCACTGAAATAACATGCAATACATAAAACCAAGCCCTGGTTTGCGCGATATATTCAGAAATAAAATCCGTCGGAAAACTTTTTTCAAATTTTTCCTTATTTTCAAAAGGATAATGGAATTGTGCGAAAGGCATCGAACCGGATTCAATCCAGGAGTCAAAAACTTGCGGAATTCTTTTCATGGATCCACCACATTCGCAGGCAAAAGTAATTTCATCCACTCCCGGTCGATGATAATCCTTAAGTTCCATTCCCGAAACTTTCTTGAGTTCTGCATATGATCCAAAAACTTTAATTTTTTGGCAATTCTCCTCAACACATTTCCAAACCGGGATGGCCGTCCCGAAATAACGATCCCGAGAGATATTCCAATCCGGTGCGCTCTCAATTCCATTTAGAAAACGGCCATGTTTCAAAAAGTCCGGAAACCAGTTAATATTTTCATTCTTCGCGATCAAATCTTGACGCATTTTAGCAACATTAACATACCAAGCCGGTTGCGCCTTATAAATTAATTTAGTCTGGCATCTATGGCAATGCGGATAACTATGGGTAATCTGCTCACGTTTTAATAGAAAACCCTTTTCTTTTAGCCATTTTACGATTTCCTTGTTAGCCTCCCAGACTCTTTGTCCTTGCCATTCGCCCTCCGTAAATTGCCCTTCTTCATCCACATTCATAATAATTGGCAAATTATTTAGTTTTCTGGCTTGAAAGTCGTCCTCGCCAAACGCCGGTGCGATATGTACAATTCCTGTTCCATCTTCGGTTGTTACAAAATCTCCGGTGATTACGCGATAGCCATTTTCAATTTCGTGTGGAAAAATTGGTTCATACTCTTTACCCACTAGATCTTTACCTAAAATATCACCTACTAATGCCCATGATTCCGGATTTTTTCCTTCTTCAAGCGATGTATCTAACGGAAATAGCCCTGCATGAGCGAATACATCTGCTGAGCGTGAACCAGCAACAATATAAGTTTCCCCGGCATGATCCCCTTTAAATATTTTATATTTTGAATATCTGATATCCTTACTTACTGCCAAGGCCACATTGGCTAAAAGCGTCCAAGGCGTCGTGGTCCAAACGAGAAAATAAGTATTTTCTTCGCCTTTAATTTTTATTTTCACATAAACAGACGGATCGCTATCCATTTCATAGCTGTTATCCATTGCGATTTCAAAATTTGATAACGGCGTTGAACAGCGCGGGCAATAGAGCGAAATGCGCACATCCTCATAAATCAAGCCTTTTTTAAACAATTCGGAAAACGCCCACCAGACTGATTCCATATAACCTTTATCCATCGTCTTGTAGGCATTTTTGAATTCCACCCAGCGGCCAATACGATCAACAATAGTCTCCCATTCATTGGCAATTTTAGAAGTTTCAGAAAAACAAGCTTCGTTAAATTTGGTAATTCCTATTTTTTCTTCAATTTCTTTCTTACTCTTAATTCCCAGTTTTTTTTCCACCATATTTTCCGCCGGCAGCCCATGGCAATCCCATCCCCAGCGCCGTTCCACACGATATCCTTTCATAGTCCAATATCTCGGCACAGCATCTTTAACGATAGAAGATAATAATGTTCCATAATGCGGCACGCCGGTAATAAACGGCGGACCGTCATAAAAACTGTAGTATTTATCCTTAATCCTTTGTTCGACTGATTTTTCAAAAGTCTTATCTTCTTTCCAAAACTGAATAATCTCTTTTTCCATTTCGGAATATTTTTTTCGCGCGTCGACTTTTTTAAACATAGGTCTTTCTACAAAATTACAAAATTATTACAAAAATACAAATATACAAAAGCAGTATCAAATAAAAAGCCTTAACAAAAAAATGTTAAGGACGTTATGAAACGTGGTACCACCTTAATTTAGCTTATAGGTTTTAGCTTATAGCTTATAGGTTTTTTCCTAAAAGCTAACAGATATCAGCTAAAAGCTCTCTTTAAATGGCTATTACGGGCCTGCCCGATAGGATCTAGACTAAAAAAGTTTCTTCCTACAGCTCCGAGGTGATAGCCTCATCATTGCCTTTATCTCACTATACTATTTCGCCAAGCTTTTGTAAACCTCCAACGTTTCCCGGGCGCATTTCTCCCAATTGAACTTTTCCAATTGTTTAAAACCTTTTTCCCGATAGCTATTCTTCAATTCTTCGCTGCGGGAAAGTTTAATCATCGCTTCGGCGATATTTTGCGTATCCATCGGATTGACTAATTCCGCCGCGTCCCCGGCGATTTCCGGAATGGAAGAAACATTAGCAACAATCGCCGGCGTTCCGGTGGCAAAAGCTTCCAAAACCGTTGTTCCAAAACCTTCATAGAGAGAGGGCATGATGAAAAAATCGGCGTTGTGGAAAAGCGGCACCAAATCGTCTCCGATAACATAACCGGTAAAAATAATGTCCTTGTTCAGACCCAAATCCTTAGCCACCTGTTTATATTCCTTAGCCAGCCAGCCTCTTTTTCCGGCCATAATCAATTTGTAATTCCCGGCTGTCTTGTCTTTTTTATTTTTTTCTTTAAAAATTTTAAAAGCTTCTAAGAGCCGCACGATATTTTTGGACGGCTCCAGAGTTCCCAGAAAAAGCAGATACTTGTCTTCGATGGAATATTTATCCAAAATCTTTTTCCGATCCACTTCCGGATTTTCAAACATTCTTTTGTCAAAACCGCTGTAAATCACCTGGATTTTTTCCTCCGGGCATTTGAGGATTGTCTGCAGGTCGTCTTTTATCGAATGAGAAACCGCGATCACTTTTTGCGCCTTGTTTACCATCAGGCTGATTAGCGCTTTATTTTTAGCTTGATAAAATTTGGGGAAAATATCATTGAATTTATAGACGGCCAGATCGTGAATGGTGACAATGGTTTTTCCACTATAACTGGCTGGAATTCGACTGGCGTGCGAAGTAGTGTGAATCAGATCCAATTTTTCCTTGCTCAAAATAGCCGAGCCTAAAATTTCATTGTAAATTCCCGGCAGATATTTTTTATAATCGGAAAAAGGATAAAACTTGATTTTCGCGTTGGATTGGGAAAATTTTTTGACATCTTTTTCCCGGACGCGAAAATCAAAAAACAGGACATACTCGTTTTCTTTGTCGATTTTCAGAAGATGGCGGATTAGCTGGTAAGTGTAATGACCGACTCCGATAGCGTCGCCTTTTTCCGGATTTAAAATTGTTCTGGCATCAATGCCGATACGCATAAATTTTTTACTAATTACGAATTCTTTACTAATATACGAATTTAAATAATTTTATTAGTATATTCGTACTTAATTAGTAATTCGTAAAGGTTATCTACATTTTCTCCGGCGCCTTCACTCCAATTAATCGCAGTGTTTCCGCCAACACTATTCTAACAGCATTTATGAGTTTTAGTCTAGCCCGGGAAACTTCCAAATTATCTTCGTCAATAACTTTCAAATCATTATAGAAAGAATGGAATTCATCGGCTAATTTTATGGCGTAATGGGGCAGTTTATGCACCGTATAATCTTGGGCGATTTCTTCGATAAGTTCGGGAAATTTATCCAATTCCCGGGCTAATTTTAATTCTTTTTTTTGAATAATTTTTGTTAAGTCAGCCTTTGTAAAATCGATGCCTTTCTCCCGGGCTTTTCGCAGAATGCTGCAAATCCGCGCGTGGGCGTATTGCGCGTAAAAAACCGGATTCTTTTCCGACCTTTCCTCCGCTAATTTTAAATCGAAACTCATATGCGTATCCGGACAATACATTAAAAAGAAAAATCTAGCCGTATCGTGACCGACTTTGTCGATGAGTTCGTCGATATAAACCACGTTGCCGGAGCGCTTCGACATTTTTACTTCTTTGCCGTCTTTCACAATCCTGACCATTTGAGAAATAACGATACGAAAATCTCCAGTAAAGTCCAGCGCCTTGGCTACAGCTTTGAGCCTGGACACATAGCCATGATGATCGGCGCCAAGTCCCATAATTAAACGGCTGAATCCTCTTTCGATTTTATTCAACATATATCCGCAGTCGCCGGCGATATAAGCATTCTCGCCATTACTTTTGATTAATACTCTATCTTTATCATCACCAAATTGGGTTGTTTTGAGCCATAAAGCCCCTCCAGAGTCATAGGTTAATTTTTTTTCCTTCAGCAAATCAATTGCGCGATCAACATACCCGTCATCTTGTATTTTCTTTTCACTTGTCCACTTGTCAAAATTAATCTGCATTTTTTCTTTAACTGTTTTTTGAACAATATTTTCTAAAATATCCTTAGCCGCTTTTTCTCCGATTTCGCGAATGTCAGAAATATTTTTGTATTTTTCCCTAAGTTCATCGATATAAACTCCTCCATAAACCGCCTCCCTGTCTTTTAAAACGCTGTGCCCTAATTTTATCACTTGTTCGCCGGAATCATTCACGTAATATTCGTTGATAACCTCAAATCCGACTTTGCGCAAAACATTGGAAACAACATCTCCGTAAAATCCTCCCCGGCCATTGCCTAAATGCAACGGCCCGGTCGGATTAGCGGAAATAAATTCATTATTGATTTTTTTCCCTTGACCAATTTGGTTTTTGCCGAAATTCCCTTTCTGGGAATTTATTTCCTCGATTTTATTCTGCAGATATTTTTCGGATAAATAAAAATTAATATACCCTGGATTCGCCACTTCTACTTTTTCAAACATAAAAATCCCCCCTAACCCCCCTTTTTCAAAGGGGGAAATTTTTTCCTCTCCCTTTTGAAAAGGGAGGGTGGGAGAAGGATTTTTGGCAATTTGACCATTCAATAATTTAACAATTTGATTGGCGATTTCCATCGGACTTTTTCCAATCTTTTTAGCCAGAAGCATGGCCAGATTGGAAACGTAATCGCCAAATTTCTCATCGTTGGGATAATCCACTTGGATCTTTTCCAATTCAAAAACCGGCCAGATTTTATCCCTTTGCAAAGCCCTGATTGCTTCTTCCAAAATTTTTTGAATTTCCTTTTTCATAGTTTAATCATAACGCAAAAAACAAAAAAAATAAAATGCCGGACATTTGTTTGCCGGTGGGCGCGCCGCAGACAGGCAAGCTAGATGCTAAATACTAAATACGCTATACTTGTTATATGCCAACTCTAGCTGTCAATAAAAGAGCCCGTCTTGACTATCAAATCTCGGATAAATACGAAGCCGGTTTAGTTTTGCAGGGCAGTGAAGTAAAATCCATAAAATCCGGACATATCAGCCTTAAAGAAAGTTTCGTCACTATCAAAGAATCTGAATTATTTTTAACCAACGCCCATATTTCTTTTTACAAGCAAGCCGGAGCGGCAAAAAATTACAACCCCACCCGTCCGCGCAAGTTGCTCCTGCGAAAATCGGAAATCAAGCATTTAACCGGAAAAATGAGGATAGCCGGCTTGACACTGATCCCCCTTCGCGTGTATACTAAAAAACGACCTGCCCGCAATGTTTCGCTTCTAAATAAGAATATTTTTAACAGGACACTTGGTTCTGGTTTAAAAAAAGAGTATTCTCCAGAAAGTAAACATAGCGATGCAGGCGGACTAATAAAGCTGGAATTCGGCATCGGCAAGGGCAAAAATAAGTTTGACAAGCGGGAAGATCTTAAAAAGAAAGATGCTAATCGGGATATGCAGAGAGCCTTAAAGAATTTCTAATATCCCTGCCTACCGGCAGGCAGGTAATTACTAATTTCTAATCAAATCCCAATTTAAAAATGACTAATTTTAAAATTTAGTCATTGGAAATTGATTTGAAATTTGGATTTTAGATTTTGGATTTCCCGCTCCTAGCGGGCCCGGGGTTGTTTAGTTTCGACAATTTGTACTTTTAAAACAAGCAAGCCGAGGATGATAATAACTCGTTAAAATTTTATCAAAAGTTATAAGTGCCAACTTCATAACTAAAGCAAAATCGGCATTAGCTCGCGCTTTTGCTCCGAATTTTGCCCTAGCCTTAGCCTAACCGCTTTTAGCGGAGCTTTGACTCATCGAATTGCCGATTTCTCATAGGCAAACCTCGGTGTCATATATGAGGATAGCCGCTCGGGATGTTCTAAGCCCGATTGGCGAAACTAATTTAGAAATAGATCAAGAAGGTTTTGTCCGCTTTCCACTTCTTGATTGAAGCCCGCAAGGCTTTAAAGCTGACTACGCTTGTAGAATGTTTTGAAAGAATAAATTTGGACGCGAGTGCAATTCTCGCCAACTCCACAGAAGAGAAGATATTTAACAAAAAGGGTATCTGGCTTCGCCAGATCTCGCGTAGCGAGACAATTCTCGCCAACTCCACAGAATATATTACGGGTGTCGCTAACGCGACTAATTATTAATTTTAAAACCATAAAAATAGGACCCAAAAGATTTTTTGTTCGCAAAGCTCCGCGCGAAAAAATCAACGAACAAATCAATTACCCGCAAATCCGGGTGATTGACGATGATGGATCGCAATTAGGCATCCTCACTTCTCTTCAGGCGCTGCAAATCGCCAGGGAAAGAGAAACCGACTTGGTGGAAATCGCGCCGCTGGCCAACCCGCCGGTTTGCAAGATTATGGATTATGGAAAATTCCAGTATCAGCAGTCCAAAATAAAGCAGGGCGGCAAGGCTAAGCAAAAAAAGGTGGAAACTAAAGGAATCCGCATCGGTTTCCGCACCGATGTCCATGATTTGGAGTTTAAAAAAAATCAGGCGGAAAAATTTTTGAAAAAAGGAAATTGCGTCAGAATTGAAATTCAGCTCAAAGGCAGAGAAAAAGCGCACCAGCATTTGGCCAGAACCAACCTGGAAAAATTTTTAAAATCCATCTCTTTCCCTTATAGAAAAGAGCAGGAAATAAAAAGAATGCCCGGAGGTTTCAATATTTTGATTGTTCCGGAATAACCGCGATTATAAAAAAGATTGATTTAAAATTTTAGAATTTATGCCTAAATTAAAAACCCGCAAATCCGTTATCAAAAAAGTCCGTCTCACTAAAAAAAGGAAAGTTCTGCGCCGAAGAACCGGCCAAAACCACTATAATTCCAAGGAAAACGGCCAGGAAGGACGGATTAAAAGAAACGACCTCCGGCTTTTTCGAACTGATGAAGCCAACGTGCTCAAGGCTTTGCCTTATTCCAAATAACTATTAAAACTGATTAGAAAAAATGACCAGAGTAAAAAGAGGCGTGGCCGCTTCCAAAAGAAGAAAGAATCTTTTAAAAGACGCCAAGGGCTACCGTTGGAAAAGAAAATCTCTCTATGCCGCCGCCAAACAAGCGGTTATTAAAGCGGGCCACTACGCTTATCGCGACCGCCGCAATAAAAAAAGGGAGATGCGGGCACTTTGGATAACCCGCTTAAATATCGCTTCCCGGGAAATGGGAATCAAATACAGCCGATTGATTAAAATTTTGGATGAAAAAAAGATCCTGCTTGACCGCAAAGTGCTTTCCCAGCTGGCCGTGGAAAATCCGGAAATTTTTCAGAAATTCATTGCGGAGGTTCACCCCAATATCAATTCTGGCAAAAATAACGCCTAACACGGATTGGAGCCGATAGGCGGCTTCGCTTTACGATTTTATGCTACACCAGTTTTTACTTGGAATTGGTGTGGGGTAAAAAAATAAGCCAGAATTATCGGAGAATTATAAAATCCCCGCCGGCTGGCGGGGATTTTTTGTCAAAATTCAGCATCCAGACATCGGAAAGCTCCGGTTTTACTTTTGACGCGTTCGGCGGTAAGATAAAGGCATAATCAGCTTATTACGTAATTCGGTATGTAATAATTATATCTTTAAAAATAACCAAAAAAAATTATGGCAAAGTGTCCGCAAAATGAAAATCAAATCAGAAAGCTTGCCCCATTGGATTTGTTGCGTTTAACGGGGCGATGTAATATTTAATGGGGAGATTGGCCTGCCCGCGATGCTACGCCCGCTCGCAGCGACCAGTCCGCAGAGCTTCGCTTAGCAATGCTGGCAGGTGTAGTATCTTCGGGCGAGCATAGCGTTGCAGGCGGGAAAAAGTAAAGTTATGGATTATTTAAATAAATAAGACTATGAAAACCACAAAAATTGCCATATTCAAGGGTAAAGAAATTCGCAAGACACTTTATCAAAATGAATGGTGGTTTGTGGTGGAGGACATCGTCCTAGCTCTTATTGATTCGAATGATCCTAAACAATATATTCAGCGGATGAAACAGAGAGATCCGGAATTGGATAAAGGGTGGGTACAGATTGTACATATCCTTGAAGTTCCCACCGAAGGGGGTAAACAGAAGATGAATTGTGCCAATACCGAAGGTATTTTCCGTATCATCCAGTCCATTCCTTCTCCCAAAGCCGAACCTCTAAAGAGATGGTTAGCGAAAGTGGGATACGAAAGAATCCAAGAAATTGAAGATCCGGAACTGGCGACCAAAAGAACGAGAATGTTGTATAAGCTTAAAGGCTATCCGGACGATTGGATTGAAAAACGGATGCGCGGGATTGCGATTCGGGAAGAATTGACGGATGAGTGGCAAAAGCGGGGAGCCAAAGAAAAAAGAGAATATGAAATTTTGACCGCCGAAATTTCCAAAGCTACTTTTGGCGTGACGCCGAGCGAATACAAAAAACTAAAAGGATTGAAACGACAAAATTTGCGCGATCATATGGACGATTTTGAATTAATCTTTGCTATGCTGGGAGAAAGATCAACTACTGAAATCCATCGGACGGAAGATTCAGAAGGACTTCCAAAATTAAAATCAGATGCCAAGGCTGGAGGGGATATAGCGGGCGGAGCGAGAAAAAAACTGGAAAAAAGATTGGGACATTCGGTCGTGTCGAAACATAATTTCAAAAAATTAAAAGAAAAGAGGAGATTGCGATAACTGTAGCGGTCCGACTGCTACAGTTCGATTGCGGATAACTTTAAAAATTTGCTTTAGTTGGGGGATTTTGTAGAATGGAGTTAATTACGTAATTCGGTATGTAATAAATTTTTATATTTAAATTTATGAACACACAAGAAATTATCAAAAAAATTGAGCAAAAAAGAGGATCGAAGGTTATAACCTATGTGACTAGCGATAGACAAGGTCCGGTCAATGCTCGGGTGGCAATGGATATTATTCCAATTATCAGCGCTCAACTGCGAAAAATCGGCAAACAAGAAAAAATTGACTTAGTGTTGTATAGCGCCGGGGGCGATACGATGGTACCGTGGCGGTTAGTTTCGATGATTCGCGAGTATTGCGACCAGTTTTCAGTGATTATTCCCTACAAAGCGCACAGCGCCGCCACCATGATTTCCTTGGGGGCGGATGAAATTATAATGAGCGATATGAGCGAACTTTCACCGATTGATCCTTCAACGCAAAACTTTTTTAATCCGATTGATCCGCAAAATCCGCAAAACAGGGTGCCTATTTCCGTGGAAGACATGATGGCGTATTTTGATTTGGCGAAAAATAAATTTGGAATAAAAAGCGATGCCGAACTGACGGAAATTTTTAAAAAATTTGTGGAAGCGAATCCCTCCATTCATCCTTTGGCTCTAGGTAATGTCAATCGCACTCATAATCTCATTAAAATTCTCGCCAAGCGGCTTTTGAAAAGCCACAAGGAATCAATGAAAGAAGATGAAATCGAAAAGGTTATTGAATTTCTGACGGAAAAACTATATTCCCATCAATATTATATCGGACGCAAGGAGGCCAAAGAAGATTTGGGTATAAAATCCGTGGTTTTTGCCGATAAAGAGCTTTCCGATTTGATGACGGAAATTTATGAGGAATACAATAATGAAATGAATATGACAAAAATCTGGAATCCGGAAACAGAAATCGGCGAAGGCAATCAAATAACCAAAAAAGACTACAAGATAGCTTATGTTGAAAATGTCGAAGCCAGCAATTATTTTGGAATTAGTTTAGAATTTAAACGTGTCCAGCAAAACATTCCACAAAAAACCCCCGCAGGAATAATCAATATCCCTCAAATGCAAATTGCGTGGAGAATGATTGGACAAGGGTGGTAAGGGCATTGACTAGTGATACTAAGGGTGTTAATATATCTCTATAAGAGATAAGCAATAAAAATCATGATAAATAAAAATAGATTAAGCTCGTATATTTTATTTGTTGGACTTTTAGTTCTTAGCATTTTTATTTCTTTAAAATTCTTTCATCTATTTGTAAATTCAAATTTTTTTCTTGCTCTAGTCACTTTGATGGTTGGTGGAGTTGCAATATCCTTATATTTAGTGCAAAAAAGTAATAGGAAAAGAGATGCTGCTAGAATTATTGTTCAGGAAATTCGCAGAGCCGAGGATATTATTTCTGATTATAAAAAAATGGGATCTTATCAATTTGAAAAAAAGATTATTGCTACCAACAGTTGGGCGAAAAATATTCATCTTTTTGTTGGAGACCTAGATAATGATGAACTAGATAAAATAAGCGATTTATATTCAACCGGAGAATATTTAGATAATCTAGTTAGAGAAATATCACAAATAACTTTGAAAGATGAAGTTGAAAGGGGAAAAGAATTAATAAAAATTCAGTTTCAACAGCAGGTTTTAATTCAAAATCAACAGCAAGATCAGCCTACAAATATAGTAGTGCCTGGCCTTATGCCTGTCTGGAAAGGCAGATTAGATAAAATTAGTCTTAGACTCGAACCAATTTATCACTCCTCCATTGTGGATAAACTTAAAAAAATAGCTAAGCTAAAATAAAAGGTCGCTATTGAAGTACCTACATTCTACCCACAAGTGCAACATTGGGATGAAAAAGAAACTGCAATCGGTATAATGGATAATACGCTAATATTACCATTAACCGATAAAGAAATGTTCTACAATCATATCGCCGCTTCCCAGC
>Ga0210017_1000856_pt1 | contig 26481 bp, 18 predicted proteins | sample CryGeyCG2014_020_FD_183966 | JGI IMG/M metagenome (GOLD analysis project Ga0210017, IMG submission 183966) | Groundwater microbial communities from aquifer - Crystal Geyser CG08_land_8/20/14_0.20 (SPAdes) (version 2) | ecosystem: Environmental > Aquatic > Deep subsurface > Groundwater | place... | reverse complement strand
TAGAAAAATTACGCAAGGAATACCAATCAGCTTATAAACGGTCAAGGGAACAGACAGACAAAGAACACGAAGAAGTCGTCAATATCGGAGGGCTGCATATTTTAGGGACCGAGCGTCATGAGGCGAGACGAATCGATAATCAGTTACGTGGCCGTGCAGGACGGCAGGGGGACCCTGGTGGCTCGCAGTTTATACTATCACTGGAAGATGAGTTATTGCGTTTGTTTGGTGGTGACAGAATCGCTCGTGTGATGGACCGTCTCGGAATAAAGGAGGGTGAAGAAATTCAGCATCCAATGGTAACTCGTGCAATTGAAGTTGCGCAGAAACGCATCGAAGGTATGAATTTTGGTATCCGCAAGCAGCTGCTCGATTTTGATAACGTAATGGATAGCCAGCGCCGCGTTATCTACGCGCAAAGAAAAGAAATACTTGAAAGCGATAATCTGCGTGCCGTTAGGGCGCAAGACGAGAACGGTGAAGAGAAAACCGTTGATGGTGTGGCAGATATTTTTAGTGACATAATAGATTCTGAGGTCGCAACTATATCAGCAGGGAAACGCCACCCGGAAGAATGGGACTGGGCACATCTGGACCAATGGCTCAAACAGACGTTTGGAATCAACCTTATTTTGACCGGCGAAGAAAAAGAGAATATGAATTTGCAGTTGTTACAGGATAAACTGACTTCGTTGGTTACAGACGCTTATAATGAACGCGAGAAGCATATCAGTCCAGAAGATATGAGGCATATCGAAAAAATGGTTATGTTGCAGGTTACTGACCGGCGGTGGAAAGAGCATCTTTACGATATGGACCAGTTGCGCCGTGGTATCGGTCTGAGGGCATATGGCCAGAAAGACCCTGTTATTGAATACAAACAGGAATCATTCCGTTTATTCCTGGATATGCTTGACAGAATCAAACAACAGATAGCAGAGTATCTTTTTCATATAGGTATTGCGCCACAACGGGTCCGTGTTATGCCACAAAGTGGGCTGAAATATGGCGTGGAGTTTGCGCCGTCTCCCGTATTACCACAAATACAAAAACCACAAGGTGGACAACAGGGTGACGTTGCGCCGGGAAGTCAACAGAATATGCGGCCAGGGCGTGGTCCTGGTCCGGAAAAAATGGAGCCAGCGGAAAAACAAAGACCAATCGTGGTTGGAAAAAAAATTGGCAGAAATGACCCCTGTCCCTGCGGTAGCGGGAAGAAATATAAGAAGTGCTGCGGACGAAAATTTGTAATCCAGTGACATGGCTATTGGCGATAATTTCAGGAGCAATTGCAGGTATCAGTTTCCTGCCAGGAAAATTCAGCTGGCTGTGCTGGCTTTCGCTTGTTCCACTTGGAATAACGATTGTTAAGACGGATAAACACCATCCTTTTCGTTCTTCCTTTCTGCTCGGTCTTGTTTCAGGGTTTGTTTTTTATTTAATAACAGTTTACTGGGTATGGCCTACGATAACAATTGCAGGTGGCGGGGTTGTTTTAGCATTTAGCGGGACATTCTTGCTTGCGGGATACCTGGCGCTTTACTGGGGATTAGTTGCGCTCTTTTGGAAGTATTCCTGTCGGCTAAATTCACTTTTTGCCTGTTTTGCTATAGCTGCTACGTGGGTGCTTGCCGATTACATAAGAACTTATTTATTTTCTGGTTTTCCATGGGCATCTCTCGGTTATTCTCAATGGAAAGACCTTGCTCTGGTCCAGATAGCAGAGTGGACAGGGGTCTACGGAGTAACTTTTCTCATCGTGTTCTTCAATAGTGCAATAGTGCAATTCATTGCATTGCGTCGTCCGTCGCTCGCAAAAGGAGTAAAAGCTGGCCTGGTTGCAGGAATTACTGTACTTGTTTTATGCGGGATTGGAGCATTCCGTTATTTTCAGATTTCACGGAAAAATACCGGAGTCGATTCCATTTCAGTAGCTGTCTTACAGGGCAACATAGACCCGTATGTGAAGTGGGATACAGATGGTTTACGGTCGAGTATACGCGTTTATTCGGAGCTGCTGGAAAAAACCGCAAGCAAAAGACCAGAGCCGGATGTCGTTGTCTGGCCAGAAAGCGCTCTTCCTGCATTGCTTGCGGATGAATCAGGATTGATGCATTGGGCGCTCCATCTTGTCGAACAAGTGGATGCTTTGCATCTTATAGGAGCACTAACACGGGTATCTCCGGAAAAATCCCTGTATTTCAATTCATTGTATCTGGTCCAGCCGGATGGGGAAATCGGAGGTGTTTACCACAAAGTTCATCTTGTTCCGTACGGAGAATACGTTCCTATGGAAAGATTCTTGAGAAGTTTCATTCCATTACTGAGGGATGTTGGCGGATTTAAATCAGGAGGAGATATAGAAACCCTAAAAGATACAAAAGCCACGTTTGGTCCTCTCATCTGTTATGAAACACTGTTTCCAGGCTTGAGTAGAAATCTTGTTCGTAAAGGCGCAAATGTGCTGGTCAATATTACACAGGAAGGATGGTACAGTTCACTTGCGTTTGCTTACCAGTCACTCGGAGTAGCCGTATTCAGGGCGGTAGAAACCAGAAGACCTTTGGTTCGCGCAGGAAACACCGGTATTTCTACTTTCATAGACCGGCAGGGCAATGTTTCACAAATACTGGCGCTTGGCGTTTCCGGCGTGCTTGTTAATAGGGTAATTCCGTGTTCCCTCTTGACATTCTACGTAAAATATGGCGATATTTTTGTGATTGTCTGTGTAGTTATCCTAATTTTTGCAATATGGGGGAAGAAATATGACACAGGAATTTTTTAGTGAGATTAAATCTAAGGTAAGCAAGTTGAAGCCCGAAATGGAAAAAATCAGGGGGTATCTTTGACGTAGAGCAGAAAGAAAAACGTCAACGTGAAATAGAAAAAGAACTTGCGCAGCCAGGAGCATGGAGTAATCCTGCCAGTTCAACAAAACTTTCAAAGGAACTAAGTGGGATAAAAGAGGATATTGCTTGCTGGCGAAAAATTAAGACCGGATATGATGACCTGGTGTCACTGGTGGATCTTGCGGAGAACGAAGAAGAAGGCGATACACTTATAGATGAAGTTAAAGAAAACTTTGAAAAGTTCAACAAAGAACTTTTGGAACGGACAACGCTCTCCAGATTTTCTGGTGAGCATGATAAAACAAACGCAATCCTCATGCTCCACTCCGGTGCAGGTGGTACCGAGGCCTGTGATTGGACGGAAATGTTGCTCAGAATGTACCAAAAATGGGCAGAGAGGAAACGTTACCAGGTGGAAATAATTGATATTTTGCCAGGTGAGGAAGCAGGCATAAAAAGTATTACGTGTGTAATAAAAGGTAACTATGCATACGGTTGGTTAAAAAATGAAACAGGAGTGCACCGGCTGGTTAGAATTTCTCCATTTGACGCAAACAAGCGCCGTCATACAAGCTTTGCTTCAGTAGACGCGATACCGGAAGTAAGCGCAGACATTCAGATTGATATCAGACCAGAGGACTTACGCATAGACACGTACCGCGCAAGTGGCCATGGCGGCCAGCATGTAAACAAGACCGATTCCGCTGTCCGTGTGACACATATTCCGAGTGGTATCGTAACACAATGTCAGAGTGAACGTTCACAGCATCAGAATAAAGCGCGTGCACTCGAGCTCTTGCGTGCGCGGTTGTCCGAGCATGAACGCCGCATCAGAGATGAAAAGATAAAAAAGCAATACGCCGAGAAGGACGCGATTGGCTGGGGCAGCCAGATACGGTCTTATGTTTTTTGCCCGTATACTATGGTAAAGGACCACCGTACAGATAGAGAGACAGGTAATATTCAGGCAGTGATGGACGGCAATATAGATATGTTTCTTGGCTGAAAGGATTGAAAAAATGGATGATAAAGAAACATTGCATGGTTTGGCTGCAATAAGAAAAGAACGTATGGAGAAAGCTATCAAGATGAAACAGGAGGGTGTAAACCCATATCCTCACTACTTTGAGTGCACAACCACAAACAAAAAAATATTGGATAGTCATCAGAAACTGAAGCCTGGAGAAAAAACATCAGATAATGTTTCAATAGCAGGGCGTATTATGACAATGAGAATTATGGGTAAAGCCGGCTTTGCTGATTTGCTTGACGCGAGCGGCAAGATTCAGATATACGTGAGGAAAGACGAGATTGGCGATAAGTCCTATAGTCAGTTTTGTGAGACAGACATTGGTGATTTTTTTGGCGTGCATGGAACGGTTTTCCGTACCAAAACCGGCGAAACATCCGTTTGGGCATCAGATTTAGTTTTGTTGTCCAAATCGATAAGGCCTCTGCCTGAGAAATGGCATGGCCTTAAAGACGTTGAAGCCAGATACCGCATGAGATATCTGGATTTACTGGTTAACAGTTCAGTCAGAGATATATTCAAGAAACGAACGGAATTTATCCAGCGAATCAGGAACTATTTTATCTCGCGCGGGTTTCTGGAAGTAGAGACCCCGATGATGCAAACACACGCAGGCGGCGCAATGGCAAAGCCATTTGTTACGTTTCACAACGCTCTTGACATGCATCTCTATATGAGGATTGCTCCGGAGTTGTATCTCAAGCGTTTACTGGTCGGCGGTATTGAAAAGGTATTTGAGCTCGGTCGCAGTTTTCGCAATGAAGGGATTTCTACAAGGCATAATCCTGAATTTACAATGCTCGAAGTATATCAGGCATATATTGATTACCATAAGGTTATGGATATGTGCGAGGAACTTATTACAGAAGTACTTGGTTGTTCAGACAAAGAGGTGATAGAGTATCAGGGAAAGAAAATAGAGCTAAAACGCCCATGGCCCAGGGTCTCTTTGAATGAATTGATTAAAAAATACGCAGGAGTCGATCTGGAAAAACAGGAATTAACGTCTGCAGCAAAACAGGTTGGTATCGAAATTACCGAAGGGACGCCAAAGCACAAAATTCTCGACCACATATTCGATCAGTTTGCGAAAGAACATCTTATAAATCCTGTCTTTGTGACTGAGTGGCCGCAAGAGTTTTCTCCACTTGCAAAGGCGATGGATGACGACCCGTCAAAGGCAGAGCGGTTTGAATTGTACATCGGTGGACTGGAGCTTGCAAATGGATACTCAGAACTAAATGACCCGGAAGCACAGCGCCGGAACATGGAAGGACAGGGCGACGTAGATGAGGATTATATATCCGCGCTGGAGTATGGGATGCCACCAGCAGGTGGATTAGGCATTGGTATCGACCGGCTTGTAATGCTTGCCTGCAATGCTAGTTCAATAAGGGATGTGATTCTTTTCCCGTGCTTGAGGCCGCGCGAGAACTTATGAAATACGAATACTGGATTGGCTGGCGTTATTTGCACACACGGCGCAAACGAATTTTCCTGCGTTTGATGTCCTACCTGTCTATTATTGGCGTAGCAATAGGCACAATGGCAATGGTCGTTACGGTATCCGTTATGAACGGTTTTCATAAAGAGATGCTTGAGAGAGTACTTGGAATTAATGCGCACGTCGTTTCGCTCGCACAAGACCATCCTTCGATGAAGGAGTTACAGAAAGAGTCGTCTGCTTTGCTTAAGGACGAAGACGTCAAGGATGCATCTCCGTTTATATACACCCAGATACTTTTGAGAAATAGAGATTATGCGGCAGGCGTTGTATTGAAGGGTATTGACGTGAAATCGTCATCAAGGCAAAGTGCTCTGGGGAAATACGTAAGTCGTGGTTCTCTTGAAGACCTTGGCGGCGATAATAAAATCCTGATAGGCAGTGAGGTCGCCGCAAATCTTGGATTGGCTGTCGGTGATAAGTTTATCGCAATACTCCCATTTAGTACCGACCGGGCATCGCCGGGCATTATGGGTATGCTCCTTCCGGAATTTAAAGAATTTCAGGTTGCAGGTATTTTTACTTCGGGAATGTATGAATATGACAACGGCTTGTGTTTCGTCTCACTCGAGACTGCCTACAGTTTTCTTGGAACCGGAGGCCAGCCCGGTATGGAAATATGGGTCCGCGATTTTTCGAAAGCACGGACTCTTGCTCAGAAAATCCAGATGCAATTGGGATACGGCTGGTGGGTCCGTTCCTGGGATACGATGAACAGTTCTCTGTTCAATGCTCTAAAACTTGAAAAAATGACAATGTTCCTTCTCCTTGTGTTAATAGTGATTGTCGCATCTTTGAATATAATTTCATCTCTTGTCGTGCAGGGTATTGAAAAAACAAGGGACGTAGGTATTTTGAAAGCACTCGGTTCTACTGATATGGAAATAAAAAAGATATTTCTTTCACAGGGGTTATGGACCGGGGTAGTTGGTGCTGCGATTGGCATGGCAGCAGGTTTACTTTTGTGTTTTGTACTGGACCGCTGGCATTTTATACACTTGCCACAGGACGTATACTCGCTTTCTACGCTGCCTGTGCAAACAAAGCTCACGGACGTAGCTATAATAGCAGCAGTAGCTATAGTAATAAGTATCCTTGCATCGTTCTGGCCAGCGACGAGAATATCACGGATTGACCCATCACAGGCGCTTCGCTATGAATAGGGACGTGAATAAATTTGATAAGCCGATAATCAAGGTAGAGAATGTAACCAAAGAGTACGCTTCGGGAGCAAAAACAATAAATGCCCTAAATAACGTAACGATGGAAATTTATCCCGGTGAGATAGTAGCTCTGGTCGGTCCGTCTGGCGCCGGGAAAACGACGTTTTTGCACATTGCAGGGGGACTACTCAGACCAACCAGCGGAAAGGTATTATACGACGGTAGCGAATGGACGTGGAGAAATGATCCTGTGGTTGCGCGGATGCGCGGCGAATGTTTTGGTTTTATCTTCCAGTTCTTTCACTTACTGCCAGAGTTTACGGTCGAAGAAAACGTTATGTTGCCGCTTATGATAGCAGGAGTTTCGAAAGACGATGCAATAGAACAAACACACAAGATGTTATCCGAAGTGGGTCTTGAAAGACAACGAATGCAATACCCCGGTACACTTTCCGGCGGGGAACAGCAGCGCGCTGCCATTGCAAGGGCGCTAATACGGCATCCCCGTCTGATATTGGCAGATGAGCCGCTTGGTTGTCTTGATGAAGAATCAGGAAAGCAGGTTCTTGATTTATTCCATAAATTGAATTATAATAAAAAATTGGGATTTGTTATAGCTACGCATGACGAAAAGCTGGCAAAATGGTGTAGTAGAGTAGTGCAACTGACACGAGGTGTCATTGCGAGCCCCGATTGAAAATCGGGGCGTGGCAATCCCATTACTGGTAAGGGATTGCTTGCGCAGGCTAAAGCCTGCGGCTACCGAAGCCTGCGGCTACCACGCACCTCGCAATGACAGTGGGAGGTAACACAAGTGAAAATATATCTAAATGGTAAATTCGTACCGGAATCCGAAGCGAAAATTTCAGTGTTTGACCACGGCTTATTGTATGGCGACGGCGTTTTTGAGGGTATTCGTGTTTACAGCGGACGGATTTTTAAGCTTTCGGAACACATAAAGCGTCTTTATGTCTCTGCGTCAGCTATAATGCTTGGAATCCCTATGACACAGGAAGAGTTTTGTCGTGCCGTAGAAGAGACAACGAAAGTAAACGGGGTCTCTGACGGATATATAAGAGTTGTGGTAACCCGTGGTTCAGGTAATCTGGGGCTTGACCCGCGCGAATGCAAAGAACCAACCGTCATTATTATTGCAGACGAGATAAAACTTTACCCGGAAGAATATTATGAGCAAGGACTTGAAATTATTACCGCCTCAACACGGCGAAATTCACCGGATGCTTTAAACCCGATGATAAAATCGCTTAACTATTTGAATAATATTCTTGGGAAACTGGAAGCAACGCGCCTGGGTGTGCCAGAAGCCGTAATGCTTAACCGGGATGGGTACGTAGCAGAGTGTACAGGCGACAACATATTCATCTACAAGAACGGTGAACTGTTGACACCGCCATGTTCTATTGGTGCACTTGATGGGATAACGAGGCAACTTATAATTCAATTTGCTCGGGAAAAACTTCGGCTGACTGTCCGAGAAGCGCTGTTTACTCAGTTCGATGTCCAATCCGCAGACGAATGTTTTGTTTGTGGCACCGGTGCGGAAATACTTCCTGTCGTAAAAATCGACTCTCGCCCTGTTAATGGCGGTAAGGTCGGCAAAATAACCAGGCAGTTAATACAGGAGTATCGCCGCATTACCAGGGAAGGATAAACTTAATATGCTTTGCGATATTTGTCATAAAAACGAGGCAAGTATTTTCATTACAGAAATAGTGAATGGACAGGTGACAAAACGTGCGTATTGTGAGCAGTGCTATCAGAAACGCGAGCAGGCCTTAACGTCGTTTCCTATAGGAATTGCAGGAATTGCTTTTATGTCAGCACTTGCTGACCTTACCGGCCTGGCGGATGAAGAGGAGAAGACCATTCGTCCTGGCCCTGTTCGCACCTGTCCGAAATGCGGTCTTAGGTACAGTGACTTTCAACAGAATGGTTTTGTTGGTTGTGAACATTGCTGGGAGACTTTCAGGCAGGAACTTGAGCAGATTTTGAGAAAAATACACGGTAGCTCCAGTCATCATGGAAAGATACCACACGGGATATCCGGGGAAGTCCAAATAACGCTGGAGATAAAACAACTCCAGGAACAATTAGATGATGCCGTCCGAAGAGAGAATTTCGAAGTAGCAGCTAAATTAAGAGATAAAATCAGGGCGTTGAAAAGGAGCTCTTCTAAAAGTGAAACTAAGTAATCTTGCTGTACAACCTGTCAGATGGTTAGAAGACCTCAATGATAGGAGTATAGTACTTTCTGCAAGAGTGCGTCTTGCGCGAAATATAAGTGGTTATATATTTCCGAATAGAGCAGACGAAACGGAGCTTAACAAGGTTTCTAAACTTGCTAAAGAAACTGTCAGGAAAATACTCGGGAGAGATGCTACGTCTCTGGATATGTCTGAACTGGAGCAAATTGACCGCAATTTGCTGGTAGAGCGTCACCTGATTAGTTACGACCACGCGAGTAATTGCGCAAATCGTGCGGTAGTATTTACCAGCGATGAAAAAGTAAGCGTGATGATTAATGAAGAAGACCATATCCGTTTACAAACTCTCGCAGGAGGTAACGCGACCAATGAAGCATGGAGACAAGCGGATAAGGTAGATAGTGATATCGGAGAGAGTTTGCACTATGCTTTTTCTGAAGAATTCGGTTTTCTGACTTCCTGCCCAACCAATGTAGGTACAGGTATGCGTTGCTCCGTGCTTGTCCATGTGGTTGGACTTTGTCGTGAGGAGCTAATCAATGGAATGATAGCAAATCTGGCGAAGCTCGGGTTTGTCACGAGAGGATTGTATGGAGAAGGAACAAAAGTATTCGGCCATCTGTTTCAGATATCAAACCAGACGACGCTCGGACTGGATGAATCATCTTTGATAGACAAGCTTAGAAAAATTACAAAACAACTTGTCGAACAGGAGCTCCGTGCTAGAGAAAATATGCTGCATGACAGGATTAGAATAGAAGATGAAGTGTGGCGTGGATATGGAGTTTTGAGCTATGCGCGTTCAATAGGTTATCAGGAAGTAATGGAGATTCTTTCGTTGTTACGCATGGCGCGCAGCGTAGGGATAAATATCCCGATAGATAACTTACAAATGAATAACATTATGATTCGTTGTCAACCGGCTCATCTCCAGGGAATAGCAGGCAAAGAAATGAATTCATCTGAAAGAGACGTAGCTCGCGCCCAGATGATACGACAACTGATTCAAAACCCCTAAAGGAGGATAGTACAAATGTTGAGCCATTTTACACCACGTGCTCAAAGAGTAATCATTCTTGCGCAGGAAGAAGCAAGACGCCTTAATCACGCTTTTTTAGGGACTGAGCATTTGTTGCTTGGCATAGCTGCACTTGGTGAAGGTGTTGCATCCGAGATTCTAAGACGACTTGGTGTCGACTTAAGGAAACTGCGTCTTGAGGTTGAACGCCGTATCGGGACAGGTGACAATATCCTCTTGAATGGGGACATGCCTTTTTCGCCGAGAGCAAAGCGAGCGCTTGAGTATGCCGTAGAAGAATCACACCAACTTGATCAGAACTTTGTCGGTACCGAACATTTATTGTTAGGTCTTATACGCGAAGAACAAGGAGAAGCAGCAAAAATGCTCGAGGAACTCGGCGTAACTACAGAGACAGTTAGAAACGAAGTGATGAGCATGTTAACTGGTAACGAACCGGCCTATGGTCAGATAGAGGCCCCGCCGTCTCCACCGCCCGGGCCAGGGAAAGTTATGCGCCGTACTAGTGTAAAAACGCCTATGCTGGATGAATTTGGTCGTGACCTTACACGGCTGGCAAGTCAGGGCAAACTTGACCCCGTTATAGGCAGGGACCATGAAATACAGAGGGTAATCCAGATTTTAACCCGCCGTACAAAAAATAATCCGGTACTGCTTGGTGACCCCGGGGTTGGTAAAACGGCAATTATAGAGGGGCTTGCAGAGCGTATTTCAGAGGGCAATATCCCGCAGCTCCTGTCAGGTAGACGTGTTGTTACACTTGATCTTCCAGGTGTCGTTGCAGGAACTAAATATCGTGGTGAGTTCGAGCAGCGTCTGCGTCAGATTATGGATGAAATTCGCCAGAGCCACGGCAAAATCATTCTGTTTATCGATGAACTACACACAGTAATGGGTGCCGGTGCAGCTGAAGGTGCAATAGATGCCTCAAGTATGCTAAAGCCGGCACTTTCCAGAGGGGAAGTGCAATGTATAGGTGCTACAACACTAGATGCTTACCGTAAGCACATTGAGAAAGATGCCGCACTCACCAGACGCTTCCAGCCCATAATCGTCAACCCGCCAACCGTTGATGAGACCGTAGAAATTCTAAAGGGATTAAAAAGCCGGTATGAGGCGCATCACGGAGTCCGATTTAGCGACGAAGCGTTGCGTGCAGCTAGCATACTTTCGAGCCGCTTTATACCAGACCGTTTCCTCCCGGACAAAGCCGTGGATTTGATGGACGAAGCTGGTTCCAGAATGCGGCTTGATTCTTCAACAGTACCGCAATCGATACGCAATCTGGAACAAAAACTTGAGAATCTGGGTAAGGAAAAACAGAAAGCGATTTCGGGAGAGGAATTTGAACGTGCAGCACTCTTGAAGAATGATGCCGAGAAAGTCGAAGAGGAGATAAAAAAACTACGTATGGAATGGGAGCAGGACAAGAGCCATCATGCGCCAATAATCGGAGAAGAGCAAATAGCTGAAGTTGTTTCCGAATGGACAGGTATCCCTGTTGTGAAGTTGACTGAAAAAGAATCCGATAAACTTTTGAAGATGGAAGAGGCGTTGCACTGTCGCTTGGTAGACCAGGAGGAAGCAATAAACGCCGTATCGCGCGCTGTCCGGCGCTCGCGCACAGGTTTGAAAGAACTCTCCAGACCGATCGGGTCATTCCTTTTCCTCGGACCAACCGGGGTTGGAAAGACAGAGCTTGCAAGGACACTTGCTGAGTTTATGTTCGGTGATGAAGAAGCTCTCATAAGAATAGATATGTCAGAATATATGGAAAAGTTCAACGTCTCGCGTCTTGTAGGTGCGCCACCAGGTTATGTTGGGTACGAAGAAGGCGGACAGTTAACAGAAAAAGTCAGGCGTAAACCGTATTCCGTAGTCCTGTTTGACGAGATAGAGAAGGCGCATGCAGACGTTTTCAATATTCTCCTGCAGGCGTTTGATGACGGCCAGTTAACTGACAGTTTGGGTCATCGCGTTGATTTTCGGAATACGATAATAATTATGACGTCGAATCTCGGTGCGCGTGAACTTATGAAAGGTCAGGAGATTGGATTTGCACGAAGCCAGCATGAGGAAGGAAACTACGAACAAATGAAAGGAATCGTTCTGGAAGAGGTAAAGAAATTCTTCCGTCCGGAGTTTTTAAACCGTCTTGACGAAACAGTAGTATTCCATTCACTCTCCAGAGAAGACCTGAAGAAAATAGTAGACTTGATGCTTTCAAAAATAATCACACGGCTTGACGAACAGTACATTACTCTGGAAGTGACCGAAAACGCAAGGAATCTTCTGATGGAAAAGGGCTATAATCCACAATATGGTGCTCGTCCATTGAGGAGAACTATACAAAGTATGCTGGAAGACCAACTCGCAGAAGAAACCTTAAAGAGAAAAATGCCTACCGGACCAGACAAACGCCTGCATATTAAGGCAGATGTTCAGGATGACAGGATTATCTTTATTTTTGTCCCGGCCGAATAATACATTCTATCAATTTATAAAATGCCAAGAGCGTTAAAGATATTAATAATATTCATAGTCGCGATTTGTGCATTGATAGTTATCTTCCGTAGTACAATCGTGCAAAAGCCACTTGCAAAGGCAGTTTCTACCCAACTGAAGAAATTTTCACTTGATGTAGATTTTAAGATTGTCGCTGGCAATCTAATTGAACGTATCTGGTTTGAAGGCGTACAATTTAAATTACCAGACCAGACCGTGCCAATCCTTACCTGCTCAAAAATAGAGATACGCTACAATCTGTTTAAATTGCTGTTTAACGCTGACAAAGCGAGTGCAATCAGAAGTGTGGTATTTATAAAGCCAGACGCATTTGTCTGTCGTGGACAAAGCAAATGGAACGTGGAGCAATTCCTCGGTTTGTTTCCTCAAGGGACATCTGATTCCGGTTTTAATATCCCCAAATTTCTGATACATGGCGGAAGAATTTATGTTTCTGACGACGAAAAACAATTTGATGGTATTGCTCTAACGAAGATTGACCTAATCGTCGACTGCCAGAAGAGGGAAGAGTTGTTGATAAACGGGAACTGCTCGACTAATCAAAGTGGTAGTGATGAATTAAAGGTCGAATTGGTTTACAACGTCGTTTCCCGGATTGTTGATGGAAAAATAAACGTTACGAAATTATCACTCAAACCAGTCCCCGGACTGGCGAAAATAAATGAAACACTCAAGGTTTCTGCCGGTTATGTCAGCGGGTGGCTAAAATTTAAGGTTAATACGGGGAAAACGTTCGCTCTATCCGGTCTGTCCGGCGCTCTGACTATTGAGGAAGTTAGAGGAAAAATTATTAAACCGGATATCGAGATAAGTAACGTAGAAGGAAACTTCAGGTTAAATCCGGATATGCTCCAGGTGATTAAATTAGGAGGTATGGTTGGTCCTGCGCAACTCGATTTACGTGGGATTATTACTGACTGGCAAAAGAATCCGGCGACAGTCCTTGCTTTGTGGAGTAATTTGCCGTTGTCTCGATTGAAAGAAGGTATGCGTGGAACAGTTAACTTAAATGGGAGGATTACCGGTCCACTAAATGACCCTGTTTTTGAAGGGCGGGTAACAGGCAAAATAGCCGGATTGGGTCCACTGGTCATAGAAGATGTTGAAGGAGAACTGCGTGTCGATAAGAAACGAGCTTCCCTGAAAGGACTTACGGCAAAATGCCTGGATGGGAAATTGGATATGAGCGGTCAGATGGATTTTCTAGCAGTCGAGCCCGGTCCACTCACGACAATTACGTATGAATTTACGGGGGTGGAAATCAGTAACGTTGCAGCTCTTCCGCTTAAAGGGAACCTTAGCTTGAGCGGAAAGACCAGAATAAGTGCCTCCACAGCAATGACCGATGTCTTTGTCGACCTAAAAAACGTTACTCTTGGCCGGCAACAAATACCCGTCTTAAAAGGATATGTTAGACAGAAAGGAAATAGCGGCTCTGTGCGTCTCGTCTCTGAAAACGAAAAAATTTTTGACCTTGTTGCAAAGTTTTCTCTCGAAAAGCACAAAGTTGTTCTTAACTCCCTGGACTGGAAAATATCAGATGGAGAAATTACTGCTCGTGGCGACATAGGAATTCACGGTAATCAGATTAATTTGTACGTTCAATCAAGAAACGTGCCACTATCTGCGATACCTCAACTTGTAGCAAAATATCCTGATATTACAGGTCTTTTGAACGGGAGTGCGGAAATAACAGGGACTATTTCACAGCCGGCATTTCAAGCTCAATTGCGGACAATTGACTCGTCAATTGAAGGCGTTCCGGTTAATCTGAACAGTAGAATAAAACTTTCGAAAGATATCTTAAACGTGGAGGACCTGCAAATAGAGGGGCTTGTCCATGGTAACCTTAGATTTAACATCAAGCATCCTGGCCGTACAATAGAGGGAAAGTTTGTATTCGAAAATGGTGACCTGCGAGTACTTGCCGCTCTGGTTGGCGTCCAGGCGCCTTTAGAAAAAGTTACAGGGACAGTACGTGGTGCTGTAATGGCAAATCGCAGGAACGGCAAAATCCAGGGCGGTGGCTATCTCGCAATTCCTTCAGTAGTAATTAACGGGACTGACTTTGGCGAAGGAAACATAAAGATTGAATTCGGAAGAGACCAAGTCCAATGTGATTTTAACTTGAGACAAGCAACAGGTACGCTACGCAGCAACGTTATGATTAGGTATGATGCAGCGGACAGGAACCCATTCAGTAGTATATTAGACGTCAATTGTTGGACAATTAAAGGGCATCCTGTAAGTGCCAGCGTATCGCTTGCTGGTAACTGGTGGCAGGATAACGGCCGTGCCAGAGTCCAGGGGCGATTTACAGGCAACGACATTATTTACAATGGTTCTTCAATCGGTGATATGCGCGTTGATTTCGTTTCGGACAAGTCAGCGGTACACCTGACTGACATACGGATTTCCGAAACAATAAGAGGCCGGATAGATATTCCTTTTTCAAAGACGGATGAGGTCGAAGGTGAAATAATCTTGAGCCGTTTTGATGTCTCTCAGTGGCTTGCGCTTACGGGCAAGCAAATGGAAGAAACAGTGCTTCCACTCGACGGGCGCGTGTTGCTTTCGGGTCTGCGGTCGTCTCCGGTTGCCCGGTGTGCAATCGAACTGAAAGATGCGGAGTTGTTTGGCGAGAGCACTCGCGGTATGGTCCAAGTAGAGTTCAGTCCACAGAGTATAATTATACAAAAACTCCATTTTGAACGCAATGAATTAAATTTAGATGCACTTGGCTCCTTAGGATTGACCCGGGAGAAACCCGTAAACGTAGAAGTCAATCTTTCCGGTATGGATGGATTGGAAAAACATGATAATAAGTGGGTGGTTAGTTTAAAAATAGGAGGCGTACTTCACAAGCCGACAGTTATCGGAGAATTCAGGCAGAAGGAAGCAATTATCCGGCTTGAACCAGGCACGCTGATTGATTGGAGCAAAACAAATCTGGTTGAGGTAACCGGCCAAGCCAGTGTCCGAAATCTCGATATAGGCGGAATGACGTTGTTTGGTGGCCTTGTGCTGCGGCTTACTGCTGATTTTTCAACCAGGGGAGAGCCGTTTATATTCGCAAATATGGGGTTTACTGATTTCTGGATAAATAACTACAATTTTGGAGGGACCGGAATAAAGCTGGCGGTCCGAAACCAGTATTTAAATTTCCTTCCAGTCCAGGGCCAAAAGTTCCAGATTTCCGGTAGCGTTGACTGGTCTGATAAACCGCGTGTGTGCTTTAAGGACGTGCTTGCGAGTTATGATGAGAAACCAGTGATACGTGCAGACGGAGAGATTAGCGAAAAAGGGAAATATGGATTTCAAGTAGACACGTATGGCTCCAGCTTGCCTCCAGAAATTGTTTCGTCTGTGGCAAATCTACCTTTTGAAGTACGCGGCATGCTCGAAGCACACGTCCGTGGAAAAGGAGATGAAATTTCGCAATCATTGAGCGGAACCATTGCTGTCCGCAATGGTGCAGTCCACAATGTTGATTTTGACCTTTTATCAGGATTGTTTTCAATAGCAAATGGCGTGATTTCTTTCGAACAGTTGGCGCTAACCAGCTCAAATAAGTTCAGGATTACTGCAGAAGGTGGGATTGCGATTAATCCGGAGAAAGAAAATTCATTTCATCTATCAGGAGATGTTACTGATTTGAAAATCTTAAGCAAGCTCATACCAGAAATAGACAATTCGGCTGGCGATGCAAATATCGTGTTCACACTCGAAGGGACAGGGGGTAATCCGGTTATCGATGGCAGGATAGATATCCACGATGGCAAAATCTCAATGAAGAAATATATTGAGCCAATTAGCAATTTGAACGTTTGCATTCTGGTAAACGATAATATCGTAAGTATTGACAACGCGAGCGGACGGATGGGAGACGCAGTATTTGACATAGGTGGACAAATGGTGCTTTCCGGCCTGAAGATGGACGCAATGCATCTGCGGCTGCTCACAGATGGCAAAGGCGGATTGAAGATGAAAATACCAGGGCTTGAGTTACCAACCATGTCTGTATTGAAGGAAATCCTCCCGCCACGGCCTGCCAATGTCGAAGTCAAGTGCGACATTTCGCTGGATAGTGACGAGCAGCAAAGAATAGTAAAGGGGGAATTAAGATTTTCAAATTCTCACATAAACTGGCCACCAAAAAAAAGCAAAGATGGCGGAGTGCCTGAAATTATAGAACAGACCACATGGGACATGAAACTTATATTTGGGGATAACTGCTGGTACGAAAATGAAATGGTAAATGCACGTATTGAAGGTGAAATGAAAATTACAGGTCGTGCTGAGAATGTCCAAGCAAATGGATTATTGGAAAGCAATCATGGAGACGCAATGTTTTTTAACAGACGGTTCGATATCACCAGGTTTGCACTTGAAATAATTGACAACGTTACTTATATTTCCGGCGAGGGCGTGGCACAAATAGGGAAAGAATCTTATATAGTGACTATAGTAAGAGAAAAATTAGGCAATGCGCGTCCGGTTTTTTCCTCGCCGGGCTCTCCGGATATATCATCTAATGAGATACTAAGCCGCATTACGCTTAGCAGAGACACGAGTAACATGAGCGCACAAGAAGTAGACGTTATGCTCAAGGCAGAAGTCCTGCGACTCCTGGATGCGTCTCTTACCAGCCCTATCATAACCGACCTTATAAGGAGAACAGGTTTGTTCGATACTGCCGAGGTTTCTCTCGGCTTTGTTTCAAAAGCAGCTGGGTTGGATGGTGGAACCCAGGAAAATATATCTCCGGATGCCACTGTCCGGATAGGTCGTGGACTCGGGGAAAGATTATACGTTGGGTACAATCTGAAGTTTATGCAGAAGCTGGAAGAAAGAATGGGGCTTAAACAGGAAGTAGAGATTCTTTATCGTCTGCGTGACCGCGAGTATTTACGCGGCCGTCTCTCCGAGGATGAGCGCTACATAGGCATAGAAAACCAGTTCCGCTTCTGATTCCCTTGCGTTGTTCTGGTCAATTTGCTATAATCCAAGTTATGAATAAATCAATCACTTTAATTATACTTACCGTATTTGTATGCACGGGTATTGCGTGGTGTGCCAAAACACCTCTTGCAAATCGTGTCCAGGAAGTGCGTATCGTCGGAAATATTCATGTCAAATCCTGGGAGATACTGGATAAGATAGACACGAAACGCGGGAGCGAATTCTCGGTTGAGACAATCAATCAAGACCTTGGGAAAATCTACGAGATGGAGAAGTTCGACAACGTATCAGTTCAGACCGAGGAGACCGATTCGGGAGTCATAGTTACGTTTGAAGTTAAAGAAAAACTGCAAATATCACAAATTGAGTTTAAGGGGAACGAAGAGTTCTCAAAGAACAAACTTAAAGGCCAGATTGACATCAAAAATAAAGATTTTTTTGATAGCGCCCAGATGGATGCTGCAACAGAGAAAATCGTGAAATTTTACTATGACCATGGCTATGTTGATGCGCAGGTAGAGGCGTACAAGAAAACCGATGAAGAGAAAAACACCTGCGTAGTTACTTTTTACGTAAGAGAAGGCAAGAAGATGGCAGTTGGTGACATTACAGCATCTGGCGTATACACTTTTCCTGAGAAAAAAATTATCAAACTAATTAAGGTGCGTCGTGGAAAAGTATATCAAGCAGATAAATTTGATGAGGGACTTGATAGAGTTATTAACTTCTACAAAGAAAAAGGTTACAGTGACGTGCGGATTTCTGGTATCACGCGCAGTTTTAATGAGAAAAGAACGGAGATATACATATCCGTGGTCGTTTATGAGGGCCCGTGTTATATAGTCGAGGACGTTGTGCTAACCGGTAATATGCATTTTTCTACAGAGGAACTAAAAAAGTACACCTCCATGATAAAAATCGGGAAACCACTAAAGAATTCTGACATCGAGCAATCAATTGCTGCAGTAATGCAAGTATACGGTGATAACGGGTACCTTCAGGCAAACGTTTCGAAAGAAATAATAAAAGATGCCGATAATGGCCTTGCAACAGTCAGGATTTCTATAGTCGAGGACGGGTTGTTCTATATCGGGTCCATTGGGATTGAAGGAAACGATACTACCAAGGACTACGTTATTGAACGTGAAATTGTCGCAAAAAGTGGAAGCATATTCGCGATAAAGGACGTCCGGAAAAGCCAGCAAAACATATACAACCTTGGATTCTTTTCAGACGTACAGCTCCACACGACAACGGGTGCGCTTCCTAATATAATTGACCTGACGTTTCAGGTAGTTGAGCAGAAAACAGGAATTGCTTCTCTTGGGGTTGGTTACAGTTCTCAGGATGAATTTGTGTTTTCCGGCCAGGTCTCGCATACCAATTTATTCGGACGTGCAAAAAGAATCGATGTACTGGTCGAATTAGGCGCAAAGCGCCAGAATTATAAGCTCAGTTATACAGAGCCATGGTTATTCCGGCAACACATGCCGTTGGTCCTGGAGATATACGATACAACCCTTGAACGCCTACTATCAGATGAAAGATATATACAGCATCAACGTGGAGCAGCAGCACAGCTTGGGCGTTATATCACGGATACCCTAAGCGCTCATCTTGGTTATCGCTGGTCACAGGATGAATTCAACCCGCCTGAAGGACACACTTTCATTAATCCTGAACTAATAGAACTTGAGACAAAGGATAAAACGCGTACGAGCGGCATAACGACTTCCATGGTCTATGATAACCGCGATGACGTGTTTGACCCGGCTCATGGTACGCGCAGTACGCTGTCAGTTGGAATTAAAGGAGGAATTTTAGGAGGCGACTGGAATTTTGCAAAAACAACCGTAGATTCGTCCTGGTTTATACAAACATTCTGGAAATTTGTCCTTGCTATGGACCTGCGTTTTGGTTTTGTAAGTCCGCTCGGGGCTGGAGAAGAAATACCGTTTTATGAGAGGTTCCGGATTGGTGGTGCCGAAACGGTGCGTGGATACCAATATGAAGGTGATGTTGGTGCCTCTGATGGTGGACGTGAAATGCTCATCATGAATTTGGAATATAAATTTCCTATATACCAGGAACGCGGTCATACCATATTACAGGGCGCATTTTTCTACGACGTAGGTGGTTCGTGGCACTCGTGGAGTGACGTCCGATTTACCAGGGGACCGGAAGAAGAAGACATGAAGGCAGGCGCTGGTTTTGGCATCAGGTTCGTAACGCCGGTGTTTCCAATTCGGCTTGATTTCGGATGGGGTCTTGATAAAATTCCCTGGTCACCCAGCCCTGAGGTGCATTTTACACTTGGCCAGGCTTTCTGATAAAAAATTGAAATTCCATTCATTTGGGACAGTCCTTTTGCTGGCTGGTTTGTTTATAGTGGTTAACTGCACGCCAGTTCTCAGTGTGGAGATAACTCCAAGCAGAGTTGCATCGGTTGACATAAGATATATCTTCGATAACTGTACTCAAACGAAGAACGCGCGCAAGGAAATAGAGGACTACCGGTCAAAATCAGCGATGACGTTAAATCAGATGGAAAAAGAATTAAGCACGCTTAAAGAGCGGCTAACGATGCCTTCTGAATTGATACCGGCAGCTACCGAAGTTACTGAAACAATAGAGCCAGAGGAAACCCAGATGGCTGTTTCGACCCAGACGTTGGTTTCAACCGGGACGGTTACTGCAGAAGCTGGATTAAGTGAAGTGAGAAAACTTGTCAAAGAAAAAGAATATGAGATTAAAAAACTTCGCGAGGATATCGAGCGTAGTATCAAAGAACTGGAAGAAGCATTGAGACACAACATTATGGGTATTATCTACGATGCCGTCCAGATAGTTGGAGAAAAAAAAGGATATTCGGCGGTTCTGGATAAAAGCGAGATTCTGTGGGGTCAACCTGGGGAGGACCTGACTCAGGAAGTTCTGGAGTACCTCAATGAAGGAAAATAAGTGAAACTGAGTGAAATATCTTCGCTGGTTGACGGAAAACTATCAGGCGATGCGGACCTCGAAATATACGGTCTCGCATCACTTGAGGATGCTGGTCCTACAGATATATCCTTTGTTACATCCGGAGTAGTTCTGGAACAAGCGCGCATAAGTAAAGCAGGCGCTCTGCTTGTGCATGAGAGGATACCTCTGGAGTGCCCGCAGATAGAAGTAAATGACCCGCGTTCCGCATTTGTGCTTTTACTGGAAAAATTCGCTCCCTCTGTTCCGGTAAAAACCGGAATACATCCAACTGCAATTGTGTCAGATGACGCGATAACAGGAAAAGACGTTTCTGTAGGCCCATTCTGTATTGTTGAATCAGGTGCAACGATTGGCGACAGAGTTATACTCGGCGCTGGTTCCTACGTTGGTCATGACGCAAAAATTGGGACTGATACAAAGATTTATCCACGCGTTTCCATACTTGACCGTGTAATCATTGGTTTAAGAGCGATTATTCATTCAGGCGCTGTTATAGGTACTGATGGTTTTGGCTATCTGGTTAAAGAAAATGGACAACCAAGGAAGATACCTCAGATTGGCACGGTTGTAATAGGGGATGACGTAGAGATTGGCGCGAATACTACCATAGACCGTGCAACGACTGGTGCTACGATAGTAGGCGACCACACTAAAATTGATAATCTGGTGCAAATTGCTCATAACGTTCGTATCGGTAAAAATTGCAGGATATCAGGTCAGACAGGGATTGCCGGCTCCTGTATCATTGGAGATGGCGTCGTAACTGCAGGGCAGGTTGGAATTGCAGACCATCTCTGTATCGGAAACAAAGCTGTACTTGCTGCACAATCAGGTGTTACACGTGACGTCCCGGATGGAACCATAGTATCTGGTTACCCGGCACGACCTCATAGCCAGGCGAGAAAAATATATGCACTTATGAACCGACTACCGGATTTATGGGAAAGATTACGTAAATTGGAGCAAAAAAACAAGAAATGAAACAGTGTACTATTAATAAAGAAGTAATGATTGATGGCGTTGGGATGCATACTGGCAAGAAAACTCATGCAGTGTTCAAACCAGCTCCTGCAAACTATGGTATTCGTTTTGTAAGAAATGACATGCCTGGAAAACCAGAAATCAGAGCTTGTCTGGATAATGTTACTGGCGTCATCAGGGGCACATCTTTAGGTCATGGAAAGACAGAGGTTCAAACAGTTGAGCACATAATTGCTGCTGCATATGGTCTGGGTATTGACAATCTAAGAGTGGAACTTGACACAAATGAGCCACCAATTGGAGATGGCAGTGCTCAACCATTCGTGGAGCTATTTGAAAAATCAGGTATCAGACAGCTTGATGAATCAAGGGTAGTATGGCGGCTTAAAGAGCCAGTCAGTTACTCGCAGGGAAAGGTATTTCTTGTCGCACTCCCATCAGCAGAATTCCGGATTTCATGCACAATTCAGTATGACCATCCATTAATAGGCAATCAATTTCTTTCTCTGGATATTAATAAGGATACGTTTAAGAATGAGATTGCGCCGGCGCGGACTTTTGGTTTTGAAGATGAGGTTAAACAACTCAAATCACGGGGATTTGCACGTGGTGGAAATTTGACAAATGCCATTGTTATAGGGAGAGACAGAATCCTGAATGAATCACTGAGATTCCCGGATGAACCTGTAAGACATAAAATAATGGATTTGATGGGCGATATTTTCCTTATAGAAAAATACATTCAGGCGCATATAATCGCAGTGCGATGCGGACACATACATAACACGTCATTTACAAGAATGCTTGCAAGAACAAAAATAGAACCACTGGAACAGCCTGCCTCTATCGTAACGGTTCAGGAAACTACGCCAGCTGGCGGGATTAACATTAGAGCGGGCACTGAACTCGGTCGTGCTGAGATTCAGCAAATAATACCGCATCGCCCTCCTTTCTTATTCGTTGACCGCGTAATTATCATTGACCCATTAACACGTGCTATCGGATACAAATTCCTTTCGGATGAAGAATATTTCTTTGCAGGACACTTTCCGGATAACCCTATAACTCCAGGCGCTCTCATTGTAGAAGCAATGGCTCAGACTGCCTGCGTACTGTTCCTTGCACGCCCAGACCTCAAGCATTTACTTCCTTACTTTATGGCGATAAAGAACGCAAAATTTAGAAAGCCGGTTTTTCCAGGAAGTGAAATGCGTATGGAAATAGAAGTCATACATGCAAGGGAAAGAAGCGGAATAGTAAGTGGTAAATGTTTCGTCAATGAGCAACTCACCACTGAAATGGAATTTATGTTCAGTTTGGTGGAGCAGAAGAAAGGGGATAAGTCACAAAATGAATATTCATAGAACTGTGCTGGTCAGTCCGGATGCAAATCTCGCAGATGATATTACAATTGATGCATTCAGTATTATCGGTCCTAAAGCAACAATCGGTCGTGGCACAATGATAGGGCCTCACGTGATACTGGATGGTACGGTAACCATTGGAGAAAACTGCTTTATAGGTGCCGGCACGATAATGGGTAACGCACCGCAGGACATTAAGTACCACGGTCAGGAAACTACGGTGGTAATCGGGAATAACAACATAATAAGGGAGTATGTAACTATTAATCGTGGCAGCGAAGGCCGCGGCGAGACAACTATTGGCGATGACAATATGATAATGTCATACGTCCACATAGGTCACGACTGCGCCGTTGGGAATAAAGTAGTAATGGCAAATAGCGTTACTCTCGGTGGTTGTGTTATGGTGGAAGACCTCGCTACAATTGGCGGCCTTACTCCAATTCACCAGTTCGTACTTATAGGCACGCTTGCTATGGTCGGCGGTGGCTCAAGATGCTCCAGAGACGTCCCACCATACTGCATGGCAGTAGGCAACCCAATGAGATTAGTTGGTTTAAATACCCGCGGGCTAATAAGAAATAACGTGCCAGGACAGTCCAGAAGCCAGTTGAAACAGGCATACAAAATATTGTTCAGGTCCAATCTCAATACGAGTCAGGCGTTAGCCAGAATAGAGAAAATAGATGACCAGTGCGATGAAATAAAACATCTTATTGAATTCATTGAGGAGTCCTCACGTGGAATTGTCAAAGAGCTCACAAAATAACCAAGCAGGAACGAGCACTCTTCCTAAAGTGATTGGTTTAGTAGCGGGCAGCGGGAATTTACCTTTAACAGTTATCCGCGCTGCACAGGGACAAGGAACATATGTGGTTGCAATTTGTTTTCCACATTTAACTTCACGTGCAGTAGCAAAACGCGCGAACCGTGCCTACTACGTGACGCCATCTGAACTTGACAGGATTATAGATATTTGTAGGATGGAAAACGTAAAACATATATTGCTTGCCGGAGTGGTTGAGCACCGGTATATCTATCGTTTGCGTGCTGATGCACGTGGTAATAAGGTACTGGAAGGAATACGCGACCGCCGCGCTGACTCCATACTTAAAGCATTGGCTAGTGAGCTTGAGGCAGAAGGCATTTATATGCTGGACTCGACTGCTTTCACGCCATTCCTGCTTCCAGAAAAGGGGCTGCTTACCGCCAGACCTCCTACCGCGAAAGAAAAAGAAGAGCTCGAGTTTGGCGAGGGAATTGCAAAGCAGATAGCACGGCTTGATATCGGGCAAACGATAGTAGTAAAAAACCGTGCAATAGTTGCAGTTGAAGCAATGGAAGGAACTGATGCGGCGCTGAAACGCGCTGGGCGAATTACGCGTGGCGGGCTGGTGGTAATTAAGGTTGCAAAACCGCACCAGGATATGAGATTTGATATCCCAACCGTTGGCCCAAAGACAATAAAGATAATGAGCCGGCTCGGAGCAAGACTTCTAGCGATAGAATCAGGCCGCACGCTGGTGATCGATAAGGACAGGGTAATACGCCTTGCAAACCGGCTCGGCGTTTCCGTTGTCGCTCTCTAGATGGACAAATTACGTGTTGCCGTTATTGGGGTTGGCTCACTTGGGCAGCATCATGCGAGGGTTTTCGCAACGCTGCCTGAAGTTGAGCTAGTCGGTGTAGTAGACGTAAACGAGGCACAGGTAAGACGGATTGCAGAAAGACATAATTGCCCGGCATTTACCGATTACCATGCTGTACTTGACAGGATAAACGCCGCCAGTATAGCAGTTCCTACCGTCAATCACTACGAGATTGCGCGAGAATTACTTCAAAAAAGAATCCATACTTTCATTGAAAAGCCAATCACAACTGATGCGGGACAAGCGAGGGAACTAGTTAGCATCAGTCAAAAGAAATCCTTGATTCTACAAGTCGGACACATTGAGCGGTTTAATCCAGCAGTAATAAAAGCACAGCAATTTATAAATGAACCACGTTACATAGAAACGCTACGGCTTGGGCCGTATGATTCTCGCACTGCACAAACCGGCGTAGTTCTTGATTTGATGATACATGACCTGGACATTGTATTGTTTCTTGTAAACTCAGAAGTAGTAGCAATTGACGCTATAGGAACACCTCTTTTGACTGACCATGAGGATATAGCGACGTGTCATCTGAATTTCAAGAATGGATGCGTTGCAAACATTACTGCAAGCCGCGTAACAGAAGAGAAAATGCGCAAAATTCGTATTTTTCAGAAGGACGCATACCTTTCTCTTGATTATGCCGCTCAGAAACTCAAGGTAGTCCGCAAGCGCAGTTCCTCAAAAATTGTCAGGTCAATGCATGACATTGAAATAATCCGGCCACGCCTCAAGAAATCAGACCAGCTGACACTGGAACTCAGTGCTTTCGTGGAGAGTGTACGGCATGGCAGGGAGCCAGTGGTAAGTGGCGAACATGGCCTGAATGCGTTGGAACTTGGTCTTAAGATACTCGACAAAATTCGTGAAACCTATGGAAAATTGTGAACTTTTTATAATTGCGGGTGACCCGTCCGGGGATGCACACGGTGCACGTTTGGTGCGCGAGCTGAAAACGTTGGTACCAGGCGTAAGTATTGTGGGCGCAGGCGGGCGGGAACTCGAAAATGCAGGCATGCGTAATATCTTTAACCTAGTAGATTATCCTGTAATCGGTGTCGTTGAAGTATTCAGCCATATTGCCGTATTTTGGAATTTGCTCAAGAAAATACGTAAGTATTTTCTTGAAAACAGACCCGGCGTAGTAGTGCTGATTGACTACCCCGGTTTTAACCTTATTGTCGCGCGGATGGCACACAAACTCAATATCCCAGTAGTTTATTATATCCCTCCGCAAATTTGGGCATGGGGCCGGTCACGTGCCAGGACACTCGCAAAACTCGTTACCAAAATGATAGTCATTCTGCCATTTGAAAAGGAGTTTTACCAGCGTATGGGAATAGAAGCAGAATTCGTTGGACATCCTATACTTGACCGCATGTCAGAACTACAGACGAGAAAAGAAGAAACGGACGATTTTGGACTTGACACAGCATACCCTGTGGTTGGAATTCTGCCGGGTTCCAGAATACAGGAGGTCTCAAAATTGCTCCCAATAATGCTGAAAACAGCTGATATTATAGCAAGGCAAGAAAAAGTGCAATTCGTATTACCTCTATCTGCACATATCACGGCGGAAGACGTCGACCCTTACCTTGAAGATTTTAAATTTCCAGTACGAGTTATACGCGATCCGGCATTTGCATTACGCAGACGGATGACGCTCGCGCTCGTTGCTTCCGGAACGGCGACACTTGAAAATGCATGCCTTGGACTTCCAATGATAATAATATACCGTGTCTCGTGGTTGTCGTATTTCATTGCGAGATTGCTTGTGCGGGTTAAACGTATTGGACTGGTAAACATTGTTGCAGGACGGGGACTTGTTCCAGAATTTATTCAGCAGCGCGCAAAACCTAAAGATATAGCTAGAATAGCGCTGGAATGGCTCAATGATGGCTCCATCATTGAAAATATGCGGAAGGAACTGCTCAGTACAAGTAAACTACTCGGCAAGCAGGGTGCTTCGGTACGTGCAGCAGGACTAATTTCGCAAATGATTTCTCATTGAAGGGTTCGGGTCAATCACCCCTCCCTAACGGAAGGGGCTTGAACCGTGAGGTTTAAGGGCAACTGGTTGACAAGGGGGCAAGTAAAAAATGCAGAAGTTATCAGGAAGAAATACATACACACCTACGGATGTTCCGCAAGTCCGTGGCAACTGTGGTCTGTCGCCAAACAGAGACCAAAGTCTCAGT
>Ga0210017_1000854_pt1 | contig 26521 bp, 35 predicted proteins | sample CryGeyCG2014_020_FD_183966 | JGI IMG/M metagenome (GOLD analysis project Ga0210017, IMG submission 183966) | Groundwater microbial communities from aquifer - Crystal Geyser CG08_land_8/20/14_0.20 (SPAdes) (version 2) | ecosystem: Environmental > Aquatic > Deep subsurface > Groundwater | place... | reverse complement strand
CTACTTATATCGGCGCTGCCTTAGGAATTTTTATTGCCATTTTTTATTTTGTTAAATTTTTACTAAGACCGACAATTAAATATATTATTCTGGCTAGCTTGACTTTAGCAATCGCTCAATTAATGAAGTTTTCGGCTTTCTTGCTAATCCCATTTTTTATATTTTTACTGATTGTTTATTTGATTTGGAAAACAAAAAATGAGCCGCCACGAAACGCTTGGCTTCAATATCTTTTAAAATCAATTTTGATATTAGTAATTGCTTTTTGTGTTATTTATCTGGTTTATACTCTCTTTAGTCTTCGCTATCCTGTTCAAAAACAAGTTTTAGACACTAAATATAATTTAAATTCTTTTGCCGGCGGTCCTGACCCAAAACTGGGGACTTGCCGAGGGTTGCGCTGTGTTGCAGAAATAGATATTTTAATGGCAGGAAATAGAATTTTAAGGCCGATGGCTCAATATCTCTTAGGTTTAATAATGGTCGGGCAGCGGTCTGCTGGCGGTAATACCGCTTATTTCTTAGGTGAAGTTTCGGCTGTTGGCTGGTGGTATTATTTCCCAGTTGTTTTTGCGCTAAAAGAACCTACCCCCTCTCTCATTTTTATCGGGTTGGCTCTGCTAATAGCTTTAATTAGTATTTTTAAAAATGTTATTAGCCGAAACCTCAAAAAAGCTTTTTCGAATTATCTGGGGACCGACTTTGGCTCTTTCGCAATGCTTTCTTTTGTGATATTTTATTGGGTTTACAGCATGAAAAGTAATTTAAATATCGGTGTCAGACATATTTTGCCAACCCTACCATTTATTTATATTCTTTCAACCGACATAATAAAAAAATGGCTTGCTTCACAACGAATTAACGCCAGAAATATTATCAAAATAATCTTTAGCGGAATAAAAAGAGTAATTATTTCTTCTCTAAAAGCCATTTTAATCACCGGCTTGTTAGTCTGGTTTATTATCGAGGTCTTTGTTTCTTATCCTTATTTTCTTTCCTATTTTAATCAATTGGCTGACGGGCTTTGGAGCGGTTATCAATATGTGGTTGATTCTAATTATGATTGGGGACAAGACTTAAAACGATTAGAAAAATTCGTTGAAAAAAATAAAATAGACAAAATCGCGGTTGATTATTTTGGCGGCGGCAATCCAAAATACTACTTGAAAAATAAGGCTGTTTATTGGTGGTCAGCTAAAGGAAATCCTAAAGAAGAAGGAATTGAATATTTAGCGGTTTCTATAAATACTCTCCAAGGAGCTTTTGGAAAATTACATCCAGGACAATTCAGAAAGCCAGAAGATGAATACCAGTGGCTTAAAGCTCTAAAAAATCCTTATCAACCAGATTTTAAGGCTGGAACTTCGATATTTATATATAAATTATTTTAATTTGTAATAAACTCTGTTTTCGGTGCGTAAATCAATATATAAAAGTTTATTAAAGCCTGGGTCTTGTTTTAAAGAATCAACAGCTGAAATTAAACTAATTGGGTCAAATCTTAAACTGAAATAAATTTTTGGAGTATTATTTGCTGGCTCTAAGATAATTTCCTGCCAATCAATATTTTCAAGCGATAAATTATTTGTTTTTAGCCCTATTTTATCAAGAACCGCGTAAATTTTTAAAAAATTCTGGAAAAGATTATCAGGCAAAACCAAATCCCCTACCTTTAAGGTTCTTTTTGAATAATCGTTCATTTTCCTTACTAAAGATCCTTCTGAGAAAGGCGCTTCGCTAAAAATAAAACCTGTCTTATCAAACCACCAGCAGACAGATTGCGTAATTTCTGTGTCAGTCTGCGCCATTAGGCACCAAATCCCGAATTTTTCTCGCTCTTTAACGTTTATTTCTATTATTCGCCTAAACAAAAATTTTTTTATAATTATCTTTTCAAAAACCGGGTAATTTTTGTTGAAATCTCCTAGGTCGTTAATCCAGCTTAAAATATTATCTGGACCTAGAAATTTACTAAATCCTGACTGGCTCTTTGCAAAATCCTTTAATTGAGAAATTAACTCTATTTCGTTAAATTGCTCAGCGCCGCTAATTTTTATTTCTTTAATTTTAAAAACCGGCGAAAAAATAATCAAATAACTTAAACCGCCTAATACAATCAAGACAAGGAAAATAATCAAGAAACTTTTTGATTTTTTCCCACTGGATCGATGAGTTCTTTTTTCTTGAAAATAAACCGTTTGAGCCATAGCTACATTCTCATTCTATCAAAAAATTCTGCTTACCAACAAGCAGATTAAAATTTAAAGAAGCCAGAAAATCAAAAATTTAGTTAAAAAATTTTAAAAACCATCTCCACCGAGCGCTATAATTAATTATAGCGCTTAGATATCAGATTAAGGCGCTATGACGCGTCATAGCGCTATGTCATAGCATAGCGCTATAGGACTCTATTATGCTTATTATTTATTTTATTTCCTTGCTTTCCTCGAGGAAAGCAAGGAGGAAAGCAAGGTGAGGTTAGGAATTATATTGACCAGTGCCCTAAACAACAAGGGGTTGAATATTCGGCCACTTGTTGTTTTGTAATTTTGTGATTCCTTTGTGTTGCCGAAAATGAGCTCAATAGAAATTAGGTTTCCTGCCAGGGTGTTATGCTAAAGCATAACACCCTGGCTTAGAGAAACAGAAGGAATAAAAAAACCGAGCACAAAACTTTGTGCTCGGTGCTCTGGCTTTAAATTCCCAACGACCAAAAACCAAAACGGCTATTCCCCGCGAACGCAACGCACATAGCTGCCGTGGTTCTTACTGTCGTAGTACAACACGTTGCCACTGTAGAAAATCATGCGCCAGGCGAGGTTGTTACCGTACTCGGTAGCAACAAGGGGACGGGTTTGTGCTATAATCAATAAAATGCGTAAAACTATTGTTTTGATGATTTTAGATGGCTGGGGAGAAGGAGAAAAAAATGAATCCAATCCCATTTATACCGCTAATCCAAAAATAATAAATTCATTAAAATACTCCTATCCTTGTGGTTTGCTTCAAGCTTCAGGTATTGCTGTTGGTCTTCCTTGGAATGAAGAAGGAAATAGCGAAGTATGCCATCTTACTTTGGGAGCTGGTAGAGTAATCTATCAAAATTTCCCAAGAATTAGCTTGGCCATCAAAAACGGCAGTTTTTTTCAAAACCCAGTTTTGAAAGGCGCTTTTAGCCAGGCTAAAAAAAATAATTCCTTTGTTCATTTAATTGGTCTTTTAGCCGCCCCTTCTGCCTATGTTCACTCTGCCCAAGAACATCTTTTGGCTTTAATTAAATTTGGAAAACAAGAGGGAGTTAATTATGCTCTCCATCTTTTTACTGATGGTCGCGACAGCCCGCCTTATTCAAGCTTAGAAATCATTAAAAGCTTAGGCGAGGAAGTAAAAAATATTGCTAGTTTAAGCGGTCGTTATTATGCGATGGACCGCGCCAAGCATTGGGATAGAACTGAAAAAGCTTATCGGGTTTTAATTGGAGATTCTGAAACAATAGAGAATTATGAAGAAAAAATTAAAGCAATCCATCAAAGGTTTAACGATGAATATGTTGAACCAATGCTTTTGGGCCCTCTAAATAGAGGCATCAAAGATAACGACAGTATTATTTTTTTCAACTTTAGAGAAGACAGAATGCGCCAAATTGTTGAACCATTTGTTAATAAAAGTTTTAGCGAATTCCCCATTAAACAATTTAAAAATCTCTCCATCGCCACGATGATAAATTATCGCAACGACTTCAAGGTTAGGGTCGCTTTTTCGCCAGAGGAAGTTAAAAACCCTTTGGCTAAAGTACTGGCTGATAATTCAAAAATCCAACTTCGGTTAGCCGAGACCGAAAAATATGCTCATGTCACTTACTTTTTTAACAATTTAGTTGAAAAACCGTTTGGAAACGAGTTTAGAATTTTAATTCCCTCAAGAATGGATTTAAAACCGGACGAACACCCAGAAATGAGAGCTGAAGAAATTACCAATCGTTTAATTTCAGCAATCGAAGAAAAAGCTTTTGATTTTATCCTGGTAAATTATGCTAATCCAGATATTATTGCCCATACTGGTAATTACGAGGCGACAAAAAAAGTTGTGGAAATTATTGACGAGGTGGTTGATAAAGTTGTAAAAGTAGTTCTAGGGCAAAACGCTGTTCTAATTTTGACTTCTGACCATGGGAATATCGAAAGAATGTTTGACCCTTTTACTGGCGAAATTGAAACCAAACATAATAATAACCCGGTTCTTTTTTATTTAATCGGGAAAGAGTTTCAGCGCCAAAAAGATAAATTTCAAGCCGAAAAAGAAGCTAAAGATGTAATTGGCGTCTTATCTGACGTGGCGCCAACTATTTTGGAGTTATTAGGCCTTAAAAAACCCAAAGAAATGACTGGTCAAAGTCTTCTAGGCTATTTACAATTAAATGATTGGATGGTTAAATAATTACATAATTGTATGTTTAGATTTCTCAGTCATTTAATATTTTTGTTTTTCTCCAATCTGGTGGCTTTTCTGATAGCTAGTTATTTTATCGCCGGGTTTTCTATCCCCTTGGACCTAAAAAGTCTTTCAATTATTGCCGGAATTTTTACCTTACTTAATATTTTTATCAGGCCGATTATTAAACTTGTTCTCTCGCCAATTATTTTTCTGACCCTTGGTTTGGGTATTATTTTAGTTAATGCTATCCTTCTTTGGACTGTTGATTTCTGCTCCAAAGATATTTCTATCTCGTCTATCAAAGCCTTGCTTTTCGCTACTTTAGTGATAAGCTTTGTTAATGCAATAATCCATTTCTCTGCTCGGTTATCGTTTAAAAAAGCCCTATAATGTTAACTAATATCCAAATAGTAATATCAATTGTTTTAATTGTTTTAATTTTGCTTCAGGAAAGAGGAGGTGGCTTATCCGGAATTTTCGGTGGTCAAGGAGGTGAATTTTATCAAACAAGACGAGGACTGGAACGCTCAATGTTCTTTATAACAATTTTTCTGGTCGCTGTTTTTATTACTTTATCAATTTTAAACATTGCTATCAAAGCTTAAAAAAATTTTTCAAGCTCTCTCCAAAAGAGAGCGTTTGGTTTTTGCAGTTTTTTTGCTAATTTTTTTGGTCGGCCTTTTATTTTCAACTATTGACTTTATTGGTCAAAATAGCGTTTCTTCGCCAATCGAAGGAGGCGAATTTACTGAAGGAATAATTAGTCAGCCCATTTTTATCAATCCTGTTTTAGCTAATTCTGATGCTGACAGAGATTTAGTAGAACTGCTTTTTGAAGATGTTTTGGATCTAGCTGAGAACTATAGCGGGCGGTACGCCCGATATATTGAGCATTCTGCTCACTATAGCCAAGGATATATGGAAGCTCCGCTTCCATATAAATTTGAGGAGGGAGGAAAAGTAGTTAGAATCCGCCTAAAAGACAATCTCTTCTGGAGCGATGGCAAGCCTTTAACGAGCGATGATATTATCTTTACAATTAAAACAATTCAAGATCCTGATACCAGATCATTGCTCTTTAACGGCTTTAAAGGAATAGTCCCCTTTAGGGTCAGTGAGCGAGAATTAACCCTAACTTTGCCGGTTCCTTACGCTTTTTTTGAAAGTACTCTTAAAGACTTAAGGCCAATCCCAAAACATCTTTTTGCCGATATTCCAGCCACCAATTTGAAGCTTTCGAACTATAATTTAGAACCAGTGGGCTCGGGCCCATTTAAATATTTATCTTATAAAAAACAAAAGGATGGATTTATTATTTCTTATCAATTTATCCAAAATAAATACGCCGTTAAAAAACCTTATTTGAAAAAACTCAACATCAATTTCTATCCCAATGAAGAAAGCGCTAAAAATGCCTTTGATAAAGGAGAAATTGATGGTCTGGCTGGTCTTAGCCCAAAAAACCTAAAAGAAATCATTGTCCCTCATCAAGAATTTACCCTCTGGCTGCCGAGATACTATACGGTGTTTTTAAACCAAAATGCCAATGATGCCTTAAAAGATAAAAATGTAAGAACAGCCCTAAATTATGCCACGGACAGGAAAAAAATTATTGACACTGTTTTAAATGGTCAAGCAATAGAAGTTTTTGGTCCCTTAACTCCAGCAATGGGAGGTTATGACGCCACTCTTGCTGAAAAAAACTTTTTCTCGCTTGAAAAAGCTAATGAAATTTTAGAACAAAACGGCTGGCATTTAAATGAGGGTGAGGTTAGAGAAAAAACGGAGAAAAAATCAAAAAAAACCCTTGAATTTAATTTAGTTATTCCTGAAAATCCTTTGTTTATCCAAACTGCTGATATCTTAAAAGAAGATTGGCAAAAAATTGGAATCAAAATCAATATAATAACAATGGCTTCTCTTGAAGAAACTATTAAAAATCGCGATTACCAAATGATTCTTTTCGGCAATATTTTTGGAAGAAATCTGGACCTTTTCTCTTTCTGGCACTCATCAGAAAGATTTTCCCCTGGCCTCAACCTCTCACTCTATGAAAACAAAACTGTTGATGCTTTAATAGAAAAAATTAGAAAAAATTTTGACGAGGAGTCGCGGCTTATTGATTATAAAAATATTCAAACCATAATTAACGATGATGTGCCAGCTATCTTTCTGTTTTCTCGCAGCTATAGTTATATCGTTAATAATCAGCTAAAAGGTTTTGAAGAAAAAAATATTCCAGTCCCAAGCAGCAGATTTGAAAACGTTAATAAGTGGTATTTAAAAACAATAAAAGTTTTCAAGAAAAACATCTAAGCCCCGCACCTTTTGGTATGTAAGTTGCAAATAGTGATTAGATAATATTACTATTGCATTAATTCGTACCAAAAGGTGCGGGGTAAGCATATGAAACACTTGCTAATTAAATTAAAACATGGTAAGCTTGTTTTAGCTAAGGAGTTAAGCTTCTCCTTTGCCGCTAGAAAGATTAAAGAATTAAAACCCTATCTTTGCAAAGCTTCTTCGATTAAAAAATCCCTAGAGAATAAAAATGCCTATCTTGTCTATCGAGGCGTTTACTTTAAAAAAGACAAAAAACTTTTTAAATTAAATGAATTGCGATATGATATAACCCTTATCTATCCTTTTGTTTTTGGCGAAGAATTTAATAAAACCTTAGGGCATTGGCATAAAACATCTGAAATCTATGAAGTTTTATCCGGCCAAGCATTGTTTTTAATCCAAGGACCAAAAAATTCAGCCAAGAAAGTTTATCTAAAAACGCTCAAGCCAAAATCAAAAATAATCATTCCTGCTTTCTACAATCATTTAATAATTAATCCCGCTAAAAAACCATTAATTATAGCTGATTTATTTTCTAACAAAGTAAAATCTGATTATTTCTTCTTAAGGGAAAAATGCGGCGCTGGTTATTATATTTTAAAAAGCGGGGCTGTTAAAAATCCTCATTACAAAACTGTTGGAAAAATCCAGAATAAATTGCCAAAAACAAAAATTTCAATAAAAACCTTCAAAAAACCGCTTTATTCAGAATTTATAAATAATCCTAAAAAATTTGAGTTTTTAACCCAGTAGTGAGCCGAGCGCAGCGCTTTTCATAACGCTTCCGGTCAGACAAGGATTTCCCATAATTTAGGAAGTCTTTGTTAATACAAAACGTCAAAAGAAGAAAAGCGACTAAGCGTTAATGCGCTCGGTCTACTACTGGGTAAAATAACTTGCGTCCTCGTGGCGGAACTGGAATACGCGTAGCGTTCAGAACGCTATCCCTAAAAGGGTTGTGGGTTCAAATCCCACCGAGGACACCAGCGTGATAAAACCCTAAACCCTAAATTCTAAATTCTAAAAACGATGACTCCAAAAAAATTTCAAAAACCCATGCCTGGCGGCAGGCAGGCAAAAAGACAGCCGGAAAGGATGGAAGATTGTCTGAAATTTGTTCCGCTCGGCGGCTTGGAAGAAGTTGGCCGAAATATGATGTTTTTTGAGTACAAAGACGAAATTGTTATTATTGACGCTGGCTTGCAATTTCCCGAAGAAGACACCCCAGGGATTGATTACATTATTCCCAATACTTCTTGTTTGGAACCAAAAAAAGAAAATATCCAAGCGCTTTTTCTTACTCATGCCCATTATGACCATATTGGCGCTATTCCATACATAATTGAAAAACTAGGGAACCCGATTATTTATACGACCAGCCTGACAAAAGCCATTATTGAAAAACGTCAAGAAGAATTTACTAATGCCCCAAAATTAAATATTGAGGTGATAAAACCTGGCGATAAAATTGATATTTCCCGTTATTTTCAAGCGGAAATTTTCGCCCTTGAACACAATATACCTGATACTTTTGGAATAGTTTTAAAAACACCTGTCGGTAATATATGCCATATCGTTGAATTTAAATTTGACTATGATGAAAGCGGCAATCCTCAAGGTCTGGATGTTTTTGAAAAAATCGGCAAAATGGGCATTCATACTCTTTCTCTTGATAGTACCAACGCGGAAGTGCCGGGTTTTTCCGTTTCTGAAAGAGTAGTAGAAAAAAATATTGAGGAAATCCTTAAAAAGGCTAAGGGGAGAATTATTATTGCGATGTTTGCCTCGCTTTTAACCAGAATTGCGAAAATTATTAAAATTGCTGAAGAACAAAAGCGTTATGTAGCGATTAGCGGTAGTTCAATGAAAAGTAACATCCAAATTGCCCAAAACTTAGGCCACCTTAAAATTAAAAAACAAAGCACGATCCCAATTCAGGATATTCATAAATATAAAGATGACCAGCTATTGATTCTATCAACCGGCGCTCAAGGAGAGCCCAACGCTAGCTTGATGAGAATCTCTAATAGAGAGCATAAATACATCAAAATCAAGTCAAGCGATACGGTTATTTTCTCGGCTTCAGTGGTTCCTGGCAACGAAAGAGCAGTTCAAGCTTTAAAAGATAATTTAGCCCGTCAAGGAGCGGTTGTCCTCCAATCAACAGTTGTTGATTTCCACTCCTCCGGCCACGCACCGCAGGAAGAATTAAAACAAGTCATTAAATTAATTAATCCCAGATTCTTTCTGCCAACTCACGGCTATTATTTTATGCGCTACAAAAATGCTGAGCTAGCCAGGGAGGTAAATATTCCCAATAGAAACATTATTTTTGTAGACAATGGCCAGGTGGTTAAAATCGCTAAAGATGGTTTTTTCGTTTCCAAAGAAACGGTGCCGGCTTATTATGTGATGGTTGACGGGCTGGGGGTCGGCGACGTGGAAGAAGTGGTGATGCGGGACCGAAGAGCGCTGGCTCAGGAAGGAATGGTTGTTATCATTACTACTCTTGACAGACGGACTGGCAGTCTATTGAAAAACCCTGATATTATTTCCCGCGGTTTTATTTATCTAAAGGAAAATAAAGAATTTGTTGAGGATTTAAGAAATAAAATCAAGCAGACCGTGATGCGAATCCCTCATTATCAACCAATCGAAGCTGATTATTTAAAATCCTTAATCAGAGAACAAATCAGTCAATTTTTGTATAATAAAACCAAGAGACGACCGGTGGTAATACCAGTGGTCATAGAAGTATAGCTAAATCATTCGTATAATTCGTAATATTAGTATATTCGCATCGATACAAAGCAGCTTGGTATCGATACTAATATACGAATTATACTAATGATACGAATTCCGATGAACAAACCCATTTTAATTTCAGGCATCATGCCTTCAGGAAAACTTCATATTGGTAATTATTTGGGCGCTCTTAAAAACTTCGTTGAGCTCCAAAATTCTGACAAATACGAATGTTATTTTTTTGTTGCTGACTACCATTCTTTAACGGAAAATTTCGACCCGAAAATAAAATCAGAAGAAACTATAGATATTGTTTCCAATTATTTAGCCACTGGTATTGACCCAGAAAAATCAACAATCTTTGTCCAATCGCAGGTTCCGGCTTGCGCTGAATTAGCTTGGATTTTAAGCACCATTACGCCTTTGGGCGAGCTCCAAAGAATGACTCAATTCAAAGATAAGTCGCAAAAACAACAGACGAATATTAATGCCGGGCTTTTTAATTATCCGGTGCTAATGGCTTCGGATATTTTACTTTATAATGCGAAATTTGTGCCGGTTGGCGAAGACCAACTCCAACATTTGGAATTTACCAGAACTTTAGCCAGAAAATTCAATAAACAATTTGGTAAAATCTTTATAGAACCAAAACCTTTACTCACAAAAACCCCACGCTTAATGAGTTTAACCAATCCTTTAAGAAAAATGTCAAAATCAGAACCAAACGGATGCTTATTTATGGATAACTCTGAAGAGGAAATAAAAGAAAAAATAAAAAGAGCAGTAACAGATTCCGGAAAAGAAATTATTTTTGACAAAAAAAATAAACCAGCAATTTCTAATTTGATATTAATTTACGAAGGGTTTTCCGGATTAACAATCAAAGAAATCGAAGAAAAATTCAGAGGCAAAAGTTATGTTGAATTTAAAAGTTCTTTAGCCGAATTACTGGTGAAAAATCTGCGGGAATTTCAGGATAAAAAATCAAATATTTTAAAGCCGAAAATTCTCGCTACCATCAAAGAAGGCGGGGAAAAAGCCCGCCAAAAATCTCAGAAAAAACTAGAAAAGGTAAAAAGGAACCTGGGATTATTAATATAAAAATCCCACTTACTTTATTTCATCTATTCCTATATATTGCTGAAGCGCTTCTGGCACTTTTATGGCGCCTTCTTTCGTCTGGTAATTTTCAATAATAGCGATTAAAATTCGGCCAATAGCAAAAGCAGTGCCGTTCAGCATATGAACGTAGCCAATCTTGGATCTTGCATCTTGTATCTTGGATCTGTATCTGATGTTTAATCTCCGGGCCTGAAAATCAGTGCAATTTGAGGTGGAATGGGTCTCTCGATAGCGATTTTCACTTGGCATCCAGGCTTCGATGTCGTATTTAGCGCTAGTTGGAAAGCCTAAATCACCACTACACATTTGAACTATCCGATAAGGAATTTTTAAAGCCTGCATTAATTTCTCTTCCATTTCTAAGAAAAATTGATGCTCTTTTTTCGAATCTTCTGGTTTACAAAAACTAAACATTTCTAGCTTATCAAATTGATGAACTCTAAAAATTCCTTTGGTGTCTTTTCCATAAGAACCAGCTTCCCGCCTGAAACAAGTTGAAAAAGCAACATATCTTTTTGGCAATTCTTCCTCTTTCAAAACTTCATCGCTGTGCATCGGACCAATTGACTGCTCACCCGTAGCTACCAAATAAAGGCTATCTTTCTCTAAGAAATACGTTTCCTCTTTGTCTTCTTGGCGGTCAACATAACCCATCCCCTCCATCTTTTCTTTTTTAATTATTACCGGCGGAATGACTGGCGCAAAACCTTCTTTTATCAAATTATCAAAACCTAGTTTAATTAACGCGAGCTCTAAAAGCGCAGCTTGACCCTTCAAATACCCAAAACGGTTGCCAGATACTTTCCCGGCTCTTTCAATATCAATTAAATCTAATTTCTTAGCGATAGTTAAATAATCTTTTGGAGTAAAATCAAATTTAGGCTTTTCCCCAACTTCTCTTAAAACTTCATTCTCTTTTTCATCTTTGCCAATTTTAACATCCTCCTGGGGAAGATTTGGAATTTGATATAAAATTTTTTCTCTTTTCTTTTCTATCTCTTCAATTTCTTTGTCTAATTTCTTAATTTGTTCTTTGATTTTTCTTGATTCTTCAATTTTTCTTTTTTTAGTTAAAAGATTTTGCTCGGATTTTTTATCATCGATATTTTTCCTTAAAGTCCTCCAAATTTCGTCCAAAGCCAAAAAATCATCCACTAATTTTGGGTTTATATTTTTACTTTTAATCCCTTGCCTAACTTTTTCTGGGTTTTGACGAATAAGATTTATGTCTAACATGTCTAAAACTTAATTTGAATTTACTTCGGTCTTAGCGTTGGGAACGCAATCACTTCTTTTATGTTATGGCTCTTTGTTATTAAGGCAACTAACCGGTCAATCCCAATGCCCAGACCGGCCGCTGGAGGCATTCCATATTCTAAAGCTTCTAAAAATTCCTCGTCCAACCGGCTGGCTTCTTTATCGCCGGCACGAAACATCTTCTCCTGCTCCTCCATTCTTTCTCTTTGCTCAACTGGGTCATTTAATTCTGAAAAGCCATTAACTACTTCTACGCCTTCTATAATTAATTGAAATCTTTCCGTAAAACTTCGGTCATCTTCGCAAGATTTTGCTAATGGAGAAATGACTCTTGGATATTTTATAATAAATGTTGGCTCAATTATTTTTGGTATCACTTCTTTTTTGAAGGCTTCTTCTATTTCAGCTCCGTCTAAGATTTTCTTTTTTAAATCAATCTTGGCGTATTTCTTCATTGCTTTTTCAAAAGTAATCTTCTTAAATTTTTTTGGAAACCATTTTTTAAATAGTTTTTCTGTAAATTTCATTAATCCCTCCCAATCTTCAAATGCCCAGTAAAGCTCTAACATTGTGAATTCTGGATTATGGTCTTTGTCAATGCCCTCGTTTCTAAAATTTCTGCCAAGCTCAAAAATTTTGTTAAAACCAGCTACCAATAACCTTTTTAAATAAAGTTCTGGGGCAATTCTTAAATAAAAATCAGTATCTAAAGCGTTATGGTGGGTGATAAATGGTTTTGCTCTGGCGCCTCCAGGAACTGGTTGAAAAATCGGCGTCTCTACTTCTAAGAATCTTTCTTCTTGAAGTTTAGCTCTTATTGTTTTTATAATTTCCGAGCGTCTAATTAATTTTTCTTTAACTGCTTGGTTTAAAAGAATATCTAAATATCTTTTTCGGAAGCGCTCTTCAATATCTTTTAAGCCATACCATTGACTCGGCAAAAGTCGGAGGCTTTTAACAATAATATTAACGATTTTGGCTTCAATGCTTTTTTCGCCTTTCTGGGTTTTAAAAAGCGGACCGCCAACATTCAAAAAGTCGCCGATATCTAAATTTTGCTTTAAGCTCCTGAAATTCTTGAGATTATCTTTTTTGAGAACCGCTTGAATTCTTGCTGAACCATCATCTAAATCAATAAAAATCATTCCGCCTTGGTCTCGGAAAGCCATGATTTTCCCAACCAAAAAAACCTTCTTTTTAAGACGACTTAAAGAAGAAAAATTCTTAAGAGCTTCTGAGATAGATGAAGTCCTCTTTACCTTTGCCGGATAAGGATTAACCCCGGTCTTAATAAGGGCTTCTCGTTTCTTTTGTCTCTCTTTGATAATTTCTTCAAGCATCCCTATCCAATCTTTAATATTATATATTTTACCTCGCCTTGTGGAGTTTTAACAATTACTTCCTCGCCAACCTTTTTATTTAAAAACGCTCTGCCTAGAGGCGATTCATTAGAAATTAAATTCTCTTCTGGTCTTGCTTCAAAAGGGCCAATGATTCGGTATCTAAAAACTTGGTCATTTTTCTTCACTTCAATTATTGAACCCACTCCAACTTTATCTTTCTTACTGGTTTTCCTTATAACTACTGCGTTCTTAATTAAATCTTCTATTTCCAAAATTTTGGCTTCAATTCTACTTAAAGCATCTTGAGCTTCAAAAAATTCAGAATTCTCTGAAAGATCGCCATACTCTTTAGAGGATTTTAATCGCTCAATTGTTTCCGGCCTTTCTATTTCTTTCAGTCTTCTTAGCTCTTCTTTTAAGAGATTAATTTTCTCCCGAGTTAAATAATATTTTTGAGGCTTAGTAAGCATTTTTCCATAACCAAACTCTTATTTTTAACACTTCTATCAATACTTGTAAATAAGATAACAGTTTAACTTTTGATTCAGGGTCGTTTTTCCAAATAATTGGTGTTTCTTTAATTTTGTATCCTAGATTTTTAGCCAAAGCCAAAACTTCAACGTCAAATGCCCAACGATTAATTCTCGTTAAAGAGAAAATTTTCTGGGCAGTTTCTTCGGTGAAAGCCTTAAAACCGCACTGGGTATCCTTAATCCCAGGCAGCAGTAAAATTTGGATAATTAAATTCCCAATATTCCCAAGGAATCTTTTATAAAAAGGTTGCGGCGGCTCTAGTTTAGCTCCTTTTATACCTCGAGAACCAAAAACAACATCATAACCTTCTTTAAAATAAGGAATCATTTTTCTGAATTGGTCAATAGAAGTTGAATTATCAGCATCGGTGAATAACCGAATATGGCCACGCGCTTCTAACATCCCTTGTTTAACAACGCTTCCTTTACCTTTGTTTTCTTCGTTGGTAATTATTCTCAAATTTCTTATTAACTCTGAAAACTTTTTAGCTGCTTCAACGGTAGCATCTTTGGAGCCATCATCAACAACAATTATCTCATAAGAAAAATCCACATCTTGGAGGCGATAATCAATATCAACCAAAGTTTGCGGCAATCTTTTTGCCTCGTTGTAGGCTGGAATAATTATTGAAAGATAAGGCTTCATGGCTAAAATTTCTAATTTTTAATTTCTAATTTCTAAATAAATCCCAATTACTAAATTTCTAAATTATTTAGGTTAATTAGGTTAATTAGAAATTAGGTTAATTCGTTAATATTATAGGTTCTTTTTCTGTAACTGCTATTGTATGTTCAAAATGGGCTGATAAACTTCCATCAGCGGTTACGTAACTATCATCTTTTTGTTTTTTTATTTTACTGCTGCCCAAAGATAACATTGGTTCAATCGCTAAAACCATTCCTGGTTTTAACACTAATCCTTCGCCTCTTTTGCCAAAATTATAAACCGTCGGGTCTTCGTGTAAAGAAAAACCTACTCCATGACCAGTTAAAGCTTTAATAACCGAAAATCCATAACTTTTACCAGTTTTTTCTATCGCGAAACCGATATCGCCGAGGGTGTTGTTAATTTTAGCCGCGACGATTGCTTCGTTTAAAGCTTTTTGAGTGGCTTCAATTAGTTTTCTTACTATAGGAGCGACTTCTCCTATAGCGCAAGTAAAAGCAGTATCCGAGTAATAACCTTTGGAAATAACTCCTAAATCAATTTTCAAAATATCCCCCTCTTTCAATTGATAATCCGTTGGTTGACCATGAACAATTATTTCATTAACTGAAGTGCAAATAGAAAAAGGGTAAGGATTTCTAGCGCCATTGGGTTTAAACCCCAAAAAAGCCGGTTTAGCATTATATCTTTTAAAAGCGCTGCTAGCAAGTTGCTCAAGGTCCTTTAAGATGGTGCCAGAACTAATGTTTGAAGCTAATTCTTTAACAATCGAGGCGGCAATTTTACCAGATAAAGCAATCCCCTCAATGTCTTTTGTTGTCTTCAATCGAATCATCGATTTGTTTGTTTATTTTAAACGGCAGAGCGTTGCCGTCGATTTCAAGATATTGATAGTTCTTGTTTTTTAAGGCTTTAATCACCGGCAGGGTTTGTGTTTTGTATTCTGCTAATCGTTTTTTTATAATCTCAGGTTTGTCTAAAATTCTTTTATATAATTTGCCGGCGCAAAAAGGACACCGCACTAACTTTGAACTTTGAACTTTGAACTTTGAACTTATACTAAGTATTGGTCTCTCGCATACCGAGCAAATCAATCGAGCGCTATTTCTTTTAATAGATTGGTTTTCTGAAATTTTAATCACAAAAATAAAAATGTTTTTCTTGCCATAGACTTGTTCCAAGGTCTTCATTAAACCTTTATGCGATTTATCGCCAAAAGCTTCGTAAAAGGTACGTGGCGAACCAGAGATTGCAATATCTAAATCAGCTCTTGCAAAATCTTTTACTTTCCGAGTCATTTGTCCCAAGAGCCAACTCGGAGTCACTAATTTTCCTGATTCAAAGAGTTTTCGTTGTTCTCTAATAATTTTATTTTCGCAGAAAACAAAATTGTTTTTTCTGGGAGAAAAAATAATTTTATTTTTCTTCAACTGAGGGTTATAAAGCAGTTCTTCCAAGTATCGACCGGTGTCAAAATGGACTAAATTTTTAGTTTTAGTCAATAATTCGGCTTGGGTTCCTTTACCAGCGCCGGGTGGCCCCATAATAATAACAACTAGCGCTTTATATCTCTTCATATTCTCTCATTATTAATTGCGCGTTAATTTGATTTTTAATTTCTAGAGCGACTGAAACAACGATTAAGAGCGCCGTGCCGCCAATGCTTAAAGACTTAACGCCAGCGGCCAGCTGCGTCAGATGAGGTAAGATAGCAATAATTCCTAAAAATAGGGCGCCTGTAAATGTCACTCTATTAACGATTTTCGATAAGAAATCGCTGGTGTTATCACCTGGCCTGATACCAGAAATAAATCCACCGGATCGCTGAAGGTTTCTAGAAATTTCTTTAGGGTCAAAAGTAATGGCAGTATAAAAATATGTGAAGGCAACAACTAAAATAAAATAGATTATCATATAAATTATTTGATTATTAAAGAATTGATTCACAATCGCTGTCAGCTTAACTGAAAAATCTTTAGAAAAAACTGCCGCTAATTGAGCAAAAAACTGGGGAAAAAGCAAAGCTGAAATAGCGAAGATAATTGGGATAACACCGGCTTGATTAACGCGAATTGGTAGATAACTAGAAACCCCTCCGTACATTTTAATCCCTCTAACTCGCTTGGCGTAATTAATGGGTATTCTCCGGTCTCCTTCATTAATAAAGACTACGCCAGCAATCACTAAAAGACTGACGAGTATAAAAAGAATATAGGTTAGTAAACGGGTGGGTTCATAGGTTAAAAAGGCTTCTTTTATACCCGAAGGGACTCGAGCTACAATACCAGCGAAAATAAGTATCGAGATGCCATTGCCAATTTTCTGCTCGGTAATTAGCTCTCCCAGCCACATTAAAATCATAGAACCAGCCACTACTAAAATCACTGTTTCTAAAAGTCCCAATAGAGACAATCGAGAAACAATCCCTTGACTAATTAATAAATTTAGAAAGCCGTAAGCCTGAAATCCAGCCAAGGGCACGGTCAAATAACGCGACCAGCGATTAAACTTAGCCTGACCAGCGGCTCCTTCCTCGTAATACATTGCTTTAAGTCTCGGAGAAATAAGCGTTAGAAGCTGCAAAATAATAGTAGCTGTAATATAAGGACCAAGACCGAGCATGGCGACAGAAAGTCTCTCCAGCGCACCGCCAGTAAAAATATTCAAGAAACCAAACAATTGATTAGCGCTAAGAAAGTCCTTTAAGCGAGAAATGTCAATGTTTGGAATTGGAATAGCTGCCAGAATCCTAAAAACAATTAGCAAAAAGGCAACAATTAAAATTTTTCTTCTTAAGTCCTTAATTTTAAAAATTTGTAAAAATTTTTTTAGCATAAAAATTTCTTTATGAAATAAAATTAAATTTCTTCATAATATTTCACCGCCGGCTTTTTCAATTTTTTCTCTAGCTTTCTTAGAAACCTTAAGACCAGACACCTTAAAAGCTCTTGTTGGTTCGCCCTCTGATAGAATTTTAATCTCTTCATCGCTTTTTTTAATCAAACCGCTTTCAATTAAAACTCTTCTATCAATAATATCCCCTTCAAGCTTTCTCTCTAAATCGCCAAGGTTGATGATTTTTGCTTTTGGTTTAAGAGTTCTAAATTTAACACCTCGCAGTTTTGGCAATCGGCTGAGCATTTCTCTGGTAGCTGGTTTTATCCTTCGACCAGCTCTGGATTTTTGCCCTTTAAGACCCCGACCAGAATAAGTGCCTCGTTTGCCGCCACGACCTATACGTTTCCGATTTTTATTTTTATGGATGGGTTTAAGTTGATGAAGTTGCATTTAATTTTAGTTTCTTTAGGGCTTCGGTGGTTGCCAAAGCGTTGGTTAATTTATTTTTTGTTCCTCCCAAGCATTTTGCCGAGGCATCTTTTATGCCTGCTAATGATAGAACTGCTCTAACACTGCCACCGGCCTTAAGACCGCGGCCTGATTTAGCGGGTCTAATTAAAACTCTAGCAGCGCTGAATTTTGCTTCAACATCGTAGGGAATGGTATTTTCTTTAAGCGGTACCGTGAACAAATTTTTAGTTGCTTGATTTCTGGCCTTTGCTATTGCTTGAGCGACATCAAGTCCTTTAGAAACCCCAACTCCTACTTTTCCTTTCTCGTTCCCAACAACTACCGTTGCTCTAAAACGAAAGCGTTTCCCACCAGCTACGACCCGAGTTACTCGCCGCACATCTAAAACTGCTTCTTTAAATTCGAATTTTTTTTGTTCTCTAATCATAGTCTAAACTTAAAATTTCAATCCTTTACTTCTAGCGGCCTCAGCCAAGGCCTTGATTCGACCATGATATTTGTAATACCTTCTATCAAAAACAATCCTGGTAATATTTTTTTCTCCAGCTTTTTTGGCTAACAACTCTCCTGCTAATTTTGCTTCTTTAATAGTTTTATCCTTACCCGAAATACTAATTAAAGTCCGACCCTCTGAGTCATCGATTAGCTGGGCATAAATATAACGGTTACTTATAAAAATACAAAGTCGTGGCCTTAGAGCGGTCCCAAAAATTTTACTTCTAACCCTTTTAACTCTTTTTTGTCTTTTTTGAATTAATTTCTTTTCTTGTCTCATTAACTTAAGTTGCTTAAACCTCGCCAACAGCAGCTACCTTTTTACCAGCTTTTCTTCTAATAATTTCTCCTTGATATCTAATACCTTTTCCTTTATAGGGCTCTGGTTTTTTGATGGCTCTTATTTTCGCTGCCATTTCTCCGACCTTAGCTTTATCAATGCCAGAAACGATAATTTGGTTTTTATTTACGGAGATTTTGATGCCTTTAATTGACGGAATTCTCACGGGATGACTAAAGCCAACAGATAAAATTAAATTCTCGTCCTCCATCGTTGCTCGATACCCAACTCCTTCAATTTCTAAAATTTTTTTAAACCCTTCGTTAACGCCATCAATAGCATTGACTATTAACGAACGCATTGTCCCTTGATTTATCATCGTCTGTTTTTCATTGTTTAAAACTTTAACATACAGGTTGTCTTCTTCTCTTTTAACTTCTATGCCTGGCAAAAAATTCAGGCTTAAACTGCCTTTCGGGCCTTTTACCTCAAGGGATTGATTTTCTAGCTTTAGCTCAACTCCTTGAGGAATTTTGATTGGTTTTTTACCGATTTTAGCCATACTACCAAATTTCAAATAGCGCTTCGCCGCCAAGATTTTCCTTTTTAGCTGTTTTCCCTTCCATAATCCCCTTAGAGGTTGAAATCAAAAGTATTCCATATCCTTTTTTTATTGGTTTTATATCCTTAGCTCGGTAGTAAAACTGGCGCGATGATTTACTTATGAATTTTATTCCATGAATCACGCCTTCGCTATTAAAATATTTCAACTTAATCTCCAAAAATTTCTTGGGACCTCGACCCTTCTTCTCAAAAGCATCCAAATATCCCTTCTTTGTCAAAATATCAATAATCACTTCGCTATTCTTTGAATAAAACACCTTTAAGCTTTCTTTTTTAGCTTGCTGAGCGTTTTTAATTTTTGTAAGCAAATCAATGTAATTCATGTTACCAGCTTGACTTCTTAACTCCTGGGATTTCGCCTCGAGATGCCATTTCTCTAAAACAAATACGACAAAGATTAAAATCTCTAAGATAACCTCTTTTTCGGCCGCAACGAAAACAACGTCTCATAATCCGCGTTGAATATTTTGGTTTCTTTTTTGCTCTAGCAATAACTGATTCTTTAGCCATATTTTTTAAGAGGTATTCCCAATAATTTATATAATTCTACCGCTTCATTTCTGTTTCGGCTATTAGTAACAATAGCGACCTCCATTCCAAAATCAACTTTTGAATCTTCTGGGCTAATTTCCGGAAAAACTAAACGATCTCTTAAACCGATATTTAAATTACCTTGCTCATCAATTATTTTCAAATCTAATCCTTTAAAGTCTCTAACTCTTGGCAGAACAATTTTTATTAATTTTTCTAAAAAGTCGTACATTCTTTGAGACCTTAAGGTGGCTACTAGCCCTATTATCTGACCTTTTCTTGTTTTAAATCCAGCAACGGAGCTTCGGGCTTTAGTTATTTTTGGTTTCTGGCCAACTGCTAAAGAAAATTCTTTAATTAACTGAGGTAAAAGATGCTCCTCAAAATTCGCTTGCTGGCTTAATCTTCCTATCCCGCTATTGACCACTATTTTAATAATTTTAGGGACCCTAGACTCGCTGCGATATCCAAAAATTTCCTTCATTTTAGGAACTATGTCTTTAAAATATTTTGTTTTTAGATTCTGCTTTTGCATTTTCTGCAAATTCTCAATTTTTCTTTAGAAAAATCCATCTTTTTTTTATCGTCCTCAAATTGGTGACCAATCCTGGTGGGCTTCTGGCAGGCGGGACAAATAATCATTGCATTTGAAGCATTAAATGGCTTGGGGACTAAAATTATTTCGCCTTTTTGGCCCTCTCTTTTTGGTCTTATATGTTTTTTAAAAAGATTCAATCCTTCAACCAAAATTTTGTTTTCTTTCGGAAAAACACTTAGAACCTTTCCTGTCTTTCTTTTATTCTTTCCTGATATTATTTTTACTGTGTCATTTTTGCGAATCTTCATACAATTTCTTCTGCCATGGCTACAATTTTTTCAAAACCTTTTTCTTTTAATTCTCTTAGAATGGGACCAAAAATTCTTGTTCCTTTTGGTTCGTTTTTCTCTATAATCACAGCGGCGTTATCGTCAAAACGAATATAGCTTCCATCTTTTCGTCGAAAAGGCTGACGTTGTCTAACAATTACAGCTCTAATAATATCTTTCTTTTTGATGGCTTTTCTCGGTTCCGCTACTTGAACTGAAGCGACAATGACGTCGCCAATCCTAGCGTAGCGCCGGCCGCTACCTCCCAAAATCCTAAAACAGCGAATTGTTTTTGCGCCGGTATTATCAGCGACTTTTATTATTGAACGTTCTTGAATCATAACAATGTTATGGTATCGATACTTAGGCGAAGCCCTTTATTCTCCATCTTTTCTCTTTACTTAGCGGCCTTGTTTCTTCGATAATTACTTTATCGCCTACTTTGTATTCATTATTCTCGTCATGAGCTTTAAATCTTTTAGAAACCTTAAAATATTTCTTGTATAAAGGGTGTTTCTTGAAACGAATAACCTCAACAACTCTAGTTTTTTGCATTTTATCGGAAACCACCACGCCCTCTAGTTTCCTACGAATTTTATTTCTTTTAACTTGTTTATTTTTCATAGTGAATAAAAGTTAGAATTCGAGCAATTGTCTTTTTTGTCTCCGAGATTTCTCTAACATTTTTTAGTTTATTGCTTGCTAAATTAAACCTTAACTTTCTCAACTTCTCATAGTTTTCTCCTAATAATTTCTGAAGCTCTTCAATTGATTTATTTTTTAATTCTTGAATCTTTTGTTCCTTCATTATTCCTTTATGATTACTCTAGTTTTTAATGGTAATTTGTGGCCGGCTTGAATAAAAGCTTGTTTCGCTTGCTCTAAACTTATACCATCTAACTCAAAGAGGATTCTTCCCTTTCTAACTGGAAATACATAATGATCAACCGCTCCTTTGCCGCCGCCCAAAGTAACTTCTGGTGGTTTTTTAGTAACTGGTTTATCAGGAAAAATTCTTATCCAAAGTTTCCCGCCTTTTTTAAAGTAATGACCAACTGCTTTCCGAGCTGCTTCAATCTGTCTTGAATCAACCCAGGAATTTTCCATGGCTTGCAATCCCGCAATACCAAAGGAAAGTTTGGTCCCTCGGGTTTCAACCTCTCGCTTCTTTGACCTACCTTTCTGCCATTTTCGATGTTTTACTTTTTTTGGTGTTAACATGCCAATTTTATTTAAATTTTTGAGCCAATTCTGTGGCGATAAAAATTTAACCACAAAATTGAGCACCCCGTTAGATAATAATAACCTTGTTTGTCGAGATTGCTAAATTTCTCAAATAATGTTTTATGAATGTATTTCATAATCTTTTATCTAACGGGGTTCGCGAAAAATATATTCGCTTCGCTTATTATTTTTCTGCGAACACTTCTCCTTTATAAACCCAGACTTTTATTCCAACGGTGCCATAAGTGCAAAAAGCGGTGGCTTCGCCATAATCAATATTAGCTCTTAATGTTTGAAGGGGTAATCCCCCTCGGGATAGTTGTTCTCGACGAGCAATTTCAGCGCCGCCTAATCGTCCCGAGGCTTTTATCTTAACTCCTTTTACTTCTTTATTCTGCATAATCTGGTCTATATATTTTTTAAGGGTTCTTCTATAAGGCTTTCTTTTTTCCATATCCCAGGCGACATTTTGAGCAATAATAGCCGCTGAAATCTCGGACCGTTTCAATTCTTCAATGTTAATATTGATATTGAGCCCCTCTTTAATTTTCTTTTCAGCTCGGAAATTTTTTATTTTTTTCCTAATAAAATCAGATAAATCTTCAATTCCTTTTCCTCCTCTACCAATAATTAAACCTGGCCTAGCTGCTCTGATAGAAATTCGACAATTACTTCCCATTCTTTCAATTAAAACCTTATCAATGCCGGCTGGCTTAATTTTAGCATCAATTGCTTTTCTGATTAAAGCGTCCTCCTCGAGAAAAGTTCCAAATTTGTGTTTTTTCGGCATCCAATGTGCCTGCCAATCGTGGGTAATTCCTAATCTTAATGAATTTGGTCTAATTTTTTGTCCCATATTTAAATGCTTTTCCTTCTAAACATTTTTCTCATAAATCCTCGACTTTCTTTAGGTTTTCCCTTTAACTCTTGTTCTTTCTCTTTTTCTTCTTTCTCCTTTTTTTCTCTTAATTTTTTGCCTTTTGGTTTTTTAATTTTTTCTTGTTTCTGTATTTTAAATTTAGAAATCTTTGGCTTTTCTGATTCAGCTAAAACCAACGTAATGTGGCTGCTTTTCTTCTGGATCGGAGTTGCCCGTCCCATTGCTCGAGGCAACCATCTTTTAATCATTGGACCTTGGTCTACTTTTATTTCTTTAATAAACAACTTATTCTCATCCATCTTTTTATTATTTGTGGCATTATTGATAGCTGATTGAAGCAGTTTCAAAATTGGCTGGCTAGCTCTTTTAGGATTTAATAAAAGCTGAGCCTGAGCATCATTGACTGATAACCCTTTGATTAAATTAGTAACTAGCCGGACTTTCCGCGGCGCCATTCTTAAATAATTTAATTGAACTTTTTCGATAGCCATAACTTATTTCTGACTTGTTTCTGTTTTTATTTTTGAGGTTTCTGCTTCAGCTGCTTTTTGCTCCATTTCCCGCTGAAGTCGGCCTCCATGTTTAACAAATTTCCGAGTCGGTGCAAATTCTCCTAATCGATGCCCAATCATTTCTTCGCTAACTTTAACCTCGATGAATTCTTTACCATTGTGAACGCCAAATGTAAAATCAACCATTTCTGGAGAAATCTCCGAATCTCTTGCCCAAGTTTTAATAACAGTCTTATCGCCCGACTCCAATTTAGCTATCTTTTTTAATAGCTTTGGATAAACATATGGACCTTTTTTAGAACTTCGTCCCATGGACTTCGTTTATTTATTTTCTTCGTTTAATAATCATTGTATTACTCCATTTCTTCTTCTTTCTTGTTTTTCTACCGCCAGTTATCTTGCCCCATTTTGTTTTCGGTCGTTTAGTGCCTCGCTGAGTTCGTCCTTCGCCACCGCCGTAGGGATGGTCTCGAGGATTCATGGCCGAGCCTCTAACAGTTGGTCTGACACCCATGGCTCGAGCCCGACCCGCTTTGCCAATCACCACTAAATTACTCTCGGGATTGGAGATCTGACCCAAAGAAGCAAAATTATCCCATTTTACTCTTCTAATCTCACCGGAAGAAAGTTTTAAATGAGTGTAGCCATTATCATGAGCTAAAACCTGGACTGATGAACCGGCTGATCGAGCTAACTTTCCTCCCTTGCTTTCAGTTAATTCTACATTATAGACAAAAGAGCCAACTGGAATATTTTTAAGAATCAAACGATTGCCTTCTTGAAGCGGCGCATTTTCAGAAACAATGATTTGACCGCCAACTTTCATATTAGAGGAAGCTAAAACATAGGAACGTTCACCATCTTTATATAAAATCCTCGCGATAAAAGCTGTTCGATAAGGGTCGTATTCAATCGCCTCAACTATGGCTGGTATATCAATTTTTGCTTGTTTAAAATCAACTTGACGATAAAGTTTTTTATTGCCGCCACCTTGATGTCTCATTGTAATTCTACCGCTACTGCTTCGACCACTATGCTTTTTAAGTCTTTTAAGCGATGCTTTCAGCGGCTCTATTTTTGTTAGAACCTTATAGTCAACCGACGTCATCTGTCTTCTTGATGAAGTTGTTGGTTTAAATTGCTTCATGATTAGGTTGGTATCACATCAATACTTTGACCCCTTCTAATGGTGACTATTGCTTTTTTAAACTGCTTGGTTTTTCCTAAATTTCTACCCAATCTCTTTGGCTTTGACTTTGTGTTAATGATATTAACATTAATAACCTCAACTTTATAAAGATTTTCTATGGCTTTCTTTATCTCTTTTTTATTACTTTCTTTTTTAACCCTAAAAACATATTTATTTTTTTTAATCGCCAAATTTCTAGTTTTCTCGGTTATCAATGAGTTTATTAAGGAGCTATCCGAGGAATGGTAAATAGCCACCGTTTCTTTTTTGGTTTCAGCGGGCTTAATATCTGAATCTGTTGTTTTTTTCTTTTTAAAAAGTGGCATTGTTAGTTTTATTGTTAGTTTTATTGTAGTGCTTTTCTATTTCCTTAATAGCTTCTTTTTCTAAAATAATATTTTTATATCTCAATAAATCATAGACATTTAAAGAAAGCGGACTGATGACATTAATATTTTTTATATTGGATACTATTTTTTTAATTTTTGACTGATCGCTAGAAGGGATAATCAATGCATTAAATGGTTTCTTAATAAGGTTTTTTAGAATTTCAGCCATAACTTTAGTTTTTAATGTTTCTATTTTTAAGGAATCAACAATTTTTAGTCCATCATCTTGTAGTTTTTTAGAAAGGACAGAGAAAACCGCTTTTTGTCTCATCTTTTTATTAATTTTCTTGGAATAATCTTTTTCCTTTCTAGGCCCAAAAGTCACTCCTCCGCCTATCCAAAGCGGTGAACGAATAGAGCCATGTCTTGCTCGGCCAGTTCCTTTTTGACGCCAAGGCTTTCTCCCGCCACCCCTTACTTCTGATCGGTCCTTAGTGTGCGCCCAAGCTTGACGCCTATTTGACATCTGAGCTATCAGCGCCTGATGAACTAAAGCCGGATTCCATTCTGTTTTGAATATCCTGTCTGGTAAATTAACTTCGTCTACCTTATTATTTTTTTGATCAAAAATATCGGCTTGCATAAAATTTAAATTGAATTTTGAATTATTACTAGTGTTCCTTTCCTTCCCGGAACTGCTCCCTTAACCATTAAAATATTTTTCCCAGGGTCAACGCTAACTATTTCTAAATTTTTGACAATTATTTTTTCCTGTCCCATTCGGCCAGCCATTCTTCGACCCAGCGCCACTCTCTGAAGAGCAGTATTGCCAATTGAGCCCGGCGCTCTTAATCTATTTTTCTGACCATGAGTCTTGGGCCCTCCGCTAAAACCATAACGTTTCACAACTCCCTGAAATCCTCTCCCTTTTGATAAACCGCTAATTTTAATTTTCTCTCCTTCTTTAAGCTGAGAAACAGTTAAAACATCGCCAACTTTGAAATCCTCTATCCTGCATCCTGCCTGCCCCGTAGACTTGTCCTTCGGGGCGTCTTGTATTTTGTATTCTTTTAAATATTGAAAGTTGCCTAAATTTTTAAATTGACCGAGTTGCGGCTTTCTGATATTTTTTGCCTTTTTAGTCCCGAATCCCACTTGGACTGCTTCATAACCATCTTTTTCTTTGGTTCTAACCTGAGTAACAACAACTGGCCCCGCTTGGATAATGGTTACAGGAATCCCTTTATCTTCTTTAAAAATCTGGCTCATCTTTAATTTTTTCCCAAGAATAAATCCCATTATTGTTTTATTATATTAACAAAAGAGTGGATTTAACCCACTCTTTTGTTTAGATAATGTAGTAAAAATCTAGCTAAATCCCTGTATCCTATCTTACATCATTTTTATTTCTATTTCAATCCCGGCCGGCAAATTAACAGAGCTCAAAGCCTCTACAATTTTTTGATTAGGATTTAAAATATCGACTAATCGCTTATGAGTCCGCATCTCAAACTGTTCCCTGCTATCTTTATGAACAAAAGTTGAACGATTGACGGTGTATTTTCTGACTTCAGTTGGTAAAGGGATAGGACCTATTGTTTCTGCTCCATTTCTCTTAGCAATATCAATAATCTGTCGAGTAGAACGATCAAGTAATTTATGATCGTAAGACTTTATCCGCAACCGTAATTTTGCTTGTTGTTCTGGTTCTTTCTTTTTCACTGGTTTTTAAAGCAACTCTTTATACTAACTATCTGACTGAAATAGTTACCTGGAAGGCCCTGGGTCCTTATCAAAAATTTTCATAAAAAATTTGATATTTTTTATTTGATTATTT
>Ga0210017_1000851_pt1 | contig 26563 bp, 24 predicted proteins | sample CryGeyCG2014_020_FD_183966 | JGI IMG/M metagenome (GOLD analysis project Ga0210017, IMG submission 183966) | Groundwater microbial communities from aquifer - Crystal Geyser CG08_land_8/20/14_0.20 (SPAdes) (version 2) | ecosystem: Environmental > Aquatic > Deep subsurface > Groundwater | place... | reverse complement strand
GAATGGGTTTCAGCATATCCGGATATTCGGCGGGATCGTATTCCAAATCGGCGTCCTGGATAATTATAATATCTCCGGTGGCATTTTGAAACCCCGTTTTGAGAGCCGCTCCTTTGCCCTGATTTTTATCGTGGTGATGGACTTTGTGTTTTCCCTCGTATTTTTCAAGAATTTCTTTTGATTTGTCGCGACTGCAGTCGTTCACGAGTATTATTTCTTTTTCCAAGTGAAAAGTATCCGCGTTTTCCACCGCGGAGATGATTTTTTCCAGCGTTTTTTCCTCGTTGTAAATCGGAATAACAATGCTGATTTTTGTGAAGTTATTCATTTGGATGTCTCGTGTGTAAGTTAACTTACTTTGTTATAGTAGCCCCTTTCACGATTAAATTCAAGAAACGGGAATATTCTTGCAGGAAATTGTAATGTTAGATACTATGTAAAAGCGGTTGCATTAAGAATTAAAGCGATATTATGAGAGTTTTCATTGTCGGAGTTGGCTATGTCGGTCTGGTTACCGCGGCCTGTTTGGCGGAGTTAGGTCACGAAATTTGCGGAGTGGATATTGACGCGGAAAAAATAAAAAAACTCAAAAAAGGGAAATGTCCCATTTATGAGCCCGGCCTTGAGGAAATTATCAAAAAGAATATAAAAACTGGAAGGCTAAAATTTCAGGTTGGCATTGACAAGAATATAAACAAGTATGATATGGCCATGATTGCCGTGGGTACTCCCGAGCGGGAATCCGACGGCCGGGCCGATCTTTTCTACGTGGGAGAAACCGCGCGGCAGATTGCCCAGAACTGCAGAAAAAAAGATTTTGTGGTTGTCGGCAAATCAACGGTTCCAATTGGAACGGCTAATCAGATTAGGGAATCGCTCGCAACTTATAATTCTCATAAAACTACTTTCCATGTTGGTTCGAACCCAGAGACTCTTCGCGAGGGGAACGCCGTTTCCGATTTCATGAATCCGGACCGGATAATCATCGGCGGTGACAAAAAAGCCCAGGAGGCGCTCTTGAAGCTCTATGACAAAATTGACTGCCCTAAGATTGTCACGAACGCCCGAAGCGCGGAGATGATAAAACTGGCCTCCAATTTTATGCTGGCCCTTCGCGTTTCAGCGACCAATATGCTCTCGCGGATCTGCGACGCAACGGGAGCGGATATTGAAGCGGTTATGGAAGGCGTGGGAATAGACAAGCGCGTCGGGCCGCATTTTTTGAAGGCTGGAATAGGCTATGGGGGTTCCTGCTTTCCAAAAGACACAAAAAGCATTCGCGCGATTTCCGATCATCACCGGCTCGACACTTCCATTTTCGACGCCGTAATCAACATCAACACCGACCAAAGAAAATGGTTTTGCCAGAAAGTGGACGAAATAACTCTGTTTACTCTAAAAAACAAAAAAATCGCTGTTTGGGGGTTGGCTTTCAAGCCGAATACGGATGACACCAGAGAAGCGCCGGCGATTGATGTCGTTGAATGGCTGCTTCAGGAAGGGGCGGAAGTAAATGTTTTTGATCCCGTTGCGAATGTCAAAAAAATATTCGGCAATAAAGTCAAACACTGCCGCGATATGTACGAGGCCGTTGAAAAAGCGGAGGCGCTCTTGATTATAACTGAATGGAATCAGTTCAAAAACGCCGATCTTAAAAAAGTCAGGAAAAAGATGCTGGTCTCGAAAATTGTGGACGGAAGAAATATTTTTGATCCGAAAGTTGTGAAGAAATTGGGTTTTAAGTATGTTTCGATGGGAAGGCCTTAAAAGCTAAACTTTAGGAAATTTCCTAAAGCTTAGCTTTAGGGCTTCTCGGAAATATTCAATAGTTTTCTTTAAGCCTTCTTCCAGTTTAATTTTTGGTTCCCAGTTTAGTTTTTCCTTGGCGAGTCTTATATCTGGTTTTCTTTGTTTAGGGTCGTCTTGGGGGAGAGGTTCGTGGGCAATTTTACTTCGGCTTTCCGGAATGAGGGCGAGAATTTTTTGAGCCAGTTCCAAAACGCTGAATTCGTCCGGATTTCCCATATTCACGGGACCGGGAAATTTTTTCTCGTTGTTCATCATCGCGATCAAGCCTTCGATCAGATCGTCAATGTACTGAAAGCTTCGGGTTTGCGACCCGTCGCCGTATACGGTTAAATTCTCGTTCCGGAGCGCCTGGGTGATGAAATTAGAGACTACCCGCCCGTCTTCGGAATCCATATTCGGTCCGTAGGTGTTGAAAATGCGGACAACGCGGATGTCTGTTTTATATTTTCGCTGATAGTCGAAAAAAAGCGTTTCGGCGGCGCGTTTCCCTTCATCATAGCAGGAACGGATGCCCGTCGGGTTCACGTTTCCCCAATATGATTCGGGCTGGGGATGGATTTTCGGATCGCCGTAAACTTCGGAAGTGGATCCCTGAAGGATTGTTGCCTTGTTTTTTCTGGCGAGTTCAAGTATGTTGAGAGAACCAATCACTGAAGTTTTCAAGGTGAAAATCGGATCTTTTTGATATCGCGGAGGCGAAGCCGGGCAGGCAAGATTATAAATTTGATCGAGGTTATCTCTAATGTCTAGCGGTCTGATAATATCCTGCTTGATAAACTTAAAGTTTTGATTTTTCAGCGACTCGGCAATATTCTCTTTCCGGCCAGTGGAAAGGTCATCAACACAGATTACCTCGTGATTTTTTTTGAGATAATATTTGCAGAGGTGTGAACCAATGAATCCAGCACCGCCCGTAATTAGAATTTTCATACTTGTTATAGATTAAAATTTCAACTACTATATAAAAGCATAATTTAAGGGTTTTTGCAATGGACGTCAGATATTTTAAAGGCCGTGTCAAAGGCTTTTGGCGAAAATACCGGGGGCTTTCGCGCCTCGCCCGGGGTGAGTTTAAAATCGGCGGGTTTTCCGGCGTGATTTTTGCCGTGCGGCGGCATTTCAAGAAACGAAAAGGGGAGTGGAAAGGCGGATACCCGGCGGCGAATGATTATGAGAAAGATTTGGTGACGATTGCCATTCTTTCCAAAGACCGGCTGGATTTGCTCAAGTCTTGTCTTGAATCAATTGAGGCCAGTTTGAGCCAAAAATATAAGGTTGAAATTTTAGTCGGGGACACGAGAAGCCGAAAATGGGGAACGTGGAAATTTTATCGTGAAGCCGGAAAAAAATGGAAAAATCTCAAAATCGTGAAATTCCGCTATTATTTTTTTTCGAAAAACTATAACAAACTTGCGAATCGGGCGGGCGGGGAATATCTGATATTTCTCAACAACGACACAATCGTAAAAGGCGATTGGATTGACGCGCTGGTTGACCCGCTGCGGGATAAAAAAATCGGAGTTGTCGGCGGAAAGCTTTTGTATAAAAACGGAACGATTCAACACGCGGGAGTGGAATTCAACGAGGAAGGTAGCGCCGCCCATATTTTCAGGGAAAAACCAAAAGATTTTCCGGGAGCGAATTTCAAAACCTATGTTCCGGCGGTAACTTTCGCCTGCGTAGCGATGCGCCATGACGTTTTTGATCGTTTTCAGTTGAGTGAGAATTTTAAAGAGGAATCCCAGGATCCCGATTTTTGTTTGAGACTTCAGGGAACCGGATTTAGAATTCTTTACAATCCGGAGTGTGAAATTTATCATCTTGAGTGTTCCACTCGTGATTGGAAAAAGGGAGAGGCGGACAGGCAGCTTCTCCAGAAAAAATGGGGGAGAAAAATTAAAGAAATTTTTGAAAAGGGGAACCAACGGGTGAAATTCGATACGGATGAATACAAGAATTCAACCACTGTTGTTCGCGACGACGGAATCGGGGATCTCCTCATGGGCGTGAGCGCGTTCAAGCAATTCCGCGAAAAAAATCCGAATGAAAAATTGATTCTGGCGACATACGAACGCAACATCGAAATGATGGCCGGATTCGGAATTTTCGATGAGTTTATTCCCATTCCTAATGGAAAAAAATATTCGCCTCTCCCGATTCCGGGCGATTCCAAAATTTTCAATTTCATTGATCTCGAAATGAGTTTCGGGCCGATTTGGGGCAGTGTCAAGGAAGATAACAAGATAAACCGCCACTTTGTGTATTCCCGAAAAATGGGACTGAACGAAAATTTTGAGTTGGTTCCGATGCCGGATTACCCGCAGGCAAGGAGAAAAGTTGAGAAATTATTTAGAGATTTGGGCATCGATATTAATCAACCGTTTGTTATATTTAATCTCATCGCCACAAATCCAGCCCGGAGCTGGTGGGAGCCGTATTATCCGGAGCTGATAAAAGCGGTTGAAGAAATGGGATTTACGCCAATTATTACTGGAACAAAAGACAGCGAATATTATCAAGGAAAGAAAATTGTGAATCTTGTCGGCAAAACAAAGACAATCGCCGAGTTCATCGAGGTTATAAAATTGGGAAAATACGTTATCTCAACCGACACCAGCGCTTATCACATCGCGGCGCTTGCAAGGATTCCATTCCTCGCCATTTTCACCGGCGGGATGACGCCGGAGTCGCGGGTGAATTTATACGAAAAATACGAAGCGCTCGCTCCGCCGGAGACTTTAGAGTGCTATCCTTGCTGGGACGAAGGCTGTAAAGATTTGTCCGTGCGCTGGAAAAAAGACCCTTGCCGGCTGATTATCAAACCGGAAGAGGTGATTGAAAAGTTTAGAAAATTAGTCGAAAAATATCCTTGCTAGTCGGTTGCTCCAAGGTTCAACCTTAGGAATTTACTTTATCTTTATCAGATAGTCTTTTCCATCTTGAAATATAATTTCAAGTCTTTTTTTGGTTTGGATTAATTCAAGAAGAGCCGGGCGAACTTCGGCGGGGTATAAGTCCAGATGAAGAACGGCGAAATTGATCCCCAGCTCATCCAGTTTATTGAGGCTGTTCCGGTCGGGGAATCCGCTGATGGTTTTTCCCCAGCGTCCGTAATTAGGGGGAGCATAGCCGCTGTAGCCGTTATAGATAGGCTTGTAGTGGCAGGTCGAGAAAAAGACGTAGTTCAGGGTCAAAGGAACGTCTTTAGAAAAAGGCAGTTCAATGATTGCTTTTACGGACGGGTTCTCCCGTGCCTTGTCATAAACGGCGGGGCAGGTTACGTTTTTCAGCGTTCCGGTTTCAAGTCCGGGAGTATAAAATTCAAAGAAAATGAAGGCTGGAATAAGAATTCCCAAAAGATATTTTACCGCTCTGTTTTTTATTCTAAAAGAGTTTAGAATAAAGGCGATGGCGACGGCCGTGCAGAGCAAGACCACGATTGCCATTCGGCTGGGGGTCCGGATAAATCCCAAGTGAAAAATTTTGTAGAGAAAATAGTAGGGAAGGGGAAAATTTTTAAGAGGAGCGATGAAATTAAGGAACGGGCCGAAGGATAACAGCATAAACAGGGGAATTCCCGCGAGATACATCTTGAAATTCCTGTCGGTGATTTTTTTTCTGGCAAAAAGAAGAAAATATCCAATGAGCAGGATTGAGAAATATCCGAGGAAAAGCATATTTTCCGCCCAATGTTTTTTCTCTACGCCCAGCCGGTCGGTGACGAGTTTCGCCATATTTGTTCCGGGAAGAGGGACGATATATCCTCCCAAATCGGCGGAACTGCGGCTTGCTTCCTCAAGGGAATATTTGAAATTATTTTCGAGGCTGATTTTGATGTAAGGAACGGTAAAAGGAAGGATTAGCACGATCACAAGAATTGCCGGAATAATTGAATCGCGGGCAATTGCCTTGAAATTTGCCAAAATTGAGCGATAGTTGACAATCAGGACAAAGGCGAGAAAAAAAGCCAGAAACGCCCCGTTGTTCCAGCTGGAAAGCATTTGAGCGATGAAAAACAGAGAGGAAAAAATCAGATATTTTCGTTTGAAGGTGTCAAAATATTTTTGCAAATAAAGAACGGTGAAAGGTATCCAGAAAGTCACGAGATTCTGGAAATGTCCCAGATTGGCGAATTTATAAGTCGCGAATCCGTAGATTAGGCCGGCGATGAATGAGGCGTAAGTATTTTTGGTATGGTATTTTGCCAGAAGATAAACTCCCCAGGCGGAGAGTATAAAGGAAATGAGAATTAGAGTGTTGTAGGTAAAAAGAAGACTGCCAGTGAGAAGAAAAACGGGCAGTCCCAGAAGAGCCGGGGGAAGCAATATATCGCTGTAGGCAAGAGTATTTTTATTCGGGTAAAAAATATTGGCGTTGAAAATGTTCAGCGGATCATTGAGAAAAGAGTGGATGTCCCAGCCGATTGTCCAGCTAGTGAAGAGTCCGTCTCCCGGGATCACCGTATGCCGGATGTCTTTTAGAAGGGGGCATAAGAAATATACGCTTATGATCGTATAAATAAAAAGAACAAGGAGTTCCAGTCTTTTCTTCTTTAGATAGCGGAAAATCTTTCCGGCGGTATCCGCAATTTTATTTCTCATAAAACTCGCGCAATTTATTTTTCGCTTTTTATTTTGCTTTCGATCTGGGTTGTGGAGATAGGAGTATCTTCTTTCGGAACAAGATATAGCTCGCCGCCGTATTTTTTCAAAACTTCCGTTTCGACGCACTCGGCGCCGTACTCGGCGCTGTTAGCGTGAACGTCGGGACGGATTTTTTCAAGCCAGGGATTAGGAATGAGATCATCAAAGAGGAAAACATAATCCACGTACATTATCGCGGCGACCGCTTCGGCCCTGAATTGCTCGGGAATGATCGGCCGGCCCGGTTTTTTCTTGTATTCCCGCACGGACTTGTCGCTGTTCACGCCGACGATCAAAATGTCACCCTTACTTTTTGCTTTTTTTAGAAGCTCAACATGCCCGGCGTGAAAAAGATCGAAAGAGCCGTTGGTCGTGACAATTTTTTTGCCTTCCTTTTTCGCTTTCTCGGCAATTTTCAAAATTTCGGCGAGAGACTTAATTTTTTCTTTATGACTCATATTTTTACAATAAATTTCGCCGCGTCGAGTAAGTCTTTTGCAATATAAGTTACGTCTGTTTTATGATGCGGGTCAGATTTCCCGCCTTTTCCGGTCATAACTAGGATTGATTTTATTCTGAAATTTTTTCCGGTTTTCACGTCGGCCCACTTATCACCGATAATCCAAGATTTTTTGTTATCGATTTTAAAATCTTTTTCAGCTTGTTGGAGCATGCCTATGCCCGGTTTTCGGCATTTAGTTTTCTTTTTGTATTTTCCAATTCCTTTCTCCGGATGATAGGGAGAAAAATAAGTTTTCAGAATTTCAATTTTTTTCTTTTTCAGTTGCGCGGCGACATAATTATTGAATTTCCAAAAATCTTTTTCTGTATAATATCCGCAGCCGATGCCCGACTGATTGGTAGCTATTATGAATTCAAACTTTTTTCTTTTCAGCAGCTGCAAACCGGCGATCGCATTTTTTTCGAACTGAAAATCCCTGATTTTATATGTATAACCGGTATCAACATTGATAACCCCGTCGCGGTCGAGAAAAATAATTTTTTTCATAAATCTACTCTGACTCTAAGACTAAGTCTTAGGAAATTCCTAAGACTTAGTCTTGGGAGAATGCTCAATCCAGCTTGACAATTCTTCTTCCGTCACCACCGATGTCCCGAATTTTCGAATGGCCACTTGGGAAGCGGCGACGGCAATTTCTAAGGCTTCAGGCATAGTGGCGCCGCCGAGATAGGAAGCAATAAGAAAAGCAGCCACCGTATCACCGGCGCCGGCGATGTCAAATTGCTCTTCGATTTCTTTAGCGCGAACAAAATACGGATCCTTCCCGGCTTCAAAAAGGACTGCTCCTTTTCTTCCGCGGGTGATGATTATCTGAATGGGAGTTTCTTTTTGGATTATTTTGGCGACTTCTGTCAGTTCCTCGTCGGTGTTGCCGTCTTTGTCAAAACCATTCAGGGTCTTGGCTGTTTCCACTGATTCTATCCGGTTGGGTTTCAGGAAAAATAATTCCGGCGCTTTTATCAAATGGCGAAATTTCACGAAGGTATCCTGCTTGAGATCGGCAAAAATCGGAATTTTGTTCTTTTTCGAAATCTCGCAAATGGAAGAAAAAACATTTTCCGTCAAAAAGCCCTTTTTATAGTCATGGATTGAAATAACCGACGGTTTCAATTCCCTGGATAAACTTTTTATATAATCCGCGATTTCCTTTTCTTTTTCGGCATTCAAGGGTTTCGTGTCCTCCATATCAACCCGGGCGACATGCTGTTTGGTGGTTTTTACGGCTACCAATCTCAATTTAAGAGTGGTTTTGCGGTTCGGGTCAAGGCTGAAATGGGTGATAATTCCGCGTTTTTTATACTCTTCTTCCAGTATCTCTGAATATTTTATTCTTCCCCGGTCTCCAATCACTCCCACCAGATGGGGAGTAAGTCCGATGGTTGCCATGCAATTAGCGGCGTTTCCGGCTCCGCCGGGAAAAAATTGCTCATCATTAACCCTTATTATCGGGACAGGCGCTTCCTGGGAAAATCTTTCGACGTGGCCGGTAAGGTAAGCGTCAAGCATCACATCGCCGCAGGCGAGGACGGGTTTCCCTTTTGCTTTTTGCAGGATTTCTTTGACGCGATTAATAGAAATCATAATTGTGTTTTGTCATTCCCGAAAAAGCGGGAATCTAGTTTTTTTAAATTCGTTTATTAGCTCTTTTTTTCTGGATCCCCACTTGCGCGGGGATGACAGGCGTGATCATTTTCTAAAAAAATATTTTTCCACTTCTCCGCACAGCCAGTGAATAACCATTAAATGCACTTCTTGAATCAATGGAGTGTCATTTGACGGGACGATAATCGCAACATCAGCCAAGTCTTTCATTTTCCCGCCGTCTTTTCCGAGAAGAGCGATATTTTTGATATTTTTTTTCTTGGCCGATTTCATCGCTTTCAGGCAATTTTCGGAATTTCCGCTGGTGCTGATTGAAAAAAGTATATCATTTTCATTGCCCAAGCTGTCAACGAAGCGGGAAAATATGTCGTTATAACCATAGTCATTTCCGACGGCGGTTGTTGTCGCCAGATCAAAAAGAGAAATTGCCGGAAGCGGCGGCCGGTCAAAAGCAAAACATCCTACAAATTCGCCGACCATATGCGAAGCCTGCGTAGCGCTTCCGCCATTTCCGCAGGTCATCAATTTTCCCTTGTTTTCCAAGGACTCAACTATAATCTGCCTGGCGTTTTCCACACTTTCCAAAAAGATAGAATCTTTTTGGAGCTGGTTGAGCAGGTTTTTTGAATTTTTGATTTTCTCAAGCATGATTTTTTTTAAACCATCCGTAAGTTTTTTTGATTCCTTCCTCGAAATTCACTTTCGGCTGCCAGCCGAAGTCTTTTTTTATTTTTGCATAACTCAAACAGCTTGTTTTTTGCTCACCGATTTTTGCCGGGCCGTGAAATTCTTTGAATTTGTTTTGGAAGTGCTTGTTTATTTCCCAGAATAATTCATTTACGTTTATTTCTTTTCCGGTTCCGACATTGTAGATCCCGCTTTTTTTGAAATTTTTTAACGCGAGGAGATTCGCGTTTACGATATCGTCAACATAAACATAATCCCTTGTCTGTTTTCCGTTGCCGTTGATTGTCGGCTGTTCACCGCGAAGCATTTTTTTTAGAAATATTGCCACGACGCCGGCTTCGCCATGCGGATTTTGGCGCGGGCCATAGACGTTGGCGTAGCGAAGAGAAGTGAAATTCAGGCCGTGAACTTCGTGGTAATAATTCAGAAACTTGTCAATTGCCAGTTTGGCGATTCCATAAGGAGAGAGCGGCCATTCAGATTCTTTTTCGCTGGTTGGCCGATTTTTAGTGTCGCCGTAAATAGCACCTCCGGTTGAGGCAAAGATAAATTTTTTTATTTTGTTTTCGTGCGATGTTTTAATGAGATTGATACTTGCCAATATATTATTTTCCGCGTCAAAAAGAGGGTTTTCGACGGATTTTCGCACATCCATTTGTGCAGCTTGATGAAAGACAACTTCCGGTCTTTCTTTTTTTATTATTTTGTTTATTAATTTATAATTTGTGAGATCAGCTTTATAGAACTTTGCTTTTGGATTGATGTTTTTTCTGAATCCGGTGGATAGATTGTCAATCACAAAAACCCGATGCTTTTTGGCGATTAAGGCATCGACTAAATGCGAACCAATAAACCCTGCACCACCTGTGACCAAAATTTTCATAGTGTTTATTTTATTTTCCAAATGCCACTAATTATTATCGTGTCAAAGTTTTGCGAAAGAGAAAAAAGCCTGTCTGATTCCTTGAGATAATTATTGTCAATTGCGACCGTGCTGGCAAGTTCCTTGTTTAGATTGTCATGCCATGTTTGTTTTCCGTCAAGAGGAGCGATAAGATAAACATTTTTAAAATTATTTCGGTCAATGAATTTGAGATCCTCGGCATTGAAGAAATAGACAGCTTGCTTATTGTATAAGGCTGAAAGCGGTTCGGAAATGAGCGACCAGCCGGAGCCGGAAGCCAGGCGGTCAATGAGAATCAAGTCATTGTCGCCGAATTTTTTTGATAAGCTCTCGACTTGCGGCAGGAGATTTTTATTTTCGCTGTAAGTGACGTATTGGCTCGTAATCAGCAAATTAGAAATTATTAGGGCTGCAAAAATTGCATTAATTAGTATCTTATTTTTGTTATATCGGTTCAGAAAATATATTGAATAGAAGATAAGAGACGGAAACACGGAAAAAACAAAACGGCGGAAAAGCCAGGGATCGTCAAGGGAAATCATCGGGGAAATGAAATAGAAATATGACGGAAATAAAATAGAGATTATCAGAAATTCGGGTTTCGTCCAGTTATTCCTGATTTTTTTTGCCAGCAAGATAATCCCGGCCATTCCCAAGACGACATAAATCAAGAAGCCGTAATTGAGAAATAATGTGAAAAGATGAGAATAAAGATTAATTGACAGCGCGGAATTTTTGGTCGAATTTGGCAAGAACGCTTTGACGATATTTTTGGCGCTGTCGAGAAAAGCGGGAAAATTGAGAGACCCATATAAAATTAGCAGAAATAAGGTAAAAATTATTAATAAAGTCTTCATTTTGTCATTCCGACTAAGCTCCGATGTTGCATCGGAGCGCGTGGAGGAATCTGCGTTAGCAGGCAGTGGCTTACTATTTGCTAGTGCGCGTAGATCCCTCGACTGCGCTCGGGATGACAACAAGAAGAGTGAATAAATTACTGCCAATAAATAAAAAACAATTCCTTCAATCCTTGCGAGTGCCGAGAGCCCGAAGACGGCGAGTGAGATATAAAGATAAAAAGGTTCGACCTTTTCGCTTTTTAAGGTCGAACCTTGAAATTTCAGCAAAAAATATATTCCCGTCCAAACTAAAAAAAGCATGAAAATTTCGGTAAGGGTGTATTTAGCAAACCAAAGAAATGGAAAAAATGTCGCGGCAGTGAGGAATCCGAGAAAAGAAATTTTTTCCGGAAAAAACTGCCGCAGAGTCAGCCAAAAAAGAGTGAAAAACAAAAAGAGGGGAACGAAGTTGACAAATTGAATTCCTTTAAGACCGAAAAGAGAATAGCAGCCGGCAAGATAAACGATATAAGCTTTTGGAAAGCGGGAGGCGAGCCTTCCGTCTTTCGTATAATCAAATCCCGGAAAGTTGAGCGCTTTTCCGGAGCCGTATTTTTGGAATAAATCCTTGGAAACCGGGGTTGAGAAAGTAAAAGACTTGAATTTTGTGAGGTTTATTGCCGCGATAGCGATGGCTCCTTGGTCCCGTCCGCCGAAAACAGTGGGTGCGGCAAAATAGCAAGCCGTGAGACTGGTGATTAATGATATGATGATAACGGCAACTTTCGTGTTTAGTTTAATTTTCTGCGGGGTTGCAATTTTATCCAATTTATGATATTATTTTTGCTTAAATTACGTTTTTAGGTTACCATAAAAACATGGAAAATGCCAACATTAAACCCTTTATTTCTGTTATCGTTCCTCTCTATAACGAAGAGGGAAATGTCGAGGAACTCCACAAAAAAATTGTCAATGTCTGCAACTCGCTCGGTAAGATTTTTGAAATTGTTTTTATTGATGATGGAAGCACGGATAAGACAAACGAAATCTGCCGAACCTTGAGTCCGTTGAAGTTGATAACTTTTCGCAAAAACTTCGGACAAACTGCCGCTTTTGACGCGGGGATTAAAAATTCTTCCGGAGAAATTATCGTCACTATGGACGGAGACTTGCAAAATGACCCTGCGGATATAAAACTGCTTCTTGAGAAAATTGACGAAGGTTATAATGTCGTTTCCGGCTGGAGGAAAAATCGAAAGGATCCGCTGATGAAAAAGTTTTTCTCGCGCGCGGCGAATGTTTTGAGAAAGTTTCTGATTGATGACGGAATTCATGACTCCGGATGCAGCCTCAAGACATATAGCCGCGAGTGCTTTGAAGATTTGGATTTGTTCGGCGAAATGCACCGCTTTATCCCGGCGTTGCTCAAGATGCAAGGATTCGAAGTCGCCGAAGTTCCGGTCAGCCACCATCCGCGGAAATATGGTGAGACGAAATACAACTGGAAGCGGGGAGTGAAAGGATTTGTTGATATGATTTCAGTCTGGTTTTGGAAGAAATACGCCAACCGTCCTTTGCATTTGTTTGGGGCGGGAGGGTTAATTATTTTCTTTCTGGGCGTGGTTTCGGGCGCCGGACTTATAACCGCGCGAGTTTTTTATAACGTTCCGCTCTCAAATAAAATCTGGCCGCTTGTCGCCGTGTTTTTGGTGCTCATGGGAATTCAGCTTTTTGTTTTCGGACTTCTGGCCGATATCGCGGTGAAAAACTATTACAAGTCGCAGGGGAAGATGAATTATAAGATAAGAGAAATCATAAAAAATTGAAAATGAAAAAATCAAAATGGAAAATGACAAGGCAAAATTTAAAAATGAATTTAAAAAAAGATTATACAATTTTGTTTTGAGACTGATTAAATTTATAGATAAACTTCCCAAGAATTCCGTATGTGATGTTATGGGAAAGCAATTGTTAAGAAGCGGGACAAGTATTCTGGCTAATTATATCGAAGCAAATTCAGCAAGTTCAAAAAAGGATTTTATAAATTTTTTCACTCATTCTCTGAAATCAGCGAATGAATCGAAAGTATGGCTAGCTCTTTTGCGAGATACTGGGAAGGGAGATCAAAAAGAATTGAGCTGGTTATTACAAGAATTAGTCGAAATATCAAATGTTATTGCTAAGGGCATCATAACTTTAAAAGAAAAGAAATAATTTTGACAATTTACATTGTCATTTTTAATTTTGAGATTTGCATTTTACATTCATGAAAATATTGACCATCGCCGCGACGCCTTTTTTTTCTGACCGCGGCTGTCATATAAGAATCTATAACGAAGCCAAATATTTGCAAAAACTGGGCGCGCGGATGCGCCTTTGTACTTATCATATCGGCGAAAATGTTCCCGGACTTGATATCGCGAGGATAAAAGGTCCGAAATGGTACAAAAAAACAACGTCTGGATTTTCGTGGGGGAAACTTTGGCTTGATTTCAAACTTCTTTTTTTGGCGTGGCGGGAAATCAGGAATTTCCAGCCGGACTTGATTCACATGCATCTTTACGAAGGACTGGCAGTCGGATATCTGGCCAAAAAACTGGCCTGCCGAAAAAATATTCCAATCATTTTTGATCTGCAGGGGAATATTGATGAAGAATTTGCGAGCTATAGCCGAAAAAATTCCGTTGCCCGAAAATTTTTTGTTTGGTTTTCGAAAAGAATTATTCACTGGGCGGATAGAGTTGTGGTTAGCAGTGAAAATGTTATTTGTAGGTGTCCGACACCTACAACTGTAATAAAGGACGGGGTAGACATGGATTTATTTAAAAATACGCAAAATTTATCGAAAGAAGAGCAGGAAAAAATCAAGAAAATAAAAGAATGGGCCGGGAACAGCAAGCTGCTGGTCTATGTCGGCGGATTGAGCGATAATAAGGGGGTTGGAAATTTACTCGAAGCTTTTAAAAAGCTTGGCTTTGAGGAATTCCCCGACGAGTCGGGGAAGGAAAAAGCCGAGCTTTGGAAAAATAGTGGCTGGAAGCTTCTGCTCGGCGGCTTCGGAAGCGACGAAGAAAAATATAAAAAATTTATCGAAGAAAATAATCTCGGAGATTTGGTATATTTTGCCGGAAAGGTGAATTATTTTTCTCTCCCGCATTATCTCGTCCTCGCGAACGCTGGAATAGACCCGAAAAAAGATTCAACCGAATCAAGCGGAAAATTGGTGAACTACATGGCGGCGGGTCTTCCGGTGATTTGTTTTGAAAATGAATTCAATCGGGCAAGATTAGGTGAGAAGGGATATTATTTGAAATCATTTAATGATTTCGCGAAAAATTTAGCGAATATCGAGAGCGAGGACAGGGTAGATTATGATTTAGAAAATTTGAGTGAAGAAAAAGAAGCCCGGAAATTATTTGAAATTTTCAAATTACTGGTGAGATGAAAACTCTGATTATAAAAACCGGAAAAGTGATTAGCGCTCTAAAACAGGAAGGGCTGTTTCGCGGCGGGAAGCGGGTAGCGAAATCATTTCTGGCGCAGTTCGGCCGGGTTCGGCCGGGGGATATTTTGTTTGTGACAGTTGGGGTTGGAGACAGCGCAAGATATCGAGCGCACAATCAAAGAGAAGAATTAGAACTTCATGGTTTCAAATGTTCAGTGACGATTCAGGATAATCCTTTTCTCCCGAGGTACGCGGATAAATTCAAAATCTTCATTTTTCATCGGATTTTATATACCCCGGGGATTGCCAAGCTGATAGAGGAAATCAAAAAAAATAAAGGCGAAATTATTTTTGAAACAGATGATCTGGTTTTTAATCCGAAATATTTCAGGTATATGTTTCATCTTGAAAAGATGAATGCTCTGGAGCGAAGGCAATACGAAAAAGGAGTCGGGGCGGAAGTATTAAAAGATCCGTACGTGAAAGTTTGCACAACTACCACGACATATCTTGCAAAAATTTTAGAAAGTTATGGGAAAAGAGTTTTTGTGTCAAAAAACAAACTGTCTCTAAAAGATCTTGAAGTAGCTGATAAAATTCTAAAAGAAAAAATGCGGAAGGTTGGGCCTTTGACAGAAGATAATGGCTTGAGAATAGGATATTTTGCCGGGACAAAAGGGCACGACAAAAATTTCGCGACGATCGAGGACGCGCTGATTCTAATTCTCGAGAAATATCCGAACGTGAAATTGGTTCTCGCCGGTCCGCTCGACATCAGCGAGAAATTCGATAAATTTCAAAATCAAATCGAGAAGCTGCCATTTGTTTCTCGAGAAGAACATTTTAAGAACATATCGAGTGTTGATATAAACATAATTCCGCTTGAAAAAGACAATCCGTTCTGCGAATCAAAATCAGAGCTCAAGTTTTTCGAAGCTGGAATTTTGGGCGTTCCGACAGTAGCTGTGAGGAATCAGACATTCAGTAAGGCAATTTTTGATGGCGAGGATGGTTTTCTTGCCAGAGATATCAAAGAATGGCTTGAAAAGCTGGAAAAACTTATTTTGGATAAAAACTTGCGCGAGCGCATGGGCAAGGAAGCTCGAAAAAAAGCTTTGCGGGACTACACAACGAAAAACAGCCACAACAGCGAATATTATAATTACCTGCGGTCGAGGTTGCAAGATGCGAAAGCGAAAAATAGCATTTCTTGAGTAGGCTAACCTGCTCCGACAAAAGTCGGGCAGAACGCGATACTCTCGAAATTCTATTTTTCGCTTTCGTAAATTTATTATGATTAATATAGCCGTAATTATCGTCAATTGGAATGGGAAGAAATATCTCAAGGATTGTTTTGGCTCGCTTCAAGATCATACTTACAAAAATTTCAAAATAATTTTCGTGGACAACGGATCAAAAGACGATTCGGTTGATTTCGTCGGGAAAAATTATCCGGAAACGGAAATTATAAAACTCCAAAAAAACACCGGTTTCTGCTTTGGATATAATATAGGTATCAAAAAAGCGCTTGAGGACAAAAACGTAAAGTACGTTGTTATTTTAAATAATGATACAAAGTTGGACGAAAAATACGTTGAAAAATTGGTAAATTGTGCTGAAAGGCATCCGGATGCCGGCTCAATCCAGCCGAAAATTCTGAATTTTTTCGAGAAAAATAAAATCGATTGCGCGGGAATTTATATAACGCGCGATGGAACGGCTCATAACAGAGGATATGGCGAAAGCGGGAAAAAATACGGCGAAGAAAAAGAAATTTTCGGCGCGAACGGGACAGCCTCGCTTTTTACGGGGGAAGCGCTGGAAAAGACGCAATTTAGAAAAGGGGAATATTTTGATAACGGCCACTTTGCTTTTTATGAAGACGTGGATTTGGCTTGGCGAATCAAGCTGGCTGGTCTAAAATCATATTATTGCCCGCGCTCGATCGTCTATCACGTTCACAGCGGAACGGCTGGAAAAACATCGCTTATGAAAGCTTACTATCTTCACCGGAATTATTTTTTCACGATTATCAAAAATTATCCCTGCGGATTGATGGTAAAGACTTTGTTTTGGAGACTTTTGAGTTATGTCCGGCTAGTTTTCAATGTTTTCAGAAAAAAGAAACGGGAGACGGAATTTGTAAGCGGGCAGAGCAAAGCGAGAGTGGCGATTGTAATATTGAGAGCGTGGGGAAGCGTGATTTGGAATATTCCGGGTCTTCTGAAGAAAAGACATATTATTCAAAAGAGAAAGGGGGAGTTCCACTGATGCCAAAAACAAAAAATAAAGTTATTTTAATAATCTTCATTTTGCTGGCGAATTTTGCGCTTTTTTCTTTTGCCAGAGCCGAAACGCTCAAAATCGGCTTTGTGACGGATTGGGAATACGGGAAATACAAGAAATTCACCCATAAGCTGCCCCATAAAGCCAAAAAATATTTAAAACAAGCAGTTGCACATTACAATAACCAATTTAAGCCGGACTTGGTCATTGGGGGCGGTGATTACATTCTTGGTAGCGGGGTCAGCAAGAAAAAAGCCAAGAAACAAATGATTGAAATTAACAGGGTCTTCAGGCGTCTTGATGCTCCAAGAAGATACTGCATCGGCAATCATGATTTATCCCATTTGTCCAAAAAAGAAGTTCAGGAAAATCTAGGAATCAATTATAATCATTCAGTAACGGACACGAAAGGTGCAAGGATAATTACTCTGGATACGAATGATCTGGCTTCCGGCGAAGACGAATACAAGACCAACGGGAGAGTTTCCGATAAAGAGCTTGCCTGGCTTGATGAACAACTGAATACTGAACTTCCGGTAATTGTTTTTTCCCATCATAGTCCTGTCTCGACTCCGGAAGGAAGCAGTTGGAGAATTAATATACTTAGCGCGGACGCGGTGAGGAACGTTTTGGAGAAATACGGGAATGTCGTTGCGGTCTTCAGCGGACATCATGCCGTCAATTACAGCGAGAAAAAAAATGGCATAAATTATTTTGTTATCAATAACCTGACTGACAGCAAAGCAAGAGGCAGTTTTGCCGACATAAGCGTGGAAACAGACGGAGAAAGCGGCGAGGTTGGAATCTCCGTCATTCAATACGGAAAAAAGCCGGCAAATTACAGCGTGAGTAAACAAATATCACAATGATAAGAAAAAATAAAATAATTTTTTTTCTCTTCGCGGCGGTTTTTTTGCCTCTTTTTGTGTATTCGGCTTCGAATTACAACTGGACGGATTTGAACGGCCGAAAGACAAAAAACGGGCTGGCGAGTCTGGAGAAAGCCAATGAAACTAACATTGCTGTTTCTGATTCGGGGAAAATATATCTCGCTTTCCAAAACAAACGGGACAGAGTTTTTGTCAGAGAATTTGATGGCTCAAGCTGGACTGATTTATCCGGCGACTCAAAAAAGGGCTATATTGCCCGCAATGGCTGGAACCCGGTTCTGGAAACGAAAGGCGATGACATTTATGCGGCGTATACGGATTTAGACGCGGGAAGAAGAGCGAGAGTGCGAAAATGGAGCGGATCGAGCTGGTCGGATTTGGAGGATTCCGGCCACGCGCTCGGTTATATAAGCAGTCAGCAGGGATTTGAACCTGATTTGTGTTTTGACCGGTCGCAGGAAAATTTGTACGCCGCTTTTCGCGATGAGGCAAGCAGTGAGCGAATCCGGGTAATGAAGTGGAATGACGTCTCTGGCTGGAGCAACGTTGAAGACGGGAATAATCCGGATGGCCTGATTAGCGATTCAACAGCTTCCGAAGTAACATTGGCTCCGTCGCGGATTGACAATCAAATTTACGCTGCCTTTGAAGACATCAATTCCGGCGGGAGAATTCGGGCAAAAAAATGGGATGGCAGTTCCTGGGAAAATCTTTCTGACGGGTATCATCCGGACGGACTAATAAGCGAAGAGCGGGGGTTCAGCCCAAATCTTGCGGCTGACGTGAACAGGAATCTGTTTCTCACTTATGCGGGAAAAAACGAAAAAAATATTCATGTTCTCAAATGGAACGGCAGCTCTTGGGAAAGTGTCGGCGGGGGAATCGCGGAAACGGGAGGAACCGTTGAGCCGGCGATAGCCGCAAATCAAGCAGGAAAAGTTTTTGTCGCTTACTCGAAGAAAATCGGGCGGGGAAAATGGAAAGTGAAAGCCAAATCCTGGAGCGGCCAGGGTTGGGAAAAAACGAAGAGCAGGGGAAGCAAATATCTTTCGAGTGGAAAAGGAAAAGGAGATCCCTCACTCGCCGTTTCGGAAAACAAATTGTACATTTCATTCAGCGACAGCCGGCATAGCGGCAAAGCGCGGGTAAAAAGCCTTGATCCGGGAAATTAAATGAAAGATTTCCTCAAAAAAAATTACAAAGAAATAATTTTTTTCTTTGTTCTGGGCCTGGCCGTTTTTTTGCGCGTCTGGCATTTTTCCGACTGGCTGTTTTTCAAAATGGACCAGGCCCGGGACGCAATGCTTATCCGCGACGCTTTTGAAAAGGGGCCAGGCTGGCTTCCGCTTCTCGGACCAAAGGCAGGCGGAACGGAGCTGAATGTCGGGCCGGTATTTTATTATTTCCAATATCTGGCGGCGGCTATTTTCCAGAGCACGCATCCGGCGGTGATGGCCTTTCCGGATTTGCTTTTCGGAATTCTTTCCATTCCGCTTTTTTACATATTCGCCAAAAAATATTTTTCCCGCGACTGGTCGCTGGTGCTCGCGGGACTTTATTCCGTTTGCTTTTTGGGAATTCAGTACTCCCGCTTTGCCTGGAATCCGAATTCACTCTCTTTTTTCAATCTTCTTTATTTTTATTCGCTTCTCAACGTATTCGATTCACCCCGCACCACAGAAAGTCGCCAAGGTCTATTAAATAAAAATACTGCCGCTTCATCGGAGGAATCTGTGGTGCGGGGCAAGAAAATAAAATACCGCTTGCGCTGGGTGATTCTGGCAGGCGCTTCTTTCGCGGTCTCGACTCAGCTTCATTTTCTTTCCTTTCTGACTCTGCCGGTGATAACGGCAATTTTTCTCTGGAAAAACAGAAAAGACGCCGGCAAATTCTTGGACTGGAAAAAAGCGGTGATATTTGTTTTTGTTGTCCTTTTATTCTATCTCCCTGTATTTTTGAATGAAGTTATCTCCAAGGGAGAAAATACCCGCGAGTTCATATCGGCTCTTAAGGAAAAACCGTCAGCGCACAGTTTTTGGCAAAATGTAAAGCGGGATATCCGCTACTTCGGGCAAAATTGGTTTTTGATTTTGACGAGCTGGATAAGCAGGAAGACTGGCATTAAAGGGGCGATAGTTTCCTGGCTGGGCGCGATTTTGCCGGCGCTGTTTTTCGGTTTCAAGTTTTATCGCCGCGAGGAAAATTCGGGCAGGAAAAATTTTATTCTTGTTTCGCTTCTTTGGTTTCCGGTATATTTTTTGGCTTATATCCCGATTGCTTATCAAATCCGGCCGCGATTTTTTTTGCCGCTTCTCGCGCTGCCGTTTATTTTTGTCGGCTATCTTGCCGTATTTTTCTGGGAGAAACGACGTATTTTTTGGAAAATCTGCGTTGTTTTGGCGCTCTCGATAATGTTTTTTGGGAATCTCACTGGAACCTATTTCTGGTTTAAAGAAATAAGGTCCTCCCAGAAGCGGGTGGTTTATCCTAAGCGAACAATTATTCTCAAAGCGCAGGATGGCATCGTGCTTTGGCATCTCGAGAAAGCATCCGAATATATTAAACGCGATTGTGATAAGCCGCTTATTTTTATAAGCGCCAGCTCGGAATACAAGTCGCCCGCGAAATACGTGCTGGCACTTGCAAATCTGAATGCGGTTTCCATTAAAAATTATGACGGCGGGCAGGACGGATGTTTTTATGCCTTTGGTCTGACCCGCAGCAAAAATTTCAGCCTGAAAAACAAAGAAAAATTTGATATTTTATCGCAAAATAAGTTTGGAGCGCTCACTGTGTATAAAATAAATCCAAAAGAAGACGCGGGTGCTTTTTTTGCAGGAGAAAAAGAAGAGAAGTCGAAAAGAATATTTTGGAAAGATATCTTCGGGATCTCATTGGAAAAATAATTTGAATTAGAGTAAAATAGAATTGAGGAAATTTAAAAATATCTATGAAAAGCGGCCGGATTTCGGTGGTTGTTCCTTGTTTTAATGAGGAAAAAACCATTTACTTCAATCTTAAAAACATTTTCGATTACTTAAATAATCGTTTTCATGATTTTGAGCTGATTGCGGTCAACGACGGGAGCGCTGACAAAACCCTTGAAGAGTTGAGGAGATTCCAGAAAGAGTTTCCAATAAGGATAATTGACAATCAGCCCAATGAGGGAAAAGGAAAAGCGGTCCAGCGGGGCATTTTGAAGAGTCGTTTTGAGACGGTAATGTTTCTGGATGCCGATCTAGGAATTCCCATAGAAGAACTCGATGGATTTTTGGAGGAGGTGAAGAATGGTTTTGATCTTGTAATCGCTTCGCGTTTTGTGCCGGGGCTGAAAATCTTGAGGCCCGTGGTCTGGCATCGGCGGATCATGGAAAAAATATTCCGGCTGTTGCGGATAATAATCATAAACATATGGAACATAAAGGATACCCAGTGCGGCTTCAAAGTTTTTCGCCGGGAAGCGGCGATGAAAATTTTTTCGCGCCTCACCGTGAAAAGATTTGCTTTTGACGCAGAGGTGATTTTCTTGGCCAATAAATTCGGTTATAAAATGAAGGAACTTCCCATTTCTCTCCAAAATCCACCGGAAAGCCATATCCGGCTGGTCCGTGATCCGCTCAACATGACCTGGGATTTGTTGAGGATAAGAGTGAATGATTGGAGAGGGAAATATAAATAATATAAAAAAGCAAAAAGAAAATAGTAAAAATTCAAAAATATTTTCTATTTTCTATTTAATATTTTATTTGGACCATGGAAAAATCTGAAAAGAAAAAACACGAATCTTTACAAATAATTATTTTTTATGCCGTCTTAACGCTTATTCTCACCTGGCCTGCTTTTTGGCATTTTTTTTCTTCCGTTCCCAGTTTCGGGTCGGATACAATGCAGGTAATTGGAACGGTGGGGGAAAGAGTCAATGTCCTCGAGGATCTTGGCATTTTCAAGGGAACAATTGAACTCGCGGGGCGGTCGGAATTTAACATCATCACGCTCTATGCTTATTTCGAGCTGATTTTTGGAAAAATAATCGGCTATAATCTGCTTTTTTTCGCGTCGTTTATCCTTTCCGGGTTCGGTGCCTATCTTCTGGCTTATTACTTTACAAAAAGTAAATCAGCGTCGCTCCTTGCCGGAATTATTTTCGCTTTTTCGCCGTTTCATCTTCACAATTCGTTGAGTACCAACGTGGGCACAATGCATCAGGAGTGGCTGCCGTTTTTCGCGCTTTATCTTTTCAAATTTTTTGATGACTTGAAGTTCAAAAATTTCGCGCTGGCGGGATTGTTTTTGCTTTTGATCGGTTTTTCCGAACATCAGCTTCTGGCGTTTACCGTAATATTCGTTTTATTCTTTCTCGTCTATAAACTTATTTTCCAGCCGAAGATTTTTTTGAAAGGCAAGTTTTGGCTCTATGCGGTTATCAGCCTTCTTGTCTTATCAGTCCTTTTCTTTTTTATGTTCCGTTCGTTGTTTAATATAGCCTCTTCTGGAGACAATTATCTCGATCCGGGATTTAAGGCGGCAGTGAAATACTCCAATGACACTTTGAGCATTTTCATCCCTCCTTCTTTTCATTCTTTTTGGCCGAACGCTTTTTCGGGGGTCCGGCAAACTTTCGAAAGGAGAACGGACAGCACATTTTCAGTTTACGTCGGATTTTTTGTGCTGTTGCTTTCAACTTTCGCTTTCTTCAAAAACCGGATTTCCCAGAAGTGGTTTTGGCTGGCAGTGGCCCTTGGCTTCTATATTTTGTCTCTCGGACCATACCTTCATTTCAAGGGGCAAATCGAACCGCCGATAAAAATGCCGTATCTCCTGGCCTATAATTATCTTCCGTTTTTTAATAATATCCGAACTGTCGGACGGCTTTTTGTATATTCTATGCTGGCCTTTTCCGTTCTCGCGGCGTGGGGAAGCACGTATGTGATATCAAAAATAAGAAATAAAAAGGAAGGAATAAAAGAAGAATCGCCAACTGGTGATATTGCAAAAAGCAAACGCATCGATCTTTTTGGGCTTGGTCGCAGACAAAAAATTGTATTTTTTATAATTAGCATAATCATCATCCTTGAATTTCTCGCAATTCCTCTCAAGACTAATCTGCTTCTCCATTCTTCTTTTTATGAAAAATTAGGTCAAGACAAGGAAAATTACAGCGTGCTTGAAGTCCCCGGGAGCACGGATTATGATTTTGCTTCGCGTGATTTGGTATGGAAGAGCATTCATCGCAAAAATACAATAAATGGCTACGATTTTGCCCGGGTAATAAAGGATCATTATACTTTTCAGCGAGGGACTCCAATTATCCGGACTATTCTTTATGATTTGCCGGACGGGAGCAATGGCAATGACCGCGACATAATGAAGGATTCATATTATAAGATATCAAGCGAAATTCTAAATTATTATAATATCCGGTATATCATATTAGACAAAGAGGGACTCAAGGGAAATCCAGCGAAAGGTGATTTAAACATGCTGTATTCGGCCAGGGCTTATATCCAAAATGTCATAAAATGTGCGGATGAATATAAGGATGAGTACCTTTATGCCTGCAAGATTGACCAGAGTGATATACCGGAACATATGTTTTTGGCGATGGATTATTCAAATAAACACTGGGTCGGCAAGAGCAAGTCAAAAAACGGCCTTCAGCGCTGGGCGGAAAACGGGGCGGGTGTGAAAATCGTGAATATGGCGCAAATTCCGCAGGATGGGAAATTCAATTTTAAAATTAAACTCTATAAGCCTCTCGGACTTAAGGTTCTTGTTAACGGGCAGGAAGTTTACAAAAAATATATTACCCAGCTTGATACGAAAATTTCAATTGAAGCGAAAGTAAAAGATATCCGGCCGGGAGAAAACGAAGTGATTTTCGACATTCGCGCCGCCGATGGATCCGAAATCCGTTCCGAAGAAAAATCAGACGTGGCGACAATATATGATGTGGAGGTGGAGTAGAAATCGGGGATAACTTTGAAAAATGGCTTAAAATGGGGAAAATACGTATTTAAATACTTACCTCAAAATATATGTCCGTCAGGAAGCAAGAGGAAAGAAATATAAGAAAGCTAACGAAGGTAGGCAAAACCAGCCTTGCCGTGACTTTACCTGTTGAAATGGCGCGCGAACTCGGCTGGCGGGAGAAACAGAGGGTTGTTGTGAAAAGGATTAAGGGAGGGATGGTGATTAGGGATTATAGGAGTAAATAAATAAATTTATGGAAATAAAATTGGATGGAAAATTTTTGCAAATAGTAAAAGATATTTTAGGATACCCGCCATATTTAGTTTTTGTTTTTGTTGGCGCGGTATTCGTTTCAATCTCCCTCAGCCAGACAACTTATTTTGACCAAGTCTGGATTTTTTTTCTATATTCTGTTGTTGGATCAATCTGGCGTTATATTGAAAAAGATATTGATGGTGGTCTTCAAAAATATATTGAGAACAAAAAGAAAAAAGAAAGTTTGGATAAGGACGCAGAGGAACATGAAATAAAGGGAAAAAATAGCAGGAACCACTTGGTGATCATTAGCATATATCACATTGGAAATATTCTTTTATTTTTAGGATTACTTTACTACTTAAAGCTTATATGATTTTATCTATTCAACAATTGAAACAGAAGTGGAACAAAGAAAAAACTTCCTATTCAAAAAAAAGAAGTTGGTGACGGTGTGCAAAAATTTGTGAAAGATTGCTTGAAATCAGCAGAACTTTTTAATTTGAAAGACGGATTAAATTCAACTCCTCTTGAAAAAAGAAAAAGTGAATTTACCGAGGAGAGTAAAACTAAAGCAGCGCGGAGAGCAGATATTATTATTTATATCAATCCGGAAATTATCATTCCAATCGAAGTGGAAAGACATGAAAATATAGATGCAGGTCTCGGACAGCTTTTGCAATATCAAGCTGATATTGATAAAAAATATGGAATTCTAACTGACGGCTATCGTTGGCGTTTTTATAACAACGCCTATTTATTGAAAGAATTTAAACTTGATGAAATATTTTCTGATCCGGAGCTATTTATTGATTTTTGGAAGGAATATACGAAACCGGAATTTTATTATCTGTCTTTTTTTGAAGAAAGAGGGCAACTTAAGTTATTGCCAAGCGATCTATTAGTTGAAAAAAGAAGGCAGGATTTTTTTAACGCTATTACGACCTTAATTCGCGGATTCAAAAATAAATTAAAGATTGAAGGATATTTCAAAGATTTTGATAAAAAAGAGCAAGAGAAAAAAGCAATTGAAATTACTTATGCCTATATCATTCAATTCATCCTCTACAAAACTCTTGTAGATAATGATTTCGGAAAATTCAAGAAAGAATTTGAAGAAAAAGTTGAAGCGATCCAAGAATGTTTGAAAGCCAAGCAGTATGGAAAAATTCTTGCAATCATTGAGGAAATTTCAAATACGATTTCGAAAAATATCTATCGCCCTTTCGCCAAAGAGCAGAAATTTATCACAGGCACTCTTTACGACCTTATTCACAAACCAAAAAACGATCTTCATGACGTCTCTCCATGGCTGGATATTTTTGTTTTCATAAAAAATTATAACTTTGCAAACGTTAAAAATGAAATATTGTATTTATTGTCCTTATTTAATTCATCAATTATAGAAAAAGTATTAAAGTCTAATCTTAAAAGTGAGCATGAAAAAGGATATTTAATCTCAACAACATCTATTAAACAATTCGTTCGTATTCCAATAATCACAGAGGATAATCAATTTATCAAAGACGAAATAATCAAGAAAACCGATGAAATGTTGGCGCTGGAAGATATAGCACTCGCGGATCTAATTGATTTTTCCGGTGTAATGATCCAGAAGTTCGATGACATGGAAGTGGCGGGTGATAATTTGGTTTTAGAAAAAGATGGCAAACAAATAAAGTGCAAAATAAAAAAAGACAAAAATTTGGTCGAAAAGACAATAAAAGATATTTCAGAAAATAAGAAATTATTCAAAGAAAAACAAATTATTTTAAGTGAATTGAAATCTTTGCCGGCTATTGATTTTGAAAAGCAAAAAGAAATCAAAGATTATATAGATGATTTGGGTTTTGTGCTATATTTTGGTATCCCGATAAAAAAAGTTGGTATTGAAAGAGCGAAGGAAATAAAAGGAGAATACGAGAAAAGTAGATTTTATAAATTGATCAAAAAATATGCCTGATGAAAAAAAGAATAATCAGAAAAACGGAATACTGGAAAGTGACAATTATAAAAAGGATATAAAAGATCTTAGGGAAATTTAACCGTTCCTAACATTTAATGTTAGGAAAATCTCCTCGCTTGAATTCCGGCGGGGGGAAATATTTTTTGAATAAACAAAAGTTATGGTTAGAAGAATAATTCTTGCCGTTATACTAACAATATATTTCGTCTTGACTGTCGTTTTGCTTGCGTTTGATTTGGATTTCAAAACATTCAATTTTCTCGAGGGAATATATTGGACAATAATCGGAATGCTCGGCTTTTCTTTGCTAGAAGTCGTCCCCTGGAAATATCGAAAGGCGATGTTGTCCGCTTCTTTGATTTTGATTCTTTTCGGCATTTCTGATTTTATTGAAATAACGACCGGTGCCTACTGGATACCTTGGCAGCTTCTGATCCTGAAAATATTCTGCATCGCAGGGCTTGTTTTTTCACTCGCCTGGTTTTTAAAAATTAGATTAACCATAACCATTCCTAAAACTAAGCTTTAGGAAACCCCATCGCCCGAATTCCGGCAGGGGAGTAAGATCATTTTAAAAAGATTTTCAATTAAAAGGCTCAGCCTTTGAATTATTGTCAAAAATTCTTCAGTTGCTCAAAACCTTAAAAAATGCTATAATTTTCTTATGCAAAAGCGCTTGTTTGTGGCAATTGGTTTGCCGGAAGACGTCAAAAAGCGCCTGTTTCGTTTTGTCGAAAAAGAATA
>Ga0210017_1000850_pt1 | contig 26587 bp, 24 predicted proteins | sample CryGeyCG2014_020_FD_183966 | JGI IMG/M metagenome (GOLD analysis project Ga0210017, IMG submission 183966) | Groundwater microbial communities from aquifer - Crystal Geyser CG08_land_8/20/14_0.20 (SPAdes) (version 2) | ecosystem: Environmental > Aquatic > Deep subsurface > Groundwater | place... | reverse complement strand
GTTAAAGTTAAAAGCTGCCCGAGATAAGAAGAGTATTCCATAAGTTTAAAATTTATTTTTTAATTCAAGATTATATGTTATTCATACATTAGCGAATCAAGGTTCTTGAGCGGAGCGAAAGGTTCTTAGACAATGGCTTTCCGAAGGAAAACATTCAAGGTTCTGCGAACAAAGTGAGCGGGTTCTTATTCCTCTGAGACTCGCATTACTTCTTCCATAGAGATTAACCCCTCAAGCGCCTTTAATATAGCATCTTGTCTCATAGTAGCCATACCCTGTCTTTCAGCTTCTTGAGTAATTTTTAATTCAGAAGGTTCTTTTAAAATTATTTCTGCTAATTGGTCGGTCATCTTTAGGGTTTCAAAAATTCCTATCCTTCCCTTTACTCCTTTAAAATTGCATTTTTTACAACCCTTAGCTTCATAAAGATAGAAAGGGTCAGGAATTTTAAGCTTCTTTGTAACCTCCCCTGGAAGAGATTCTAATTCTTTGAGAATTATTTCCTTCATCGCTTTTTTAGGTTTTACTTTCTCTTTACAGTAAGGGCATAATACTCTAGCTAATCTTTGAGCGATAGCAATATTTAAAGCAGGAGGAATTAAAAATGGCTTAATCTGCATATCTATTAATCTTGGAATTACTCCTACGGCATTATTGGTATGCAGAGTTGATAGAACTACATGACCAGTTAGGGCGGAATGGATAGCTAAAGCTGCTGATTCTTCATCTCTAATCTCTCCCACCATAATAATATCCGGGTCTTGTCTAACAATGTGGCGAAGCCCTTGAGGAAAATCATAACCAATTTCAGGTCTAATTTGAGATTGATTTACCCCCCCCATAAAGTACTCTATAGGGTCTTCTAAAGTAACTATATTAACTTCTTCTTTGTTTAAAATTTGCAGGAGGGCATATAAAGTTGTGGTTTTACCAGAACCGGTAGGACCGGTAGCTAAAATCATACCATACGGGTTTTTTGCTGCTTCTTTAAGAATATCCATATTTCTTCCAGTTAGCCCCAATTCTTTATAACTTTTTAATCCTTCGGTTGGGTCCAAAACTCTAATAGCTACTTTCTCTCCTAATTTAATTGGAAAGGTAGAAACCCTGAAATCAACTTCTTTTTCACCAATTTTAGCTGTAAATCTACCGTCTTGAGGAATTCTGGTTTCATCTATTCTTAAATTAGAAAGAATTTTCACCCTGGCCACTATTGAGGGATGAACTGCTAGGGGTAAAAAGAGGGATGAATATAAAATTCCATCCATCCTGAAACGAACTCTTAATTTTTTTGTAGTCGGCTCTATATGAATGTCAGATGCTTTTCCCTCAACTGCATGCCTTAAAATTACAGCAACCATTTTAATAATCGGAGCTTCCTCGGCTAATCTTTCTATAGAGGGTTTTTCAGACACAGCCAACTCAACTCCTTCTCCTTTCCCTAATTCTGTTTCTAAGGCCTCTAGGGCTGCTCCCACTTCCTCTCTTAAATTTCGATACTGTTTTGAAAGAATTTCAAAAGCGTCTAGAGTAATTAAAGAAATTTTGTAAGAAATTCTATGTTGCCTGGCTACAAATAACAAAACCTCCCTTGCTTTAATGTCCTCTGGGTCAACCATTCCTATTTCCAAAATATTTTCTTTTAAAGAAAGGGGGATAATTTTATAATACCTGGCTGATTCTTCTGGGATTAAAGCCAATATTTCATTTGGAATCTCTAATGTTTCAGCGTCTTTCCTAAGGGGAACATTTAAAATTTCACTCTTTAAAGAAAATAAATAATCTTGGCCAATGATTTTCTGGTCTAAAAGAAAATTCTCTTCCGTTTCATTAGAAGTTCCTAATTTTTCTTTTAAGGAATTGGCGGTCTTTTGGTCTATTTTCCCCTTTTCAACTAATTTCTGGATAAGACTCATAACTCTAAAAGTTTTTAATTCTTTGAGGTCTTTTCGGTTTTTGGTTTTATCTCTCCTTTTCGGTAGACGGGATAAAAGGATTCTCTCTGCCTGGCTCTACTCCCTCCCCAAATGTTTCCAAAAAAGTAGAAAAAGCAGGAAAGGGCTTAAGTTCTTGCAATTCTTTTGATTCTAAAAACTCAAAATCAATTTCTATTTGTTTTACCTCAGGAGCGGAAGGGAGACTGATTGCCTCTGGTTTTTGTAAAAAACCTGATTTTATCGCAAAAAAAACAACGGCAATTATAATTACTGCCACCAAAGCCCAAATCAGAGATTTTTGAGGCATGCCTTTTTTTGTTTCAAAAGTAATAGCCATATCAGTTGTTAGTTGTTAGTTGTTAAGTTAATAAGAATATACCCCTATGGTTAAGTCAAAAGGAGAACTCCCAACAGGGGCTTCTTCTTTTTTTAAGCTCGCAGTTGGGGAAGAAAAAGTAATTTGCCCTACGTTCATCAAATGAGCCTGTTTTTCAATATCTGAAAGAAAATTCTTAAAAGAAGCATATGAACCAAAAACAGAAAGATTAAAAGTAGTTTCGTAAACTGGACCTTTTAAATTAACATAAGGACTTTTTTTCTGAGTTTTTGCAGTTTCTGTCTCTTGGCTTGAGGGGGCTTCTTTCTTTAAAGGGGAAGAAGCTGAAGCAGTTATTTTTTTTAGATATAAGCCATGCTCTAAAACTTTATTCTGAAAAAAGGAATAAAGAGAAGGTAGAAAATAAGAATTCGATGAGAAATTAATATCAATTTTTTCTCTTACTTCTTTCCAGTTTGATTGATTTAACTTCTCTGAAAGTTGGGATACATTTTTAAAATATTCTACTGAGTTAGCTAAGAGTTGTTCCCTTAATTTTATTTCAGACTGTTTTTTTTGAAATTCCTGGTATTTCGGTAAAATTAAGAAATAAATTAAAAGCAGAAAAATTAGGAAGCTCCCAACAGTGAGAAAGATGGTGGGTTTAGTATTATTCATAAATTATTTAAATATTACTGGCTCTAAAGTAAGGAGTAAATTAAAACTTACTCCTCCTTTTTCGGCCAATGCAATATTTGATAATTCAAAAGTTTTTATAAACTCCTGTTTTGTTTCCAAAATAGATATTTGCTGAATTAAAGTTTGGAAACTATCTGCTTGCCCTTCTAAATCAGCTAAACCGTTAACAGAATTTAAAGAAAGGGTTTTGAAGTAGATTTTAGGGTGGACCCATTTTTCAAATTCTTTAAAAAATTTAGAAGTTTCAGGACAGTTTTGTTGTAAAATTTTAAAATCATAAATCTCCCCAGATGCCTTCAGAACTTCGCTTTCTGTCTTTCGCTGTTCTTCTGTTCCCTGCAGGGCTGCCGCTTCGCTTAACTCGGTCATTTTCTGGGAACTCCTTGGAATGAAATAATATTGCAAAGCTAAAAAACCGGCCAGAGCAAGAAAAACTAAAAAGAGCGAAAAATAAAAGAGGAGATTTTGCCATAAAACCTTTTTTGGTTTTTGGGAAGTAACTTCAATTGCCATATTTTTTATAACTAACAACTTAGGTTACAAGTTATAAGTTTTATAATTTATTATTCAAAACCTTTAAGGGCTTCTCCTACAGCTATAGCATAGGTTGGACCCATTTTTTTTATTGTTTTTTCTAAAAGAGGGGGGTAAAAAATTTCTGCAAAAGGGTCAGCTATTTTTACTGATATTTTACCGAATTCTCTTTGAGAAAAATTTTCTTGAAAATAACCAAGAAGTCCTGGCAGGAGAGCCGTTCCCCCAGCTAAAATTAAATCTGTGACTTTCTTGACTTCTTTTTGTTCAAAATTTCTAATAACTTTTTTAATTTCTTGCAGAATTAAATCTATAATAGGGATTAAAAGATAAGCAACATCTTTTTGGTAATTACCTGTCAATATTCCTTGTTCTCTTTTTACCTCTTCTGCTGCCTCGGTGTCAATTCCCAAGCTTTTAGCTATAGCAAAAGTTAAGTCTTTCCCGGCTGTATCAAAACCAAGACTGGCTTTTAAAATCTCTCCATCCACTATGCTCACCGTAGTGCTCTGGGCGCCCATATCTATTAAACCAACAGTAGTCTTATTATCTTCTGCTAAAGCAGCTCTCTTTAATCCAAAAACTTCTGCCTCAAGAGCGGTAATCTCCAGCTCTGAATTTTTAGCCATAGTTTTATATTGGTCAACAACAACAACGGGAACAGCCATCATCAAAACTTTATTTTTCCCCTCCTCCGGATTATGTTTGCTGATAAGTTGCCAGTCTAAAATAATCTCAGAAGGATCAAGGGGAACATATTTTCTAGCCTCAAATTCTACAGCCGGACCAATCTCTTTGGCTGTCATTGAAGGAAGCTCAAAAGTGGTAAAGAAGGTGGCAAAATCGGGAAGAGAAAAAATAGCTTTCCTGGTTTTAATCTCTGCTTCAGTTAACATAGCCCGAGTTGCTCGAGCAACACTGCCAGTTGAAAGCAAAAGAGTATTCTTTTCAAAAGTTCTAAAAGAATTTTTATACAAAGCAGATATTTGTAATTCTCCGTAGTTTTCTAAAACCTTCCTCTTCCCTTTTTGAGTAATTTCCACTATCTTGATAGAGGTAGTGCCAATGTCTATACCCAAAAAAGTTTTAGGAACAGCTTTGCCAAATGGCCACATAGGATTTTAATTTTTAATCGCTAATTTAATTAATGTATTTTAATTATAACAAACTTTAAGAGAAGAATGAAATATTATTTTTCTTCAATTAAAGATTATCTGATAAATCTTATTTTTCCTAAAATTTGTGTTGGCTGCCAAAGAGAAGGAACTTATCTCTGTGAGGATTGTTTCTCTTTAGTTGAAGTTAACCCTTTCTGTTACTGCCTTTGTGAAAAACCACAAAGAATCATCGATAGAGGTAAGTGTAAAAAATGTCAAAATAAATTCCTTTCGGGTCTATTTTCTGCAACATCTTGGGAGCAAAAAATTTTAAAGAAAGCTATTCACCGGTTTAAATACGCTCCCTATATAAAAGAACTATCTTTGCCTTTAGCCTATTTAATTATATTACATTTTCAAATGATAGAAAAGAGCATTCCAGCAGATTCTCTCTTAATGCCAGTTCCCCTTAGCCCAAGAAAAAAAAGAGAAAGAGGGTTTAATCAGGCGGAAGAATTAGCCAAAGTTCTGGCCAAGGCATGGAAAGTTCCTTTAGTTTCAGATAAGCTGGTTAAAATAAAAAACACTACTCCTCAAGTAGAGCTTAAAAAAGAAGAAAGAATTAAGAATATCAAAGGGGTATTTTCGCTCAAAAATGGGATAGATTTAAGAGGTAAAAAAATTTTCTTAATAGATGATGTTTATACTACTGGTGTAACTTTAGAAGAATGCGCAAGAGTTTTGAAACAAGCAGGAGCAAAAGAAGTCTGGGGTATTACCATTGCCAGAGAAGTTAAATTTTAACCAGGCTAGCGGAGGAGGCAGGATTCGAACCTGCGGTCGTTTTACAACGACTCCGCATTTCAAGTGCGGTGTAATCGTCCACTCTACCACTCCTCCTTTAAAATCCGTTCTCTCCGAAAAATAAAAACCTGCGGAGGAGGTGGGACTCGAACCCACAAGCGGCTTTTTAGACCGCGATAGGTTAGCAACCTATTGCAATACCATTATGCAACTCCTCCTAACAACTCTATTTTATCATATCTTACTTTTAGATATCTCTTCAAGTGTTTTGGATTTTTGAAACAAGCAATAGCGCCCATTTTAACAATCAAATTAAATAAAGTCAATTGATTTTAAGTAAATTTTATGATAATTTTAGAAATACAACGCCCCCGTAGTTTAATGGATAAAGCGTAACTTTGCGGAAGTTAAGATGAGGGTTCGATTCCTTCCGGGGGCGCAATAAAATTTGTGTGGAGTACAAGGTAAAACTCTCCCAAGGATATAAAAATTTCATTTATGAATTTCTCTACTCCCGTTGAAAAAATTCCTGGAATTGGTCTTAAGTATCAAAAAAGGCTCAACAGGTTGGGCATTAAAACCTTAGGAGAACTCTTATTTTATTTTCCTCATCATTATGGGGATTTTTCAAAAATAACTAAAATTAAAGAAATAAAACTCAATGAAAGAAGTTGCTTCAAGGGAAAAATATTAGAAATAAAGCAAGAAAGAACATGGAAGAGAAAAATAATTTTGACTAAAGCGATTGTAGAGGACGATTCAGGAGCAATCCAAGTTATTTGGTTTAATCAACCTTATTTAATAAAAGTACTAAAAAAAGGAGACAAATTAATAATGGCAGGGAAAATAGTCCTGGGCGATAAACAAGCCTATTTAAGCTCTCCTGTCTATGAAAAAATTCCAGAGACAGAAGATAAAATCCAGGATGCTAAATTAACTCATCTGGGAAGAATTGTCCCAGTTTACTCTGAAACAGAAGGATTATCCTCAAGATGGCTGAGATACATTCTAAAGCCGCTTCTTCTTAGATTCAAAAATAAAATACCCGAAACTTTGCCTGAAATAATTAGAAAGAAAGAGCAACTTTTAAATCTTAGCTCAGCTCTTTGGCAAATTCACTTTCCGGATTCTCTAAAATTGGCAAGGGCTGCCCAAAATCGTTTTTCTTTTGAAGAACTTTTTTTTATTTCTCTTTTCAATTTAAAAAGGAGGGCCAAGATGGTTAAAGCAAAAGCTCAAAGCTTCCCTATCAATGTTCCTCTAATTCAAGAATTTGTAAAATCCCTACCCTTTAAATTAACCTCGGCTCAAAAAAAAGTCTCTTGGCAAATTTTAAAGGATTTAGAAAAACCTTATCCTATGAATCGACTACTTCAAGGAGATGTTGGTTCTGGCAAAACAGTAGTATCTGCCATTGCTTCTATTAATGTTATAAAAGCTGGGAATCAGGTTGCTTTGATGGCTCCAACTGAAATTTTAGCTAAACAACACTTTCAAACTTTCTTTCAGATTTTTAATCAGCAGCGAAGCTTTAGTAGTTCGGTCAATATTGGTTTTTTAACTGGTAACGAAGACAAATTTTATTCAAGAAAATTAAAATCAGGCACGATTGAAATTTCTCGTCAAAAACTTTTAGAAAAAACTAAGACTGGAGGAATTGATATTCTAATTGGCACCCATGCCTTAATTACTCCCATAAAAAAGGGAAAATCCTCTTCACTCAGAGTTTTGGAGAATAAAGTAAAATTCAAAAATTTAGGGTTAATAATTATTGATGAACAGCATAGATTTGGAGTAGAGCAAAGAGCAAAATTAGCTGGAAAGAAAACTAATTGGAAAATCCCTCATCTTTTATCAATGACAGCTACTCCGATTCCAAGGAGTTTAACTTTAACTATTTGGGGAGATTTAGATCTTTCTATTATTGACGAACTTCCCAAAGGAAGAAAAAAAGTGATTACCGAAATAGTCTCTCCCCAAAAAAGAGAAAAAGTTTATCAGTTTGCGAGAAGTCAAGCAAAAAATGGAAGGCAAATCTTTGTAATCTGCCCAAGAATAGAAGAAAAAGAAGATGAAGTAAAATCAGTTGAAAAAGAGTATAAAATTTTATCAGAAAAAGTTTTTCCTGACCTAAAAGTGAAAATGCTTCACGGGAAAATGACTCCTAAAGAAAAGGAAGGTATTATGAGAGAGTTTAAACAAAAAAAATTTGATATTTTAGTTTCAACCTCGGTAGTGGAGGTAGGTATTGATGTTAAAGATGCAACTATAATGATAATAGAAGGAACGGAAAGATTCGGATTGGCCCAGCTGCATCAATTTAGAGGGAGGGTAGGCAGGTCCAAGAAACAATCCTTTTGTTTTTTATTTACTGAATCCTCAAGCAAAAAAACCAAAGAGAGACTTAAAGCATTAATTAATTGTAATAGTGGATTTGAGCTCTCAGAAATGGATTTAAAAATTAGGGGACCGGGAGATTTTTTTGGAGTAAAACAATGGGGACTCCCTGATTTAGCAATGTCTGCTTTAAAAAATATTAAATTAGTAGAAAAGGCAAGAGAAGCAGCCAAAGAAATTCTAAAAGAAGATTCTGAATTGAGAAAATATTCAACCTTGAAAAGAAGATTAGAAGTATTTGAGGAAAAAGTCCACTTAGAATAAAAAAATTATTTTCTTATCTTGGGAGTTACCCAAAATCCCATATATTTGCCCAGCAGCCAATGGGTCTGAGCCGAAAGAGCCGGTAAAGCCGTAAAGAATATCATAGTAAAAGGAATTAGAAACCATTCCAGAACTAAAAATGCATATTTATATTTTCCATAATCAGGAGGTTTAGGAGGAAGCAGTAACATACTAAAATAGATAGAACCAACCAACCCTATCATAGCTATAGTTAAAAGAAAACCGGTAATTTTGGGTAAATTATAGGAAACCAGGGTTTGGGAAAATTCACTGCCCCCTAAAACCAATGGCAGCCAACCCAAAAGGAAAATTAAAATAGCTGAAGTTGCCCAGGATATATGCCCCTCAATTATTTCCCAACTTAAAGAAATTTTTTTAGAGAGAGAAATTTTTTTATTTTTCAAAAATCCAAAAAGAAAATAAGGAATCTCCCCCATTCCATAAGCCCATCTTTTTTGTTGTTTATAAATATTTACCATAGTTTTTAGAAAACTCTGGGCGCAGTTTGCATCCATTGAAAGAGGATAAAAAATTGGTTCAGTTCTATAATTTCCATCATATCTTAAAAAACACTGCCAGAAAATTCTAGAATCGTCGGAAATGACATTGGTCTGTTTAAAATCAACTTCAACCAAAGCCTTAAAACTCATCGCATGGGAAGAAAAAGTAATCAATTTTTCCGGCCTCTCTTGATTCATAGTATGCCAAAAGCTTGAGGAAAAAGAAAAAACCCGAGAGATTGGAGGAGCCTGCCAGATATTATTAATATAGAGAGGAATTGGTTGATAGCTTGTTTTGGTAGGTTTTTTAGCTGTTAAGTAATGATAGGTTAAACAACTAAAATATTTTGGAAAAACACAGGTGTCTGCGTCTAAAGAAGAAACAATAATGTTCGGATAAGGAATTCTCAAAGTATCAATAATAAGCTCTTTGGCTTTTCTCGCTGCCCAGGCATCATTTGAACCATGGCCTGCAATCTCGCCTGGTAAACTTGCTGGATGCCAGGTTACCAAAAATTTAAAAAATTTTTCTCCAAACTCCCTTTCAATGCATTCTGCTATATTCCTGGCATGAGCTCTCATCCGCTCCTCACAGGCTAAAACTACTATCAATTTATCTTTGGGATAGTCGGTTTGCTCCAAGGCTAAAAAAGCCCCTCTAACCACTTCTTGGGACTCATCATACATAGGAAGAATTATCAGATGATAAATATCCTGCCAAGATTTAATCTTAAGCCCATTACCTTGAAGATGCAGCTGATTAAGTTTTTTAATCCAATCTAATTTTTCGTACTTTCTCATTTTTGTATAACCTGCCTTTAAATGGAAGGAAAAATATATGGTTCGAAACAACCAATAAACATCATAAATAATAATAAAAAAAGCCACCGCTAAGGGAAGCTTCCAGGAAAGAAAGATGGCTAAAAATAAAACAGTATAGCTTAGGGCTCCTGGTAAAATTTCAAAAAAACGATAAACCATTCTCTCTTTTTTATTCTGCAGGTCAGAGGCTCTTCCAATTTTAAGATAATATTTTTCATTCATTAAACTATTAAAAGCGGCCCCACGGGAAGTCGAATCCCGGTTTTTGGGATGAAAACCCAATGTCCTAACCACTAGACGATAGGGCCAAGATTTCCTTTTATCTTATATTAAACTATAATAAATGTAAAGAAATATGAAAGTTTTAGCCATTGAAACCTCTTGCGATGATACCTGTATAAGCTTAATAGAAGGTAAAAAAGGGAAAGTAGAACCAAAATTCAGAATTTTATCAAATATTGTCTCTCCTCAAGTAAAAATTCATAGAAAATATGGAGGAATCTATCCTACTCTAGCCAAACGGGAGCATCAGAAAAACTTGGTACCGGTATTAAAAAAAGCGCTAAAAAAAGCAGGGTTACTCAGAAAAATTTTCCTTAATTGTGGAGCAATTACAAAGAGGCGCGAAGCGCCGACTGGTTCTTCTTTCCAAACCTTAAAAAAAATTCTAAGAGGAGACTCGGATTTACTAAAAAATCTAACAAAATTTCTAAAAATTTATCAAAAACCTAAAATAGATGCCATTGCAGTGACCATAGGGCCAGGGCTTGAACCCTGCTTATGGCAGGGAGTAAATTTTGCCAAGTCTCTCTCTTTTTGGTGGAATTTACCAATAATCCCAGCCAATCATATTGAAGCGCACATCATCGCTAACTTTTTACCAAAAGTTAGCTCAAATTTTCAATTTTCAATTTCTAATTTTCAAAATATTTTTCCGGCAATTTGTTTGGTAGTTTCGGGTGGACACACTCAGTTAATTCTGATGAATGATATTGGAAAATATAAAATAATTGGGGAAACGCGGGATGATGCTGCCGGAGAATGTTTTGATAAAACAGCAAGAATTTTAGGATTAGGCTACCCTGGAGGGCCAGCTATCGACGCTGAAGCCGCAAAAAATATTAATTCCAGATTCCAGATTCCAGATTCTATATTCCAAATTAAATTGCCCAGACCAATGCTCCACAGCAAAAATTATGATTTTAGTTTCTCTGGATTAAAAACTGCTGTCTTGTATAAAGTGAAAAACGAAAAACGAAAAACGAAAAACAAGAAATATATTCGGGCAATGGCTGCTGAAATTCAGCAGGCAGTCATTGATGTTTTAATTTCCAAAACCCTTAAAGCCGCTAAAAACTTTAAGGCAAGAACCATAATCTTGGGCGGCGGAGTAGCCGCTAATAATGAATTGAAAAAACAATTTAAGTCAAAAATCAAAAAAGAAATTCCTAATTCCTTATTTCTAATTCCAGATTCCAAATTCTGTACTGATAACGCAGCGATGATAGGAGCCACGGCTTTGCTTCGATGGGAAACCAAAACCACTTCCTGGCAAAAAATTAAAGCTAATGCTAACTTAAGAATAAAATATGGGCTATAGTTTTTTCTTATATATTCTCTTGGCAATTTTACCCAGTTATATTTGGCTGCTGTTTTTTTTAAGAGAAGACAAAAATCCTGAACCTAATTTACGAGTGCTAAAAATTTTTCTTTTAGGCATCCTCTCAACCATACCTGTATTTCTTATAGAGAGATATTCTTTAAATATTCTGGAAAAAATTGCTCTTTTTCCTCCTCTAACCTTATTTCTAAGATTTTTTGTGGCGATAGCTTTGGTAGAAGAGTTGTTTAAGTACTTAGTAGTTAGGATAGGAGTTCTTAGAAAGCCTGATTTCGATGAGCCAATTGATGCTCCTTTATATATGATGGTAGCTGCATTAGGTTTTGCCGCTGCTGAGAATATCTTAGTCTTTTCTAGCCAAGAATTCGAAATATTTTATGGACCTTATTTGCTGGCCATGGCTCGCTTTTTGGGAGCAACCCTGCTACACGCTCTTTGCGCAGGAATTTTAGGATATTTTTTAGCAATATCTTTCTGGAAAATAAAAAGGCGAAAACTATTCTTCGGTTTAGGATTAACCTCGGCTACCCTCTTGCACGGGTTTTATAATTTCTTTATAATGAAAACAGAAGGATTAGTTCAAATTTTTGGTCCGGTTATCCTTCTGGCCGGCACAATTTTCATTATCTTTTTAGCTTTTAAAAAATTAAAAAAATTAAAAAGCGTTTGCCTGTTTGAGTTACCTTCGGTAACTTAGGCAGGCAGGTAAAATATGAATATGGCTTTTCTTGAAAAATTAAAAAAGAATCAGAAAAAAGAAATTTTAGAGAACAAAAGCTCTGAAGAAAAAAGAGATTGGAAAATTTCTGAGGGACAACTGAGCGCAGACATCTATGAAACAGAAACAGAGCTGATAATTCAAACTGCTATAGCTGGAGTGCAAGCTAAGGAGTTAGATATTTCTTTAGAAAATGATGTATTAATTATTAAGGGCGAGAGAGAAAATCCAACTAAGGATAGTAAAAAAAATTACTTTAGCAAGGAGTGCTATTTCGGACCTTTTTCTAGAGAAGTTATTCTACCCCGGGAGATAGACCCATCCAGAGTCAAAGCTACTATGGAAGAAGGAATTTTAACTATCAGAATGCCGAAAATTGAAAGAGAGAAAAAGAAAAAAATAATTATTGAAGGATAGAAACAAACAACTTTTAAAAATGGCAGAGAATTTTTCTCTGCCATTTTTTAATTTCCTATAATAGTAATGTAACGATGTCCGACCTCGTTACATTATTTCCTCACTGGTGCTCCTGGCAGGACTCGAACCTGCAACCCTTACAGGACAGCGTCCTAAGCGCTGCGCGTATTCCTGTTCCGCCACAGGAGCATAAAGGCGGGACATGTGTCTTCCAATTTCACCGCATCCGCTCAGGAACTCGCTTAGAAACTGTCCTTTTTTTTGGGACTGTCCTTTAAAGAAAAGTGGGGCAGGCTTGCCTGCCGGCAGGCAAGCAAGCCCAACCCTTCCTAAATTTAGATATAAAGCAAAATATCTTGCTCAACTTTGTCTTACTTTTTTAAGCACCAACTATCATTTTTACCATTGCTGGGACTGCCTTAGCTAAAAGAGCAACCACAATTCCAATAGCGGCATACATTATGTAATTTCTTGCTTTCATCGTCTTCTCAGGATCGCCACCAGCGGTTACAAAACTGAAAGCACCCATAATAATCATAATCACAGCTATTGCCAGCAGGAAGACAAAAATCCAATCAGTAATACCATAAATGGTGTTCATCAAACAACAGACACCACATAGAGGTGTAGTAGAATAAACACAAACTCCGCCTATACCAGGACAACCTGTAATCCCTACGTTTTTACTCATCGTACATTGGGTGGGAACTTCTCCCTGGGCAGAAATTGCCAAAGGCAGAACTCCAAATACTAATAAAATTCCCAATAAAGATATTAAAGCAATTTTTTTCATTTTTCTATTTATTTATTTTTTATTAAACTGAAGGTTTCGACCTTTTATTTTATTTCTACTTTTAATAATTCTACAACAGACCAGTTAAAAATGCAACCAAGCCTCGAGCTAACAAGATAATAGCAAAGCCAATAGCTGTATATAAAATTAAATTTTTTGCCTGCTGGATTTTTTGGGGATCGCCGCCGGCGGTTACAAATATTAATCCTCCTATGATTACCATTAAAGGAACCAAAGCAGTAGCGATATAAAAAATAAAAGTAATGATATTGTTCACTAATTCTTTAAAATCTGAAGCATTTAAGGGATTTTCTATTTTTATTTGATAAGCCAGCGCAAACAAAGGAACAATAAAAAGAAAAAATGTTAATCCTCTTATTAGCAATTTTGGGATTTTTTTCATATTTTTATTTTTTCAATATTAATCCCCAATGATATTTTCCTGCTGCAAATTCCTTTTCTGAAATCAAACCAACTCTCTCTGCTAACTCTTTTACCTCTTCTTTTGAAATTTTATCCTCTTTTGGACCAAGAATAGTTTCCTTTTTCCAGTCAACTACTAAAATTTTGCCATCTTCTTTTAAAATCCTTCTTGCTTCCTGCAAAACTTTTTCTTTATTTTCGGCCTCAAATAAAAGATTAGTCATTAAAACTAAATTCACGCTATTGTCTTTTATTTTAACACCTTTCTCTACATCTGCCAATATCCTTTCAATGTTAAAAATATTTTCACTTCTGGCTCTCCCCTCCAGGGCAGAAAGGGGTTCTTCTAAAATATCTATAGCATAAATTTTTCCTTTTTCTAAAATTTTAGCCAAAGGTATTACCCATCCTCCAGAGCCACAACCAAAATCAGCAGCAACCATATCCTGTCTTAATTCAAGTTGATTTAAAATTTCCTTTGGATTAAGAAAATTATTCATTTATTTTCGCTTTTAGCTTTAAGTTTTAAGTTGTAAGTTTAAATACAAATTACTGATGCTGCCTTATCTCCCGGTTCTAACCTCATTATTCTTACTCCTTGAGCGTTTCTGCCCAATTTTGAAATACTGCCAATTTTAGTTCTAATCACTTTCCCTTTTTGAGAAATTACAATTAAATCTTCTTGCTGGTCAATAATTTGAGTTTTTACTAAATCTCCTGTTTTATTAGTTACTCTAGCTGTCCTAATTCCTATTCCTCCTCTTTTTTGTTTGCGATATTCTTTTAAATCTGTCCTTTTCCCATACCCATTTTCTGTAACAACCAATAAATATCTTTTGACTTTTGATTCTTCTGCTTTCCGCTTTGCGCTTTCCACTTTTTGCTTTATTATATTCATCCCTACTACCTCGTCTTGCTTTTTCAACCTTATACCCCTCACCCCAGAGGCCTGTCTCCCCATATGTCTTATTTCTTTCTCTGAAAACAAAATAGCCTGCCCTTTTTTAGTGGTCAAAATAATCTCATCTTCTCCTGTAGTCTTTTCGACCCCGCGAAGCGCGTCTTTCGTTCTTAAATTTATAGCAATCAAGCCTCCTCTTCTTATATTTTCAAAATCCTCCAGGGACGTTCTTTTAATTATACCATTTTTAGTAACCATTGCTAAATATTTTGCATCCGAATCTTTGTCAGCTTTACTAATAGATAATAGAGAAAGGATTGGTTCCTTAGAAGAAATTTCTAAAAAATTCATCAATCCTCTGCCCCGACTGGTTCTTTGGGCTTCTGGAATTTCATAAGCTTTGGTCTGGAAAACCTTCCCAGAATTGGTAAAGAAAAATATTGAGTCATGGGTTTTGGTTAAAAGAGAGTGGCAAACCACATCATCCTGAGCAGTCTTCATGCCTAAAATTCCCTTTCCTCCTCTTATTTGTTTATGATATAAAGATGGGTTAATTCTTTTAATATAACCGTCTTTAGTTAAGGTAATAATGGTATCCTCTTGAGGAACAATGTCTATTTCGGAAATTTTTTCGGGTCCGGCCGAAACTACTTTTGTTCTTCGCTCATCGCTAAAAATTTTTATTTCCTCAAGTAATTCTTCTTTAATAACCTCTTTTACTTTTTCTTTACTTTTTAAAATTGCTCCCAGTTCTTTAATCTCTTTTAATTTTTGGGCAAGTTCTGTTTCTATTTTTTCTTTTTCTAAACGAGCTAACTGATGAAGTTTTATTTCTAAAATTGCTTCTGCTTGCAGCGAAGTTAGTTTGAATTTTTGGATAAGATTCTTTTTAGCATCTTCTTTATCTTTTGATTTTCTAATAGTAGCAATCACAGCGTCTATTTTGTCTAAGGCTTTAGAAATCCCTTCTAAAATATGAGCTCTTGCTTTAGCTCGCTCTAACTCAAACTTTGTTCTTCTTGAAACTACCTCCTGTCGGTGCAAAAGATAATATTCTAAAACTTCTTTTAGATTCAAAACTTTGGGCTGAATTCCATCAACTAAAGCTAACATATTCAGATGAAAGGTTTTTTGAAGGTCAGAAAATTTATAAAGAGAGTTTAAAACTTTTTGGGGAATACTTCCATTTTGAAGGTCAATGGTAATTCTCATTCCTTCTTTGTCGGATTCATCTCTAATATCTTTAATGCCCCCAACTTTTTTTGTCTGAACCAAATTGGCAAATTGTTGAATTAGAGATGATTTATCCACCTGGTAAGGAATTTCAGTAATCACAATTCTAAATCTTCCTTTCTCTTTTTCTATAACTTCTGCTTTTCCCCGCGTCAAAATGGCGCCTTTGCCCTGAGAATAAGCAAAGATTATTTCTTCTTTATTGAAGACGGTTCCACCAGTCGGAAAATCTGGTCCCTGGATAAATTTAAAAAGGTCTTCTGTGTCTGCTTCGGGATGCTCTAATAAATAAATCGCGCTCTCGCAAACTTCTTTTAAATTATGAGAAGGAATATTAGTAGCCATTCCTACAGCAATCCCCATAGACCCATTTAAAAGCAGTTGAGGTAAAGGTGAGGGCAGAACAACGGGTTCTTTCCTGGTAGTATCGTAATTATCAATAAAATCAACTGTATTTTTTTCAATATCCCTAAGCGTTTCTTCCCCAATTTTTGAAAGCCGGCATTCAGTGTATCGTTGAGCAGCTGGCGGATCCGAGTCTACGCTTCCGAAATTGCCTTGACCCTGAACTAAGGGATAGCGTAAAGAGAAATTTTGAGCCATCCTTACTAGAGAATCATAAACAGCTTGATCGCCGTGAGGATGGTAGCGGCCTAAAACCGAACCCACAACCGTGGCCGATTTTCTAAATTTGGCATCGTGCCGTAAACCATCTTCTAACATCGCATACAAAATCCTTCTATGGACTGGCTTCAAACCATCCCTAACATCAGGCAAGGCCCGAGAAACGATAACTGACATTGCATAATCAATATAACTTTCTCTCATTTCTTCTGTAATTCCCCTGAGCTTTATTTTGCCAATTTCTTTATCTAATTTTTCTTCCTTCATAATTTATCCTTTTATTAAAAATTTCACTTTTTGGTCTCTTTTTCTAAAACTTGTTCCAATTCTTGAATTTGTTCTTCTAATTGACCTTTTTTATCTCCTATAGCATTGAAGGTTTCCTTTTCCTCTTTAATCTGGGGGAAATTTAATTCTTCTAAAAACTGACTGGCATTAAATTGTTCAATTCTTTCTTGGATATTTTTCCCCCACCAGAAAAATAAAAAAATTGCTACTGCCAACACCGTTACCCAAAAAATAATTTTCTTTTTATTCAAAGACAAATTCTGAATTTTCATTTTCAATTTTTTCTTAATTGCCAAGTAATTACAAGGAGTCACGAAGCGCCGGCTGGTTCATATCTTCATCTCTTATTTAGGGGTTAAAACTACCACCTCAAAACCATCTCTGTCCAAATCTTTCTTTTGGATTTTTAATTTATCCTGAGGTTTTATCTCCTTCTTGCCTATCGTTTTTAAAAAAGAATCTACTGTGTCTAATTTTATCTTTATTTTTGGAAGTTGGTAATGCATTGGAATTACAATTTTTGGTTCTATTTGAGAGATAATTCTGGGAACTTCTTTGGCGCCAATAGTATAAGTTCCACCTACCGGGAGTATTAGAACATCAACCTCTCCAATTTTCTCCAACTGCTCCGCAGAAAGTTCTGTTTGCCCTAAATCTCCCAAATGACAAACCTTTATTTTTTCCACTTCAATAATATAGATAGTGTTCTTGCCTCTTTTGCTACCTTCCACATTGTCATGGAAAGAAGAGATTCCCTGGATGAAAATTTTCTTTAGTTCGTACTCACCGGGAGCAGTAATCAAAAAAGGGCTTCCTAAAACTCCCTTAATGTTGTTATGGTCGTAATGCTCATGAGTAACTAATAAAATATCAGCCTCCATTTTAGGAAGTTTTAAGCCAATTTCTTCGGAAAAGGGGTCTATCACTAAAGAAATAGGTTTTTCATTTTTTTGAGGGCTGCTTTCTATTTGAAAGCAAGAATGCCCATGCCAAATAATTTTCATAAAGCTAATTTAATTTTTCCTTGAGCGGGCGATGGGAATCGAACCCACATATCAACCATGGCAAGGTTGCATAATAGCCATTATACGACGCCCGCAGTGCCGAGGCCCGGAATCGAACCGGGATCTAATGTTTTTCAGACATTCGCCGTGACCGCCTTGGCTACCTCGGCCCTATTCAAATTAATATTTTAACATACTAACATTTTAACATTTTTTGCTCAGCGCTTATAGGCTAAAATGTTAAAATGCTTTCTATGGGCGCTAGAGGATTTGAACCTCTGACCTCCTGCGTGTAAAGCAGGCGCGCTAGCCACTGCGCCAAGCGCCCTTTGTCCTCCTAACTTTATAATCTAAAAATTTGGGAGGACAAGTGCCGAGGGCGGGACTCGAACCCGCAAGCCATTACTGGCATATCCACCTCAAGGATACGAGTCTACCTATTTCTCCACCTCGGCTTATTTTATCTCAATTTCTTTCTTATTTCCTTTTGACTTTTTTCTCTTAAATAATAAAGTTTAGCTCGCCTTACTCTTCCTCTTTTTAAAATTTCTATCTTTTCTACAGCGGGGCTAAAAATAGGAAAAATTCTTTCCACCCCTATCCCGGAAGAAATTTTTCTTACTGTAATAGTTGCTGAAATTCCGTGACCATGTTTTCTTGCCAACACTATGCCTTCAAATATTTGGATTCTTTCTTTATCTCCCTGTCCCTTTAGGGCCTCTCTAATTTTTTGATGGACTCTAATAGTATCTCCTGGTCTTATATCAGGCAAATCTTTTTTCATTTTTAATTGTGATTGGTTAAAAATATCAAGTTTATTAGTCATAATTTAAGAATTTAAAAATTAAGATAAACCTTTGTGGGCACTGAGGGATTTGAACCCACGACCTCTGCTATGTCGAAGCAGCGCGCTAACCACTGCGCCAAGTGCCCTTTATCCTCCTAACTTTTTAGAAAAATAATAATTTAGCGTACGTTTAATCCAATTTTTTCCAGAATATATACGTACCATAGTAAAAAGTTGGGAGAACAAGTGCGCACGGCAGGACTCGAACCTGCGACCTTGGCCTTATAAGGACCCTGCTACTGCCGCTGAGCTACGTGCGCATAATTTTTACCTTCAGAGCTCTCGTTTTTTGGAGCGAAGGTTTGGTTTTTTCAACTTTTTTTAATTTTATTGGTTTTGCTAATCTTTCAAACTCTTCTCTCTCAATGGTCTCTTTTTCAATCAGGACTTGAGCAATTTTTTCCAATAACTTTTTCTTTTTTAACAAGATTTTTCTGGCTTGAACCTCAGCATTTTTAATAAATTTAGCTACTTCTTTATCAATTTCGGCAGCCACTTTTTCGGAGTAATTTCTTTGTTCAGAAATTTCCTTTCCCAAGAATGTCAGTTCATCCTTTTCGCCAAAGGAAATCGGGCCCAAAGAGGACATCCCATATTCTTTAACTAATTTTCTCGCCAGCTCAGATGCCCTCTCCAAATCATTAGCTGCTCCGGTAGTAATCTCGCCAAATTTTAATTTTTCGGCGCAATATCCACCCAATAAAGTTGCAAGCTCGGCTAAAAACTCCGATTTAGTCTTAATCTTTCTTTCCTCACTGGGCATTTTTAAGGTGTATCCTGCTGCCATTCCTCGGGATATGATTGAAATTTTTCTAACCGGCTCGGCTTCCGAAAGCGAAGAGGAAACCAAAGCATGGCCGGCTTCGTGATAGGCGGCAATCTCTTTTTCCTTAGAAGATAGAATATGACTCTTTCTTTCCGGTCCCAATAAAACCTTTTCAATCGATTCTAAAAATTCTTGTTGAAAAACCTGTTGTTTGTTTCTTCTGGTAGCTAAAATTGCTGCTTCGTTAACCACGTTAGCCAAATCTGCTCCGGAAAAACCGGGAGTTCTTTCGGCCACTTCTCTTAAATTTAGATTTGGACTTAACGGTATTCCTCGGCAATGAATTTTTAAAATATCTTCCCTGTCGTTAATATCCGGCATATCCAAAACCACTCTCCTGTCAAATCTCCCTGGCCGCAGAAGCGCCGGGTCAAGGACATCCGGGCGATTCGTCGCGGCGCAAACAATTAATTTTGTGTCTCTTTCAAAACCGTCCATTTCAACCAAGATTTGGTTTAAGGTTTGTTCTCTTTCGTCATGGCCTCCGCCAAACCCTGCTCCTCTTTGGCGGCCAATAGCGTCAAGTTCATCAATAAAGATTATGGCTGGAGCCGCTTTTTTGGCAGTAGAAAACAAATCTCTTACTCGCGAGCTTCCAACTCCAACAAACATCTCAATAAATTCTGATCCGGCAATTGAGAAGAATGGAACATTGCTCTCGCCGGCCACTGCTCTTGCTAACAGAGTGTTGTGTGAGATTAAACCATTTGAGATAAAAGAATGATGCTTGGGGACAGTAAAATCGTATACTCTATTTTGTCCATTTTCAATTTTTTCGACGGGAGAGAAAAATAAATTGGCATCGTAAAGGGCTTGTAAATAATCGGTTGTCGGGTTCTTATTTTTACATTTTTTAAATAAAGTTAATATTTCTCTAAAAGAATTTCGGGAAATTTGACCACGATTTCTTATCTTGTCTATCAAACTTGCGAAATGCGAGTTGCTTAATTTGCGCTTACTTAGTTTTATCCATTGTTTTACAATTTTATTAGTGATATACGGAAAAAGGTCTACATTTGTGTTGCCGGTATCATGATTAGCCAAATATTCTTCTAATAGTCTTTGTTTGCGACCCAATCTGAATCCGACCGTTTCTTTAAATCTTTTCAAGGATGTTCCCGATATAGTAATTTCGTAAACTGAGTTTGGATGGTTTTCGTTAATTTTGTTTTTGATGCGGCGACGAGAAACAATGCCTAGATTAAGAAGAAGCATCATTACTTGGTCAGATAAATTTTTGCTTATGGTGGCGTAGCCAACATTGTATCTTTCAAAATAGCCATCAGTGTCAAATAATCCTTGTAAGAAAGCAATCGCTGTTTCTTTTGGTGCCTGTAAAATCGTATCGGGAATGGTTTTGTCATAAGAAAGAAGGGCCAACATACCAACGTTGTATAAATCCTTTTTTATCTTCCAAGAAGTAACTGTTTGAGTAATGCCATCACTAGCAACTCCAACCTTAAAATCTTCCCCATAATTATCGCAGATATAATTGCGAAAAGAATCAACGATTTCTGTGTCTGTACTCGTTAATCCTATTCGGCTGCTATGGCTCAGATTTCCGTCACCTGTTAAAAGCCCCATAATATAAGCTCTATCCGCATTGACGTCTTTTGACGAACCAAAAATTTGGGTGTTAAATTTAATCGCTACGAAATCGTTTTTCTTTAACTCCTTTAATGATTTAAATTCCAGCTTACCTTTTTTATTCAAGACGACTATGGGATGTTCTGGGGTTCCCTCTAAATCAAGCCCTTGTTTTAAGATTATCTTTATTGTTTTTTGTTCCCCCAAATCATACCAATGCGAAGCAGAATTAATTTTATTCTTTGGATTTTTAAGAGTTATCGTTGGAAGCTTAGCTCCATACACGCGATTAGTTTTACTGTCAACGCTGAAATATTTTGGAATATTTTTTATTTCTATCAACCCTTTGTTTGTAAAAATTAAGGAATTGCCTGTTATACATTTCCCGGTGCCAGGGTTTCCCATTAACAATACTCCCCTGGGGATTCTGGCGCCCATGGCCAAGAATTTTTTCGGATTCTTCAAAAAGTCAACTATTTCCATCAGTTCTTCCTTTGCTTCTTTTAAGCCGGCCACATCTTTAAAGGTAATTCTTTCTTTAGAATGGCCTTCGGCTCCAAATAATCTGGCTCTGGCTTTGGTAAAATCAAAGGCTTGCATCGCTCCTGTTTTTGCCTGTCGAAAAATTAACAAAAAGAAAAGTCCAAACAGTAAAAAAGGAAAAATTATCATTAAAAGGGGTCCTAACCAAACCCAGGTACCTGACTCTTCTTTGAAGTTAATAGATACTTTAGCGAACTTCTCTTTGTCCACCCCGTAATTGGTTAAAGCCTGGTCTAAAGTAGCTCCTGTCTCTTTTTTAACTAAAACTTTACTTCCATCCTGATAAATAATACTTAGCTTATTGCCCGAGAGTACTATTTCTTTGACTTTTTCCTGGTTAATTTCCTGAACAAGCTGGGTAATAGAAATCTCTGTCTCTGACTTTTTGGGAAAATCAAATAAACTGAAAATAGCTCCTAAAAATAGAAAGATTAAAATTACAAAAATAATATTTTGCAACAAGTTTTTCGTTGGGCTTTTAAAAGGATTCTTCATAGAACTTTACTTCAGCCTTAAAGACATCCAATGTCTCTGGGGCTGAAAACTTAAAATTTGGAAATTATACTCCTTCTCAAATAATAACATTTCCCTCATTTTCTTTTCCGAACCAAATTCTGAAATATGAATTAATCCTTGAATTTTAGGTTGATTTTGACCTTTTTGACGGGATAGAATTACCTGAATAAAAGCGCCAAAAGGATTGAATTTCACTACTTTCCCTTTAATTACATCTTGGGGTTTATAATCAAGCTCCTGCCAAGGGTCTTTTTTAAGAGCCTTCAAAGAAAGAGAAACTCTCCCCTGGGTTATATCAATAACTTTTGCCCTAACCTTCTCGCCAACTTTTACTACTTGAACCGGGTTTTCTATTAACTGCCAGTCCAGTTCAGAAATATGGACTAATCCTTCCAGCAGAGGAAAACTGGAAGTTAAGTTTTCTTTTTGAGGAGGAGAAAATTTTACAAAAGCCCCAAAATCAACTATCCCAGAAATTACTCCTTCGACTACATCGCCAACTTCTAAAGACTGAAGAATTTTTTGAACATTTTCACTCTCCTCTGAGTGTTCGGTTAAAATTACCTGGCTTGCATTTTCATCAAAATCTAATATTTTAACAGCTATCTCCTTATCTATAAAAGATTGCAATTTATTTAATATTTTACTTTTGTCTCCCTTGGGCACTCGGGGATAATTTTCAGAAGATAATTGAGATGTTGGTAAAAATGCTGGAATGCCCAAAATTTCAGAAATTAAACCACCCTTATTAACCTTTAAAATTTTTACCTTAATAGTCTCTCCTTTTTCCTTTAATTCTTTAATCTTTCGCCAACTAGTCTCTTCTATTGCTTCTTTTAGAGAAAGTTCTATAAATCCTTCTTCGTTTTCTGTCTCTGTGATTTTTGCTGATATTTTGTCACCTATTTTGATTTTTTTGAAAATATCTTTTGCTCTTTGATATTCTTCACCGTAAACAATGCCAACCTTGCCTGGGCCCAAATCCACAAATAAAGCTACCCCTTCTTGAGCCAAAATTAATCCCTCTACAATATCTCCTCTCCTGGGAACCTCTATGGAATCACTTAATTTTTGAAAAATTTCTTTTTGCATATTATTTTTTATAACACAAAAAATATAGATAATCAAGCAATTAACTATTAACAACTTACCTTGACAAAATTTTATTAAGGTCTAAAATAATAAAATCCCTGTTAAAGGGAGTTTCTATGTCCAAATTCAAAAAGTTAATAATTATCTTAACGGTTGGACTATTTCTTTTTTCTCCCCTATTAAACCTTGGGGAAGAAGAACTCTCGGCGAGCTTAAATGAAGCTCTCTTCAAAGAAAAAGACTTAGTCTTTTTTCAGCAAGACACCATTTTGGGAGGTTTTACAGTAAACTCTCCTTTTTTATTGGAGAGCTTAGCAAAAAAACAGGAAGAACAAATTGAGGTAGTGCTAACAGGTTATTCTTCTTCGCTCTGGGAAACAGATGAAACCCCTTATATTACTGCTTCCGGAACTTGGGTTAGAGAAGGAATTGTAGCAAATAATCTCTTGCCGATAGGAACAAAAATTAAAATCCCTGAGATTTACGGAGATAAAATTTTTGTTGTTGAAGACAGGATGCACCCCCGAAAAAGTTATTATCATGTAGACATTTGGTTTGCCTCCTATTGGGAAGCTCTAAACTTTGGGGCAAAAAAGACCTATATTGAGGTTTTAAGAAGTTAATTATAGAATATTATAACTAACATACTCAACCTTTTAAGGTTGAGTTTTTTGTTGGTGCCGAGGGCGGGAGTCGAACCCGCACGGATTCTCATCCAAGGGATTTTAAGTCCCTCGAGTCTACCATTCCTCCACCCCGGCATGTTAAACATCATATTGAGACCAGGAGGGGACTTGCACCCCTGTATAGCGCTTTTGCAGAGCGCTGCCTTGCTACTTGGCTACCTGGCCTTATTTTAATCATACCATTTCTTATCTCTCTTTTCTATTTTTCCTTTTTGATTTTTCTCAAGAGCTCTTCTACTCTCCCGGCTTCGGCTGTTCTTTTTTCTTTAACGAATGAGATTTTGGGGACAGGTCTCATTTTTAATTTTTTATTTAATCTTTGCTGGAGGGAAAAAATATTTTGATTTAAAATTTTAAAAATTTCTTCTGTTTTCTCTTCTGGCATAACAGAAACAAAAACTTTTGCTTGAAATAAATTAGAAGAAGCTTCGACTCGAGTTATGGTTAATAAAATCTCTGGAGGTAAATCAATCTCTTTAAGGATAATTTTACCCAATTCTTTTTTAATTAAACTATTAACCTTTTCAACTCTCCACATATTATTTTACAGCTCCTCTTTTCTAAATTCTTCTCTATAAATTAAGAGTATATCCCCCTCCTGTATCCTATCTTCTCCTTGATATAATATCCCGCATTCACTACCTTTTTTAGCGAGCTCAACATTTTTTTTATCAATTTGAAGATTAATAATTTTGCCTTTACCTATTTTTTCCTCTCCCCTGAATATTTCCAAAAAAGTCCCTTTCTCAATTCTTCCCTCAATTACTTTCCCTCCCACTATTTGGCGATTTTTTTCTGTCCGAAAAATTACTAAAGTTTCCATTTTCCCAAGATCAGTTCTTATTCTCTCGGGTTTCAGGCACTTTTGCATTAATTCTCTTATTTTTTGAGAAAGTTCATAGATTATCTGGAAATTGAAAATTTTTATTTTCTCTTTTTGAGCTAACAACTCGGCTATTTTATTTGTTTCTACCCTAAAAGCTATAATTGCTCCCTTGGCGTCCTTGGCTAACTTAATGTCGGATTCGCTAACGTTACCTATCTCTCCTTTAATTACCCTTAAAATCACTTTCTCTTGAGGCAGGTTTTTCAAAATACTTCTTATTGCTTCCAAGGAACCTAAAACATCTGTCTTTAAAATTAAGTTTAAAACTTTTTTATCAGATATTTCTATAACTTCCCTTTCAAATTTTGTTTTTTTCTCTTTACTTTTCAAATATTCTTGAGCGTTTTCAAGGCTTTCAAAAACCTTAAATTTCTCTCCCACCAATGGGACATTCTCGAAACCAATAACAATTACTGGGTCGGATGGAAAAGCCTCTTTTATCATCTTCCCCTGAAAATCTTCTAAACCCTTCACTTTCCCCAGAGTGGAAGAAGTACCAACAATATCTCCCCGAGATAATATCCCCTCTCTTAAAAGCAAAGTAGTGGTTGGTCCCCTTCTTGAATCTAAATAAGATTCAATCACAACGCCCTGGGCATTTTTTTGAATATCTGCTTTGAAGTCTTCCATTTCGGCTAAAAGGAGTATTAATTCTAAAAGCTCTTCTATCCCTGAACCAGTTTTGGCCGAAGTTTCACAGGATGGCACTTTCCCTCCTAAAGATTCAACTAAAATATTTTCTTGAGAGAGTTCTCTTTTAATTTTTTCCGGGTTAGCCTCCGGCTTATCAATTTTATTTAGAGCCACAATTATTGGGATTCCCGCTAATTTTGCATGAGAAATCGCTTCTTTAGTTTGAGGCTTTACTCCTTCGCAACTATCTACTACTAAAATAGCTATATCGGCTACCTTAGCTCCTCTGGCACGAATAGCTGAAAAGGCTTCGTGCCCGGGAGTATCGATAAAAGTAATTTTTTTAGCTTGCCCCAAACCCGTTGAAGGGCCATCTTTCTCCCGACCTTTCGGAGATATAATAATTTGGTAAGCCCCGACATGCTGAGTAATCCCTCCAGACTCTTTGGAAAGGACTCCAAAATCTTTAATTGCCATAAGTAAAGAGGTTTTTCCATGATCAATATGGCCCAGAACGACAACCACTGGCGGTCGGGATATAAGTTTTTGTTTTTTTTCTTCTGTTATCATAGTCATAGTCATTTTAACAACTTAACATTTAAACATTTAAACAATTCAACTATTATTAGTTGTAAGTTGTAAGTTGTTGGTTGTTAGTTGTTTAGTCCTCCCCTGCGCTTTTCTTATTGCTTCTTTTTCCTCTTCAGAGAGTTGATATTTTGAAATCCCCTTGACTAAAGGTTTAGCAAAAACTCTATTGCCTTCTCTGGTATACAAAGAAGTTATTAGCAAACCATTATCTTCTTTATCCAACAAAGCTAAAGAAAAACTTTGGTCTCCGCCCATCTCTTTAAAAGGATTAAATCTAACTATCCCTAATTTTTGGAAAGCAGACGGATGCTCTTTCTCTATTTTTGCCAATCTTTGGGATACTTCTCTTATTCCCCCTTCTAATTTCTTAATATATCCTAAAATCTCCTTTAAATTTTGAGGTTCTCTTTTTTGTTTTTTAAAAAAATTAAACATATTCTAATATACTTAATTCAAGACTGTATGTTATTCATACATTAGCGAATCAAGGTTCTTGAGCGAAGCGAAAGGTTCTTAATTCAAGACTATATGATTATACATTAGCGAATCAAGCCCCATAGTAGAAATTTTACAACCATTTCGCCAAAAGCGAAATGTTATAAAATAGTAAAATTTCACTACGGGATTAGTCCCGCACCGTGCTTTGCTCTGGTGCGGGAGTTCTGTGAGCGAAGCTAAGGCGGTGTGTATTTGAAAATATCCGAACTGATTTCATTAACGGGCTCGGCGGGCGGAAGGGCAAAGACCAAACCCCCTTTCCGCCCGCCTCGCCCCGAAGCGGAAGCAAAAAGGACGATTTCAAGTTTTTCGCGGGCGGTAGCCCGCAAGGAAAATCATAACTGATTTTCCTCTTTGGCGGCAAATTCTTTTGTGTTTAATTTAGATTTAGTACTTGGATACTGAACCGGAATTCTTGTTGTTGTGAGGTTTGGATGTACTTGATTTATCACCATTTCTTTGTTGTTTT
>Ga0210017_1000848_pt1 | contig 26619 bp, 21 predicted proteins | sample CryGeyCG2014_020_FD_183966 | JGI IMG/M metagenome (GOLD analysis project Ga0210017, IMG submission 183966) | Groundwater microbial communities from aquifer - Crystal Geyser CG08_land_8/20/14_0.20 (SPAdes) (version 2) | ecosystem: Environmental > Aquatic > Deep subsurface > Groundwater | place... | reverse complement strand
TCGGCAGACAGGCAAGATTAGCACAGATAGATTTTATCTGTGCCCATCTGTTTCTTTTAATCTGTGCCCATCTGTGAATAAAGATTGCATTCTTTAATGTAAGAATATTTAATGCGTTCGTATTAGTAACTCGTAATTAAAAGCAGTACTTTGTTTAAATAGCATCTTTTATACACTACTTCGTGCTCAAGTTAAGGTAGTTAGTAATGAGAAAATTTTCCCTAACCTTCTTAATTTGAGAAATTTAGAATAAATTGCTCTATGGGTTGAAGGAATTTTAACCTGTTTTAAGCATAAATTCAAAACAATCTATGATTTTTACAGAACTTGTTAGAAATAAAGAAGTTACAAAGGACTGTCCTTATAAAAAGGCTAAAATTTAACAAAGTTGTGTTAAAAGAAAGAAAATTAGTCAGATGCTTGATAATAGATGGTTAAATTTGTTTTGAAAATTCATAGAATAAAAATTAAAATTACTAGTTACGAGTTACTAATTTACTAGTTACGAACAATGTATTATCCATCATTGAAAGAATTTTTAAAACTATCTAAAAAGGCCAATCTCATCCCGGTTTATAAAGAAATCAGCGCGGATTTAGATACGCCGGTTTCTGCTTTTTTAAAAATAAAAAAGGATGGCTATGCGTTTTTGTTTGAGTCCGTAGAGGGGCAGGAAAAGATTGCCCGCTATTCTTTTTTGGGAACTAACCCTGCGCTTATTTTTAGAACGAAAGCAAAGAATATCCAGCTCGTATATCCTGGTAGAAAATCGACTTTGCGCTTTGTTACTTCAGGAGACCCGCTGGATGAGCTCAAAAAAATTATGAAAGATTTTAAACCAGCGGCTCTCAAGGGATTACCGCGTTTTTATGGCGGCTTTGTGGGTTATATCGGCTACGATATGGTAAGATTCTTTGAGAAGTTACCCGATAAAAATCCCGATGATTTAAAATTGCCTGATTCTATTTTTATGCTGACTGATAATATCCTGGTTTTCGACCACATCAATCATACCATAAAGATTATCGTTAATGTTATATTGCCCAAAAAAAGAAAAGACCTATCAAGAACTAAGTTAACAGAGGCTTATTATCACGCAATTAAGAAAATTGAATCTATACACCAGGATTTAAAGAAACCAATCCTTGAGCAAGGAAATAAAAATAATAAAAATAAACATAAGAATATAATATCTAATTTTAAGAAATCTGAATTCCAGGATACGGTTATTAAGGCAAAGAGTTATATAAAAAGGGGAGATATTATTCAGGTAGTTTTATCGCAACGCTTTAAAATAAATATAGACAGAGACCCTTTAGATATTTATCGTAATCTTAGAAGCCTCAATCCGTCTCCTTATATGTTCTTTCTAAAATTGAATGAGGTTATTTTAATCGGCTCTTCTCCTGAGATGCTGGTACGTTGTGAAGATGGCCTTGTGCAAACACGGCCGATTGCAGGCACTAAGCCGCGCGGCAGAAATGAATTAGAGGACAAAAAGTTAGAAAAAGAGCTCTTAAATGATAGCAAGGAGAAAGCAGAACATCTTATGCTGGTTGATTTAGGAAGAAACGATTTAGGCAGAGTCTGCCAAAAGGGTAAGGTTAAGGTTACTGAATTCATGACGTTAGAGAGATATTCTCACGTGATGCATCTGGTAAGTGAGGTCGAGGGCAGCCTGGATAGGCGCTTGGATGTTTATGATGTTTTAAGGGCGAGTTTCCCTGCCGGGACAGTAAGTGGTAGTCCCAAGATACGCGCTATGGAAATCATCGATGAATTGGAAAACTTAAGGCGAGGGCCCTATGCCGGTTGCGTAGGATATTTTAGTTTCTCCCATAATATGGATACCTGCATTACAATCCGCACAATAATTATTAAAGATAATATCGCCTACATACAGGCAGGTGCAGGAATTGTGGCGGATTCTGTACCGGAAAAAGAATATTTTGAATCCATTAATAAGGCGAAGGCTTTAGTAGAGGCAGTTATTAATTAGAAAGGAGCAAGGTTATGGCAGTTGTTGTGCGTCTAAGAAGAATAGGTAAAAATCCCAAAAAAAGGCCGCATTTTCGTATTACTGTTTTTGATCAACGGCGGGGACGCGATTCTAGATTCATTGAAGAAATAGGTTTTTATAACCCAATAACAAAGGCAATAAAAATAAACAGAGACCGGCTGGATTTTTGGATAAAAAAAGGTGCACAGCTTTCTGCCACGGTTAGAATCTTACCGAGAAATCTAAAGCTATTTAACACCCAGCCATATCGGATTGGCTGGTGTTCATCAGCTATTTAACACCCAGCCATATCGGATTGGCTGGTGTTCATTACTATGAAGGAGGAAAAAAATGCCGCAGACAGCGCAAGTTAATCCCCTGGTAAATTTATTCCCGTTTATTCTGATATTTGTAATTTTTTATTTCTTGCTAATCCGGCCTCAAAAAGCAAAAGAGAAGGAGCATAGTAAAATGCTCACTAACCTTAATAAGAATGATGAAGTAGTAACTTCAGGCGGCATTCACGGCACAATTGTAAACGTCAAAGATAAGACCGTAATTTTAAGAATAGATGATAATGTAAAAATGGAAATAGAGAAGAACGCCGTAGCTTTCGTAAAAAAGATACAAGGCGACGTTCAACAGAAAGCCTAAGATATTATGGAAAGAAAACTCACTTTAAAAATAATTCTTATTTTGAGCATCTTAGGAACCTGCGTATATTTTACCTTTCCCTTAGAGAAAAGAATAAATTTGGGCTTGGATTTAAAGGGCGGGATGCACCTTTTACTCAAGGTGGATACAAACCAGTTGTCTGAAAAAGATAAACAAGGCGCAGCTGAAAGGGCATTAGAAGTCATTAGGAATAGAATTGATACTTTTGGTGTAAGAGAACCTTTAATCACACTGCAAGGTAGCGACGAGATTGTAGTACAATTACCTGGTTTCACTGATAGAAAGCGCGCGGTAGAGCTAATCGGCAGAATAGCTCTTTTAGAATTTAAGATTGTCTTAAGCGAGGGGGATAAATTAAAGCAAGCCTTAGAAGGAAATATTCCTGAGGGATATGAATTAAAATATAGCCAAGAAGACAATGAGCCATTACTTCTAGAAAAACAAGCTAGTTTAACCGGCAATGCATTAAAAGACGCGATGCTTCGTTTTGACCAGAGCCAGTTTAATGAGCCAGTGGTGGCTTTGCAATTTAATGCTGAAGGTGCAAAAAAATTTGCAGAGATTACCTCTAATAATGTAGGCAAGAGGTTAGCCATTCTATTGGATGGAAAAGTTCAGTCTGCGCCCCGCATAAAAGAAGCTATACCTTCTGGTGAAGCAGTGATAACTGGACGTTTTAGCGCGGATCAGGCAAAGGATTTGGTAAATGTGTTGACTTCAGGTGCCTTACCCGCGCCTATGTATGTAGAGGAAGAAAGGACTATAGGGCCATTATTGGGACAGGATTCAATAAATAAGGGAATAAAAGCAAGTATAATCGGCGGAGTTTTAGTATTTATTTTTATGGCTTTTTATTACCTCTTAGTCGGAATTATTGCTAATATAGCTCTTTTACTTAATCTACTAATAATTTTGGGTATGCTGGGATTATTACCTCACTTATTGCCAGAATTTTCAGCGACTTTGACATTACCAGGTATCGCCGGTATAGTTTTATCCTTAGGCATGGCAGTGGATGCTAATGTGCTTATAAATGAGCGTATCAAGGAAGAGTTAAGGGCCGGCAGGACATTACGTAACGCAATAGCTAATGGTTATTCGCGGGCCTTCAGTGCGATTTTTGATTCTAACCTTACCACTTTGATTGCTGCAATTATTTTAATCTGGTTAGGCACAGGCCCAATCAAAGGTTTTGGTGTAACCCTTACCATTGGCCTAATTGCCAGTATGTTTACTGCTATAGTAGTTACCAGGACTATATTCGAAATTCTTTTGAATTTTGGCTGGTTAAAATCATTACCGATGTTAAGTCTGATAAGAGAAACCAAGCTTGATTTTATCGGCAAACGCCTATTTTTTTACGCCTTATCTTTGACGGTTATAATTGCTGGTTTATTTTTCTTTTTTAAAAAAGGTGAGAAGGCTTATGGTATAGATTTTGCGGGCGGCCAACTTCAAGAGTATAGTTTTAAGACCCCGCCAAATATAGATGTTGTACGCAAGGTCATAAAAGAGTTGAATCTTGGTGATGCTTCTATTCAGCAATTCCAAGATAATCCCAAGGCCATACTCATTAGGACAGCAGAAGACAAAAGTGAATTGTTGACAACTAAATTAAAAGAGGTTTTCCCTGAGCAGGATATACAGATTTTGAGGATTGAACATGTGGGAGCAGTGGCAGGGAAGCACCTTAAAGGTAAAGCCATATCTGCGCTAATTTGGTCGCTAATAGGGATTCTTGTTTACGTAGCTTTTAGGTTTAAGCATTTCAACTTTGCGGTAGCAGGTGTCATCGCCCTTATCCATGACGTTTTAGTAGCATTAGGATTTTTGGCTATGACAGGCAGGCAAATAGACCTTTTAAGCATTACTGCTTTTTTAACCATTGCAGGTTATTCCATAAATGACACTATCGTTATTTATGATAGGGTGAGAGAAAACAGCCGTCTTTTACGTAAACAGACCCTGTATGAGCTTATAAACTTAAGCGTGAATCAAACACTGGGCAGGACGCTGCTAACTTCCACAGTTACATTATTAACTGTCCTTGCCATTTTATTTTACGGCGGAGAGGTATTAAGTAATTTTGCTTTTGCTTTATTAGTGGGTTTTATTTCCGGAGTATATTCTACGGTCTACATTGCCTCACCTTTAGTTCTCGCCACAAACCCCAAAAGCAGCCGCCAATAATTAGTGGCGGAAGATGGGGTTAGCAACCACTATGTTTAAATCCCTAAAATTATACACAGGTGCCACTATCAGCTTAGGCAATATTTTAGCAACCTTAGTCGATTTTGGTTACAAGAGGCAGGAAACTGTATTAGAAGAAGGAGATTTTGCCCGTCGCGGTGAAATTTTTGATATATTCCCTTTTGCCTTTGAGCTTCCGATACGTATCGAGTTAAATATGGATGAAATTGCGTCTATTAAAACATTCAATCCTGTTGATGGCATTCCAGTTTGGGAACATAAGATGCTAATTATCCTGTCGGTAAAAAAGGTGCATGCGTTTAAAACCGCTACCTTTACCGAGGATTTGCCCGTAGAAAGCTTTGTAGATTTAAACATCGGCGATTATGTCGTGCATACTCAGCATGGCATAGGAAGATTTTTAGGGTTGGATAAAATAAAGGTCGGCGATAAATATAAAGACCATCTGGTCATTGAATACGATCAGCAGGAAAAATTATATGTGCCCGTTGATCAGATGCATTTAGTGCAGAAGTACATCGCTTTTCAGGTAAGAAGGCCGAAGCTTTATCGGTTAGGCAGCAAAGAGTGGCTTAAGGCCAAAGAGAGGGCAAGGCGGGGGGTACGAAAGCTCGCCTGGGAACTTTTATCCTTACAGGCAATGCGAATAAGTGTGTCTGGTTTCGCTTATTCTCTTGATACGGATTGGCAGAAGCAATTTGAGTCAACCTTTCCCTATACAGAAACTCCGGGACAGATAAAAGCAACCCAGGAAGTAAAAGCCGATATGGAGTCGCCTAAACCCATGGATAGGCTCCTTTGTGGCGATGTCGGTTATGGCAAAACCGAAGTAGCAATGCGCGCAAGCTTCAAGGCATTGATGGATAATAAACAGGTAGTATATCTTGTGCCCACAACAATTTTAGCTGAACAGCATTACCAGAATTTTAGCAGCCGCCTTCGCGATTTTCCTATAAACATTCAGATGCTTTCGCGATTTAAAACAAAGGCGCAACAGGAAGAAATCGTGCGTGGTATTGCCGAAGGAGCCGTGGATATAATAATTGGTACGCACCGATTATTATCCGATGATGTAAAATTTAAAGACCTGGGCCTGGTGATTATAGATGAGGAGCAGCGTTTTGGGGTAAGAGCAAAAGAAAAGTTGAAAGCCCTAAGGTTAACTTGCGATGTACTTACCCTGACCGCCACACCTATCCCGCGTACATTATATATGAGCCTGATGGGCGCAAAGGATTTATCCGTAATTAATACCCCTCCCCAAAATAGATTGCCTATAAAGACGATTGTGGTAGAATATGATGAAGACCTTATCCGTCAGGCAATTTTGCGAGAACTGAACAGAAAAGGGCAGGTTTATTTTGTGCACAATCGTGTTCAGGATATAGAGAGAGTGAAAGAAAAGATTGTCAGGCTCCTGCCGCCTAATATTAAGATTGCCATAGGGCACGGCCAAATGCCGGCGCATGCCCTTGAAAAAGTAATGCTTGATTTTTTAAAAGCGCAAATAGATGTTTTGGTTTGCACGATGATTATAGAGTCGGGTATTGATATCCCGAATGTCAATACTATCATCGTCAATAACGCGCATCATTTTGGATTATCTGATTTGCATCAACTTCGCGGGAGGGTGGGCAGATTCGATAAACCCGCCTATGCCTACTGTATGGTCCCTAAAAAAGAGATGCTGGATACAGATGCAAAGAGAAGACTCCAGGCAATCCAGGAATACTCAGAGTTAGGAGCGGGTTTTAAAATTGCTATGGAAGATTTGGAAATTAGGGGAGCGGGTAATCTTTTGGGTGTAGAACAGCACGGTTTTATCGCTGCAGTTGGTTTTGACCTGTATTGCAGATTGTTAAGAGAGGCGATTAGTAATTTTAAGAAGGCAGGTGTTTATAATGGCTAGATTATTGCGATTTTTTTTATTTTTTATTGCCATATGCCATATGCCATATGCCATATGCAATTCACTTGCCCAAGATAAGATTATTGCCATTGTGGATAAGGATGTAATTACGCAAAAAGACCTAAATGATTTTATCAATTTTATGCACGTGCAGTTATCAACGCAGTACCAGGGGGGGCAATTAGAAAGCAAAATACAATCTATGAAATTTGATTTACTTGACAAGTTAATTGAGGACCGTCTTATTTTGCAGGAGGCGAAAAAAGACAATATCGGAATAGAGCCCGATAGGATTAAAGCAAAAATTAACGAGATAAAAAAACATTATGGCTCAGATAGTGAATTTCAAAATGTCCTCGCTGAACAAGGCCTGGTACAGGCAGACATAGAGGCAAAAATAAGAGAGCAATCGCTCATGTATGCTGTCATCGATAGGGAAATAAGAAGCAAAATCATAATTAAACCTGTTGAGGTTACTAATTTTTATCAGCAAAATTTGAAAAAATTCATATTGCCTGAACAGCGGGAATTTGAATCTGTAACCGTTGATAATGAAAGTAAGGCTTTTGAGGTTTTTGATAAGTTAAAAAGCGGTCAAGAATTGCAAGACGTAGCTAACAGATACTCCCTTGCCATAAATAAATTTAGCAGTGCAAGGGACGGGCAATTAAGGGAAGATATTGAGGATACCGTGTTTAAAATGAATACAGGTCAAATTTCAGCACCCCTTAAAATAGAAGATAATTATTATATTTTTAAATTGAATAATATAATTCCCCCTCGGCAACAAAATTTATCCGAGGCGCAGAAAGATATCTATGACATGTTATTTAATAAAAAGATGCAGGAAGCATTAACGAAATGGCTGGATGAACTTAAAAGGCACTCCTACATCAAAATCTTACAGAATTAAGAAATGCGTAGGCTAAAGCATAAAATCATAGTGGGTATTACTATGGGTGACCCGGCAGGTATAGGGCCGGCAATTATCCTAAAAGGCATAACTAAACTTAAAGGTTTAGCGGATTTTGTAGTTATTGGAGATAAATGGGTGTTTGATCAGGTGTCAGGTGTCAGGTGTCAGGTGTCAGGTGTAAAGTTTATAGATTTGCATAATGTTACCCATAAAAATTTTAAGTTTGGTAAAATTAAGGCGGAATATGGGAGGGCGTCGGTAGAATATCTGGATAAGGCACTGGAATTAATTAAAAATAACCAGATAGATTGCCTGGTTACCTGTCCTGTTTCTAAAAAGGCAGTAAGTTTAGGGGGGTTCGATAAATTTTTGGGGCATACGGAATACTTAGCCGCGCGCACAAATATAAAATATTTCGCAATGATGCTATTAAATAAAAAATTAAAGATTAGTTTGGTAACCCGCCATATTCCGTTAAAAGACGTACCTTCGAAATTGGATTCGGATAAAATATATAAAACTATTCTTTTAACTTACCGGTCACTAAAAGAATTATTTTTAATCAAAAACCCAAGAATTGCCGTATGCGGCTTAAATCCTCACGCCTCTGATAACGGCCTCTTGGGGCAAGAAGAAAATAACATTATCAGGCCCGCTATTGTGCGCCTGAAAAGAATTATAAGAAATATCGATGGGCCATTCCCTGCCGATGTAGCAGTCTTAAAAACAGCGCAGGAAAAATATGATTGCGTAATTGCCATGTATCATGACCAGGCCCTAATCCCTTTGAAGATATCGGGTGCTTATACAGGCGTAAATCTTACGTTGGGCCTGCGGTTCATAAGGACTTCTCCTTTGCACGGGACTGCTTTTGATATTGCGGGAAAATTTAATTTAGCTAATCCAACTTCATTAATCGAAGCAATTAGGCTCGCAGTAAGATGCACATTAAACCAAAAAAAAGATTAGGGCAGAATTTCCTTACCGATAAAAATATACAAAGAAAGTTAGTCGCATCCTATAATCTCAAGACCCTTGACCATATATTAGAGATAGGAGCTGGATACGGCGAATTAACTAAACTGATTGCTCCTAATGTGGCTTTTGTTTATGCCCTTGAGATAGACCCCGAATTATGCAAGACTTTAAGAGATAATACTAAGGGGTATTCGAATATAGAAATAATTAACCAGGATATTTTAAGGTTTGATCTAGAAAAATACTTTATTAGAAGATTTAAAAACAAGAAAATTGCCTTCCCGCCTTTGGCGGGATCCGCCATAGGCGTGATTGGCGATGACTTTAGGCGATTTTCGCAGTGGTATGGGAAAGGGTCTTATCCAGAAGGGATAGACCTTCCTAAACCTTTAAAGGAAGGGTCTTATCCAGAAGGGATAGACCTTCCTAAACCTTTAAAGGAAGGGTCTTATCCAGAAGGGATAGACCTTCCTAAACCTTTAAAGGAAGGGTCTTATCCAAAAAGGATAGACCCTCCTATTCCTTTAAAGGAGGGGTCTAATACTTTCCTGTACCATAAAATAAATCCCGCCCCTGCGCGCAGGGGCGGGATAAAGGTAGTCGGGAATATCCCTTATTATATTACTTCACCTATTATCGAATACCTCCTAAAATATCGAGATAAGATCGAAACTGTTTTTATTAGTGTCCAAAAGGAATTTGCCAAAAGGATTGTCGCTAATGCCGGTTCTAAAGAATACGGTTCTTTTAGTTGTTTCGTGCAATATTACAGTATTCCCAAAATACTCTTTTTTATAAAAAAGGGCAGTTTCTCACCTATTCCAAAGGTAGATTCCTGCCTCCTGGAGTTAAAGATAAGACAGGCCCCGGCTGTAAATGCTAAAGATGAGGAATTATTTTTTAAAGTAATTAGAGCTAGTTTTAATAAAAGAAGAAAGACTTTAAGAAATAGTCTCGATGGCATCATCCCTTTGCAAAAGCTCCTGGAGTTTTTTAAAAAATATCACATTGACAGTAATATCCGGCCCGAAGACCTTACCCTGAAAGATTTTGCCCATCTAACTAATATTATACAAGAAAATTGCCTTCCCGCCTTTGGCGGGATCCGCCATAGGCGTGATCGGCAATGACTTTAGGCGATTTTCGTAGTAGTATGGGGGAAAAAATATATAAAGAGAGCTCTGAAAAAGTCTAAAAATAGGCAGAGCTCTCTGATTACAGCGATTAAAACATAGATTACAGCGATTAGTTTCCGTCGAGAAAAATCTCTGTAATCTTTTATAATCTTTGTAATCAGAGGTCTCTGACATAGTTTTAGAGGGTTTTTCAAGAAACCTCATAAAAAAGATTGACAAAAAGAGTTTTTTAATATATACTTTACTGTTTACGAAAATCCTAAAATAGCTTTTCAGTATTTTTCTAAATAATATAGGAACGATAAACTTACAAAGAATTTAATAAAATTCTTGAGTGGGTGGTTTTTTTTACTTTCAAAGTTATATTTTAGGATGCTCATAGGTGAAACCCCGACGCTAAATTTGTCGCTGGGCCCTCAGTACTTGCTAAGTACGTGATTACCGTAATGCTGGAGTAGCTCAGTCGGTAGAGCACGTCCTTGGTAAGGACGGGGTCACGGGTTCGATTCCCGTCTCCAGCTTGTAAAGATAGTATCGAAGTATCAAGGTATCAGAGTATCAAAGTTTATCTTTGACACCTTGATACGTTGATACTTTGACACCAACTAACATGCGTGAAATTATTACCTTAGAGTGTACAGTCTGTAAAAACAGAAACTATACCACAACCAAGAATAAAAAAACGCATCAGGATAAATTAGAGGTAAAGAAGTTCTGCAAATTTTGCTCTAAGCATACCCTGCACAAGGAAATTAAATAAGTGAAGCCACGACTTATGTTCACTTTGTTCCATAAGTTGCGTGCTCATTTAAATAGGAGCGTCGGTTAATGGCATCCCGCACTTTTTAAGAGACATAGGGGTGTCGGTTAACGGTAAACCACTGGTCTCCAAAACCAGGACTGGGGGTTCGATTCCCTCCACCCCTGCAAAAAAAGTGCGGGACGACTCCTGCCGCTCCTGTTGTAGAAGTCGAACAGCTGCTAAGTTTCAATGAACATATTTAAAAAAGTAACAAATTTTTTAAAAGAAGTTAAATTAGAATTAAATAAAGTATCGTGGTCAACTCGTCAAGAATTGGTCAGCTCAACGGTGGTTGTTATTACAGTCACATTTATTATGGCAGTATTTATAGGCGTAATCGATTTCCTTCTTTCTGGTGTATTGAGAGTGGTATTTAAGTGAGGACATAAGTTATGTTCACTTCGTTTCGTAAGTTGTGGGCTCATTAAAAAATGAAAAATTGGTATGTTGTGCATACACAAACCGGTTTAGAAGATAAGGTTAAGACGGCTTTGGAAAATAAAATTCAATCGCAAGGTTTGCAGAATTTAATCAGCAAAGTTGTTATCCCCACAGAACAGGTTTCTGAGATCCGCTCAGGTAAAAAGAAGATATCACAAAGAAAATTCTTTCCGGGGTACCTCCTTTTAGAGATGGAATTAAGCGAAGAAACATATCTTCAGATTAAGACCACTCCGGGTGTAACCGGGTTTATCGGCCCGGGCAAAAAACCCATGCCACTTTCGCAAACCGAAGTAGATAACATCTTGAAAAAGACGCAAGATACCCAGGTTAAACCAAGCCCTAAGATTGTTTTCGAAAAAGGCGAACAGGTCAGGGTTAATGATGGGCCGTTTTTGAATTTTAATGGCACTATTGAAGAAATTCATCCGGAAAGAGGAAAACTTAAGGTCAGCGTCTCAATTTTTGGCAGGGCAACGCCAGTTGAATTAGAATATTGGCAGGTGGAAAAAATATAAGTGAGGCCCAAACTTATGGAGCGATAGCGAACATAAGTTTGTTGGCCGAACTTATTCCGACGAATGTGTAAAAATTTTATTCTAAAATTTTTACACAGTATATGAATCGGAATGAAACAAAGCAGTATATCCCTCGCCTAAGCACTTGTAAATTTCTTACGAAATTTACTGCGTAGGCTTCGGGATAAATTCGCGCAAATAACTTATGTCGGAGCAGAATAAAACATCTACTCCATAAGTTATGCGCTCATTTAATGGCTAAGAAAGTAGTCGCACAGATTAAATTACATGTTCCGGGAGCGCAAGCTAATCCTGCCCCTCCTGTTGGCCCTGCCTTGGGTCAGCACGGTGTAAATATTATGCAGTTCTGTAAACAATTTAATGAGCAAACCAAGGGAAGGGAGGGTTTAATTTTACCTGTAGTTATCAGCGTTCACGATGACCGTTCTTTTAGTTTTATTATTAAAAGCCCGCCATCCTCGGTTCTTATCAAACGCGCAGCAAATCTAGCCAAGGCATCAGGAACCAGCGGTAAAGAAATCATCGGTAAAATAACTAAAAAGCAAGTTGAGGAGATTGCAAAACTTAAGGCAAAAGACCTGAATACAACGGATATGAACCAGGCTATTAAAATTATAGAAGGTACAGCCAGGAGCATGGGTATAGCCGTTGAAGAATAAACGCAGCGTTGCGAGTAGGGTCTGTCCCCGAAGGGGACTGACCCACGACAAGTTAAGCATTGTTTGGTAGATGTGCGAGAAGACTGTCTGACAAGATAAGCGTTGATTGGGAGAAACGGGAATGGATATACGCAGTAAGCGGTATAGAGAATCCGAAAAAGAAATAGATAGGACAAATTCATATTCACCGAAAGATGCTATTTCTGTCTTAAAGAAGTTACGACCTCCTAAGTTTGATGCATCTGTTGATTTGCATTTCAATATCAACGTTGATCCTAAGAAATCGGATCAGATGGTGCGCGGTACTGTAGTCCTGCCGCACGGCACTGGTAGAAAAGTGAGAGTAGCTGTTTTTTGCAAAGGAGAAAATGAGAAGTTGGCAAGAGAAGCCAATGCCGATTATGTAGGCGGCAATGACCTTATAGACAAAGTGGCCGGGGGTTTCCTGGATTTTGATTGTGCTATTGCTACTCCTGATATGATGAGGGATTTAAGTAAACTGGGAAAGATATTAGGCCCACGCGGGCTTATGCCCAGTCCTAAGACGGGTACAGTAACTAACGACATTGTAAAGGCAATTGAAGATGTAAGAAAAGGTAAGGTCGAGTTTCGCGTGGATAAGCAGGGCGGCATACATTTATCCGTCGGAAAACTTTCTTTTCCAGAAGATAAATTATATGAAAATGCCTCTCGGGTAATTGAGACGGTATTTGAGGCAAAGCCGGCATCGGTTAAAGGAAAATTCATAAAAAGCGTGTTTTTATCATCAACTATGAACTGCGGATTAAAACTTTCAATTTAAGTAAGGACACCCCGCCTACGGTGGGGGTAATTCGCCCAAACAACTTACGTTCACTTCGTTTCGTAAGTTGTGGGCTCATTAAATGAAAAAACTAGGCTCATTATTTAGGGAAACATTAGAAAACAACATAAAAAAGCAATTAAAAGAATCCGACAGCATTTTTATAATAAGATATTCCAAATTATCCAGCCCGGACTTAACAACATTAAGGCAATCGTTAAGAGGCACAAATGCCACTCTTTTTGTGGCAAAGAATAGTATAACCAGGCGTGCTCTTGCGGATGCCAAACTGGAAGATTTAATTAAGTTCGTGGAAGGGCCTTGCGGTTTGGTGTTCGCTAAAGGAGAAGCTGTTGATGCGACCCGTGCGTTATACAACTTTTATCGTAAGCATGAGCAATTAAAATTAGAATGTGGTCTTCTTAAAGATAGATTTCTAGATAAAAAGGATATCGAAACATTGGCTTGCCTTCCAGGCAAAGAAGTTTTAAGAGCCCAGTTTGTAATGACATTAAATTCACCCATATCGGGTTTTGTTCGTGTATTAAAACAGACATTAACGAAGTTTGTTTATTGTTTAGACCAGATAAAAAATAAGAAAGGAAACTAAAAGAGTGTCAAAGTGTCAATGTGCCAGAGTGTCAAAGAAAAACTTTGATACTTTGATACCTGATACCTTGATATAAACATGTCTAAAAGGAGGTTCATAAAATGGCTAAGGAGAAATTAGAGGAATTAATTAAATCCATAGAGGGTATGTCTGTCTTAGAACTCTCAGATTTAGTCAAAGCCCTTGAGGAGAAATTTGGTGTGCAGGCTAATATGCCTATGATGGCCGCGCAAGCCCCAGGAGGCCAAGCAGGTAGTGCTGCACCTGCGCAGGAAGAAAAGAGCGCATTTACTGTAGTCTTAACTAGCGCGGGTGCTAATAAAATTGCAGTCATAAAAGAAGTAAGGACAATGATCAGCCTGGGTTTAAAGGAAGCTAAGGATTTAGTAGACGCAGCTCCTAAACCAATAAAAGAAGGCCTGCCCAAGGAAGAAGCTGAGGAGATGAAGAAGAAACTCGAAGCTGCCGGCGCCACCGTAGAATTGAAATAATTCGTTAAAAGCGTTATGCTCGTTTGGCTCGTTATGCTCGTTAAAACGAACTAAACGAACTAAACGGGCTAAACGGAAGATGATTAAACGTAAAAACTTTGCAAAATTTAAAGAGGTTTACGATTTACCTAATTTTTTAGATATCCAACTTCAGTCTTACTACGAATTTCTGCAGATGGATGCCTCTCGGCAGGAAAGGAAACATCAGGGTTTACAGGAAATATTTCTGGATATGTTCCCTATCGAGAACCCAAACCGCACAGTAAGATTGGAGTTTATCAGCTATTCTTTAGGCAAACCTAAATATGATATTGCTGAATCCAAAAGACGGGCATTAACCTATGCCGCACCCCTAAAGGTAAAATTTAGATTAATCACACCCAAGGAAATCAAAGAACAGGATGCCTATTTCGGAGAAATACCTTTAATGACCGAAACAGGAACATTCATCATAAACGGAGATGAAAGAGTAGTAGTAAGTCAACTACAGCGTTCTCCCGGCGTTTCCTTTGAAGAAGAGAGTCACCCCACCGGCAAGAGGATATTTTACGGACGCATTATCCCTTATCGCGGAGCATGGCTTGAATTTAAATACGATCTATCAGAAACTATACTTGCCTATGTGGATAGGCGCAGAAACTTTCCTGCTACGCAGCTCTTAAGGATACTCGGTTTTTCTACTGACCAAGAGATTATTTCAGCATTTGGAAAAGAATATCCGGAGTTAGCCAATACCTTTAAAAAAGATTTGACTTCGAACAAAGAAGAGGCATATTTAGATTTTTACCGTAAGATGCGGCCTACTGAACCTGTGACTAAAGAAGGTGCTGAGGCATTATTTTATAGATTGTTCTTTGACCCTAATAGGTATGATTTGGAAAAGGCAGGCAGATTTATCCTCAACAGAAAATTAGGCATGGATGTTTCCCTGGAAAAGAGAATCCTCGATTCAGCTACGGTTATTAAAGTAATTGAATATCTGATTAAACTAAAAGCGGGCGAAGGCAAAATCGACGATATAGACCATCTGGGCAATCGCAGGATAAAGACAGTGGGAGAATTAGTGCAGAATCAGGTAAGGATAGGCTTCAGCCGCATTGAACGTTCGATAAGAGAACGATTAAGCATATTAGGTGATTTCGATAATATAAGCGTGCACTATTTAATAAATTCAAAGCTATTATCCAATCAGATACGCGATTTCTTTACTCGTAGTCAGCTATCCCAGTTTATGGACCAGATAAATCCTCTGGCTGAGATGACCCATAAACGCCGCTTGAGCGCTTTAGGCCCCGGCGGATTATCGCGGGAGCGCGCCGGCTTTGAAGTCAGAGACATACATCAGTCGCATTATGGCAGGATATGCCCGATTGAGACACCAGAAGGCCCGAATATTGGTTTGATTGCCTCGCTTAGTACTTATGCGCGGGTAAATTTCTTAGGGTTACTCGAAACACCTTATAGAAAGGTAGAAGACGGGCGGGTTACGCGTAAGATCGAATATTTAACCGCAGATATCGAAGAAGAAAAAATGATTGCGCAGGCGAATGTCCCGATAGATAACGATGGCTATTTTTTAGAGCGAGAGGTTTCCTGCCGCTATAGAGGCGATTTCCCCAAAGTCGGGCCGAAACAGGTCGAATATATGGATGTATCCCCAAAACAACTTGTTTCCGTAGCTGCTTCTTTAATTCCTTTCTTAGAACATGATGATGCCAACCGTGCGTTGATGGGCTCAAACATGCAAAGACAAGCTGTGCCATTAATGATTAATGAGGCGCCGATCGTAGGAACATTAATGGAGGATAAGGTTGCTTTTGATTCTGGTACGCTAGTCATAGCTGAGGAATCAGGTAAGGTAACAGCTGTTGATGCTTCATCAATAACTATTGGTAAAAAGACATATCATCTCAACAAATTTTTACGCACGAATGCAAATACCTGCTTAAATCAGAGGCCTTTAGTAAAATTAGGCGAGCAGGTCCAAATCGGTGAAGTTATTGCTGATGGTACGAGTACCAAAAATGGTGAGCTCGCCTTAGGCAAGAATTTATTATGCGCTTTTATGCCCTGGCGGGGATATAATTTTGAAGATGCTATTCTTATCAGTGATAGGGTACTCAAAGAAGATCTCTTTACATCTATACATGTAGAAAAGTTTGAAATCGAAGCTACCGAAACGCGGCTGGGTAATGAAGAAATAACCCGAGATATACCCAATGTAAGCGAGGAATCTTTAAGGAATTTAGATGAGACAGGTATAATTCGTATGGGGGCAGAGGTAATCTCAGGAGATATCCTGGTGGGAAAAGTTACTCCTAGAACTGAGTCTGAGCTTTCTCCCGAAGAGAGGCTCTTACGCGCTATATTTGGCGAGAAAGCAGGCGATGTGCGCGATACCTCTTTGACTGTTTCACCGGGCGTGGAGGGCGTTGTAATAGACGTGCACGTATTTCAGCGCAAAGAGCGGGGAAGAAAATCCAAAGAGGATAAAACTAAGGAGCTAGCTAAAATTAGAGAACTAAAGGCTTACTATAAACAAGAGCTCGAATTTGTTCAAAGCGAAAAAATAGCGCGGCTGAGTCAGGTTTTAGGCGTGGATAAAAGAAAAATAGAGAAAATGGATTTTAACAATAATGAAGAAGCAAAAATCCTGGCTTCCTCTTTTGATGAGCAAATGCAGAAATTATTAGCAGAACAAGAGCAGGAGATTGAAAAGGTCAGGCGGGGCGATGAATTACCCACCGGAATTTTAAAAAGAGTGGTTGTTTATATTGCCACAAAACGTAAATTATCAGAAGGTGATAAATTGTCGGGTAGGCACGGTAATAAAGGAGTGGTGGCTAGGATTCAGCCTGCTGAAGATATGCCTTATTTACCCGATGGTACACCAATAGATGTTGTATTAAATCCCCTGGGCGTTCCCTCCCGCATGAACGTAGGTCAGATTTTAGAGACCCATTTAGGTTGGGCAGCGAAGAGCTTAGGCCTTTATGTTAGCAGCCCTGTTTTCGATGGTGCTACTGAACAAGAAATTAAGGAACTGCTTAAAAAAGCAGGTTTACCTGAAGAGGGCAAGATAACTCTTTACGACGGCTTTACGGGTGAACCCTTTGATCAGAAGATAACTGTAGGGTGGATTTATATCATGAAATTAATTCATCTGGTCGATGAAAAAATTCATGCCCGTTCTATCGGCCCTTATTCTTTAGTTACTCAGCAGCCCTTAGGCGGTAAGGCACAGTTTGGAGGCCAAAGGTTAGGCGAAATGGAGGTTTGGGCTCTAGAGGCTTATGGCGCAGCGTTTAGTTTGCAGGAGATGCTTACCGTTAAAAGTGACGATGTATCGGGCAGAACGCACATATATGAGGCGATTGTCAAGGGAGAACAAAGATTAACCCATGGCACTCCTGAATCATTTAATGTTTTAATAAAAGAATTACAAGGTTTAGGTTTAGATATTCATCTGGAGAAGAAAAAATAAGTGAGGACATAAGTTATGGAGCCTTATTTTAAAGGAAATGTAAGCGACATAACTTATCAGTCCGAACTATCCCGACAGCTGCAAGAAAATTTGCGGCACTTCGTGCCAGAAATTTTCGAAGCGTTTTGCTGTCGGGGTTAATTCGCCCAAACAACTTACGGTCATTTCATTCCGTAAGTTGTGGGCTCATTAAAATAATGGATGAGATTGTTCAATTTAACAGCATCTCTATAAAGATTGCATCGCCTCAGGTAATAAAATCCTGGTCTAAGGGCGAGGTAAAGAAGGCAGAAACCGTAAACTACCGCACTTTAAAACCAGAGAAGGACGGCCTGTTTTGCGAGAAGATTTTCGGGCCGGTGCGCGAGGACGAATGCAATTGTGGTAAATATAAGGGCAAAAAATTTAGAGGGATTACCTGCGACCGCTGCGGTGTAACCGTGGACCAATCAAAGGTAAGACGCGAACGTATGGGCCACATTGAATTAGCAACGCCGGTTACGCACATCTGGTTTTTTAAGACTGTCCCCAGCCGTTTATCCGCATTGCTAGATATATCGTTAAGGAATTTAGAGAAAATAATCTATTACGAAGAATATGTGGTGGTTGATCCTGGTAGTGCGCCTCTGAAGAAAAAAGAACTCTTAACCGAAGAAAAATATCAGGAGGCACTTAATAAGTATGCGGGGACCTTTAAGGCAAAAATCGGCGCTGAAGCAGTGCAGGAATTATTAAAAGAATTGGACCTTGATGCATATTGCCGTAAACTACGCCATGATTTAGAAAAAACAAAAGAGACGATAACTAGCCTCAAGGTCTTAAAAACGCTGAAGATTGTCGAAGATTTTAAGAAATCAGGTAATAAGCCGGATTGGATGGTATTAAGTATTTTACCGGTTATACCTCCGGATTTAAGGCCGTTAGTTCCGTTAGACGGAGGCAGGTTCGCTACTTCCGACCTTAATGATTTATATCGCCGGGTTATAAATCGTAATAACCGTTTAAAGAAACTTATTGAATTAAACGCACCTGAAATAATCATCCGCAATGAAAAGCGCATGCTTCAGGAAGCAGTAGATGCGCTTTTGGATAATGGCAGGCACGGCCGGCCTGTAATGGGCGCAAATAACAGGCCATTGAAATCCTTGGCAGATATGCTTAAAGGTAAACAGGGCAGGTTTAGACAGAATCTCCTGGGTAAACGCGTAGATTATTCCGGCCGTTCAGTAATTGTGGTAGGCCCTGAACTTAAACTACATGAATGCGGGCTGCCTAAACAGATGGCCTTAGAATTATTTCAGCCGTTTATTATCAAAAAATTAAGAGAAAAGGGATTTGTGCATACCATAAAAGGTGCGCGCAGGATGGTAGAACACGGAAAAATTGAAGTCTGGGATATACTCGATGAAGTAATTAAAGACCATCCGATTCTTCTGAACCGTGCTCCTACACTACACCGCTTAAGCATTCAGGCATTTCAGCCTGTTTTAATCGAAGGTAAATCCATAAAGATTCATCCTCTAGTCTGCACTGCTTTCAATGCCGATTTTGACGGTGACCAGATGGCAGTGCATGTGCCCCTGTCTTTAGAATCCCAAATTGAAGCAAAAATACTTATGCTTTCCATAAATAATATATTCTCTCCGGCAGACGGAAGGCCCGTTGTAACCCCTACCCAGGATATTATTTTAGGAGTTTCCTATATCTCCAAGGAAAAACCTGGGAGCAAAGGCGAGAATAAAATATTTTCTAATGGCGATGAGGCTATTATTGCTTATGAAGACAGGGAAGTAGATTTGCACGCCAGGATAAAATTAAGAATAGACACACTGTTTGATTTGGATGAAAAAAAACTTATACCCGAAAAGCAACTTATTACTACTACTACGGGCAGGGTTATATTCAATCAAGTACTACCTGAAGGATTTGGTTTTGTAAATAAAGAGTTAAATAAAAGTAATGTGGGCGACATTGTAGCTGAATGTTACAAGCGTTTTGGCCACACAAGGACCATTCAGCTGCTTGATGATATTAAAAGATTGGGGTTTGAATTCGCCACGCGCGGCGGTATTTCTATTGGTATAGATGATCTTAAAATCCCCAAGGCAAAACAAGAGGTTTTAAAAGAAGCCAAATCCGAAGTTAATAATATTGAAGAACAGTACCACAAAGGCATTATTACTGATAAGGAACGATACAATAAAGTTATTGATATCTGGACTCATACTACTGATAAAGTTGCTGACTTGCTGTTTAGGGAGTTAGAACCTTTTAATCCTATCTTTATGATGGCGGATTCAGGCGCAAGAGGCTCGAGGTTGCAGGTAAGGCAATTGGCAGGTATGCGCGGCCTAATGGCCAAGCCATCAGGTGAAATTATCGAAAGCCCCATTACTGCCAATTTTAAAGAGGGCTTAACTGTTTTGGAATATTTTATCTCCACCCACGGTGCGCGTAAAGGCCTTGCCGATACTGCGCTTAAGACTGCAGATGCAGGATATCTTACGCGTAGGCTGGTAGATGTTGCTCAAGAGGTTATTGTTACCGACGAAGACTGCGGAACCTTAAACGGTATTACAGTATCCGCAATTATCGAGGGCGACGAGGAAGTGGTGAGTTTAAAAGACCGTATTGTGGGTAGGGTAGCGCTAGATAATATAGTAGATATTATTACCGATGCGGTTATTGTAGAGGCGGGGAGCGAGATTACCGAAGAAAAGGCGCAAATGATTGAGAAGTTAGCTATTGAGAAAATACGCATACGTAGCGCCTTAACCTGCGAAGCTGGCAGAGGAACTTGCGTCAGGTGCTACGGCCGTAATCTTGCGACAGGAAGGTTAGTTGAGTTAGGTGAAGCAGTAGGAATAATTGCTGCACAGAGTATCGGTGAACCGGGTACCCAGCTAACCATGAGAACGTTTCATATCGGCGGCACTGCCTCTAGGATTGTTGCGCAGTCATTTATAAAATCAAAGAATAAGGGAATAGTTAAATATCATAGCCTTAGAGTTGTTCCAAGGCATAAAGAATTTATTGTTTTAAATAGAAACGGTTCAATAAGTATAAATGATAAAGAAGGAAGAGAGCTCGAGCGTTATGCTGTGCCACAGGGTGCCTTTATTAGCGTTGCGGCGGATGATGAGGCAGGCAAGGATGTTGTTTTTATCCGTTGGGACCCTTATACTCAGCCAATTCTTACCGAGGTATCTGGATTTGTAAAATATGAGGATTTACGCGAAGATGTTACGGTTAGGAAAGAATTAAACCCCGTGACAAAATTGACTGAACGCGTGGTCGTGGAATATAAACAGGAATATCACCCTCAAATAGTGATTTTAGATGAAAAAAAAGAGGTTATGGGAATATACCCTATTCCTGCGGGAGCGCACATCTTAGTTGATGATGGCCAAAAAATATCTGCCGGAGACCTCTTGGCAAAGATACCGCGATTGCTTGTAAAAACAAGGGATATCACCGGCGGCCTTCCGCGTGTGGCAGAATTATTCGAGGCTAGACGCCCTAAAGACCCGGCAATTATAAGCGAAATAGACGGTTTTGTAGAATTCGGTGAAGCCAAGAAGGGCCAGCGCGTAATTATTATAAAATCTCCCACTGGTATGCAGAGAGAATATATCATTCCTCATGGGAAACATCCCAATGTTTATAAGGGCGATAAGGTCATAGCAGGCCAGCAATTAACCGATGGGCCAGTGGTATTGCAAGACATATTAAGGGTCTGCGGCGATAAGGTTTTGCAGGAATATTTAGTAAACGAGGTCCAGGAGGTTTATAGGCTCCAGGGTGTGCGCATAAACGATAAGCACATTGAGTTAATTATCAGGCAGATGCTGAAAAAAGTAAGGGTTGAAGACCCTGGCGATACGGAATTTTTAGCTACTCAACAAGTGGATAAATGGAAATTTCAAAAAGAGAATACGCGCGTAATAAAGAAAGACGGAAAACCAGCAATAGCTACGCCTCTGTTGTTAGGTATAACCAAAGCTGCTCTTACCACCGAAAGTTTTATTTCTGCGGCCAGCTTCCAGGAGACGACGCGGGTTCTTACTGAAGCCGCAGCTTCAGGTAAAGTAGATGAGTTATTTGGCTTAAAGGAAAATGTAATTGTGGGTCATCTTATCCCTGCAGGCACAGGTTTCCACACTCATCGTAATATCGAAATTACAAAAACAGGCAGCGAAGCCCAGAAAGCCAGCGCTGCAGAAAGCAAGTAAAATAAATGCCGACTATCACCCAATTAATTAGGCTAGGGCGCGTTTCTAAAAAGAAAAAGACAAAATCAGCGGCTTTAAAAGGGTGTCCGCAGAGAAGGGGCGTCTGTTTTCAGGTGCGCACCATGACACCCAAAAAACCCAATTCTGCTTTACGAAAGATTGCCAGGGTGAGGTTAACTACAGGCATAGAAGTTACAGCTTATATACCGGGGGAGGGCCATAATTTACAGGAACATTCCATTGTTTTAGTGAGAGGCGGCCGCGTAAAAGATTTACCTGGAGTAAGATATCATATTGTAAGAGGTACGTTTGATACAGCTGGAGTCAACCAGCGTAAAAAATCCCGCTCTAAATATGGAGCCAAGAGACCGAAATGAAAATAACATTTAGTTCTTAAGTTCTCAAGTTCGTAGGTTCTTTAGTTTATATTTAAGAACCAGAGAACTAGCGAACCAGAGAACTAGCGAACCAGACATGAGAAGAAGAAAAGCCCAAGAAAGAGAAGTTTTACCGGATCCTAAATTTAACAGTAAAATCGTAGCCAAATTTATTAATATGGTTACGCTTAAAGGCAAGAAATCTCTTGCCGAGAAGATGGTCTACGGCGCTTTTGATATAATAAAACAGCAGCTGAACGAACCCGATGTGTTAAAAGTTTTTCACAAGGCTGTCGATAATGCGCGGCCGCGCTTAGAAGTAAAACCAAGACGCGTAGGAGGAGCAACTTATCAGGTACCGATTGAGGTAAGACAGGAACGCGGTACATCGATTGCCCTGCGCTGGATAAGAGATTTTGCTAAGTCAAAAAAAGGGAAATCAATGAAAGATAAGCTTGCCGAAGAGATCACGGCTGCTTATAAAGGCGAAGGTGGAACAATAAAGAAAAGAGATGATACGCATAAGATGGCAGAAGCAAATAAGGCCTTCGCACACTTTAGATGGTAAGTGAGGACATAAGTTATGGAGTGTAATATTAAAAATGTATCCGACATAACTTATCAGTCCGAACTTACCCCGACGAGTGCGACAAAATTATCGAAGAGAATTTTGTCGCATCTTACGAGTCGGGATTAATTCACGCAATAACTTACTCACACTTTACAGTGTTCGTAAGTTATGCGTTCATTAATGAGAGAATTATCATTAGAAAAAATCAGAAACATCGGCATAATTGCCCATATTGATGCAGGCAAGACTACGACTACCGAGCGCATACTTTATTATACGGGCAAGACTTACAAGATTGGGGAGGTAGATGAAGGTACCGCTACGATGGATTGGATGATTCAAGAACAGGAAAGAGGCATTACTATAACTGCTGCCTGCACTACCTGCAGCTGGAATGATTTCCGGATCAATATCATCGATACGCCAGGCCACGTAGATTTTACTGTAGAGGTAGAAAGGTCCTTAAAGGTTCTGGACGGAGCAGTGGTTATTTTTTGCGGCGTAGGAGGCGTTGAGCCGCAATCAGAGACAGTATGGCGTCAAGCCGACCGTTATGGTGTGCCAAGAATAGCCTTTGTAAATAAGTTAGATAGAACCGGCAGTAATTTCTTCGATGTTATTAAGCAGATACATAAAAAATTAGGAGCAAATGCCGCGGCAATACAATTGCCTTTTATTCAAGAAGACAATCTTAAAGGCATAATCGACTTAATAGAAAAAAAGCTAATCTTATACAAAGATGAATTGGGTAAAGAGTTTGATATCTTAGAAGTTCCTGTCGACCTAATAAGCGAAGTTGATAATCATCGTAATTTGTTATTGGAGAAATTAGCAGAGGTAGACGAAAAAATAATGGATAATTTTGTGCATAGTAAGGAAATATCCGTAACTCAAATAAAAGAAACAATAAGAAAAACAGTCATACAAAATAAATTTGTCCCGGTTTTATGCGGTGCGTCTCTGCGCAATAAAGGCATACAGCTGCTTCTTGATGCTATCTGCGATTACCTGCCAAGCCCCATTGATCTGCCGCCTATAAAAGGCATAGAACCAGAAACCGGCGAATACGAAGAAATAGTTGCTTCCGATGATGCGCCATTCTGCGCATTATGTTTTAAGGTGGTCGTAGACCCTTATGTGGGAAGGATTAATTATCTTAGAGTATATTCGGGTACTTTAGGCGTCGGCTCTTACATACATAACGCAACGCAGAGAATCAAAGAGCGCGTTACAAAACTATTAAGGATGCATGCTAACCACCAGGAGATTATTGATAGTATTTCTACGGGTGATATTGCTACAGCCGTAGGCCTAAAAGATACTATGACAGGCGATACGCTTTGCGATGAATCTAACCCTATTTTAATCGAGGCAATGCGGTTTCCTGAGCCGGTAATCCAGCAGGCAATTGAACCAAAAACCAAACAGGATCAGGAAAAATTAGGCTTGGCTCTACATAAAATAGAAGAAGAAGACCCTTCTTTTCGCGTAAATTATAATCAAGAAACCGGCCAGACTATCATTTCAGGTATGGGCCAGTTGCATTTAGAGATAATCATTGACCGGATATTGCGGGAATTTAATGTAGGGGCACAAGTAGGTATGCCGCAGGTTGCTTATCGGGAAACTATCACTAAAAAAGTTATTTCTACGGGTAAATTCATTCAGCAAACCGGCGGACACGGCCAATACGGGCATGTAGTTATCGAAATGATACCTCAGGAAATGCCGGGAACAGGCGTAACCTTTGAGGATAAAATAAAAAGCGGAGCTATTCCGCGCGAATTTATCCCTTCTGTAAAACAAGGTATTATGGGTGCGGCAAAAAGCGGAGTATTAGCAGGCTATCCAGTTACAGATGTCAAGGTGACATTAATAGACGGCTCATATCATGAAGTGGATTCTTCAGAGCTGGCTTTTAAAATGGCAGCGGCTATTGCTTTTAATGACGGCATTAAAAAAGCAAACCCGATTTTATTAGAACCGATTATGGATATGGAGATTGTAGTGCCGGAGGAATATATGGGACAGGTAATCGGCGATTTAAATTCTCGGCGGGCAAAGATAACTTCGCTTGCCGTACGGTCAAATGTGCGCGCAATCAGGACATACGTGCCTTTAGCAGAAATGTTTAATTATGCTACAATATCGCGTTCTTTAACTCAAGGCCGCGCATCCTATACAATGGAGCCCTCATTTTATGCTGAGGTGCCTTTACATATAGCAGAGAAGATTAGTGCAGGTTTTACATCCTTGGGTTTAAGGAGAAGCTTTTAAGTGAGGACATCCCGACGTTACGTCGGGATCAGTCCGAACTATCCCGACAGCTGCAAGAAAATTTGCGGCACTTCGTGCCAGAAATTTTCGAAGCGTTTTGCTGTCGGGGTTAATTCGCACTTATAACTTACTCACACTAACGTGTTCGTAAGTTATGTGCTCATTAAGGAGGTATAGTAAAATGGCTAAAGAAAAATTTGTAAGGACAAAGCCACACGTCAACATCGGAACTATCGGCCACATAGACCACGGTAAGACGCTTTTAACCTCTGCTATTACACATGTGTTGGCCAAATTAGGAAAGGCTCAAGCCAGAGAATATGCTGATATAGCCAAGGGTGGCGCTGTAAGAGACGAGAGTAAAATATTGACTATTTCCGTAGCGCACGTTGAGTACGAGACCGACAATCGTCACTATGCTCACATAGACTGCCCAGGCCATGCCGACTATATCAAGAATATGATCACCGGAGCCGCACAGATGGACGGTGCAATATTGGTAGTTTCCGCGGTAGATGGCCCGATGCCTCAAACTCGGGAGCATATACTTTTGGCAAAACAGGTAAACGTTCCGGCAATGGTAGTATTCTTGAACAAAATAGACGTAGTTCAAGACAAGGAACTCCTTGACCTGGTAGAAATGGAAGTAAGAGAATTGCTCACAAAGTACGGTTTTCCTGGAGATAAGACTCCTGTTATAAAAGGAAGTGCGTTGAAATGCATACAGGCGCAAGGAGATCCTAACAGCCCAGATTCCAAGCCTATCCTGGACTTAATGAAAGCAGTGGATGAGTTTATACCCATTCCTGTAAGGGATTTGGATAAACCTCTACTCATGGCTGTGGAAGATGTTTTTAGCATTGAAGGTAGAGGAACTGTCGGAACAGGAAGAATTGAGCGAGGAAGAGTTAAATTAAATGACGAAGTAGAGCTGGTGGGTTTAAGGCCAGAGGTAAGAAAGACAGTAGTTACAGGCATAGAAATGTTCAGGAAGATTTTGGATGAAGGGCAGGCAGGCGATAACGTGGGACTGCTCTTACGCGGGGTGGAAAAGGACGATATTGAACGCGGTATGGTTATAGCTGCGCCTAAATCCATCACTCCGCATACAAAGTTTAAAGCCCAAGTTTACATATTAACTAAGGAAGAAGGCGGAAGACATACTCCGTTCTTTGCTGGTTATAGGCCGCAGTTCTATTTTCGCACCACCGATGTTACGGGAAGCGTAAAACTTCCTCAGGGCGTAGAAATGGTTATGCCCGGCGATAATGTAAACTTAGAAGTAGAATTGATTATACCCATCGCCATGGAAAAGGAATCGCGTTTTGCTATCCGTGAGGGCGGCCGCACAGTAGGCGCGGGTGTTGTTACTGAAATTATTGCTTAAGTGAGGACATCCCGACGTTACGTCGGGATCAGTCCGAACTATCCCGACAGCTGCAAGAAAATTTGCGGCACTTCGTGCCAGAAATTTTCGAAGCGTTTTGCTGTCGGGGTTAATTCGCACTTA
>Ga0210017_1000845_pt1 | contig 26657 bp, 18 predicted proteins | sample CryGeyCG2014_020_FD_183966 | JGI IMG/M metagenome (GOLD analysis project Ga0210017, IMG submission 183966) | Groundwater microbial communities from aquifer - Crystal Geyser CG08_land_8/20/14_0.20 (SPAdes) (version 2) | ecosystem: Environmental > Aquatic > Deep subsurface > Groundwater | place... | reverse complement strand
TATCCAAAACCTCTATGGACTATTGTGACACAAAACAAAGAACCCAACAATCGAAATAAATCGGATTTATTTCTTAGCGCGACAGGAATCCCAATAGAGATAAATGCACAACACCGCGAACATAACGAACCCAAAAATCTCGCCACCGGCTGATTCTACCCATTGCAATGTTCCGATGCCCTTTGCCAGCGTCCAGCCTTCGCCGAAGAATTTTTGTCCGATGAAGATAATAAATGCCGAAACGACTCCCATGATCGCTCCACCCGCAATAAATCCTGAAGCGATTAACGTTCCACGTTCGCTCCGCGCTTTGGTAAGCACCTCATCCTTACTACTTTTCGAAACTAAATACGCAACGAAGCCACCGATTAGCAATGGCGTGTTCAACTGGATCGGCAGGTAAATTCCGAGAGCGAACGCTAAAGACGGAACTTTGATAATTTCGAGAACGATTGCCATGAATACTCCGGCCAGATAAAGTTCCCACGGCGCTTGGGCTCCGGTCATCAAGGGTTTAATAACAGCCGCCATTGCGGAAGCCTGCGGCGCTTGTAACGGCGAATTTCCGCCAAAACCGAAAGTTTTGTTCAAAATCAAAATCACAAATCCAACCGAAGCGGCCGAAAAAAGTGTACCGAGAAATTTGTAGCCTTCCTGCTTGATTGGCGTCGTGCCGAGCCAGTAACCGGTTTTCAGGTCCGAGATAAACCCACCTGCCATCGAAAGAGCCGTGCAGACAACACCGCCGATCAGGAGCGCCGCCAGCATCCCGTGGTCACCATTCAGTCCAACTTTAACCAGAATAAAAGATGACAACAACAACGTCATGAGCGTCATTCCGGAAACCGGGTTCGTGCCGACGATTGCAATCGCGCGCGCCGCCACGGTGGTGAATAGGAATGCAATTATACCAACGATTAGTAATCCGACTATCGCCTGCTTCGGTGTGACTTGAATGCCAAAAAGGAAGAAGAAAAAAATCACAATCATCGTCAACGCCAAGATGATCGTTACCCACTTCATCGGTATATCCTTTTGCGTGCGGGAACTCTCTTCGACGGCGACGCCTTTGGCGCCACCGAACAGTTCTTTACCCGCTAATTTGAAAGCGCCGCCGATGATTTTGGAAGATTTCAAAATTCCGATGATTCCAGCCGCCGCTATCGCGCCGATGCCAACCGGCCTGACATAGGCAAAGAAAATTGCATCCGGCGTTTGGCTTCCCAAACCGGCAACATAACTGACAACCGGTACGATTACCCACCAAGCTAAGAATGAGCCGCTGGCGATGATCGCCGAGTAGCGCAGGCCAATAATGTAACCGAGCCCCGTCACCGCCGCCCCGATATTGATTTTGAGTACCCATTTCAACTTGTCAGAAAGAAATGCGCCCCAGTGAAAAACTGAAGTCGAAACCACCTCTTTCCAAAAACCAAATCCGGCTACGCAAAAATCGTAAATTCCTCCAACCATCGCCGCAGAAACGAGCACTTTCGCTTGGTCGCCGCCCTCGCCGGCAATCAGTACTTCGGTCGTTGCGGTCGCTTCGGGAAAAGGAAACTCGCCGTGCATGTCTTTAACAAAGTATTTACGGAAAGGAATCAGAAACAGAATGCCCAGAAATCCGCCCAGCAGAGAAGCCAAAAATATCTGGATATAATTAGCATTTAAACCGAGAATATAAAGTCCTGGAATCGTGAAAATAGCACCTGCGACAATGACGCCCGAACTGGAGCCGATGGATTGTACAATGACATTTTCCTGCAAAGCATTTTTACGCTTTAGTAAAACCGACATTCCAGCCGCAAGAATCGCGATTGGAATTGCCGCTTCAAAAACTTGCCCAATCTTTAAGCCCAGATACGCCGCCGCCATCGAGAACAACACCGAGTAGAACAATCCCCAGCCCAGCGAGTAGCCAGTCACTTCCGGAACAATAGTTTGCGCCGGAATTACCGGCGTGTATTCTTCGCCTTCTTTTAACTTTCGGTAAGCATTTTCTGGCAATTTCGTTAAATTTTTCTGCTCCATGAATCCTCCCTTAGATAATATCAGTGCGCTTTTTTGAGAATGTAATTTTTTACGCTGTCAGAAATTTCATTGTATAACTGGTCAATCTCTTCATCTGGAAGAGACTCTAACCATTCACGCACCTTTTTCCCGTATTTCTGTATCCAATCTAAATAAGCGCTTTTTCCTATATCGCAACCATGCTGGTTGCTGCAAATCCATTTATATTTTTCCATCTCGGCAATCTGGATGCCCATCTCTTTCTCGTGCCGCGACAGAATTTTTTTTGTGTTTTCCTGTTCCATAACGAAGTAAATTTTTCTACCGGTTTCCGATCTATTGAATTCTCGATTTATGTCCTACATCCATATTGCGGGAAAATATAGGTCAGCAAGTTCTCATTTGCAACCCCAAAGATTGGGTATTTGAGGCTAAATTCCCTCAACGAAATCTTGGTTGGTGTGTTGCTCAATCACTGACGATCAGAAGCGAAACGATCACGGCAAAAAACATGGCGATTAGCACCGGAATTGTGATCCGCCGGTAAAATCCCTTCAGGCTTGTCTTGAAGTATTCCAGCGAGACAACGAGACACGGATGAATTGGCGAAACTAAATAGCCCATGAAAACCGAAAAGAAGACGATGGCAAACACGGCGGGCGTCATCGCCGCATAGCCGAATTTTGCATAAAATATCGGCAGAAGAATCGAGACGGCGACCTGCGTTCTCGCCGTTATAAAACCCAGAAAAAACGCTATTCCTACAATGAGAAACGTTTCGGAAAATACGATTTCAGCAATAACGCGTGACGCGTCGGATGCCTTGAAAATATTCAAATAGAAAAACATCCCAATGATGAGTAAAAAGTAACGCCACGGCTTGTCTTTGATCGCCAGGCTGAGAAATTCTGATGGTGTTGTTCTGGCAAAATAACCGCCGAGCACAAGGCTGACGACAATGCTGACAATCAACGACACTTCTGGAAGCCAGCTTTTAAAAAGGTTGATCAGAATTAGATGCAGAACCGGAGCAGAAATAATAATTAAGATTGGCAACCAGAACTTCCGACTATCGAATGTACCGGTTAACCGACCGTTGTCTTTCAGCGGAGCAATGAAGAAAAAATAACCCAGAATCGACAATATCATCGCGCCCGGAATCAACAAAATCACTTCGTAGTAGAGGTTCAGATTAGCCATTTTTGTCGTCGGCAAAAGCCCGGCAAGCGGATAAATCAGAATGAGATTGTGACGAAACCAGATGTTCAGAACATTTAAATCATCGTTAGATATATCGTCAGCGCTGACCTTTTTGATAACCGGCGCTGAAAGTAAAGCGCCGCCGGGCATGACCAGCAATCCCATAAAAGACGGCATCGACATGAAGAATAATTTTTTCTTGATATTGAGCGAATTGATCATCCCACTCATCAATCCGCCCGAATCCAAAACAGAGCCGATCAGCGGGATCAATCCAACCGCAATCGCCATTAGGATGATGGAAACGTCGGTCACAGTTGCAAAGAAAGCGCGGGCGATATCAGACAAGCTCAGATTGAAAAGCCCGAGACCCAGCGCACCGATAAATAGTCCAAGCCAGAGATTCTTCTGGGCAATGACGATGATGAGAAAGACGCTGACGATAAAACTAATCCAAACAATAGTCATATTTATTCCTGTTTTAAAAAGACGAATTTCAAAATTCACGGGAATCTATCATCTTATGACCCAATCTTGCAATGATGATGAGTGATTTACGCATGGAAAAACCTTTTTAGTTCCCGAAAAAGGGTGATAATTTTACCAGATATTTTGAAATAGGATAGTCAGTGAGTAGCGAATACATTATCGTCAAAGGTGCCCGCGAGCACAATCTAAAAAACATCGACATTAAAATCCCACGCGAGAAATTTGTGGTAATTACCGGACTCTCCGGATCCGGCAAATCGTCTCTCGCGTTTGATACAATTTATGCGGAAGGTCAGCGCCGGTATGTGGAGTCGCTTTCCGCTTACGCCCGACAGTTTCTCGGCTTAATGGAAAAGCCGGACGTTGATTTCATCGAAGGTCTGTCGCCGGCGATTTCTATTGGACAGAAATCCGCATCCAAGAATCCGCGCTCAACTGTCGGAACGGTTACGGAAATTTATGATTATCTCCGCCTTTTGTACGCGCGGATTGGCATTCCGCACTGCTATCAGTGCGGGAAATTAATTCAAAAACAAACGGCTCAACAGATCATCGATTCGGTGAATAGTTATCCTGCCGATACCCGAATCATGGTTTTAGCGCCGCTAATTCGCGGAAGGAAAGGCGAATATAAAGAGATTTTTAAAGAAATCCGCCGTGAAGGATTCGTCCGCGCGCGCATCGACGGCAAGATTGTCGATGTCGACTCATCGATTTCCTTAGATAAAAATAAGAAACACAACATCGAAGTTGTCGTTGATCGCTTAGTCATTTCCGACTCGGTGCGTGAGCGATTGGCGGAATCGGTAGAACTTGCATTGAAAATCGGATCCGGGCTGGTCGTCATTCTTGTCAATGGCGAGAAAGAGCATCTGTTCAGTGAAAACCTTGCGTGTCTCGATTGCGGGATCAGTTATGAAGAACTGTCGCCGCGAATGTTCTCGTTTAACAGTCCGTACGGCGCCTGCCCGACCTGCGACGGACTCGGCACACAAATGGAAATCGATCCAGAATTAGTCGTTCCGGATGAATCGAAATGCCTCAGCGAAGGCGCTATTATTCCGATCGGCGAACAACCGCGCGGCGGTTGGTACTCCGCTATTCTCAAAGGCGTTGCAAAGGCTTACGACTTTGATTTTGTGACGCCGTTCAAAAAATTGCCACAGATTGCCAGAGACGTTTTGCTCTATGGAACAGAAGGCAATCGCGTTCCCATCAATCTGAAATCCGAACGAATCAACGGACAGTACAACGCACCATTCGAAGGAATCATTCCGAATTTGAGACGCCGATACAATCAGACCAATTCAGTAGGCATTCGAACATGGATTCAGCAGTTTATGAGCGTGAAAAATTGCACGACTTGCGATGGCAAGCGTTTAAAAAAAGAGAGTCTGTCCGTTACAATCGGCGGAATGAACATTTACGACATCAGCAATCTATCAATCTCAAAATTCCTCAACGTAATCGAAAATCTCCAGTTGACAGCGGTCGAAGAGCAAATTTCACATCAGATCATTAAAGAAATAAAGGCGCGCGCGCAGTTCTTGGTAAACGTCGGCGTCGATTATCTGACACTGAATCGCACGGCGCAATCGCTTTCCGGCGGCGAAGCCCAGCGAATCCGGTTAGCGACGCAAATTGGCTCACAACTCGTCGGCGTTCTGTATATTTTAGATGAACCCAGCATCGGCTTGCACCAGCGAGATAACTGTCGTCTGATTTCTACGCTAACGCGTCTGCGCGATCTTGGGAATACCGTGTTGGTTGTTGAACATGATCGGGAAACTATCGAGCACGCGGATTATGTGATCGATTTAGGCCCCGGTGCCGGTGAAAACGGCGGACATATCGTCGCTTTAGGTTCTCCGGAAGAAATTGCCCAAAATCCGGATTCGTTGACCGGACAATACTTATCAGGCGTAAAAAAAATACCGGTTCCTAAAAAGCGGCGGGACGACAACGGCAAAGCGGTTATCATCAAGGGTGCTAAGGGTAACAATCTGAAATCGATCGACGTAAAATTTCCGATTGGAAAATTCATTTGCGTGACTGGCGTATCAGGATCCGGTAAAAGCACATTGGTAAATGAGACTTTTTACCCAGCTTTACACAAATATTTCTATCACTCCAAGATGACACCTCTGAAATATACCAGTATCTCGGGTTTGGAATTTCTCGATAAAGTCATCAATATTGATCAATCACCTATCGGTAGAACACCGCGCTCGAACCCGGCAACATATACGGGAACATTTGGGCCAATCCGTGAATTGTTCAGTTCCATGAAAGAGTCCAAAATTAGAGGTTATCTCCCAGGACGTTTTTCTTTTAACGTGAAAGGCGGACGTTGTGAATCATGCGGCGGAGATGGCATTAAGAAAATTGAGATGCATTTCCTTCCAGATGTCTATGTTACTTGTGAAGTCTGCAAGGGTCAGCGCTATAACCACGATACGCTTGAAATACGGTACAAAAACAAAAACATTTCTGAAGTTTTGAATATGACTGTCGATGAAGCCTTCGACTTCTTCGATAAGATTCCAACAATTCATAAAAAACTCCAAACACTCAAAGACGTCGGGCTGGGATATATCAAACTCGGTCAACAAGCAACCACGCTTTCCGGCGGCGAAGCGCAGAGAATTAAATTGGCGACTGAACTCAGTAAGGTCGGCACCGGCAGGACAGTTTACCTTCTCGATGAACCAACGACCGGTTTACATTTTGAAGATATTAACATGCTCCTGAATGTCTTAAATCGTCTGGTCGATAACGGAAACACGATCATCGTCATCGAACACAACTTAGATGTGATCAAGACTGCCGATTACATCATCGATTTGGGACCGGAAGGTGGGGAAGCCGGCGGCACGGTTGTTTGCCAAGGAACGCCGGAGAGTATCGCCGGCAACACCGATTCCTACACGGGTAAATTTCTCCGAAAAAAACTCTGATCCCTATAAAGTGTCAACCGCGCCTGACAAACAATGTATAGCGCGCCTGACATTTATCAACCCTCGATTTATTCAGCACGCTGATTACTAATAACATACACGTTGGCATAAGGATTGTAACATTACAAAGCGGTTTTTGGAAATTGTTATACAGTAATCTCCGCCAACATGATACATCCCACGCACCATTCAAAGGCGCACTTACTTCAGTTAATGTTGACATATCTACTAGTCCCAAATAGGGAAGCGATTTCGCCCGAAATGCTTCCCTTTTCTTTTTTGCTAATCGCTGGTCTATCGAAAATTTTTCGCTATATTTGAGATGCCATGTGGCACAACTAAGCATGATAGAAAGGACATTATGCAAAAAGAAAAGATTAAACAGGCCATTGGAATTCTTGAAGAATTAAAAATCGACTTATGGCTTACTTTCGTACGCGAAAGCGAAACAATCCACGACCCGAGTCTGGATATGATTCTCGGTGCAAATTGCACATGGCAATCGGCATTTCTGGTTTCCCAAACTGGAAAAACGATCGCCATCATTGGTAGTCTCGATAAAGAACGCATCAAGTTAACCGGCGCATTTGACGACATTCGCGTTTATGTTGGTGGAATTGGAGAATCCCTTATCGCGGCTATCCGCGAATTACATCCGAAAGAAATCGCAATCAATACTTCGGTAAATGACTACATGGCCGATGGACTGACACATGGTATGTATGAAACGCTGATGGAATATCTATCAAAAGCCGAATATAAGGGAAAAATTTTATCATCCGAAAAAATTATCAGCGCGCTTCGAGGACGAAAGTCGGCATCGGAGTTAGAAAAAATCAAGGCTTCTATCGCCGTAACAGAAGATATTTATAATCGCGTATCGACTTTTATGAAGCTGGGAATGTCAGAAAAAGATGTTGCGGATTTTATTCTGGATTGTGTTCGTCAGCAGAATCTGGTAACGGCGTGGGAAGTCAGTTCTTGTCCTGCGGTTTTTACCGGACCTTTTTCAGCCGGAGCACACGCGGAACCGACGGCTAGAATCATTGAAAAGGGTCATGTTCTGAACATTGATTTTGGCGTAAAAAAAGACGGCTACTGCTCGGACATTCAACGAACATGGTATTTTTTACGTGACGGCGAAAAAGAGGCGCCCGAACCGGTCATGCGGGGATTCAATACCATCATCGAATCCGTACAAAACGCCGCAGAAGCCATTCGCCCCGGGAAAATGGGTTGTGAGATCGACGATGTTACGCGCAATTATATCGTATCCAAAGGCTACCCGGAATTTCCGCACGCCACCGGACATCAGGTCGGGCGCTCGACTCATGACGGCGCGGGCGGTTTATCTCCACGATGGGAACGTTACGGCGAAACACCGTTTTATCGACTGGAAGAGGGTCAGGTTTACACGATTGAACCGCGGTTACCCATAGAAGGCTACGGTGTTGCTACCGTTGAAGAAATGATCGTTGTAACGAAAACCGGATTTGAATGGCTTTCGCATCCGCAGAAAAAAATATTTTTGATCGGAGAATAAAAATTACGCTTCTTGGCGAGATGAAGTCGTCTGATCTGAGTGCTTAAGAAGGTCGTATGTCTCGAAGTAAACCAGCATTTTGAAAAACACTTCGCTGAGTTGAGCAAAACCGACGATCCACCGCCAAGGATTTGAGAAAAAAGAAAAGAACTTCTGATGTCGAAGAAGTGGCGATAGGTGTGCCGTCACTCCGCCGGAACTGGTTATTGCTTCTGCAAGAACCCGGCTTTGATCACAGTTCAGAACATTATCTGTAATACCGTGAACGATCAGGATCGGTTTCAGCAAATCGGTTTGAATCGTAAGCGGCGATAAAACGTTCCGATAATTCTCCGCTTGTTCTAATAACGTTGCCAGTTTCGCTTCACCGACATCGGTTCCGCGAAGAACAGACAGAAAGAAATCGCGTTCGCGCTTCCCAATTTTTCGGATGTCATCGGTAGCCCATTCGCGCCGGCCCATCAGATAGTTGATAAACGCTTGTCTGAGCACAGCTTTATCTAATGTCGGATCAATGTCGTCGAGAACGTTCAAGGCGAACAATATGCGTAAATACGGATCGGGAACAACCCGCTCTTTTTTTCTATCGCTGACAGTTTTTCCAGAAAAAGCAAATTGAACTGCGGATTCTATCGTTGTGTACGGCGAGAAAAGCAGTATGAACCGAATATTCCGATTAATCTCCGGATCTTCTGCCGCGAGCAAAGTCAACCCAGAACCGAAACTTTCGCCGAAAATGCCGATTTTTTCGGGTTTGACAATATCCAATTCGGCAATTCCCTTAATAATTTTTTTTAGGGTTTCTAAAGATTCCTGCTTCAGAAGATAACCTTTCGTATCATCAAGAATCGGCGCAAAAACATGAAAGCCAAAGAAAGCCAGCGCCTGAGCAAGGTAATTCAACATTCCATAGTATCCATCGGACGCTTGATTTCCACGAATCAAGATTACAGCCGGTTTTTGAGCGGTCGGCGTTTGCGAATAACGAAGAACAAGAGCGGAACCGACATGAATTTGTTCGCGTCTCACGGTGAACACAAAACGTAACATCGTCATTAGAAATCGCGGTTTAACGATGAAGGCCGTTATCACAATTGACGAAAACCTTGTTTTGATCAAAAAACCAGATTCTTTAAAAGTCCGCACTTGCTTCATTGATTCGCTATCGGTAATTTCTGTTGAGTAATTGTCATGTGATACTAAAAGAACATATCCGTACGATAAGTTAATATGACAACCGTTTGTTTGGAAAGTCTATTTTGGGAGATTGCTTCACTTTTTACCTGCGAAGAACAATCGCGCGAAAGTCAAAGCGTGCGAGTAAAGTCTATGTGACGAAAAAATGATGGTAAAATCCGCGAATAATCACTGGAATTTCAGACAAGTTTGTGCCAACGTCTGGCGTATCATTGTCAAACAAATCGAAATTAGTCCAGCGTCCGAATTTATTCGATTGATTCTTTCTTCACTGGCCATCGGCGTCATCGCCGGTGTTCCGTCGATTCTATTGATTTCCGGAATCAATGCGATTAAGACTTTTTCTTTCTCCACAATGGCAGATTTGAGTGCATATTTACCCGTATGGATGATCGTTGCCGTACCATTGTTCGGCGGTTTGATCGTGGGATTAATGGTCTGGCTTTGGTCGGAATTGGCCGCCCAGAAAGGCGTCGTCGAAGTCATTAAATCCAATTTTCTTTATAGTGGAATCATCAATTTTAAGACAACGATATTTCATTTTGTTGCGCCGTTAATTTTTCTCGGAATGGGCGGAACGCTTGGACCGGAAGCGCCCGCCGCTCAAACAGGCGCTGGGATGGCTTCGTTATTGGGTCAAGCCTTTCATGTGAACGAGAGGCGCCGTCGCGCTTTTCTTGCCGCTGGAATGAGCGCCGCTATCGCCGCGATATTCAATGCGCCGCTCGGCGCCATCTTTTTCTCAGTTGAGATTATTCTTTTCAATTTTTTCCAAACATCGACATTCTCAATGCTAATCATTTCCGCGTTTACTGCCGACTACCTTTCCAGAATTTTTCTTGGCGGGGGAACCTTTTTTATCCTTCCTCCAGCAGTTATTCGCTTTTCACCGGAGTTGTTATTTTTTCTGCTTCTTGGAATAATAGCGGGTTTGATAGCGCTTCTCGTACTGAATCTGAACGACACGGTTAAAAACTTTTTCAACAATAAATTATCCCGGTTCAATCCTCTTACCAAATTGCTACCGGTTATGCTGATTTTTGGGATCGCCGGTATTTTCTATCCGCAAATCTTTGGAATTGGTTATGACACGATCCACGCAATTGCCATGGGCGCTGAATCGGCAACAACTGTTACGGCATTGCTGGTTCTTAAGGTGGTTTTCACTGCGCTGTTGCTGTCGGCGGGCGGCTTCGGCGGATTGTTCGCGCCGTCCATGTTTATCGGCGCGGCGATTGGAAATCTATTCGCCGTCTTCATGAATTCCGGCTGTGGGCTGTCGCTCGACGTAACGGCTTTCAGCATTGTCGGAATGGCGGCGGTTGCGGCTTCCGTCAACAGTATTCCAATGACGGCTTTAGTAGTGGTTTTGGAGATTACGGACAATTCTCATTTAATCGTTCCACTGATTCTCGGCATCGTCATGAGTGAGATCATTGTAAGATATTCATTCAAAATGTCGGTGCATTATCTCGGATTGAAACAGCAAGGCGTCAGACTTTTCGATGGACGGGAACTGAACGTCCTCAAATCGCTCAAGGTTAAGCAAGTCATGTCTCCGGAGTTTCACAAAATCAACGCCGATATGAGCCTGAAATCATTTATCCGCGTCATTACTGCCGCATCAGCAAACATTTACTGGGTGATCGATTCCGCGGGTAAGGTCACCGGCTACGTTTCGTTTTCTGACCTGAAGCCGATGATCATGGAAACGGATCAGGTACGTTCGCTGGTTCTCGTTTCGGAAGTGATGAATCGCAATGTCGCCACCGCAAAACCCGAAGACGACCTCGATTATATCATGAAATTATTCGGTCGGTTGAATCTGGAAGAGTTGCCGGTTGTCGATCCCAAGACGGGAAAAATCATCGGAACGGTTTACCGGCATCACGTCATCCAATTATACAATCAGGAAATTTTCAAACGCGAGACGGTCGGCGATCTTGCTACGCAGTTTCAGACGCTTGATCAGGTGCGGTACGCCGATCTGGACGACGATTTTTCGATTCTCGAAATGCCCGCTCCCGAAAGCATGACTTACCAAAATCTGAAAATTCTCGACTTGCGGAAACAGTGGGGAATTCAGATCGTACTGATCAAACGATTCGACTCCGATGGGAAAAAGCATGTCGAGGCGCCGGGCCCGGACACGACGATTCTTCCGGAGGATCTCATTGTTATCGTCGGACAAAGTAACGCCGTACACGAATTTCAGGAGAAATATCTGGAATGAGCGACGCGATCAGCCGCCGCGAAATTTCCTTTCTGCAGGCGCTTGAACAGAAAAAATACCGCGATGAATCCGGTCAGTTTTTAATCGAGGGCGTCAAACTCGTCGCATCGGCGCTCTCCGCTGGTTTTCCGATCAAAAATATAATCGCAACTACGAAGATATCGGAAAACCTTCCGCCCGAAATCGCGCTTCACCTCAAGAAAAAAACTGTTCCAATGTCAATCATTTCCATAAAAGATATGGAGCGAATCAGTTCGCTGAAATCTCCAGAAGGAATTTTGGCAGTTGGACTTATCCCAGATAGTCGTCTGGATAAAACAACCGTGGCGCCGATTCCGGCTATTTATCTGTGGGAAATCAACGATCCGGGAAATTTGGGAACGATTTTCCGAACGGCGCTCTGGTTCGGCATCCAAAACATTTTGTTGTCGCCCGGGTCTGTTGACCCTTACAACCCAAAGTCAGTGCGTGGTTCGATGGGAGCGCTTTTTGTGTTGAAAGTTTTTTCAGAAGTCGATCTTCCCGCGCTATCGGCGCTCGTCCAAAAAATTGGCGCGAATCTGTTGGCGGCTGATGTATCTGGCGTTCCGCCGCAGGGCAAAACGATTGGTAATAATTGGTTGATGGCATTCGGGAGTGAATCGCACGGTCTGCCGGAAGAAATTTTACAAAAAGCGAACTCGACTTTTTCTATTCCCAAAAGAGGCGATGGCGAATCGCTCAATCTTGCCATTTCCGTCGGTATTATGCTTAATGAAATCACCCGAGAACAGAAGTTAAAAACTCCATGAGTACGCTTTCCACCATTTTTCTGACGCTGATGCTGATCGTCGCGCCCGACTCGCTGGCAACTCTACAGGGTGTTTTGAGCGTCGGCGACAACGCGCCAATGTTTTATGCCAAAAACCTCAATGGTGGCGATTTCTTTCTCAGTCAAAGAGTTGGTTCTAAAGTTCAACCGGAAAAACGAACGCCGATTCTGATCAGTTTTTTTAGCACGTCTTGCATTGCGTGCCGACAGGAAATTGGTTTCCTACACACAATCCAGCAGGAATTTCCAAGCATTGAATTTTATCTGATCGATATCAATGAACCGGAAGAAATCGTTAAGCCGTACATCACGACAATGAATTGGTCAATACCAACACTGATAGACCGCTGGGGCGGCGTCGCCAAGAAATACAAGGCTATCGCTACGCCGACACTGGTGATGATTGCCGAAACTGGAAAAGTCTCTTTCTATAAACGCGGCTACGATGCAAAAACCAACGAAACTATCCGTCAGCAACTCCGCAAACTAACTGAAAATCAGGTGCAAAGCCCAGCGAAATGAATGGAAAAAGTAATGCCTGAAATTATTCCAAAAACTAAAACAGCAATTTTCTTGTTGATCTTTGGGGTCATTTTCGGAATGACAACATCGATTCTCATTGTATCCGTAGTAACGACACGAGATTCTACCAACGATGCTACCTATCTCGGTCTGTTGGTTGGCGAAGGTTTGATGCTTCTGCCGGTGGCTTTGTTTTGCAAGAAACTCGGTTCGTCTTATCGCACGTTTTTCCGCATGAAAGCCGTCTCGGCAAAGTCACTCATCGCCATTTTGCCGGTTGGGCTTGGAATGGTTGTCGTCATGGATGAAATGGATCGCCTCGTTCAGATGTTTTTTCCGGCGCCCGAGATTTTCAAGCAAATCGATAGAATCATGACAATAGATTCTATTCAATCGGCGCTCGCTATTATCGGTTTTGTCGTTATTTTAGGTCCGCTGTTCGAAGAAATGCTCTTTCGCGGTTTTTTCCAACGAATTCTTGAGTACAGACTTAACGATGTAACGAAAGCCGCTCTCTATTCCGCGCTGACATTTGCGCTGGTTCATTCCAATCCGTGGGGAATTGTACAGATTTACATCATCGGCGTCTTTCTAGGCTATATCGCATGGCGAACCGGCTCGATCTGGGTTTCGCTCTTTCTTCACGCAATCAACAATGGATTCTCGGTACTTTTTTCAAATCTGCCAGACGGCGCGTTATCCGGGTACGAATTTCATGGGCATATGCATCCGGCGCTGATTATCGCCGCGGTCGCGGTGTTTTATCTGGGAATGAAATGGTTCGTCGCCGTGACGCCGGTAGTTGAGCGAGATGAAAATATCGTGTTCATCGAGAATATTCATGATTCATCGACTTTTACCTCATGAAAGTATCGATCTTTAAAAGGTGGGTTTTCTCATGAACATCATTTTCGGGATAGCGTTGACTTTTTCTTTAATATACTTTGTGTCATTACTTGTCTATATCTACGGATTAGAATTTCCGTTTCAACCGAAAAACGTCAATCGCCCGTTCGTCAGCGTCGTTATTGCGGCGAAAAACGAGGAAAAGCAACTTCCCGGTTTGCTCGCAAGTCTTTCCAAACAGGATTATCCGGCAGATTGCTACGAGATCATCATTGTCGATAACGAGTCGGAGGACGAATCGCTTGCTATTCTAAAAGAAGCCGAGCGAAAGAATCCGAATCTGAAGATTCTTTCGACCCATGGAATCGTCTCGGATTTTACTTTTAAAAAAGCCGCTATGAATCTGGGAATCGAAAACGCCAGAGGGGAAATCATTCTGACAACAGACGCCGATTGCGAACTTCATTCCGGCTGGATTTCCTCGATGGCCAGATGTTTCGACAAGGAAGTCGGTCTGACGGCAGGCTACTGCGGATTTCGGTATAATCACCGGATTTTCCACCGTCTCCAGGCATTGGATTATCTGATGTTAATGACTGCCGAGTGCGCTACGCTGAACCTGAATCTCATCTGGGGATGTGCTGGAAACAGTCTTGCCTTCCGAAAATCCCTGTTCCGGGAAGTCGGTGGATATAAAGACATTCGTGAGCGGATCGGCGGCGACGATTCGCTCTTTATGCAAATCGTCAACCGGAAATCGTCCGCCAGAATCGTTTTCGATTCTAATCCGCTTTCGATCGTCCAAACGCAACCGGTGGATACGATTTCCGGTTTCATCCGCCAACGCGCGCGCTGGGCCGCCGACGCCTATTATATGTTTCATCTGAATATTCCGTTTTTCATCGTTATCGTTTCTACATTCATCGCCAACCTCGCGCCGATCGGATACTTCATCGGCTGGCTAGCAGGAATCGTCGGAGTAGCACCGCTCGGCATTCTTATTGTCTTAAAATTGGTCGGCGAAGTAACCGTCGCATGGCGCGGAACGCGATTGTTCCGACAGACAGAACTGCGCCGCGTTTTTGTCCCTTGGTTTTTGCTTCAACCTTTTTATGTCGTTCTGATGGGAATTTTAAGCTTCTGGGGGAATCGAATGGACTGGAACCGGAAGCGCTCGCCGCTTGACTTGATGAAGCAAGATGAAAACCAGTCCAACTAACGCAGGCAAAACAAAATTCGTCGAAAAAATAAACAAACTTGTCGCTACAGCAACCGACGATTTTACGCCGAACAGTCCGAATAAATAGATCGAAAGGTTTTCCCGAACGCCTAATCCGGCAAACGTGAACGGTACGCTTCCAGAACAGAGCACGAAGATTACCGCCGCCGCGCACGATAACCACGAAATTGAACTATACCAGTTCAGAACAAAGTGATATTGCCAATTAATCGCGATGAGCGAAACGAGCGTCAACAAACAAGATTGCAGAATCAGTGAATACCGCAAAGTTTGGGCGGGAACGAATTTTCCGATGAATTTGACTTTTCGCAGATAGGGAAGAAACAAACCAGTCACCACAGCGCTGACCGCGAGAATGACAAAAACAATCCGCTGACCGGGAAAAAGATAGAACCCTGCAACCGCTAACGCCAAGACCTGCGTCACCGCCATGGTTGCCATCTCAACGCCATAGGCAATGAAACCGAGACGTCGCTTTCCGTTCAGATAGTAAATCTTCAAAAATTCCGCATAGCCGCCAGGAATCAGCAGGCGGAATGTATAGCCGATGAAATATGATTTAAGCGTTTCTGTAAAACTCGCCGGGACGCCGTTACTTCGCAAAATTAACCCCCAGCGAATGACCTGAAGCGCCCAATTTGCGAGAATAAACAATGCAATTGCCCCTGTTTGAAACACGTCGATCGTTCCATAAATCCGTCCAAGCTCAGAGAGATCAACCTTCCGGATAGCGATCCGAACCAACAGAACGCTGATCGCGAGTTTGATTATCAGAGTCACGATTCCCTTGATGTAAAATGATGCGGATTTACGATTCACGATTGGCTCATTTCCACTTGTAGATTTTCAGCGATCCGACCAATTGCGACGTCAAATAACCAATCGGATATATTGCCCACAAGATGGGAAAGTACTTCAACAAATTAATCTGTCTGAAAATTCTTGCGCCGTGATATGCCGCAATGAATTCGGACAAAAATTTGAACATCAGCAAAATACTAAGCCAGTTCCAGAGCGACGGTGAAAAAACCATGATCGCCAAAACAATATGAAACAGGAAGACGATCATACCAAGCAGAAAGAATGGAATCGTCAAATTGAAAGCCTTACTGTTCCGGCGTAACTGCTGATGAATATATTTTCTCCCAAAAGTCATCGGTTTGGTGCTGACAAAACTGGCGGGATCGGTGCTATATGCAAAACGCCATCGCGTCAAAGTACGGATTTTCTGCATCAGGAAAAAATCGTCGCCGGTATCGGTATTTGTGCCGTCATCATAGCCATTGACATCTTCAAACGCCTGTTTACGATATGCCAGATTTCTTCCGTTTGCATGAGTCGGTTTGTTGTAATAAGTCGATGCGGCGGCGACCGATGCTTCGCAAAGCGTATCGAATCGCTCGTAAATGTTCATGAAGCCCTCGCGAGTCTCGACCGGACTGTTTCCCAAAACCATTCCAACGCTCGGCAGGAAATATTGAACCATTGACGTTATCCAATCCGGAGGAACGATGCAATCGGCATCAGTGACCATGATAATCTCGCCACGGCTCTCGCGAACGCCCAGCGTGATCGCACCCTTTTTTCCTTTCAAAGGGTCTGATGATTTGTCGTGTCGCAGAACTTTCCAATTTTCTTTTCCTGCGGCATAATAATTCATGATGTTTGTCGTGCCGTCCGAAGAATCGTCATCAATCAGGATGACTTCGTACTTATCTTCCGGGTAGCGGAGTTTCGTCAGGCTTTGAAGCAATTGGCTAATGACATTCGCTTCATTTCGCGCGCAAACGATAACCGAGACGGCGGGTGTTTGGCGAATGCTCCGCGTCATCCGGATAAATATCAGACCGAGCGCGATCAGCAACATGATCAGCAGATAAAGAAACGCAAGGATGGTGGAAAACTCGATGAGGTTCGTCATTAAAAATTGACTTCCATCTCGATATATCCGAATCGGTGAGATTCCCGTTCGTCTCTCAATTTGACAGCGTTGAATTCCGCTCCGATCTTGATATAAAAATCATTGAACAGTTCATAATTGCAGACGAATTTCAGCCGGTTCGTCGTCTGAATGTCACCCATTAGCCATTTTGTGGAATGGTCAATTGTCGTATCGCGCAATTCGTAACTGACTGTCGGATTTCCGCCCCAATAATGCGTTGCGTCATCGACACCTTGTTCCAAATTCAGAAATTCTCCAGAAACCGATAGTCGTCGCGTGAAACTCGCGCTGATCTGGAAAAACCACGCTTGCGAATTCGGTCCGTACGGAAAACCAAGACAGATACCATTCTGCGTGTAATCCGTCGTCAGCGTCTTATGAGTATATGTCCACGGACGAACTGCAGTGAACTCTGCCTGAAAATCGACTGGGATCGAAGCAACTGTCGGCGAAAAGCGCGCTCCCGCCTGAAGAGCGTGTTTATTCGCCCACCAATGATTTCCAAGTTCGCCGAACCGCATTTCGTCTATTAGTAGGGAACCGTAAAGCGTCACGTTTTTAATAAATGTTGTCTTGAAATCCATCGCCATCAGCATGTTGTCGCGGTCTTCCAGCGAATGACCGGCCGCCCAGAAAAATCCAAACGGCATGACGTAAGACAGTTCGATTTCACGATCGCCGTAAATGACCATTTCGCTGAATCCGACGACAGTCGTTTCGTGAAAAAGCGGAATGTCAAGGCGATGTGCCGCGATGTACTTCGAGCGATTCCGTTCTTCGACTGGCAAATAGCGGACATGTGTGCTGTCGTTCATCAGCGAACCGTGGAGAAATGTCAGTTTGACGCCTTTGAACCGTGTGTTGAATCCGATATAAGAAAACATCGGCGCGCTTTTCGACAGGATCAGGTTGTTCGTTCCGCTTGCGCCCCACGAAACCGGTTGGCGATACAAACCGAGATCGAACCGGTCATTATGATAAACGAGTGAAGACTGAAGGACATCCAGCGTCACGATGCTATCTGGTTGGAACAGGCTCCAACTACCGATTTCCTCGTCATACGGTTCGGTGAACGACGGATTGTATTTTTTTATGATGCGGGCGAAAAATGTATGAAACGTGAGCGATTTTCCCAGAGCGCCACGAAACAGATAGCGGTCGGAGATCATCTGTTTTTGGTGATTGTCTTTCCAGTCAACCCGGGCGCGTGCGCCAACGTCGAACCAGAAGATATTTTCGCCGTTTTCGTACATCAGGAAATGATTTTCCTCGACGTAATTTTCACGCGAAAAGAGTTTCCCCGGGAATTGCCGGAAGTAACGCTTATTATAAAACGGGGCGTCGATCGAATCGCTCGGTGATGCTTGGCATTCGGTTTCATAGCGATAATCGGCGAGGAATTCCCGAAGGAGGTTCCTTTCAATGCCGGAAAGTTCGGATTCCTTCGCCGCCGCTTTTTGAAGAAGCGCAACAACCTCATCGCGGGTGAGCGGCAAATTCATATCACTCAAACCACGAACAATCCAACGCGTCTCCAATCGTTTTAGAAAATCATATACAGGGTCGTTTGCCGGGACATCCAATCCAATAGCAAAAACCAGCGCGGGTAAAGCGGCAAGCATTAGGAAGAATTGTTTCAATCTTCGGTGATTAAAAATCATAACCTTTAAAATATACGATTATTTTTCTCCTCATCGAAAGTTAGTACCGGAAATGTTTGATGGGCTCACCGTTGACGCCGATTTCTGTCATTGCCTCGATGCCGATCATCAGATGGATTCTCGCCCATTCAGATGTGACCTGTTTGTCTGACTCTTCGGTTTTGACGCCTTCGGGGGTCGTTGGCAAATCCGAAACGAGCAACAGCGCGCCTCGTGGAATTTCATTGTAATGACCGACGATAAAAATCGTCGCCGTTTCCATATCGATCGCAATGCAGGTCATTTGGCGCAATCGATCGTGAAACGGCTGATCGTGTTCCCAGACGCGCCGGTTTGTCGTATAGACCACGCCGGTGCGATAATCATAACCGCGCTGAACGATCTTTTCGGAGACGAATTTGTGCAATTTAAATGATGGCAGAGCGGGCACTGCCGGCGGATAATAATCGTCGCTGGTTCCTTCTCCGCGGATGGCGGCGATCGGTAAGATGAAGTGGCCGATTTCTGTCGATTTCTTTAGCCCGCCGCACTTACCGAGAAACAGCGCGCCGGATGGCTTAATCGCAATCAGCAAGTCCATAATCGTCGCGGCATTCGGCGAACCAATACCGAAATTGACGATCGACAATCCGGAAGAATTCGTCGCCGCTTGCATGGGGTGTCCCTCGCCATAAAGATCACAGTTGAATGTCTGACAGAAATTCTCGACATAATTACGAAAGTTCGTCAACAGGATGTATTCACCGAACAGATTAAGCGGCATGCCCGTATAGCGCGGCAACCAGTTTTTAGCTATTTCGAGTTTATCCATATTCATATCAAAATCCTTATCGAATCGATTTGCATATCGGTGGCAAGATAAGACGAAATCCGGTTTCCGCCAAGAAAATCGTTTGGGACACTTCACTCTGATTGGATTGTTTGTGCGGTCGTGGATTAATTTTATCGTTATACTGAGTATAAAAATATTTCTTTGCAAATAGAATAAATATCTCTACACTATGCCGGAGGCTTTGCCGGGAAACTGACATTGCCTTTTTTATTTTACGAAAATCACGCTCCAAATATTCGTGTCTGGATGCCCTTCAAGATCTCTCGTCGTAGAATACCTTAACGGTTTCAATAGTTCGACAAATTCGTCCAATTCGCGTCTCACAGGTTTAGTCATTCCTCTTAGTCTAAATCCCCATGAAATAATGTAGGCGATTATATCGGCGATTTGAATGCCCGTTGTTAGATCGCTATGAACAAAAAACGGTTCGGGAATTACCAGTCCTGAACGAGTACGTCCCTTTGAGGTCTTTTTAAAGTAGTTCTCTAATTGAGAAACCAGAACATGACTTTTCGATTTTTCAAGTTCATCGAAAACGATAATCCCTTGATCTTCTCTTTTCTTGTCTTCCAGATAATAATACATTCGTTCAAACGCATAGACATAATCTCTTCTGAGCAATCCATCAGTTTCATCGTCTGTTTCCCTGATAGGTTCAGACGAAATCGATGCGAATATTTTTACACGAAACTGTGAACAGATTTCCAACAGTTTTTTGACGTAATCAAGTTTAGATTGTGATAATGCTGCCATTTGCCTTCTATCTGCAATCGAACCATTCTCATACACTGCTTTGCAAGGAGTGTTCTTTCATCAATATGGATGGAATCGAACGAGGCGGCTTGCTTGAACACCTTCTTCTTTAAAAACTTGCTACCTTTAATCTCTCGCTTCTGGCCGCTGTAGCGCGTTCCTAAAAGTTGGTCTTCTAAATTTTTAAGTTGAGATACAATATTCCACAAATCTCTATCTTCAATGGCAACCCCGCACAGGACTTCATAAGGAGAATTGCGTCTATCAATTCCGCTTTCGTCTATAAAGAAGAAATATGCTATATAATTCACTTCCCCCGTAAATAAACCTACAAAATTCGCTTTAAAACAAGACGAAATCCGGTTTTCGCCAAGAAAATCGTTTGGTCTGGTCGGGTTAATTGTGTCAAATGGGTTAATCGGGTAGAATATGTTGATTATGCCTATCCGCCTTGGGCGGACAAGCCAATCAACTTTTACTATCCAATACCTTGCGAACATTTTTCAGGACATCAATCGGCATAAACGGTTTCTGGATAAATCGCGCCAGTCCGGATTTGTAAAGTTCGGATTTATCGTCCGGGCTCAGGAAACCGCTGGCAAGAATTACTTTGGCTTTCGGATTTATCTGCCTGATCCGATGAAAGACCGCATTTCCCATCAGTTTCGGAAGTCCCATATCGGTTAAAACGAGCGCGATCTTTTCTTTCTCGCGGGCATAGATTTCGACGCCCTCGATGCCATCTTTCGCTGTCAGGACATTATATCCGTGCCCGCTCAAGACCAATTTCAGCATCTCAGAAATCATTTCTTCATCTTCGATAACCAGAACGGTTTCACTGCCGCCCTTGATATCGGAAAATCCTGCCGTATTCTGCGAATTGATTGTCTCGGAGGACAATGACGCCGGCAAATACACGGATATGGTCGTTCCGACTCCAACTTTGCTTTCAACATCGATGAAGCCGTTGTGACTGGAAACGATACTGTGAACGGTGGATAAGCCCAAACCGGTGCCTTTACCCAATTGCTTCGTCGTGAAGAACGGCTCGAAGATGCGATCTATTGTCGCCCGATCCATGCCGACGCCGGTGTCGCTCACGGTAATCTTGATGTATTGATCCGCTGTGGCATCCGTCCGTCGCTGGCGGATTGATTCGCCGGATTCGCACTTATCCGCTATTCGGAGTATTCCGCCCTCTGGCATGGCATCGCGAGCATTCACGCAGAGATTCATTAAAACTTGATGCATTTGTGAGGCATCCGCCAAAACAAATGGCAGGGATAGTTGAATGTCTGTTTCGAAAACAATTACTTTCGAGAAAGTCTCTTTTAACATTTTAACGGTATCGCTAATCAAATCATTCAGATTCACCGGCGCAATTAGCGGTTCGCTTTTGCGCGCGATGGTCATCAATTGTTTGACAAGGTCGGCGCCGCGTTTACTCGTCTTTTCGATGGTGTCAATACTGTGCGTCGCTCTTTCCGGAGTCTGCTGACCCATCTTCATCAACTGGGAATGCCCCATGATAATGGCGAGGATATTGTTGAAATCGTGCGCAATGCCGCCGGCTAATTGACCGAGCACCTCCATCTTTTGGGCCTGGCGTAAATGCTCTTCGCTCTTTTTTAATGCCTCTTCCGCCCGCTTGCGTTCGGTTATATCGCGGATGACGGCGAAGGTAGCCGGATTTCCGGCGTAATTGATGATTCTATATCTGACTTCCACATCTATCACGGTTCCATCTTTTTTCAGAAAGGTGGTTTCATATTGATTCGACATGGGTTTTCCTGATTGGCGATCTTTCTGCCGTTCGTAGAGATCTTCTAATCCTTGTTTGGTAAAAATTTTAGTGAAGGGCACACTCGCTATCTCGGTCGCTGAATATCCCAGTATTTCGGCAAATTGGGTATTGGCGAATACGATTCGGTCATTTTGGGTAATCTCAACGCCCTCAAAGGCATCTTCTACGAGCAGACGGTATTTTTCTTCGCTCTTTTGCAATTCTTCTTCTATCTGTTTCTGTTCGGTGATGTCGTGATTGATCGAAACGAGTCCGGATTTTTTACCCGAGGCATCATTCAGAACGGATAGAGTGCTCAGAACGGTTAGCGGTTTGCGGTCTTTTAAATGATGCACGATCTCACCAGACCAGGTCCCAACATTACTTAATTTTTCAAAGACTGTTTCTCTGGAGTCATAACGATACTCAGGACTAATAATATCGTGGAAATTTTTCCCGACAACCTCATCCGACTTCCAGCCATACATTGCCTCCGCCGCCGGGTTCCATAGGGTGATCAACTTATTCTCATCCGTCGCGATGATGGCGTCCGAGACATTTTGCAATAAGTTAGCCTGATAGCGTATCTGCTCTTCGGCCTGCCTTCGCGTCGTAATATCTTCATAAGCGCCCAACATCCCGATGATTTTACCTTTACTATCTTTTAAGGGAACTTTACTGGTCTGTACCCAGCGTTCGCCCTCTGGTGTGGTTTGAGGTTCCTCATAGACCAATTTTGCTTGGCCGGTTTGCATGACTTCCCGGTCATCTGTTCGATATAAATCAGCCTGTTCGCGCCAGCCCATCTGGTAGTCATCCTTACCGATCAACTCACTGGGGTCTTTAAAGCCTGCATCGCGCGCAAAGGGCAGGTTGCTTCCCAAATATTTTAACTCTAAATCCTTCCAGAAAACCCGCACCGGAATAGCATTTAGAACCGTTTGCAACATTATATTGGATTCTCGCAGGGCTTCATTAATCTGCATACGCTCGATATAAAGACCAACTTGACCCGCAATCATTTCCAGTAGATCGACATCGGATTGTATAAAAGCCCGTTGATTGGCATAGTCCTGAATCACAATTGCGCCAGTTACCTTATCGCCAACAACAAGCGGCACTCCCAGCCAGGTTTCGGCAATTGTACCAATGAGATCGATTGCTCCCGTCTCGGCTAAGGCTAATATTTCACTGCGGGTCAGTAGCAATGACTTTTGCTGATTGATGACCTGTCCCGTCAAAGACTTGGCGGCGCGCCATTCAGGAATCTGATCCTTTTCGTCCTTTTCAAAAACCGCCGACAGTATGTCGGCCTGCTCATTATAAAATGCTACATAAAAATTGCTGGTATCTATCAAATGCGCGAGTTCTCGTCTGATTATTTCACTAAACTCCATCGGGTCTTTGGACATTATAACGCCATGGGCAACTTCATACTGGATATGCTGAATTAACTCTGCCCGTTTGCGTGTGGTAACATCGCGAGATACCAAGACAACATTATCCTCTGTCATGGGTGATAGCGAACCTTCAAAGTAGACGCTCCGATTATTGATCTGTAATGAATATTCTAAAGAAACAACCTGCCGCGTCTCGAAGGTCTCATGGACTTTGCTCAAGAAAAAGTCAGCCTGCTCTTTGTCGAATACGTCGTGGAGCGCCTTCCCGATCATTTCATCAGCTGGGCGATACAGCAAGTCGGGATTGGTCGGCACAATCTTAAGAAAGCGTCCTTCTCTATCTACCACCAGAACGACATCATTCATGGCGGCAATTAGGGCGCGTAGTTCCGCTTCGGATTCGCTGATTGATTTCTCCATCTGCTTGCGTTCAGTAATATCATGGAAAATGCTGAGTTCCAGTTTTTCAGCGGCAATTTCGGCAAAGGAATTCGAGAGATCATACCAGACTACCCGCCCGTCATCCAGAGTTACCTGACGTTCGAAATGAGGCTCGATTGTGCCCTTTCTAAAACGTTCAATATATTCATCAAGAATATGGGCGGCTACGTCAGAATAATGAATAAATGAAAGCGGTTTGCCAACCAATTCGGACTCTGGCTTACCGACCATGTGGCAGAAAGCCGGGTTGACGCGGATCATGATCCCTTCGGCATTGCAAAGGCGCATCCCGTCGCGGCTACTTTCCCAGATCGTCCGGAATTGACGCTCCGAATTCATGAGGGCATTATGCGCCGCGCGTTCGGCTGTTTGATCTCTGAAAACCAGCACCACGCCAATGACTTCGCCATTTTCATCCTTGATCGGCGCCCCGCTGTCTGCAATGGGTATTTCCCGATTGTCTTTGGAAATCAATACCGTATGATTGGCCAGTCCAACAATCAATCCCACCTCCAAGACCCGTTCAACCGGACTTGTTACGAGTTGTCGCGTTTCCTCGTTGATGATATTGAATACGTCTGAAAGATGCCGTCCCCGAGCCTCTTCTTCTTGCCAACCCGTTAATTTTTCTGCCACCGGATTCAGGAATTTCACCGTTCCGGTCTGATCCGTCGTAATGACGGCGTCGCCGATGCTGTAGAGCGTCGTCCGAAACTCTTCCTGAATGGCATAGCGTTCCTTCTCTTCGTTATACAAAGCGCGGTAAACGCCCCGTTGACGCTGATGATAGATTAAAGCCATGCCGGCACCGATCATTACCAGAAGGGTGGTAATTAGCCCCAATATTAATCTCAGTTCGCTATTAAGATCGGCATAAATTTCCTTTTTGTCAATTTTGGCAACCATGAACCAGTTCGTTTCCGAAACCGCTCCTAAGTGAGCCAGAACCGCAACACCACGGTAATCATTTTCTTCGTAAACGCCGGTTCGCCCCAACACCGCCTGTACGGCTGGAACTCTTGTATCAGTCATTGATATCCGCAGGCGCAGAGCGGAATTCGGTTGGTAACGTAGATTATTCAAGAATACAACACTGTCGCCATCCTGTCGGATGATCAAGGTTTCTGCCGTTTTGGAGGGCGTCGGCCATTTCTGGATCAGCGGATATAAAAATTCTTCAGGAGCGCTGCGCATGATCAGTACGGCAATTGGTTTCTCCCCGGGATTTGAGATGGATGCAATAAAATCGAGGTGTACTCTATGATTGATTGGACAATAGTAGAAATCGGTAAATTGGACCGTTCCGGATTTGATAGTGGCTTTAATCCGAGAGACAACTTCCGGATCGAATCTTTGATGCGGCTGAAGTGATAATAAAATTTGCCCATTTGGTGAGACTAAATAAATATTGCTATATTGATGTTGTCTCTGGAAGATTTTAAGACGATCAATTATCTGTCTTTTCACAATTTGATCGTTTGAATTGGCGAGCCAGGTATTTACCTCCTGAGAAAAGAAAGGAGAGGTAGCAACCGACAAGGCGTCGCTCTTGCGCTCTCTTAACCAACTGACAATCTGGTTGGTTTGAAGGTCGGCGATTGCCTTTAGTTCATCGTGTTTTTCGATATGGATCGCGTTGATCCTGTTCCGATAATAAAATTGACCTACCAATATAACGATCAGGCTCAGCGCCAAAAACAACAGAATGAACGGCTTTTTAGAAATCAATTGACTTGGGTGAGACTCCAACATATTGGTTCTCCGATGTTAAATTATTTAAATAACGGTTCGCGGATAAAAAAAGTTGCCGACCTGTACTGAGCGAAGTCGAAGTAAGGCAATTTTGGCGAAGCGTAGCGAAGCCTTTTATCCGCTGTTATATGAAGTGGCGGGTTCTTTATCTTTATACCTCAAAGACATTTATAACCTCTTCCCCAAGCATATCAATGATTTTTACTGCGACTTCGGCTTTTTCATCTGGAATTTCGATTTCGTATTCTCCCTTGACTAAGTCATCTTTTCTTTCTGGAACATCTGAGTAAATAATATGAAAGGTTTTGCCATCATAATCTGTATCAATTAAAACCGTATCAATCATGCATCTAAAATCAGGAATTTTTACTTTGAAAAGTTTATTATCAATGTTAAGCCTTTCAATTATCGTAGGGGAGATAAAATCTTGAATTTCTATTATCGCTTTGTTTTCGCGCTTCCTCTGAATTTTAACCTTCGCTTCTGCTGGCTTGTGAATTAGAAAACTACCATATTTTTTATCTGTTTTTAACTCAATTACTTTAATCTTGTTTACAGGATGTTTCTTATTCCATTCATCAATCCAGGGGTCAATGGCTAATTCCTTGCCAAGACAGACAATAGTTATATCTCTATCTTCATCTGGTCTTTTCTTGAGTTCGTCCTGAATTAGTTGTAAGTCTAAAAGAGTTAATGGATGATTGAAGTCAATAATTTTTACCAGACTCTTTCCTAGATATCCATCAAAAAATGTATCTGTTCTTATTCTTTGAATTCCGATATGCTGGACTGCAAGTTCAATTGCCTCAGTTTTTAAAAGCTGCAAATCATAGTCATTAACTTTGTAGATAGCAAAAGAATAGTGCCTTCTGTCATTGCGAGCGACCGTAGGGAGCGTGGCAATCCCCTTTGAGATTGCTTCGTCGCTTCGCTTCTCGCAATGGCATTCTTTTATCTGTTCAAGAATTATCTTTTGTAACCTTTTACTTGTTGTCTGAATCGCTCCTTTATTTATATCGCATCCAATCCATCGCCTGCCAAGTTT
>Ga0210017_1000844_pt1 | contig 26665 bp, 23 predicted proteins | sample CryGeyCG2014_020_FD_183966 | JGI IMG/M metagenome (GOLD analysis project Ga0210017, IMG submission 183966) | Groundwater microbial communities from aquifer - Crystal Geyser CG08_land_8/20/14_0.20 (SPAdes) (version 2) | ecosystem: Environmental > Aquatic > Deep subsurface > Groundwater | place... | reverse complement strand
AATTAGATTCCTCAATGGGTATTGGTCGTCTTCTACCGGACGCATCCGGTTCACCAAGTCTCATCTTTATGCATTCCATCTCTTTTACCCAACCATTCTCGTCCGCATAATAGCGAACGGGTAAGGAGAGGAGGTGAAATTCCACTCCTTCTTCTTCGGCATGCGCAATCTCCTCAATTCTCGCTGGCATCTCTTTTTTCGACCTGCGATAAATTATCATTGAGTTTTCAGCCCCCAATCTCAACCCAGTCCTCGCTGAATCCATTGCAACATTACCACCACCTATCACGGCCACTCTTTTACCTTTTGCTATTGGTGTATCGTATTCGGGAAATAGATATGCACGCATAAGGTTTGAGCGTGTTAAATATTCATTCGCGGAGTAAATTCCATTGTAATTTTCACCGGGGATTTTCATAAACCAAGGCAATCCTGCACCAGTACCTACAAAAACTGCATCAAACTCCCCTAAAAGTTCATCAATTGTTTTTATCCTTCCCACGACGAAAGAGGTTACAAGTTTCGCACCGAGTTTTTCGACATAATCGACCTCACGCTCGACAACTTTCTTAGGTAATCTAAACTCTGGGATACCATACATCAACACACCACCAGATTTATGAAGGGCTTCAAAAATTACAACCCCATGCCCAAGTTTTGCTAAATCACCGGCTACGGTAAGACCTGCCGGACCTGCCCCAACAACAGCAACCTTTTTACCAGTTGGAGTCGGTTTCGGTGGTATCTCAATCTCGTCCTGTTCGGCCTCCCAGTCTGCTATGAATCTTTCAAGTCTGCCTATAGCAACGGGTTCGGAATTTTTGATTTTGGCAACCGTGCAATATTTTTCGCACTGATCCTCTTGTGGACACACCCTGCCACAGATTGCGGGTAACGCATTTTTATCTTTCATTATTCTAATTGCACTCTTAAAATCACCGTCGGCAATCGCCTTTATAAAACCCGGTATATCAACATCAACCGGGCAAGCCTCTACACATGTTCGCTTTTTGCAACCAAGGCACCTTTTCGCTTCTTCAATCGCCTCCTCTGGAGTATAACCATAAGGCACTTCGTTGAAATTCTTAATCCGTTCCTTCGGGGGCTGTTCTCTCATTACAACCTTTTTAGGCGCCGGTCTTGGCATATTATACCTCCAGTGTTAATATATGACAGGTAAGTGTTTCTTTAACACCTTCAATTTCCGAAACTTTTTCTGAAACAAGTTTACTCAATACAGTTTCATGAGATACTTCAGCCGTTGCAATTATATCGTAAGGTCCGGTAACCACATCAAAATGTTTGACCGATTTAATTCTTTGCAATCCATTTATTACATTCATCAGTTGGTTTGGCTCAATTTTCATTAAGATGTATACTCGAACCATCACTCCTCCTGGTATAATATTCATTATACCTGATTATTCACCCCGTTAGATATGAAATATTATCTAACAGGGCAAGCAGATTTTAGAATACGATTACACAGATTAAAAGTCAATCTTTTTACCTGGCAACTCTTATCGCCAAGATTAACTAACAAACCAACTTTTAGAGCAAGTGCCCTTAAATAAGAAAGCACTTGATATTTAAAAACATCCGGGATATTGCCAGTCACTGCCTTAACTTCAACTATAATTTTGTTCTCAACAACAAATCCTGACCCTAATCCAGTGTAAACTCTATAGCAACAGGTTATTATTCGTTCTGTAAGAGGGTCTCTGTGTTCCATAATCCATGTAATCTGCTTTTGTAATCCCTGCCTGCCGGCAGGCAGGTGTGTAATCAGACATCCTGATCTTTATAGAATGTCTTTTTAGATTTTTGATAAGATTCTAATGCCTGTTTTTCTTCTTTCTTATACATCGCCTGCCTTTTCATTAGTAAATCAAAGTCAACAAGATGACCGTCAAATTCCGGTCCGTCTACACACGCAAATTTTGTTTCACCTCCTACTTCGACTCGACAACAGCCACACATGCCGGTTCCGTCAACCATAATGGGATTCAGACTTACTATCGTTTTAATATTGTGAGGTCGGGTGACTTCTGAAACTACTTTCATCATAATAGCTGGTCCAATTGCCCAAACACGGGTAATTTTGTAGCCCTCCTCTATCAAACGGTTCAACTCATCTGATACAAATCCCTTTCTTCCATAAGACCCGTCATCAGTTGTTATATATAGTTCATCAGTTATTTCTTTAAATTCTTTTTCCAGTATAAGAAGATTTTCAGTTCGCGCGCCTAATATTCCTATGACTTTATTGCCAGCTTCCTTCAAGGCCTTTGCAATGGGGTAAAGAGGTGCAATACCAACGCCGCCACCAACACAAACCACCGTACCGTAATGTTCAATTTCAGTAGGCTTACCCAGCGGGCCGATAACATCTTGTAATCTATCGCCTTCTTTGAAGGTGCCGAGTTCCATGGTTGATTTACCAACCTCCTGAAAAATAATTGTTATTGTGCCTTTGACTTTGTTCGTATCAGCAATTGTCAACGGTATACGTTCACCTTTTTCACTGTGAATTATAACAACAAATTGACCCGGCACTGCTTTTCTTGCAATACTTGGTTGCATAATTTCAAATAATTTATTTTCGGGTGCCAATTCTTCCTTGCGGACAATTCTATTGCTTTCTTTTTCTAAAATCTCCATGGTATTTCTTTTTTATTGGGCTCAAGAAAAGCAGTGGCAAGCCACTGCACTCCAAAGGCATAAATAAACAGAAAATGGCGAGTGGTCATTTGCTGCCCCTCAAAATACATCTATCATCCTCGCCAGCACTCTCTTTCCCCTGTAATCAGGTAGAAGTATAGGCGCTTTTCTTTCTTTTGGTATTCCCGCCTCTTTAAGCAGTTTTACATACTTCTTCATATGTTCCAATGTCAGTTTTCCCCTTTTCTTGCCCGATTTTACATATTCAGCAGTCGATATACCGGCTTTTCTTCCAAATACGATACAATCAAGGGTTGAATTTCCCATCAGTCTGTTCTTACCGTGCACCCCACCGGACACCTCTCCTGCCACCCAGAGTCCTTCAAGGTTCGTCTTTCCCCAGGGGTCTGTTTCCACTCCTCCATTCTGATAGTGAAGCGTGGGAAATACTAAAACTGGATACTTTGCCATATCAATACCGAACCTTGCAAACATCCTCTTCATTCCAGGAAATGCCTTATCTACCGTTCCTTTACCATTTTTAATATCAATGAGTGGAGTATCAAGCCACACCCCTCTCATGCCTGTAGGGGTTACAACACCCTTGTCCCTTACATAACATTCTCTTATAAACGCAGATGCCTCAACATCCCTTGGCTCAAGGGGGAATACAAATGCTTCCCCATCTTTGTTTACTGGCTGGGCACCCATGCTTCTGAGTTTCTCGGTAAGTAAAAGACCTATTATTTGTTGTGGATAGGCAGCGCCCGTTGGGTGATACTGGACCGTGTCTGTATCCCTTAATCGTGCGCCTGCACGATATGCAATAACTACACCATCACAGGTAGCACCATAATGATTGGTAGTTGGAAATCCTCTTATATGGAGCCTTCCAAAACCACCGGTTGCAATAATCGTTGCAGTTGCCTCAACTATTTTATACTCACCTGTCTCAAAATTCCAGAGAAGTGCACCAGTAACCCTATCACTGTCTGTAAGAAGTTCAATCACAGGTTCATATTCAAGAGATGGAATCTCCCTGCTTTTAAATTCATCTCTTATTACTCTAAGTTCCTCAAGACCGGTATAATCCCTACAGGCATGCATCCTCTTTCTGCATGTTCCTCCTCCCCATATCTCCACAAAATCCCCGTTCTCCTCTCTATCAAACATCGCCCCGAGGTCTATAAGCCAGTCTATTATGAGAGGAGCATCTTCTACCAGCGTCTGTAGAACATCCGGTTTATTTGTAAAATGTCCTCCTCCTAAAGCATCAATAAAATGTATAACAGGGGAGTCATTTTCCCTATCGGCTGCCTGGGTTCCACCCTGTGCCATAATTGAATTGGCATCGCCGTGCCGTAGTTTATTTACAAGAAGAATATTCTCCTTCGGGACACCCTGGTCATTCGCCCATATAGCTGCAGTTGTTCCGGCAAGACCACCACCTATTATCAGAATATCGGTGGTATAATCGGGCTTTCTAAGATCAATCTCCCCTTCCTCTATCAAGGGATATGCCTCAAGTAGATCAGCTACCTCATTCGGCGCAATATCACCCTTGTTTACACCGATGTTAATTGCTCTCTTGCCTCCTTCTGCATAATCAGGGTGAACCTTTAATACATCCTCTCTTTCCTCCATCGTCATTGCCTTAGGAGTATAATCTTTCCTCTTCGCTCTTGTTTGTTCTACCACCTTTATCAGCTCATACATATACTCTGGATAACCTTCAATAAATTTTAGTTCTGCCATTTTTTCCTCCCTAATAAAGACAGTCATTAAGTTATTGGTCATTAGTCATTTGTCATCAGGCGTTGGTCATTAGTCTTTGGTCGTCTGTCTTCAGTCTTCGGTCATTCATCTTCAGTCCTTCTCTCTTTCTCTGTCGGCATATAATTTTTTAAATTCTTCCATCGTAGCACTCAAAAGTTTCCGAAAATCCTTTTCGTATTTACCTTCTTTTACCTCCTTCACCCTTTTACTCAAACTCTCCGGACGCTTAGATCCGTATCGTCCAAACATCCTCCTTGCCAGCTGAGCCATATTATATTGCACGATCTCCGCAGGGCATCTAATTGCACAGAGACCACACTGGATACACTCAAAAGAACCCTCTGCAACTGCTGTAAAATCGCCTTTAATGGCTGCCTGAACATAGTCCATAACCTCTAAGTCCTGCGGACAGGCTTTTGTGCAGGTATTACACGATAAACATCTTGCAAGTTCTGGATAGTACTTAAAAAGTACAGACACATCGTATGGCTCCTTACCAATATTATAGGCAGCCTTTTCCGCGGGTGTAAACGGTATCTGAACAAGATACATTCCATCTTCAACCTTTGTCTGGCACGCCATAGCGGTCTGGAGTTTATAATCACCAATCTTTCTAAAAACCGTAGCACAGGCACCACAGAATCCTGCCCTGCATCCAGCAGACCTTATAAATCTATATCCCGCATACTCCATTGCTTGCATAATTGTCAGTCCAGCTGGCACCTTATATGCCCTTCCCATTATGTATATCATTACCCAGTATTCTATATCCTTCTCATCAATCCCGGTAGTAACCGCCTTGTTTGCCTCGGCGATTATCTCCATAATACTCTTCTGCTTTTTCATAATTCCTCCGGTAATTAAAATATGCTCTTTCGACGCTGATTTACGCTGATTGCACTGATTTTGCACGAATTGAATTCGTGCCTACAAGCACTGATTTACGCTGATTAACACAGATTCGTTTATTTCAAAGATATTTTCTTTATTTATCTGTGAACATCTGTGTTAATCTGCGTCTAAAAAACTCTTTCTTCTGTGTTAATCTGCATCCAGGTTGTCTGTGTTGTTGTTTGCACGATAAAATCGTGCCTACATTATTTCACAACAAAATTGTAGGCACAAATTCAATTTGTGCCAGTTTAATCCAGATTCGGGATTAGTTTATTTATATCCTCTACGAAAGAGCTCTTCAACAACTTATTCCTATCTCCCACAAAATCCTCAAACGACCTATCAAAACCTATTTCTCCCAAATATTTCACATCAAACGTTTCTATTTCCTGTCTTGTCCAGGAAGAGTTATTCAGTTTCATATTTTCAATCACACCGAGAATTGGAACGTGAGCCTCTTTTAGCATTTCCAATGTCTTTTTTACGGTTTCTAATACAACCTTTGATGGTGTAGTAATTACAAGAAATTCAACTCCTTTAAGCAACCTTATCACATCAAGCGTTGTATCTCCAATTCCAGGTGGCATATCAATAATTAAAAAATCCAGTTCCTCCCATCGTGTAATAGCCAGAAGTTCTATTATAGAATTAGAGATGTCAATTCCCCTTACTGTTAAGGGATTTTCTTTGGCATAATATACAATTGACATAAACTTAATTCCATAAACCTGAGGAGGGAGAATGCCCCTCTCTTCCTCTGGATAAACTCCTTTTATTCCCAATATCAAATGACAGGAAGGACCGTAAAAATCCAGATCTAATAATCCAACCCTGTAATTCTTTTTTGACAAACACAATGCTAAAGTAGAGGCAACGGAACTTTTGCCAATCCCTCCTTTGCCACCCGAAACAGCAATGAGTCTATCTACATTTTCTAACCTGTGGGCAATGATGTTTAATCTGGGATCCATTACATTACATGTTAAATGTTTAATGTTTTATGTTAAATGTCCTGCCACATTACACCTTCCACATTTCACATCCCACATTCTCATTCCATTCCTTCAATAGATGCTATCCATACCCCACGGCCTTTTACTATTTCAAAGTCTCTACTTCCACACCCGGGACATTTCATATAAATATGTGACATCTCGGGTATAAAATGTATCGATTCCACTTCCACATCGTCCAATCCGCACAACATATCACCAAATTCCCATTCTGTTGTGCAAACCTTACATCTCAGGACCGCTTTCTCCTTTTCGAACTTAAACTCCGTCTTCTTAAAGATAGATGTGGGTTTTATGATCTCCCGAAGGGCAAACTTAAATATCTCCTCGTCTATCTGTTGTAATTCACCGAGTGTTATTACAACTCTGCTTATCTCTTTAAGTTTTTTTTCTCTCGACACCTTGACGGTGGTGTCTATAACTCCCTCTGCTAATGCCCATTCATGCATAATTCAAATAACTCCTCTGGTTTCATCTTACATAATAAAGCGGCATCTTTAATGAGATTTTTTGATTTTATGGCAAGTTCAAAAATGTCTTGTTTCACTTTAAACCTGACCGATTTTCCATTCTTTCGATTATCAAACTGTATAATTGGAGGATTTGATGTCGATTTCTCTACTATTAAGTTACCTTTGCCCATGGTACAACAACTTGAAGACTGTATTCCATCAATAATGCAGGTAAAAGGTTTTTGAGGGACAACAGTAACCTTACACTCAATATCCATAATACCCTCTGGATTAAGTATATTTACTGCATATAAACCCGCCTGATAACCAATAGCAAGGAATGGGCCCTCATGTCCATGGAACCTTATGGTTTCTTTATAAATTAACATATCCTTGGAAGTAGGGTTCCTACAGGCATATCTACAATTCTTGTTCCACCTATCTCAGTTCTAAGACACACTCTACCCTTTGGAGACTCAACTACCTCTCCAATGATTTGTGCATCCCTGCCCAATGAATGGGCACGCATTGTATCAACGACAAAAGAAGCATCTTCACACCCGACTATAATAACTACCTTTCCTTCATTTGCAAGATAGAGTGGGTCAAACCCGAGCAGAGAACATGCAGCTCTAACCTCTTCCCTTATCGGGATTGCTCTCTCTTCAATGAGAATGCCAAGATCTTTACTTGTCACTATCTCGTTCAGGGTGGTAGCCAGTCCTCCTCTCGTGGGATCTCTCATAAATTTTATCTTCCCAGAGGCGGTTAAAACATGTGAAATCAAATCCGCCAGCGGTGCGCAATCACTCTCAATCTCTACATCCAGTCCAAGTTCTCCCCTTGCTGATATAATAGCAATCTCATGATTGCCAATCGGACCGTTTATGAGGACCTTATCACCAACTTCAATATCCTGTAGTAACTGGTAATAACAAACTCCAATCCCTGATGTATTGATAAAAATACCATCTCCCTTTCCATGTTCCACTACTTTTGTATCTCCTGTAACAACAAGCACCCCTGCATTTCGGGCAGCATCACCTATTGATTGGGTGATCTCATCAAGAGATACGCTGTTAAATCCCTCCTCAATTAAATAGCCACAGGAGATATACAATGGCTTAGCCCCTACAACAGCCAGATCATTTACGGTTCCATACACCGCAAGTTTACCTATGTCACCACCAGGAAAGAACAGAGGCCTGATCACATAAGAATCAGTAGTAAATGCTAAATTTATTCCCTTTAAGTTTACAATAGCAGAATCCGTCAGTTCAGAAAGTATTGGATTTTTAAACCTGGCCAAAAAGCAATCCTTTATTAAATCATGTGTTAGTTTCCCCCCACTTCCGTGAGCTAACGAGATACGCTGATTACTGCTGATTTTTGGTTCGTGCTTCCTCATAGATACGCCGTTTTATATCCAATTTCTCTGCTCCAAAATTTACCAAAAAGCCCAACTTTATGATGATAAATCCTAAATCCGAAATTCTAAAAACTAAACAATATCTAAATTTCAATTTCTCAAAATCTAGGCTTGTTTGGAACACCTGTCTGCCGACAGGCAAGATTGGATTTTAGGGCTTGGAATTTGTTTAGAATTTAGTACTTAGAATTTAGGAATTCAGAAAATAGGATTTAGAAATTAGATTTTATAATTCTTACATTTTTTCTTCGTGGTGTTAGGAGTTACCTCCTGACACATTTGAATCGATTTATCCGCCGGGAGGTAACTCCCGACGACACGATGACACAATGACTCAATGACCCAATGACCTAATTACTATCTGCGGACATCTGCGTATTTATAATACGCAGCACAGGTTCCTTCAGATGAAACCATACAAGGACCAGCAGGATTCTCCGGGGTACAAACTCCCCCAAATAAGGCACAATCTAAAGGAGAGGCTACACCCCGCAAGACATCACCACACAGGCAATCAGGATTCTCTTTTGTCTCTTCTACATCCATTTTAAAGTTGTGCAAGGCGTCAAATGCCCTGTATTTCTTTTCTATTTTGAGTCCACTGGACGGAATAACACCAAGTCCTCTCCATTCACTATCACAGACTTCAAATACCTCGTTCATCATATCTTTCGCCAGTTTATTACCATCTTCCTTCACTGACCTTCTGTAACAATTTTCGACCGCTGGACTTCCATTATTTATCTGCTCTACGAGCCGAAGGATAGCGTAGAGAATATCCGTGGGCTCGAACCCTGCTATGGCACAGGGAATCCCATAGTCCTCGGCGATGAACTCGTAAGGTTTTCTTCCTATTATAACAGAGACATGTCCAGGAAGTAAAAACCCATCAATTTTTGTCTTTCCACTATTAAGAATAGCCTTTATCGCTGGTGGAATGAGTTTGGCTGCTGGCAAAACAAAGTAATTCTTTAGACCTTTCAAAGCGGAATCTTTAATAGAAGACGCCACTGTAGGGGTCGTAGTCTCAAAACCGATGCCAAGGAAGACTACTTTTTTATCTGGATTCCTCTCTGCAATTCCAACAGCATCTGTTGCGGAATAAACAACCTTCACATCAGCACCTCTGCCACGTTCCTGCGCAAGTGTTGAGGATGACCCTGGAACCCTCATCATATCACCAAAACTGCATACACAGACTTCGTTTAACCGGGCAATTGCTATTGCCTTGTCAATCGTGCGATTTGGAGTTACACAAACAGGACATCCCGGTCCGGAAAGCACACTGATATTTTCTGGAAGTAAGTCCTTGATTCCGTTACGGAAAATCGACATCGTATGTGTCCCGCATACCTCCATGAAAGTGAGCTCCGTCCCCAAAGATTTCTTTGCAATCTCTTCTGCAAGATTGACGCATATCTTTCTGTCGTAAAATTCATCAATATACTTCATTGTTATATGTTAAATGTGTAATGTTTAATGTCCATATCCCACCTTCCACATTACACATTACACATTACACATTACACATTACACATTACACATTACACATTACACATTCCACATTACACATCACACATTCTACTTTCCACACTCCACCATTTCCTTTAGTAAAGACAGCGTTTCGTCTGCCTCTTTTGTATCTAATTTTTGAATTCCAAAACCTGCATGTATTATTACATAGTCACCTACCTTAACATCTTCAAGCAGCCGAAGGTCTACCTCATGTCTGAGCCCGCCTATTTCTGCTATGCCCAGCGTGCCTTTTTTCTCTATCACTTTTGCAGGAATTGCCAAACACATAATCGTGAAACACAAAACCCTAAATCATAATTTCTAAATCCTAAACAAATTCCAAATCCCAAATCCTCATGTTTGAAATTAATCCTAATGTTTGAAATTTGGAAAATTGAAATTTAGATATTGTTTAGTGTTTAGGATTTCGGATTTAGAATTTATTATACTACATTTTGATTTTTCATTTTTGAATTTGCTATTACCGCCTGCCCAAAAGAAATCCCTCCATCATTTACTGGAATCCTATGAGGAATGTATACTTTAAATCCATTGTTGTGCAGTTGATTCACAACCTGTCCTAACAATATCATATTCTGAAAGACCCCACCAGAAAGAGCAACCCTATTCAAACATAAGTCCTCTCTTATTCTATTACACATATTTACAACTATATCAGCGATCGTGCTATGGAATCGTGATGCAATTATATCAATCGGAATGTTACTTTTTATATCCTTTATAATCTCTGAAAAGATTCTATCCAGTTTAATAGTGTTTTTTCCAATTTCATAATCATAAGGAGGATTATAATCCTCTGATGCAATTCCTTCTAATTCTATAGCTGGCTGTGCTTCATAGGTGGAGAGCCGGCAAACACCCAGAAGGGCTGATACTGCATCAAACAATCTACCCACACTCGAGGTAAGAGGAGAGTTGATGTTATATTCTATCAAATTTTTTAATACCTTCCATTTTTTCTTATCTATACTGTCTGTAAATTCTATTCCAAGGTTAATAAAATCGTCACCATAGATGCGCCAGAGATAAGAGGCAGTCATCCGCCAGGGTTCTCTAATTGCCTGAGTACCTCCCGGCATCGGGATATATTGCAAATGGGCTACCCTTGTAAATTGTGTGTAATCTGCAACAAGAAATTCACCTCCCCACAGGTTTCCATCAGTGCCATAACCCAATCCATCAAAAGCCACTCCAATTACCTTTCCCTTTATTCCATTATCTGCCATGCAGGACACAATATGGGCATGATGGTGCTGGATACCTATCCGTTTAATGTGGAATGTGGAATGTGTAATGTTCAGGGCGTATTTGGTTGAGAGATACTCGGGATGAAGGTCGTAGGTTATAACGGTTGGGTTTATTGCAAAAAGATGCTCAAAGTGTTGAATCCCCTCCTCAAAGGCAAGAAGCACTTCCAAGTTCTCCATGTCTCCTATATAATGAGACAAGAAGGCACAGTTATCCTTTGTGAGACAGAATGTATTTTTCAGTTCTGCACCACAGGCCAAAATAGGAGAATCAAAGTTGAAAGGCAACACAATAGGCTCGGGCACATATCCTCTTGACCTGCGAATAGCAATCTCCTTGTCTTCAAATACCCTAACCACTGAATCGTCACACCTTATGTGAATTTTACGATTGTGCGTTAGAAAATAATCAGCAATATTCCCAAGATGAGCTACTGCATCGTTGTCATTATAAGAGATAGGTTCATCAGATATATTGCCACTTGTCATAACAAGGACAGGTGAAGCGTCTGGCAGACTGAACAAAAGATGGTGCAGGGGAGTATAGGGAAGCATAAAGCCAAGACACTTATTACCAGGTGCAATTCCCGGTATATCTATCTTTTTTCTAAGAAGAACTACAGAACGCCTTGAAGAACATAATACTCTCTCCTCCATTGAGGATACCCTGCAATATCTTTTTACTACCTTTAAATCTTTTGCCATTAAAGCAAATGGTTTATTATCTCTTGGCTTCCTTTTACGCAAATTTTTTACTGCTTCCTCATTTAAGGCATCACAGGCAAGATGGAATCCTCCCAATCCTTTGATGGCAACAATCTTACCCTCTTTAAGCAGTTTCACTGTTTCTTTTATCGCTCTTTCTTTTTTACTTTTGACCCTTAAGTTCGAACTTTGCACCAATTCTACCTCTGGACCGCACTCCGGACAGGCATTAGGCTGGGCATGAAATCTGCGATTGAGAGGATCTTCATACTCTTTTTGGCAACTATTACACATTAAAAACTCCTGCATCGTTGTCTTGGGTCTATCATAAGGAATATCATGAATAATTGCAAATCTTGGTCCACAATTGGTACAGTTGATAAATGGGTAGCGGAAACGACGGTCAGATGGATCAAATAATTCAACAAGACATTCATCACAAATAGCTATGTCAGGCGAGATAAGGACATTCCTGTTATCACAGAAGGTGCTTCCTTTAATAAGGAACTTGGAATATCCTACCAGTGGTTGGTTTTTACACACTATTCCCCGTATTGTCGAAAGAGGAGGTGACTCTGATTTAAGTTTCTGAACGAACTCATTGAGGTTATTTTCGTTTCCCTCAACCTCGATAAGTACTCCATCTCCACTATTTTGCACAAATCCAGTCAGGTGATGCCTTATTGCAAGCCGATAGACAAAGGGACGAAAGCCCACTCCCTGAACTATGCCTTTAATCAATATCTGGCGTGCCTGCACTCTTGCTTCTTTCATAGTTGTTTCCTGTCAGTATAAATTTACATCCCATCTATCGCTTCAATTATTTCATCTACAATCATCGGAATTTTTAGTTTTACCTTTGGAGTACAGTCCTCCGCGAATGTCGTGTTGTCTTCGACCTCTATAGCATAGATTTCAATAATTTCGGGTATCTTATAACCCACCCCTTTTCCAAACTCAACTGCGGTCGCGAAATCCACACCATGAGAAGACGACAGATGCGAGGCAAAATTTAAATCCCTCAATGATAACTTATAGACATCCCCGGGTTTACCCTTTCCCGTTTTTATCGAATCTATGAGTATCAACCTCTCGTATCCGGCGATCTCATCCAGGATAGAGATGCCTTCAATGTTTGTCCCTTTAACATCAAGATATCCCTTCCTAAGCCTGCTTTTAATCTCCATTGCTACCTTTATCCCAACCCCATCGTCCGAGAGAATGGGGTTACCTATTCCGAGTACTAAGGTTTTCATCTCATGAGTGTTTTTATCACCCTTCCCTCCCGATTACGAATCTTTATCTCAAGCGGCATTTTCCCTGGTAGTGAATGCGTTGCACATGCAAGACAGGGGTCGTATGCTCTAAACGCCATCTCTACCATATTGAGCAGACCATCAGATACTTCCCCACCCTTTATGAGTCCCCTTGCTGCCTTCTCTATTGACATACACATTGCAGCAGAGTTGTTTAGTGTGGCAACTATCAAATTGACATCGGTTAAAATTCCCCTTTCATCGGTTTTATAATGATGAATAAGTGTTCCCCTCGGGGCTTCTACTACTCCAATTCCTTCATCAGGGACCGCCGTGGGGATATTTCTCACATTGGGATCGAGAATTTCCTCATCCTGTGCTAACTCCAAAAGTCTTTCAGCCGCATAGAGAAGTTCCACAAGTCTTGCCCAATGATAGGCGAGTGTGTTGTGCACAGGCTTACCCCCCAAGGTGCCGTACAACTTTTCATATTCTGCCTGAGCGAGTGGAGTAGCCATTCCATCGGCAACATTAAGTCTTGCAAGAGGTGCCACTCGATAAACTCCACTATCTTTTCCATCAACGAATCCTTTCCAACCTACATCTTTGAGATATGGAAATTTTATGTAGCTCCACGGCTCAACATGCTCCTCAATATGGTTCAAATACTCGCTGGGCTTAAACTTGGCGAACTCTTTACCTTCGGGGTCGACCACTCTAATATCACCGTCATAAAAGTTAACCTTGTTGTTTTCATCCACAAGTCCCATGTAGTAAGTCTTGTGTTTATAAATGTCTCCCACAATAACATCTACATACTCCTTATTCTTGAGAACAATATCTTCGAATGCTTTCAAGGTGAATTTGGCAAATTCCACTGCATCCTTCCCCGTCTGGATATACTCTTCTCTATCTTCTTTTGTAATTCCTTTAGACACACCTCCAGGAAGATTACATACAGGATGAATCACCTTACCACCTTGCTTTGTAATGATGTCACGCAGTCGCTTCCTGATGCTTATAACCTTTTTGCCCGTATCAAGACCGACCTTCTGAATCACGCCCAGAATATTCCTCTCTCCTGCTGGTGCCTGAGGTCCAACGATGAAATCGGGCCCTCCAAGAAAGAAAAAATGTAGGGTATGGTCTTCTGCCATAAAAGAAGAATTCACAAGTTCTCTTATCTTCTTGGCTGCCGGTGGTGGATCCACCTTGTAAAGATCATCCAATGCCTTGCCAGCAGCCATATGATGAGCAGTGGGACAGACACCGCATATCTTTGAGGTAATTCTGGGCATCTCCTCCGCCATGCGTCCTTCAGAGAATTTCTCAAATCCTCTCAGTTCGGGAACCTGAAAGAAAGCTTTATCTACATTGCCCTCATCATTTAAAAATATTTCTATCTTTCCGTGACCCTCAAGCCTCGTTATAGGGTCTATCGTTATTTTCTTCGCCATCCTATCCTCCTTTTCTTATTATCTTCCTTCTCAACAACGACGAAGGCAGACTGTACATATAGAAGAGACCTGCTGGATCAACTATCTGGTCGACTAATTTTTGAACATCTTCCTCCGATAGCTTTTCTTCCTCTTCGATTCCTAATATGGATGCAATGGCTGAAAGCCCTTTAGCTCCATGGTCTATGACTTCCTTTGTTGGTCCAAAGCATCCACGGCACGGCATATTAGCGTTTATACACCTCTCACCACAGCCAGACCTTGTAGCAGGCCCAAGACAGATAACTCCCTCTTCGAGAAAACATTTTTCCGGATCCGGGATAATTTCATGTGGTCTTTTTATCTCCTTCATAGAAATCTTCTCAGGTTTCTTCTCAGACCTTGGACAGGTATCACATAAAGACTTATCGGGTGCAAGAACCGACCCCTTCTCCGGCAATTTGCCCTCCAATATAGCGGTTACTCCATCCATTATAATATCGGGTGGCGGTGCACAACCGGGGATATAGTAATCTACATCTATCACCTGATCAAGTGTGTGGACGGTATCCCAGAACTCTGGAAGGGTGAGCTGCTTGTCTCCCATTTGTGTCTTCGTTTGGGGCAATACACCCTCGGGGTTGGCGATTGAGGGAACTTTTTTATATACTCTCTCAAAGATCGTATCTCTATCCCAGAAGTTTGCAAGCCCCGGTATCCCACCCAGGTGTGAGCAAGAACCAAATGCAATAACAAGACCCGATTTCCGTCTCAATAGTTTCACCATCTCTTCCTGCTCTTCTGTCCTGATAGCACCGTTTATAAAACTAACTGCGATCTCTCCATCTTTCATCGCTTCTACATCCTTCTTCTTGAAGTCCATTGCCACCGGCCAAAATACTATATCAACCGCCTCGACTACCTTCAGTATATCCTCAGCGAGGTCGACAACTGCCTCCTCACACCCCCCACATGACGCACACCAATAGAATGCTACTTTTGGTTTAGCCATAATTATCTCCTGGTATAATATTCATTATGCCTGATTACTCAGATATTAACTACACAACACCTTTAGTTTGCTAAGGATTACTCAGATTAAAATATAAATCTCTTTACCTGACAACGTTTATTACCAAAATTAACTAATAGTCCTGTACGAAGTTTAGAGACATCCTGATCTTTATAGGATGTCTTTCTATACTCTCTAACTCTTTAACTCGAGAGGACCCAACTTTTTGATTGTTTCTGCCATCTCATTTGCCACTTTTGCAAATCTTTCTCCTTCACCTGCAGCGACCCAATCCAACCTCACTCTTTCTTCTTCAATTCCCAGTTGCTTTAAAGTTCGCTTCAAAAGATATGTTCTTCGTAACGCCTTATAGTTTCCTTTTTTGTAATGACAATCTCCCGGATGGCACCCTAAAATCAATACCCCGCTCGCCCCCTCTTTGAAAGATTGTATCACAAACTCCGGGTCTACACGGCCGCTGCACATAACTCGAATAACTCTTATATTTGCAGGATAATTCAATCGGGCGTTACCAGCTTTATCAGCACCCTCATATGAGCACCAGTTACAGAGGAAGCTAACAATTGTTGGCTCCTTCATTTTGCCACCTCCTTAATTTCAGCAAATACCTGCTCTTTTGTAAAATGCTTTGCTCTGGCTGCACCCGTTGGACAGGCTGCAACACAGGTTCCACATCCCCTACAAAGCGTCTCATTCACAACCGCAACCTTTTTCTCCTCATCCCGAGATATGGCAAAATATGGACATAGGGAAATGCATGTATTACAACCACCGCATAAATCTTCGTTTATCTCCGATATCATTGCCTCTAACTCGAGTTTTTCACCGGGTATTAGCCTCGAAAGTATCCTCCCAGCGGATGCTGCTCCCTGTGCCACAGCATCCCCAATGTCTTTTGGCCCCTGGCAACTTCCCACAATAAAGACGCCCTCAAGTGGCGTACCGAAGGGTTTCATCAGTGCGTGTTCCTCAGAAAAGAAACCAAACTCATCCCGTGGTATATCGAGAAATCCTGCAAGTTTTTCAGTATCGGGATTGGGCTCAACAGCGGGAGCAAGAACTACCATATCCACAGAAACCCTCTTTGTTTTAGAATCGGTCTTGTATTCTACAACGAGATTATTATCTTTACGAGTCACGCTCTCGGTACCATCACTTCTTATGAACTCTACACCCTTATCAACTGCCTCGCCGTATAATCTCTGGTGGTCCTTCTTCGGTAGACATAGATCGGAGTAGAAACTGTATATTTTTACATCGGGTAACTTCTCCTTCACAAGATGTGCCAATTTAACCGAATACATACAACATATACCCGAACAGTATCCTTTTTCTTTCCTGCCTACACAGTAAATGAAAGCTATGGACCCGGGTTCCCTGCCGTTTTTCAAAAGAATCTTCCCTCCCGTAGGGCCATTGGATGCATTCAATCTCTCCAACTCCAAGCCGGTCAAGACATTGTCGACATTGCCATATCCAAGGGCTGTGAGTGAGGTCGGATCAAAGAGTGTAGAGCCTATGGCCAAGATAATAGCCCCCACCTTTTTCTCAATGATCTCGTCCTCATCGCCGAAATTGATAGCTCCAAATGCACAACTATTCTCGCATGCATTACATTCTTTTCCCTTTAACCCGATACAATTATCTTTATCTATAACGGGCACATTTGGAAGGGCACCGGCAAAGGGAAGATATATCGCTTTTCGCCTGGATAATCCTTCATCAAATTCATTTGGCACCTCTACGGGACAGGGCTCAAAACATGCACTACATCCGATACAGGCCTCTTCGCTCACATATCTTGCTTTCTTCCTGATTTTAACGGTGAAATTTCCGTAAGAGCCAACAACATCTTCTACTTCGCTTAAGGTAAATGTCTCTACATTCTCTCTCTGAAGGACTTCTTGAAGTTCGGGTGCCAGCATGCAGGGGGCACACTCCATGGTTTGGTAAACTTCTTCGAATCTTGCACCAAGCCCGCCAATGCACGGGCTTTTCTCCGCAAGATAAACTTTCCTTCCTTTCTGTGCGAGTGTAAGAGTGGCCTCCAATCCAGCTACTCCCCCGCCCACCACAAGAACATCGGGCTGAATGTCGATCTCCTTTTTCTCAATGGGCTCCTGAACACGCACCCTGCTTATTGCAGCCATAACGAACTTTTTTGCCTTCTCAGTGGCGGCAGTTTTGTCGGGGGTTACCCAGGCACATTGCTCCCTTATATTTGTCATCTGAAGGAGATAAGGGTTCAGTTCCGCTTCTTCACAGACGCTCATAAACTTATGCTCATACGTCTTTGGGGTGCAGGCGGCAATTACAACTCTTGTAAGCTTCTCGTTTTTTATTTCTTCTTTGAGAAACTTTAACCCATCTTCAGAACACAGGAGATTATGCCACTTTGCCGTCGTTACATCCTCGATTCCTTTAATATCCTCGACAATGGTATCGACATCAATCCTATCCCCTATATTTGGTCCGCACTTACATACATATACGCCTATCTTTTCTCCCATATTACTCCCTTTTTATAGTAATTGGTCCCAATTGTTTCATTTCACTAATAAATTCATTCACTGTTTCCATGAATTTTTTACCTTCTGCTGCCGATATCCACTCAAGTCTCAGCCTTTTTTTGTCGATGCCGAGTTGAGCTAACATTTCTCTCAATAGCAGCATACGACGCAGGGTCTTATAATTTCCATTTACATAATGACAATCACCCGGATGATAGCCGGCTACAACTACACCGTCTGCGCCTTTGACAAATGCATTGAGAACGAATCCCGGGTCTATTCGGCCTGAACACATTGTCCTTATAATTGTAAAATTAGGCAATATTTTCATTCTCGATGTGCCTGCAAGGTCGGCTGCTGCGTATGCACACCACTTACAGCAGAATGCGATGATTTTAGGTTCGAAATCCGTTTTGGCTTTCATCTTTACTCCCTATCACTTATTGCGGCAGTTCACAAAAAGATTTCCTTTTTGGTTAGATTTGGTCCCATGCCTCTCGTAGGAAATCCTCTATTACGGTAGTTTTTTCTCTCCATTCTTTATCCACTTTCAAGCTTCCAGTTTCGAGTTTCGTTACCTACCGTCAGGCAGGCGAGTTTCTTCACCGTTAACCCAGTTTCAAACCACTTAGTTTTTTGAAGCTCTATTATGGGGAATACAGAATGTTCCGCTTCCCTTTCAGCTTTTTTCTGTATCTTCCATGATCTTAGAATGAAAATGTTATGGTGGCATCTTTAATCTCATTTATGAAAGTGGTTGCTCCGACTATCTCTACCCCTTCTCTAAAGTCCTCCTTTTTTAAGTTCTTAACATCTAACGCGAGTTCACAAACCATTACCCTGCCACCTAAATCGCGCAATCCATTGTACATTTCAACAAGGTCTGGTAGACCCTTAACCTTCATCTTCTCGATCGCACCCTTTACCATGGCAGGTGAGCCACCAGGGGTGAAAAATATAATCACCTCGTCTCCGGATGCTGCGGCAGCAGAGCCCAGAATAAAGGGCGAAAAAACATTCCCCGGCTCCGAACCATTACATGTAATCGCTACTTTAGCCATACTACACCTCCTTTTTTAGCCACCGAAAAAATGTCAAGGAAAAAAATTGGACGCAGATTAACGCTGATTAACCATGATTTCTTTATTATTGTGGTTGTCAGGAGTAATGTCGTTGCGATTCCCCAATCCCCCATTCGTAGAATTGGGGGATGGGAAAGAAGCAATCTCCACCCGACACATACTCGAGACTACGACTCGTTGTATAGTTTCCTATACGATCAAGAAAATCCTTTACGGTGTTTATCTCAGTGCCGCCTCAAGCATTGCAAGTGTTTGTTTTACCTTAAATCCGAGGTGTTCAATTGCCCCAGATGGACAGGCACAAGCACAGCTTCCACAGCCCTTACAGAGCGCCTCATTTACATGCGAGACTACCCTTCCCCCCTTTGTGATAAGTTCGGGAGCATCGTAAGGACAAACGGATACACATACTCCACATCCCGCGCAAATATCCTCATTTACCGAGGAAATGGTAGCCTCCGCTTCATACTTATCCTTTGAGATAATGGTACACGCCCTTGCGGCAGCAGCTTTAGCCTGGGAGATACTCTCATCAATGGTCTTGGGTGAATGTGCCAAACCAGCCAGGAAAACACCTTCTGTAGCAAAATCAACCGGTCTTAACTTAACATGCGCCTCCAAGAAGAATTTGTTTTCGTTCAAGGGAACTTTCAACATTTGCGATATGCTAACTGCATCATCTCGAGGAATTATTGCGGGTGCAAGCACCACGAGGTCGGGATTTATTATAAGCTGACTACCCAGGATTATATCTCTTACTTTTACCTCCAGGCCGTTTTCATTTTTCTCTACCACGGGTTTTTCTTCCTTTTCGTATCTTATAAATACCACTCCATCGTCTCGTGCCTTCTGATAATATTCTTCGAAAAATCCATAAGTCCTGATATCTCTATACAAAACATAGATGTTGGTTTTTGGATTGAGTTTTCTTAATTTAATCGCATTTTTGACTGCCTCTTGACAACATACTCGTGAACAATAAGGGTGTTCATCATCCCTTGAGCCGACACATTGAATCATAACCACGGATTTCAGTTTTTGTATCTCAGATATGGGTTTCTTACCTTTTGTCTCCAGAATTTTTTCAACTTCTACAAGCCTTTTTTCGAGTTCAAGCTGGGTTATAACTCTCTCATCTTCTCCGTATAAATATTCTTTTGGCTTTGATTCCTCAGCACCCGTTGCTACTACCACAATACCATGTTCAATTTCCATCTTCGATTCTCTATTTTCTGTTGCGATAGTCGTTTTGTAGTTCCCTATATATCCTTCAATATTCTCAACAGTCGCTCCCTTTAATACTTTGATTCGTGGATTGTTCTCTACTTTCTCAATTAGCGAGTTCAAATATTCCTGGACATCCTCTCCCGCCGCTGTATAATAGAGATTTCTCAGATTTCCGCCGAGTTCATTTTCTCTCTCAACTATCACGACCTCAAATCCTTGTTCGGCAATGGAAAGTGCCGATACCATTCCGGCAAGCCCCCCACCAATGACTAATGCCTTCTGCGTAACACTGAGCTCCACCGTGTGTAAGGGCTCTAACAGCCGTGATTTGCCAACAGCCATCCGAACAAGATGTTTTGCTTTCTCTGTAGCCCTGTCTGGTACATCCCTGTGTACCCAGCTGCACTGATCTCTGATATTTACCATTTCAAAGAGCCGAGGATTTAGTCCCGATTCCCTCAAAGTTTCCTGGAAAAGGGGCTCATGTGTCCTGGGTGTGCACGACGCCACGATGACTCTGTTGAGTCCGTGCTCGTGAATCATCTCCTTTATCTTTTCCTGCGTATCCTGCGAACAGGTAAACAGATTATCCTCCGCATGCACCACATCGGGTAAGGTTTTGGCGTACTCAACGACAGCCGGGACATCTACCACACTCCCGATATTAATACCGCAGTGGCACACGAACACGCCGATTCTGGGTGACTCACCGCTCACATCCCGCTCGGGTGGGTATATCTTGGGCACAATTTCAGTTCCACGAACTTCGGCAAGTATGCTTTCTGCCGCTGTAACCGCGCCAGATGCCTGCATCACGGTTTCAGGTATGTCCTTGGGGCTCGAAGCGGGACCACATACGAAAATACCCGGTCGGCTCGTTTGAATGGGCGAGAGGGATGAGGTCTTAAAGAATTCATGTTTGTTCAGCCTTACGCCCAGTCTCTCGGCGAGGTCTGCTGTAGTATTGTTGGGCTCCAAACCAACTGAAAGCACAACCATGTTAAATTCCTCGGCAACCTGTCCGCCGCCGTTTTCTGTTGTGTAGTAGACCATTAGATTCTCGGTCTCTGCCATTTCCACAACCTTCCCTACTCGCGACCGAACGAACCGTACGCCGTATTCGTCCTTTGCTCTGTCGTAATAGGCGTCGAAATCCTTGCCGTAAGCGCGAATGTCCATGTAGAATATGGTCGGTTCGACCTCCTTCACATGCTCCCTCGCGATCACGGCCTCCTTGATTGCATACATGCAACAGACGGATGAGCAATATTTCCTTCTCTCAAGTTCGTCTCTGCTTCCAACACACTGAATCCATGCTATGCGCTTGGGTACTTTGCCGTCGGAGGGTCGTTGAACATGTCCGGCGAAGGGACCGGAGGCGGAGAGAATGCGTTCGAGCTGGATACTGGTCACAACATTCTTGTACTTACCATAGCCAAATTCGTACTTTTCCGAGGGATCAAATTTCTCTGCACCGGTCGCCAGAATGATTGCCCCAACATTTATATCCACATATTCGCCGAGCATGGAGTGGACGACTGCATCTGCCTCACAAACTCTCTCACATTCAAGGCATTCGGAGCACAGACCGCACTCGAGACACCTTTCTGCCTCCGCAATCGCCTGTTCTTCAGTGAAACCGAGCTCGAACTCCACAAAGCTTTTGACGCGCTTCTCTGCGGCAATAGCGGGCATAACAGCCCTCGGTTTCTTCTCCACAAACTCCGGTAAATCTCTCAAGGGCAACTCATCGGAAGATTCTTTTCTTCCCGCGCGTATATTTTCTCCCTCAAGATATCTGCTGATGGAGATTGCCGCTTCGTTTCCGTGATGCACCGCCTCCACTATGGATGCCGGTCCCGTGACGATATCGCCGCCGGCAAAAAAGCCCGGGACGCTCGTTTCCAGCGTAATCGCGTTCGCCTCGATGATACCACGGTTCGACTTCAGCATCTCAAAGCCGTCAAGAGCCGAACGTTGCCCGATGGCAATTACAACCGTATCCGCGGTGATGATTTCGGTCTTCTCATTATCGTCAAATACAGGTGCAAAACTACCGTCGTCCTTATAGACCGATGTACAGCGCATGGTCTTGACGCCAATTACGCGACCGTTCTCCGTAATAATTTTCCTGGGTCCAAGGCGGTCATGGATAGAGATGTCTTCTTCCTCTGCCTCTTCAATTTCCCACACATGCGCGGGCATTCGGTCTTTAGATTCGAGGTCTCGTGTCTCCAGGCACATCAGGTTCACCTCTTCGGCGCCCAGCCTGATTGCTGTTCTCGCACAGTCCATTGCGACATTCCCGCCGCCTATAACTACGATCCTCTTACCAAAGTTTCGAACCTTGGCGCCCTTCTTCGCTCTGCGCAGGAAGTCCAAACCCAGCAAGACGCCGTTGGATTCATCGAATTCATCGAAGAGGCGTGCCGGTGCCTGGAAACCGACCGCGACATATACCGCGTCGTGTCGTTCCTTCAATTCCTCCAGAGTTACATTTTTACCCACCTTCGTGCCGGATTTAAGCTCGAAGCCAGAAGCAAGCATTCTCTCTATATCCTGCATCGCCATTTCTTTTGGAATGCGATATTCGGGCAGGCAATATGTGAGCATTCCACCCGGCTCATCGGCTTCATCATAAACGGTCACCGCATAACCCATATCACGCAGTCGCATGGCACAGGTGAGACCGGATGGACCCGCTCCCACGATACCGACGGTTTTATCACTGGTTATCTCAACTGGTTCGGGTAACGGATGTTCCTCTTTATATACCCGGTCCGCGATGAATCTCTTAAGCGAGGCGATGGCAATCGGCTCATCATATTCACCGCGCCTGCAATTGTCCTCGCAAGGATGATGGCAAACCCTACCGCATATGGAGACGAAGGGATTATCCCGCCTTATAAGTTCATATGCCTCATAATACTTCTTTTCACGGATGAGCGCGACATAACCCTGAACATGCACACCGGCGGGACAACTCACCTGACAGGGCGGTCTGCGCTTCTTGTCAATGGCAAAGGCATTCGGATATGCCTGAGGGAAAAGCCTGAAAGCTGCTTTACGATTGACAATGCCCTCCTCAAATTCCGATGCCACCTCAACCGGGCAAGCTTTTTCGCACTCACCGCAGCCGGTACATTTATCAATATCTATATAGCGCGGTCTCCTGAAAATCTTCACATGGAAGTTGCCCGCTTCGCCGGTCAGTTCGGTTAACTCGGCACAGGATATGAGTTCAATATTATGATGTCTCCCACAATCAACCAGCTTGGGCGACATGATGCACATCGCGCAGTCGTTGGTGGGGAAAGTTTTGTCCAGCTGCGCCATGGTCCCGCCGATAGCGGGCGAATCCTCGAGCAAATACACTTTGAATCCCGAATTTGCGAGGTCTAGAGATGTCTGGATACCAGCTATGCCTCCGCCGACCACAAGGACGGCACCTACTTTGTCTTTGTCCATAGTCGTATTACCAATTGCTACCCGGATCGGGTATCAATTATCAATCTTTTAACACACCAGAGCTACTCCTCTTTCAGGAGCTTACGAACATGTTCCACCAGTTCCATGGCCTCGACCGGTTTGTCTAAAAAATCCTCAACAGGCAGCCAATCGGGTTCTCCAGCGGCACTACCGAAATTAAACGGGTATTTCTTGTCAACCGCAGTGAGCATCAGAATCGGGATTTGCTTGGTCCTGTCGTCGGCTTTCAGCCTTCGACAAACATCAAATCCCGAATCCAGCCGCGCCATCATAACGTCCAGTATAATGAGGTCCGGTAACTTTTTCTTTAACTCTTCAAAGCACTCCTCTGGGTTCAACGCCTTTATTGTCCTGTATCCAAAGCCTTCGAGGACAATTGCTTCTGCATCGAGAAAGCTCGGATCGTCGTCCACAAGCAATATCGACTTCTGTTCAGCCATTTTAATTTCCTCCCCTTTTGTTAGAACCACTTCTAACCGTCGCGCAGTTGGGAATGCTCAGGATGAAAGTGGCAAATTTTCTGAGTTCCTTATCTCCTGAATCTACGATATATTTGTCCGGGTTTTTACGGATCATCTCGTAGGTTATGAACTCACCCTTGAGGATGTATCCTGCGTCTGCTTTGATACTCCCTTTGTGCATGTTGGCTATCTTTCTGACCAGGTATAGCCCGAGACCCGTTCCGCCGATGCCAAGGGGGTCAAATCGAGAGAACTCATCAAAGACAGCCTCGAGCTTGTCCTCGGGAATACCGATCCCCTCGTTTGTTATGGTGAATTTGAAACCGTTCTTCCATTCTCTCAGCGATGAGCGAATCGGCGTATTTGCACTGCCGTATTTTATTGCATTGTTGATCAGGTTATTGAAGGCAACGCGTATGAGGCGCTCGTCGCATATTACCTCAAGTTCGTCGCAATGCTCGCAAATGAACTTCATCCCCTTCATCTTCAGCGAAGGCTCGAGCCTTTTGGTAACCTTTCTTATAATATCCCTCCCAAGGTTTATCTTGGTGGGACTAAAGTCAAGCTGTCCGCTCTTGGCTTTTGAAGAGGCGAGGTAGTTCCTGACCATATCCTGCATAAGCTTCAGGCTGCCAAGTGCCCCTAATAGCATCCTTTTTTGCTTATCCTCATCGAGTCTTTCCGCTACCTGTGGATCCGCGAGGGCGCTTATGTTCATAACAATGGTTCCCAGGGTACCACTGAGTTCGTGACTTACGAAACCGATCACCCAATTCAGATGGCGATTCAATCTCTCGCATTCGGCGCACAGTTCGTCCCCCTCAATAGCGCCCAAAAACCCTTTTTCTTTTTCTTCCAGCGGGCCGCTTGGTTCTTCCCGGGGTCCGGATAACCTTTGTATATCGGTTGTTCTTTCCGCCCTTTCTCTCTTCTTTTCGACAAAGGTCTCAATTAGCGATAGCATTTCCGCTTTGTCTACCTCTGACACATCTGCAATTTTTATGTAACCCTCGTTTACAGCTTCGGTGAAGATTCTCTTGGCAAGAGTCGTCCTGATCATGGAGGTGGTGTATCCCTCTGGAGAACCCAGGCCGCCCACAGAGATGTCCGCGAAGTCGTTGGCGAAATCCCGACACAAAAGACATGCGGGCCCCGCTATATCCTCAATCTCCTCGAACGGAATGTGGATAGTTACGCCGGATTTCATCTTGAGTCTGAAATCCTCTTTGACATTGATCTTCAGAATGTCCTCGGGATTTATGTGATGTTTCTTTATGAACCCCTTTTCCATAAGGTTGTCGAAGGTAAAACACTGCATGCAAAACAGTCCGACGGTAAAAAAGATTATGTCTGAGGGTAATATATTCAGGACCTGCATTTTGCGTATCGCCATAATCTGGCACGGAGTACCCACAACTGCCAACCTTAGAGACCGCTTTGGCCCGAACATTCTCACTGCCGGGAGAACGGGCACATAGGTGGAATACTTCTTGCCCATCTCATCGAGGTGTGAGGCTTCGGAGAACTGTGAACCGGCCGCCTGGATGAGTCCCTCTCTGGTGGTGGCGATTTCAGGTTTGCGGTTGAACAAATCGGTTCTCTTTGACACTATCGCTCCGTCTATAATTTTGCTTTCGAGCATGTAAGAGAGGAGCGCGGTAACCACACCGCCGTCTGTTGCGACCTTCCTTATCTTTTCGTCTGTTGCCCGCGCGGAGAGAATATCCCGGAATTTTCCGACCGGGGCGGACCATCCAAATTTCTCCCTGACATCCTCGTTAAGCTCCAGGGTTTGCGGGCAGATGAGATAACATATTCCGCACTTTAGACATTTGTCCGGGTCTACATATTGGGGCAGATTGTGTCCTATTCAGGAGATCTGTTGACAATTGACCTCCATAAGTGTTAATGTCAAATGGGTGGTGGAAGAGCAGGTGCTCTTGAACCATCCAGGAATTTCTGTATGGGCGTTTTGCCCTTTAATCTGTAACCTTGGTGTGCTCTTTGAAAATTGTACTCGATTAGGTGTTCATCCAGATCTCGCTGTAACTCATCTAATGACTTATAAAACTTCTTTCTAAAAGCTACCCTGAAGAACTCATTTAACAATGTCTGATGAAACCTCTCAACGAATCCATTCGTCTTAGGATTCCTGACCTTAGTATAGCTATGTCTGATATGGTTTTCTCTCAAGAATATCTCGTATGGATGTTCTTCGGTACTATTGTAATGAGTATACTCCGTGCCGTTATCGGATAAAACGCGATGTAAAGCGTATCCAAATCCAGCATAGAAAGGCTTAACTCGTGATCTTAAAATATCAGTAGCACTCTCAGAACTCTTATCCGTATATAACTTGCTAAATCCAAATGACGAATAACAGTCTACTACATTCTGAGCGTATATTCTACCAACACCTTTCAATGTGCCCACATAGAACGTATCCTGTGAAATTAGC
>Ga0210017_1000840_pt1 | contig 26717 bp, 30 predicted proteins | sample CryGeyCG2014_020_FD_183966 | JGI IMG/M metagenome (GOLD analysis project Ga0210017, IMG submission 183966) | Groundwater microbial communities from aquifer - Crystal Geyser CG08_land_8/20/14_0.20 (SPAdes) (version 2) | ecosystem: Environmental > Aquatic > Deep subsurface > Groundwater | place... | reverse complement strand
AATTGCGCAGGGTTTAAAGCCCCTCACTTTAGTGCGCAATTTCTTGTTCCAAAACTCGCGAATCAGCGAGGAGCGTAAAGCTCCGGACTTTAGTCCGGAGATAGCTCCGAGCAGCGAGTTTTGTTACAAACAACAAGGCTAAAGGGATTTATTTTATGCTTTTTCATATCTTTCCTATGGCTTTTTATTTTTGGGTCTGCAAGTATTGCCCCAAATATTTTTGGATGAATCAATTTGATCCCGTGTTTTCCCATGATTGGCTCATATCCTGTAATTTCCTTGACGTCTGTACTATTTATTCTATGATTTTTTAGGAATTTAGCAGTGTTTTTTGAGGCAATAATCTCAAAATCCAACTCCTTCAATTTTCGGGCAAATTTGGCCAAGCCCTTTCTGTTAGAAACAGTAATCAACGCATATTTTTTAGATTCCATATAAGGGCATTAAGATAATTGAAGATAAAAGCCTTTCCCTGTTTATTTTGCCTCTTTTAAGAAAACTTTTTAAACTGCCTAAAATGCCTTATTCTTGCCACATTATGCGGGGATGCCGGAGTGGCCAAACGGGGCAGACTCAAGTTGATTGAGTGGCGAAGCATTTGCCAATGAACTTTCAGCATGGGTCATCTGCTGGCTTAGTGCCTTCGTGGGTTCGAAACAACCCTTTTCGCTTCGCGAAAAGCGTTGATGGAAAAGGAAGAAGTTTATCCAAGGGCACAAAGACAGGGTCTTGTGCACAAAACCAAAGGTTTTGTTGCTTGCTTCCTGTTTTTTCCTGTTGCAGGAAAAAAGATAATCCATCATCGCCAATCGTAATGATTCAGGTTGGCGAAAGTCCTACTCCCCGCATTTTATATTCAAAAAGTGGTAATGCTGAAATGAGATTTCTTATTACAGGAGGAGCAGGGTTTCTGGGAATAAACCTCTGCCGCTACCTTAAGAAGAGAGAGCATTTTGTCAGGAGCTTTGACATCGCTGAATTTGACTACCCCAACAGAAGCAATTATGAAATCATTAAGGGTGACATTCGGGACAGGGCTGCAGTCAGGAAGGCGATGAAAGGGATTGATGTTGTCGTGCATGCAGCAGCTGCACTTCCCCTTTATTCAAAGGAGCAGATTTATTCTACTGATGTTATTGGCTCAAAGATTGTTCTTGAAGAAGCATACAAGGCAAAAGTGAAGCGATTTATTCAAATTTCCTCAACTGCAGTTTACGGAATTCCAAACCACCATCCGCTTTATGAAAATGATAACCTTATCGGAGTTGGCCCCTATGGCAAGGCGAAGATTGAGGCAGAGAAGGTGTGCGAGAGGTTCAGGAAAAAGGGAATGTGCGTCTCAATACTCCGTCCCAAGACATTTGTGGGGCCTGAGCGCATGGGTGTTTTTGCAATTTATTATGATTGGATCAGGCGTGGAAAGAACATCCCCATAATTGGTATGGGAAATAACAGGTACCAGCTCCTAGATGTTGAGGACTTGTGCCAGGCAATCCTTTTGTGCGCAACCAAGCCAAAAGGAAAAGTCAATGATACTTTTAACATAGGTGCGAAGAAATTTTCAACAATGAAAAAAGATTTTGGTTCAGTTTTAAAATATTCAAAGAAAGGAAAGAGGGTTATTGGATTTCCGGCAAAACCAGTGATTCTTGTTTTGAGGTTTCTTGAGGCGCTTCATCTTTCCCCGCTTTACAGATGGGTTTATGAGACAGCTCCGATGGATTCTTTTGTGAGCATAGAAAAAGCAGAGAAAAATCTGGGATTTAAGCCAAAATATTCTACAAAGGATGCGCTTATTCGAAATTATAATTGGTATATGAAAAATTACCATGATTTTGAAGGCAAGAGCGGGGTCTCGCACAGGGTTCCCTGGAAGCAGGGAATTTTGAAGTTTGCAAGCTGGTTTTTCTAACAATATGTGAACTACCCTGACCTAACATTGTGATGTTGAGGTTAGGGCTTCCTGATTCATTGACAACTGTTGCACCTTGTGGTGTAGAGCAATCATCTCTTCAGGCGTTGATTCCGACAATTCCTGCCGTATTTCTATAAGTGTCAATCTCTTTATCTCCAATGCTGAATTGTAGTCTCTTGGAATAGAAATTTTGCAATGAGAACAATTGTGTGTCCTTTCCCAAATCTCTTTTCTAACCTCTGTTCCGCATTGGCTACATCTTATTGTAGTTCCTTTATAATCCACAGCAACAAATCGTCCACCAGTGCTTTCAACCTTGTAAGCCATCTGTTGCCTTATCTGACCACAACAAGCGTCTAAAAATGATTTTCCAAATCTACCTCTTGCTATCGTGGAATAATCTATATCCTCCATACCCACAGCATCATAATTATCCGCATAGTATCTTGTGACCTTGTGAACGAAATCTGTTCTCGTATTGGCAAGTTTCTCATATCTCCTTGCCAAACGAATCCTGAACTTATCTCTATTATTGCTTCCTTTCTTCTTCTTTGACATCCTACGTTGGCAAGATGCCAACCGCTCTGCATATCTGTTCAAGTATTTTGGATTTGGTGTTTTGACATTATCGCTGTCCCACAAAACATCTATCAAACCAGTGTCTATTCCCACAACCTTCCTGATTTCCTTCTGTTTTATTTCTTTCTGCTCGTCTGTAATCAAGAAAGCAAACCATTTGCCCGACTGCTCTTTCTTTATAACAACCTGCTTGATATCACCTTCTGTTTTCCTATGACATCGTATCCTTATATTCCCTATCTTGGATAGCTTCAGTGTCTGGCATCTCTTGCCAGTGAGAATCAGCTTGAAACCAGATTGATTCTGACATACTCCCACGAATGAATTGCGTGGGGTTCTGAGGTTGCTGAAGTTTCTCATAGCAGTGCCTCTTTAGGGGTATCAGTGTTCCCTTTCAGCATATCCCTGTCTGTGCTGAATTGAGATATTCCTTGACGATACAAATACGCAATGTTGAAACCCGCATTTGCACCAGAATCCTCAACTATTCCACACTTTTTGCATTGGAATAGATTTCCATTTCTATTAGCCTGTTCAATGTTACCACATCTGCTACATCTTTGACTGGTATATTGTGGTGCGACATAATGAACACTTACTCCGAACTTTTTGGATTTGTATTCTATCATCATCTGTTGCTGATAGAAATTCCAAGAGTGCAGGGAGTATCGCTGTTTCCTTCTACTTTTCGCTGTCTTTCTTATGTCCTTCAAATCTTCCATCACAACACAAGCATCATTCTCACGAGCAAATTGCATCAGAGCAGTTGTCGTCTTATGGTTGATGTCTCGGACAATTCTTGATTCCCTATCCCTTATTTCCTTAATCTTCCTAAGTTTGCCCATCTTCTGCAAATGCCTTCTCATATTCTTGTATTTGTGATGAATATGATTAAGAGATTTTCCAAGTTTCAGAACCTTACCAGTTTCAAGGCAACTGGCAACGATTGTGTGATGAGTAGTGTTCCTATCAACGCCAACAGTTCTTAACTCAGGAATTTTGGGAGCATCAGTATATGAAACGCTGATGTAGGCGAAATCTTCGCCTATTTCAACCTGATTTATTTTCACAAAATCTCGTGGAAAATAGATTGGCAAAGACAATTTTAAGCAAGGGATAAAAATTTTGTCCTCAACAACTCATATGCTTTGAGAGGGAATTGTGAGTTTGACAGACTTAACACTTTTCGCAGTCTTGCTTCTTGAATATTTCCTAAGAATTTGATTACTAATTGCGGATTTCAAACCGAAATGCTTGACATCAGCAGAGGAAACAGACTTATGTTGCACTCCATACTCTGCAACCTTTTTAGCGAGAGATAACTCTCTGCTAAAATCTTTCTCATGTCCGATTTTGTAGGTTAAAATCATTTTCCCTTTTGTTCCTCAATATATTTTTTGATTGTCTTTTCTGAAATGTGCCCGACACTTTCACAATAATAACTTCTACTCCACAAGGTTGGAAGTTTTGTTTTCAAAAACGAAAACTTCTCTCTCAACATTCTTGAAGTATATCCTTTGAATTGCTGAACAATCCAATGCGGTGCTGAAGTTGGACTCGCTTTAACAAACAAATGCAGATGCTCTGGCATCACTTCCATAGTATCAATTTCAACATCAATTTCTTTTGCCTTTTCCAAAAGCAACTTTTTCAATTCTTCATCAACAGGAGAAACCAAAATTTTCCTCCTATATTTCGGACACCAAATCAAATGATACCCAATATTATACACTGCCTTATTTGTCCTCTTCCATCTTTCACTCGCCATATAGTAGGTTACTGACACTTACTTATTTATAAACTTTGTGGTATTTTACAGGCAATTCATCCCACAACTAAAGTTTGTAGGCTTTCTTGCCAACGAAATCGTAAGTCTTCATAATCATTGACTATTCAATAACCTGTTTATAATCTCATCATAAGTTTCCCTTTTAGTTATTCTCTGCTTTTTCAATTTTTCAAGAGTCTTATGCTCTATTTGTATATTTGTTCTTTGTTTCATATACACAACGAATACACAACAGCTATTTATATCTTTCAGTGGGATGTCCAGTGCCAATTCATCCATAACCTAAATCTTGCGAGATTTCAGGATATGAACTTCTTAGCACACAATATTTAAAAACTTCATTTGCTTATTTCTTTCCCATGGAAAAGGCCTATGAGCTCAGGGGCACAGCAAAGAGTTACCTTTCTGCCGCAGAGCAGCTCGCCAATGTCACATATCCGCTGACAAAGGACCAGCGCCTTTTCCTTCCCATGCTTGAAAATACATTCATGGCAATGTATACGGGGATGAACGCCCTTCTCAACCATGACCTCAAGTCCAAGTTCCTGAAGGTTCCCCCGGCAGAGAATTTTGAATCACGGCTTGCTGCATTCAGGGCCTCGCTCAAACGCAACGGGCTCAGCTTTTCCTATGCAACTGTTGCCCTGGAAATGCGGAGGATTGTTGTCAAGCACAGGGAAAGCCCTGTGGAGTTTTCCCGGGGCGAGCATTTCATCATCTGCGACGACAGTTACAATCTTGAGAAAATAAGCCTGGAGCAGCTGAGGGGCTATATCCTCAAGACAAAGATATTTATAGAAGAGCTTTCTGCCATCATGAGGGCAAAATGAACGAGTACCTGAGCGAGGCGTTTGAAGAGCTCAAGCGCGCAGACCACCTGATTTATGTGAGCCTGAAATACACGCGCACAGTTGACGTAATAAAGTCCATAATAGAGCGCCTGATAAACGCTTATGACGAGGCCATGACAGTCCTCCTTGAAAAGGCAAAAGAGGATGGAAAAATAGAGTCATATTCCAAGAATGCCGGAATAAAGTGCAACGAGGTCAAGGCGCTCTACCCCGACAACAAGGACATTCAGGCGCACATGGAATTCTACCTGCTTCTGAGGAAAATAACACGCTCTGAGTACAAGAAAATAGAAGAGTACAGGCGCCATGTGGCAATGATAGTTCAGCTTGACCAATCAACTATAATAAGCATAGACATAGACCGCGTGAAGGAATACTATGACAGAGCTGATGCATTTGTCAAGAGTGTGGCAGAGATTTGCGGCGGCATTGAACCGACAACATATTATGGCGATTACTTTTGATTCCACTTAGATAAACTCAGAAAGCCCCTTCTGCGCATCGGGCTTGTTTTTTTCCTTCATTACCAACTTTTTTTCATCGTCATCAGCCCTAAATTCTGGCCTGCCAACTTTCAAAACTCCGTATTCGCCGTCATAGCCAGGAGTCACTTCAAGCGCGCCTTTCCTGTTCTGGATTATCAGCCCGGCAATCTTTTCACCGCACTCATTGACAAGCTCTTTTTCGTCAGCAGAAAGCAGCACATTCATCTCAGAGCCGAATCTTCCGACAAGCCCGTAGTATTCCCTGAAAGTGGCTTTTGATGCGACAGAAGAGCCAGTTGCTGCTGCAATTACCTCTGAAAGCGGTAATATTCTCCTGAACGGAACTGCACCCTCTGGCACAAAGCCCTCTGCCCTGTCAGCCAGCTCCTCAACCCTGTGCAGCACCCCTATTGTCAGCGGCCTCTTGCATACAGGGCAGATATTGCTGTGCTTCTTTGCTTCTGCAGGGCTCATTGAAATCCCGCAGGCGCGATGTCCGTCAAAATGGTATTTGCCGTATGCAGGGTCAACCTCTATTGTCTCAACAAACCCCTTTCTTGTCACAAAAGTTTTGATTAAGCTCTCATAGCTAAGCTCCTTTACCTCACAGATGTTGCATTCCCTCCCGATTCTCCAGGGCCAGAAGCTGTGGCTGTCTGAGTTTGAGATTAGCGAGTATCTGTCAAGGGCAGAAAGCCTCCAGTTCATCGCAGGGTCGCTTGAGAGCCCTGTCTCAATCATATGTATGTTCTTTGCCTGCTCTGCAAAGCACTCCTCAATTGAATCAAATCCGGACATTGAGCCGAACACCCCAAACCAGGGGGTCCAGGCATGGGCGGGCACAATTTCTATTCTCTCGTCAATCTCTTTTATTGTTTCCGTGAAGCTTATGCAGTCCATCCCGAATATTGGCCTGCCATCATAGTCCAGGCGCCCCCTTGTCAAAAGCCATGAATTTATCTTGTCAACTGTTTGGAAGTCGGGTGCGAGAATAATCAGGTGCACCTTCCTGCCCTTCTTGTTTTGGGTGTACATCAGGGAGACCTCTGTTTGCAACAGAAAAAGGAATCCTGTTTTTGTCCGCATTATGCCGCTTCCGTCATCTGCAAGCGAAGACTTCAACTCCTTCAGCCAGAGGGGATGCGTGAAGTCCCCTGTTCCGAGAAGCGAAAGCCCCTTTATCCTCGCATATTTCTCAAGGTTTGCGATGTCCAGGGCTTTAGAGGTGGCCCTTGAGTATCTGCTGTGTATGTGCAGGTCTGAAATTATTTTCATTCTGTTGTTTGCGTTGCCCTTTGCCTTAATTAATCTTTTCTTGTTTTTGATAAAAATCCGAAATTGTTATATACAACCAGCCCAGAACCAGATTTAACATGAACATTTCATTGAGCCCGAAAAAGGTTATTCACTCTTTAAAAAAGGCGGCGTCCCTGCCCTCAACTGTCCTGAGATATAGCTATTTCCTGGTTGTCAGGAGCAGGCCCGAGCCGGGAGTGATAAGGCACGGCTTCCCATATAAAAGGCAGATGGCCCTGACTTTTGACGACGGCCCTACTCCAAATTTCACCCCCGCAGTTCTAGATGTCCTGAAAGCATATAATGTAAAGGCAACTTTTTTTCTGGTTGGAAAATTTGTAAAGAAGTATCCTGAGATCTGCAGGCGCATAATAAAAGAGGGACATGAAATTGGCAATCATACATACTCCCACGGAAACCTGCTTTCAAAGATGCCTGTCCAGATAAGGCGTGAGATAGAGAAGGGGGAGCAGGCGATTGTTAAAGTGACAGGTATAAAGCCGAAATATTTCAGGCCTCCCATGGATTTTTATAACAGGTTTGTAAAGCGCATTGCAATTGAGCAGGGCTATTCCATGGTGCTCTGGAATATCAGGACATTTGACTCCTCAATAAGCATAAGGGGGCACAGGCACATAATAAGCAAGATTCAGCGTCTTGCAAAGCCGGGCGACATAATTCTTCTTCACGATTCCAAAAACCGCATAAAAAATGTCATGGACAGGAAGGCGACATTGAAAGCCCTTCCCAGGATAATAGATGCCCTGCTCGCAATGGGGCTGAAGCCGGTGACGCTTTCCGAACTTCTTAAAGGAGGCTAGGCAAACTATTTAAGCACGCGGAAATTTCCTTTTGCCATGAAAAAGGCCCTTATTGTCTTCATGCCCGGCGCTGGAACCTCCATGCTGAGAAAACTTGTTTCAGCGCTATCCTGTGCATCCTTCTCCTGCCACACAATTTCAAGGAACAAGTTTCTCTTCTCAAAACTTAACACCGGAAAGTTCTGCATAATAATTACCCTTGGCGGCGATGGCACATTTCTCTCTGTTGCGCATAATAACAGGAAAATCCCGATGCTTGGTGTAAACCCCGAGCCGAAAAAAAGGGAGGGATTCTTCTGTAGGGCCACACTTGAGAATTTTGATGAGAAAATGGGCAGGATTGCTGCAGGCGATTTCAAAATAAAAAATCTCATGAGAATTTCATGCACAATAAATGGAAAGAGCATTCCCGATGCACTGAATGAGATATATTTCGGCGCAAAGAAGCCATACCATTCCTGCAGATACATACTGCACATCAGCAGAAGCTCTGAATTCCAGCTCTCTTCAGGAATAATTGTTGCGAGCCCTGCTGGCTCCCATGCCTGGCTCGCATCTGCAGGCGGCAGGAAGCTCCCGCTTTCCTCTCAGAAAATGCAGTTTATTGTGCGCGAGCCCTATATGGGAACGATTGTTCATCACTCCATTCAAAAGGGCTCAGCAGAAACAGTTAAAATCATTCCGATAAAAAACCGCAATCCGGTGCTGATTGCCCTGGACTCAATACAGGAGTTCCAGGTCAGGAATGGCGACTCAATAATAATCCAAAAATCAAAGTTTTCGCTTCCAATTATAGAATTCTGAAAGAAAGTGAAGGCATTGGAGGGTCGAAACATGAATTATACGCAAGTTTTTCTTGAGCTTGCCTCAACCCTGCTACCCAACAAGCACCGACTGTCCAGGTTAGTGCTGCTTCCTTCCGGATCTGACACGGTTCCCAGGGCAACAGTCCTGCTGGACAGAATCTCACAGTAGAGCCCAAGCCCTGCGCATAAGGCACGCCCCTTCCCCCCACGTTCAGCCCTGTCGTGAAGTCCGTTTACAGTTACAGGGAAGGACTGATTCCCCGGCCTAGCCTTCGGGGGTGAGGTTATCATTAATCCTTTAAAACTTTTGTCTTTTTCAAAGGCTAAAACTTTATATAATGCCCTTTATTCTATTTTTTCATGGCTGCAGTAGCGAAGGTAATTTCAGGCGATTTCGGCAGGATAATTGCCAGGGAGAAGTCAGGCAACAGCATAGAGCTCGGCGAGCTTCTTGTTTCTGAGAGGGGCGACTTGAAGATAATCCTTCAGGTATATGACCTCATCTATGGGAGCCAGATTTCCCAGCAGAACCTTGAGCTGATGTCCGGGCTGGAGCTTGAGCAGTCGACAGGGCTGGATTTCATGGAGGGCCCGATAAGGAACTACAATCTTGTTATACTCAAGAATCTTGTGAACATGAATTCAGGGCGCCTTTCAATCTCAAAGTCGCTGCCCGCATTTTTTTCAGACCTCAGGAGAATAGAGGACTCTGACTTTTCCTTCCTGAAAAAGCCGGAAAATCCCCTCTTTATCGGAAAGATACGCTCTGGCTCAAAAACCCTCTCTTCAGACATCTTCCTCAACGGCAGGGAGGTGCTGAAGCACCACGTGCTCATCCCCGCAACAACAGGCAGGGGAAAGTCAAACCTTACCAAATGCATGCTCTGGAGCATAGCATCTGAGGATTACGCAGGGGTGCTTGTGCTCGACCCTCATGATGAATATTACGGCAGGAACTCTTTCGGACTGAAGGACCATCCAAACAGGGAGAAGATATCATATTTCACCCCGAAAAATGTCCCTGCAGGATGCTTTACCCTAAGAATAAACCTTCGCGCAGTCAAGCCCTCGCACTTCCAGTTCATGTACTGGAGCGACCCTCAGCAGGAGGCAATTTCTGCATATTACAAGAGCTATGGGAAGGACTGGATTGAGGCGCTTCTTCTTGAGAAAAAAATTGATTTTGAGTTTAGGGATGAAACCTTGAATGTTGTCAGGAGAAAGATTGCCGGGCTTCTGGACCTCAGAGTTTCAGAAGAAGAGCCCATGCTGGATGGCGGGCTCGGTGAGAAAAAGATTCTCTGCCGCGGAATCTTTGACAGGGAGGCGGGCTCCACGACAATAAAGGACATAATCTCAAAGATTGAGAACGCAGGCATAGTAATCATAGACACCTCCTCATTTTCAGGCGACCTTGAGCTTCTGGTGGGCTCGCTCATCGCTTCAGAACTGTTCGCAAGATACAGGCACTGCAAGGCAGAGGGCGAATCTGAGAAGGCGGTTGCAGTGGTAGTTCTTGAGGAGGCGCTCAGAGTGATAGGCAGGAGTGTGCTTGAGCGGGGCCCGAATGTCTTTTCAGGAATTGCAAGGGAGGGGCGCAAATTTGGCATAGGGCTTCTCGCAATAACCCAGCTGCCCTCAATGATACCCAAGGAGATACTTGCGAACATAAATACAAAGATAATTCTTGGGATTGAGATGCAGCCGGAGAGACAGGCAATAATTGACTCTGCCAGCCAAGACCTCTCGCAGGATTCCAGGAGCATCGCCTCCCTTGACATTGGCGAGGCGATAATAACCAGCAACTTTACCAAGTTTGCGATGCCTGTCAAGATACCAAATTTTATTGAGTTCGCAAGGGAGAGTTCCCTGAATCAGCCAGAGATGTCCTTCCCAGGGCTTAAGGAATAAGTAGTGCCCTTAAATCAGAATATTCCCAGAATAACCTTTCCAAGCACTGCAGAGAGCACCCCTGCAAGAAGCATCCTTATTATTGAAGGCACTATTCTCTCCTTGGCCACAATTGCAGTGAATAAACCCAAAAGCGCGAGTATGCTGAATGCAATCGCTATTGAAGTCATGTACATTGCCATTATTGAAATTCCTGGAATGAAAAATGGTATGAGCACCACCATTGTTACGAGAACCGGGGAAATCCCGTCCACGAAAGCCACTATTATGCTTGCCGCATAGAATGCCCTTTCTATCTTAGTATTCCTAAGCTTGTGCATTGTAACCCTTTCCAGCTTTTTCAGCTCCCTCGCCCTTTCAGCATGCTCTGCTATGTAGGCGCCCCATATTCCTGATACAGCCATTGCAATTGCTGCAGCAATGCTTACCTTTATCACAGGCTCAGGCTCGCTTAAGCCGGAAATCATGCTTCCTAACATCAGCCCGAGAATTATCATGAGACCATCAAAAGTGTTCATTAGGAAATACCTTCTCGCAATCTTATCTATCTTAGCAATCCTGTTATAGTCCCTGAACTCAGAGAAGAACCTTCTCATTCTAAAGCGAATCGGAATTACTGATACTCGCTTGCTACTGCTGGCTGAAAAGATTGCTTTCATGCAGAATCACGGCTGGCTGCCAGAATGCTCAATCCACATCCTGCGGGGTTTCCGCCTCTTCAACAATCTTTGCGCCGCAGGTTACCTTGTCTATGCTGTGAATATTTGCCCCGAAGTCTTCTATTAGATGACGGATTTTGGGAAGGTTTATGTCGCTCCCCTCTATTGTTATTTTTATGCTTTCCACATCTTTTTCTATGCTGTAGACAACTATGTCAACGCCTTCTGTGCCTGCTATGTCGCTCAGCTTTGAGGCGAGCTCTTCTATGGTCGGCTCATGAGGCTTCAATACATCTAAGACAATTCTTCTTATTCTTCCCAAGTTTCTCAATCCCCCAAATTATTTGGATTAATATGTTTATAAGTTTATTGTTTTTTCTCGCCCGTAAAGAATCACAGCTCTTTTTCCATGTATGCGCCCATTCTTTGATATCTGAGCTTTTTGTAGTATTCCCTTGCGCCTATTCCTGAAATCACATACATATGCTTCCTGGAAAATTCTTCAGATGCAATTTTTTCTGCTTCCTGCATAAGCATTTTCCCCATCCCTTTATGCTGGCTCGCATTTTCATCCTTTTCGCCTATTGGAACCGCCCTTCCATAAACATGCAGCTCCCTTATTCCCGCACTTTCAGGCAGTATCTCTTTCCTGAATGGCAGATTTGGGATTCTAAGCCTTGCAAATCCGAAGAGTATGTCCATTTTCTCATCCTCTGCAGAAATAAAGATTTCAGTGCCGCTGCTCGCCTCATATTCTGCTTTTTTTATTTTAATATTCTTCATTGTAGGAACAGCCAGCTTTGGCTCCCTGCACCTTATGCATCTGCACATTATCCCCCTCTCATTCAGCATTTTGTCAACATACTGCCTGAGATTTGTCATTTCAACCCCTGCCTCGGTGAACTTTGTGGGTATATCCCGCTGAATTCTCATTATCCTGCAGTATTCCGGTATGAACTGCGTTGCTTCTGAGATTATCTCTGCTGCTTCTTTCGCAGAGAGCGGCTTGTATTCTCCTTTCTTCCACATCTTATAAAGTTCTGTCCCTTTGAGAACCATGCACGGATATATTTTCAGGTTGTCAGGCCTGAAATCGGGATTCTCAAATATTTCCTTGAACATCTCTATGTCCATCTGCCTTGACGAGCCGGGAAGCCCTGGCATCATGTGGTATCCAACTTTAAGAAATGAATCCTTAAGAAGCGCTGTTGCCTTGATGGTGTCTGAAACTGAATGTCCTCTCTCAACTTTTTTGAGAACCTCATCATATATGCTCTGGGCTCCGAGCTCAACCCTTGTTGCTCCCAGCGATAGCATTTTATTTATGTGAGGTTCAAAGCAGAAATCCGGGCGCGTTTCAAAGCACATTGCAATGCATCTTGCATTTGAGGTTTCATTTTTCTCCTGCTCTTCCTCAAGAGAAAGTTTTCCTTTAATTGCAGCAATCTTTTTTTGTATTCTTTTAGCCCTGTCCGGATTTTTTATGTCTGAAGGCATTTCAAAAAATTCTCTGAACAAGTCAATATCAATTTTTCCGTTTTTATAGAACATCGAAGAAAAATCATTCATGGCTTTCAAGGCATATCCGACAAATTCTTTTTGATAATCATCTGGAAAGCTCGGAAAAGTTCCGCCCATTACAATAAGTTCGATTTTTTCAGGGATGTGGCCGGCTGAGACATATTGCTCAAGCCTGTTCATTACCTGAATATAAGGGTCAAATCCTGCGCGTATTCCTCTCATTGTTGCTGGCTCCCTTCCCGTGTAGCTCTGGGGCATGTCGCCGAATTCAGAGCCAGGGCCGCCCGGGCAGTAGCTGCATTTTCCGTGGGGGCATTTCACTGGCTTTGTCATTATTGCAATAACAGAAACCCCTGACTGGCTTCGCGATGGCTTTTTAAGGAGAATGTTCCTGAGCTTTTCCACCTTTTCCTCAGCTATGCTTGAGAGTATCTCAATGTTTGTTATGAAACCGGAAAAGCCCTGCCTTTGCGCCGCCTCCTTTTTTATCCTGTTTATCTCTTTGGCACTGCATGCTCCAGATGAGAATATTTTTTCAGCTATTTCAAGAGCAGCTTTTTTCCTGGAATTTTTTTCGCTTTCCGGCTCCATGCCAGGGCTAATCTTCCTTCCATATTTTAATCTTTTTGACAAATTTTATATATTGGGCAGCAAATTGTTTTCCAAATGGCGGCATCTGTTGAAGAGCGTTTCTCCTACCTGAAAGAGTGGCTTATTCCATACCTAAAGAGCAAGGACGCTTTTGAGAGGCAGATAGCTGATATTTCAGACGAGCCCTTTGGCATCCATGTGAAATATCTCTCAAAGGACGGCTTTTTCATAATCGAGCCGAAGCTGTCTGAGCTTCCTGAAATTCTGTCAAGAATTCCGGCGCCTCCAAAGTCACAGTTCACTGCAATATTCTTTAACACAAAGGAGAACTTTAAGGCAGCTCTTGCCTGCTGGAGCGAGCTTGTAAAGATAAGAAATCTTAAGATGCTTTTTGTGAATCCCAAGTCAGAAACAGACACCAAGTGGATTGTTGCCCCTTATGTTCACACCCTTATCTGCGACGAGCATTCAGTATCCCGCGGCTTGAAAAGCATGTTCGCAATGGTTGAGGCGCTTACAGATGCAGGCATTGGAAAAATTATAAAAAAAGGATTGAAAAAAGAATAAAAAATTAGAGTATGTCAGATGTTATGAATTCTACGCCGTAAACGCCCTTGCCGCCTGCATTTGTAGGTATTATGCCCTTGACATAGCCGATTACTGCAGGGGCCCAGCCACCCTCTTTTCCATATGAATCATACTCATTGAATGTGGCTCCTTTGATTGAAACACTTATATCATTTGACTCCAGCCGCCCTATTACTGTGAAGCTTGGTATGTGGTGGTGCCCTGCTATCTTTATGTCAGCATCATCTCTCATGGTTACCAGATTCTGCACAACCTTCATTGGGATGTTGGTTTGCGGATTTGCGCTTACGTCCTTGTGCGTGGCAGAAAACTTGTAGATGTTTTCGCCAATCATTTCTTCAAACTTGACATAGCCGCTCTGATCTGCCCCGCTGAACTTTATCTTTTCATACATGCTGGCAATCTTCTCATCATAGGGCAGTTTATTTTCTTTCACAAGTATATTATAGAGATGGACAAACTCCTTGAAAGACATTGTCTGAAGCTCTGTCTCTGTTATGCCGAACTCTCCCACAGTGTGCTTTATGTGGGTTCCCTCTGTGAAAACCACTGCAGTTTCATATTTTGAGTTCAGCAGCGTCTTCATTATAAGCGGGTTGATTATTATGTTGTATCTTTCCAGCTGGTTCATCAGCCTCGGCTCATTAACCCGCTCAATTTCATTTACACTCCTTCCTATTATGTTTTCAATGCTTTCGCCATTTGCAGCAGCATTTTTCAGTGTTTCCTCAAATTCCTCAGGAATGCTCCTCTTTGTCTCCACAGGCATTGTCTTATAATTCCTGCCCTGAAGAGATTCATTCACCATAAAAAGCAGGGAGGCTGATTCACCCTTTGCCTTTCTTTCATCTATTTCATCTTCCATTCGTGCTTCTGCGCTCTTCAACTTGTCGTATCTTGCATCTCCCTTGCCGATGTGTGGGTCGGCAAGGATGTTCATGCTCTCATATTTCATGTCCAAAATCTTTATCTCTTGCCTTCCTACTTTTGCGAGATGGTTCATCGAGTAGACAACAGCATAATATCCTCCTTTTGGTTTCCTTCCGACAACTGAGATTCCGGGCGCAACAAGCTTCTTTGCAAATCTCTTGCAGGACATAAGCCTGTTCTGCAGTCCTTGGAAAAGCTCTGGATTGTATTTCCTGTCAAACATGTCCTTTATTCTGGTCTGGTCCTCCATCACAGGCGCGGAAAAGATGAGTGAATACTTGTCCTTCATATCGTGCCTGTATACTTGTGCAACTGTCTCTGCATTGTGGCCGCCTTCTAAGATAAAATCAGGGACTTGGTTGTTTCCAATATAGAGCTTGTTCACATAATCAAGGAGCCGGTTTGTGCTGCTTTTCAGGGGGGTCTTTGAGAGCATGTTGAAGCTGTGCTTGTAGAGGAATGTGTAGCCATTTATTTTCCCCTCAAACTCGCCCTTGTTTATATTAACCCTGTCATTGAGTTCCTTGAGCGTGTTTATGTATTGGGAGTAAACCTCATCCTTTATTCTGTTGTAATCAATACTTTCGCTGTTAGGGATATCCACCTGGCTCTCTTCTGCCTTATCAAGCTGGTAAAGATAGGTCTGCCGCATCTTTCTGGAATGCTTGATGTCATTTTCTATCTTTTCAAGCTGCTCAGCTCTTCTCTCTGTCTTATTTTTTTCTTTTAGTTTCTTGCGCTCTTTTGTAAGACTATGTATTTCCTTTTCATAGGTCTTTATGTCTTTTACATATCTTCGTATCAGCTCATCAACTGCCTTTGCCCTGTAGTTGCAGGTGTACTTTGTAAGCCGCCTTATGTTATCCTCGTCAGAATCAGAAAGCACGTAGTATATCTTTCCCTGAAAAGCGCTTCTAAGCTCCTGCAGAAACTCAGATGCAAGGCAAAACGGCTCTTTCATGAAGGTCTTTATGGGCTCTGACTCAAGTATGTTCTTGCCGTATGCCTCTGGGAATCTGGTGTATGAAACAAGCCCGTCTACAAATATTACGTCCGGATTCTCACTCTTTACATATTCTATTATGCCCTTTCTCGCATCATTCGCCTGCTCTGAAGTGCCCATGATGCTGTCCACAGGGAATTCGCTTATTATCATGGCCTTTACATCTTTCTTTTTTTCTGGCTTTGCTTTTTTAACTATTGCTTCAAGTCGTGATTCACCTGCCATGATAATACCTCCCTGATGCACTGCCAAAGAATGAGCGAAAATCCAGGCATGAAATGTTTTTAAAAATATGTTTTCTGCCCATGCTTCAATCCCCGCAAAATCTCACACTATTCCCTTTCATAATCCCAACCATATTTATAAGCTTTTGATGTCTTTGATTTATATTTTATAAGACATCTGTAGACACCAACTGGTGAGGATTCTGCTAATTTTGTGCAATTCTCTCAATCTTCGCAAGTTTTTTAAAGGAAGTATGTTCTCTCCCCCTCATGGCAGACAACAGGATTAGGCTCCCCTCAAGCGGCGGGGGCCTGATGAGTTTTTCGGACTCGGCAGGAAATAAGATTCAGATAAAGCCAAGCCACGTGATTATAATGCTTTTGGTTGTGATAGCCATAGAGATAATCCTTCACGCCTTCGGCTATGCGTGGTTTGGAATACCCAAGTGAGGTCTTCTCATTGTATCCGAATATAAACCCGAGGCAGCTGAGCCAGGCAATGCACCAGATGGGCATTTCTCAGGAAGAGATTGATGCACGGGAAGTCATAATACGCTGCAAAGACAAAAACATCATCATCTCAAGCCCGAGCGTTGTCAAGGTAAAGATGAGTGGGGAGGAAAGCTTTCAGGTCTCTGGCAAGGTTTCTGAGGAAAGGGCATCCACTGAGCCGGAGATAAGCGAGGATGACATTGCTACTGTAATGGAGCAGGCAGGAGTTCGCAGGGACGCTGCTGAGTCAGCCCTGAAAAGGGCAAAGGGTGACCTTGCAGAGGCAATTCTTTTTTTAAAGAAATAATTTGTACATCATTTTTCTCGAAAATTTATTAAACCGCCTCAAAATACTTTCTCATCATGCTTAAGCCAATGCCGGATGCTGACAAAGTGGAATTCAAGGAGGGCTTTGTAAAAAGATACAGCACCCTCACTGACTTTTCCGAGTTCAGGAGGTGCTCGCTCTCATTTCCGAGGAAATCAATGCGCATCAATACCTTAAAGGCAGAGGTTTCAGAGATACTTCCAGAATTCAGGAAGCAGTGGGAGCTCTTCCCTGTGCCCTGGTGCAAAGAAGGTTTTTTTGTGGAAAGCGAAAGGAGGGATATAGGTAACACCCTTGAGCACGCTCTCGGCTACATTTATGTCCAGGATGCATCCTCAATGATACCTTCCATAGTGCTCGAGCCGAAGCCGGGAGAGCTTGTGCTGGACATGTGCGCTGCGCCCGGCTCCAAGTCAACGCAGCTTGCCCAGTACATGGAAAACCAGGGGCTTCTTGTTTCAAATGATAATTCCTATCCAAGAATAAAGGCGCTTTCAATGAACATGCAGCGCTGTGGCGTAGCAAATTCAATAATAACTCTTACAGAAGCAAGGAATTATGCTTATATGAAGAATTTTTTTGATAAAATCCTTTTGGACGCGCCCTGTTCAGGAACAGGCACAATAAACAAGTCAGTGGATACAGTTAAGATGTGGAATCCTGCAATGGTAATCCGACTTTCAAAGATACAAAAACAGCTTATATCCTGCGCATTTGAGGCATTAAAGCCAGGCGGAACTTTAGTTTATTCAACATGCACCCTTGAGCCGGATGAGGACGAGGCAGTGGTTGATTCTCTGCTTTCAAAATATGGGAATGCAAAGCTTTCCGATATTAATATTGAAATAAAAAAAAGTTCAGCAGTGCTTGAATTTGAAGGGCATCCGTTTTCTCCTGAAATAAAAAAGTGCCTGAGGATATGGCCCCAGGACAACGAGACAGAGGGCTTTTTTGTTGCAAAAATTCTGAAAGAGAAATGAAATTTTTAGAAAAATTTATAAATTGTTAAATTCATAACTATTGAATAGTGATAAAATGTCTAGAACAAAGCATGTTTTGATGAAGGGACTTGTAGCTTTATGCATTGCTATTGTGGGCAATTCAGCATTTGTCAATTCGATGGCCAAGGCGCCAACTAATGCGACACCAGTCCAGCAGTCCTCTGATGTTTCTTCTCAATCCCTTGACGAATTGATTTTTAAAGAGATGCATGACATTGCCTACAAAAAATACCAGCCGCAGCAAAAGCCGGCAAAAAAGCAGGAATACATTCCACAGATATACTGTTCTGCAAAGACAGATGAGAAAGTGATAGCGATAACAATAGATGACCTCTATGATTTGGACCTGGTGAGGGAAGCCCTATCGCTTGGAGATAAGTACGGCGTCAAATTCACTTTTTTTCCTATAGGAAAGACCGTGAAGCGGGATCCCGAACTATACAAGGAACTGCTGGCGAAAGGGCATGAGATAGAGCTGCATACCTATACCCATGCATGGGCCACAAATAAAAATGTTCAGGGCACTTTTGACAGGATATACAAAAATTATGCTGATGACATAAATACACTTCGGGACTGCATTGACCCGAATCTTGTCTTCCATTTTGCAAGGCCTCCCGGAGGCGCAGGTTATTTTGGCTACAGCAGTACAAAGCTCGGGCTTTATGAGCCGCTCTCAAAGGCAATAGGCGCCCTTGAGGACTGCAATTTTGGGGTTCCCGTTGATGTTGCAATCTGGAGCGGCGACTCAATGTTTGTGAACGGAAAGCTGACTGACAGCGAATATGTTTTAAGCTATTTCAAGAAGACCCTCAGCCCAGGGAAAATCTTTCTTTACCACACAAGGGAGGCGGACTTTTCTGTTATGGAAGACATAATAAAGTATGCCAAGTCGCAGGGCTACACGATGGTGACCCTGGAATCGCTTCTTGGGAAATGAATTGCTCTTTAGCAAAATTTATATAACTTTGTTCAATAGATGCTGTTATGGAAGAGGTGGTCAGGCAGGATATCCTGTCGGTTATATCGCAGGCAGAAATTTACATAAGAGAGCATAATACAGCGGGGCTTAAGGAGCTCAGCGACCACACAATACACAACTCAAGCATATTCCAGGACCAGGATTCTGTGATAATGGCTGTTGTGATTTACTCGCTTTCAAAAATAATGGAGAAGAGCGACGGTAATTTCTCCCAGCATGTTCTTGCTGCCCTTTCCTATGCGAGGAGCAACCTTGTCCTCAGGAAAGAAAAGGAATACAGGGACTTCATGAAAAAACTCATTGATTATATTTCAAAGACAGACAGCATGACTAAGAAATATATTGAGGAAGTAATCTCGCAGGCAAAGATAAAGAAGGGCGGGCGCATCTACGAGCACGGAATCTCAATGGCAAGGGCTGCGGAGATACTGGGAATTTCCCAGTGGCAGCTCATGGCTTACATTGGCAACAGCGAGGATACAGACCAATTTATATCTGGAAAGACCAGGGAAAGGATTTCCTTTGCGAGGTCGCTTTTCAAGAAGTGAAGAAGATGAAATCCCTGATATTTGACTCGAGCGCCCTCATAACAATGACTATGAACAATCTTATCTGGATTCTCGATGACCTTAAGGGTTCTCTTGACGGCGATTTCTGCATATGTTCTGAGGTAAAGGCAGAGCTTGTGGACAATCCGCTGAATACCAAAAGATTTGAGTTTGAAGCCCTGCAGGTGATGCAGGAAATAAGGTCAGGCACAATAAAGCTCATTGATATCACTCCTGCCGTGAAGGACCTCGCATACAAGCTCCTAGACCTTGCAAACCATTCTTTCAGGTCAAAGGGTGTCTGGATTACGATAGTGCATAAAGGCGAGATGGAGGCGCTCGCAACAGCCATCTCCCTGAATTTGTCGGCATTTGCAGTTGACGAGAGGACCACGCGCCTGCTCATTGAAAACCCTGTTGCGCTGAGAGACCTTCTCCAGAGCAAGCTTCACACAAGAGTTGAAATCAACAGGGAAAACCTGAGGCAGCTGCGCTACATGGCAAGAAACGTGAAAGTAATCCGCTCTGTAGAGCTTGTGATTGTTGCCTATGAAAAGGGGCTTCTCAACAAATTCATTCCTGACAATGTGGAAAAGCCAAGGCAGATGCTTCTCGACGGGCTTCTCTGGGGGCTGAAGCTGCGCGGCTGCGCAATCTCCAAAGAGGAAATTTCTCAGATAACCCATCTGGAAGCGAGGGCCTGAAATCGCTGATAGCAAAATATTTAAACGCTTCCCGGACACCAAGAGCCATAATGACAGGGCTTTTCAAGGGTTTCAGAAGTTTTTTCAGGCGCCTTTTCTTCAAGAGAAAAAATCTAAAGATAGGCATATACGGTCCGCCAAACGGGGGCAAGACAACCCTTGCCAACAGGATATGCGAGGACTGGCTTGGTGAGGAATTAGGAAAGGTTTCTCCTGTTGCGCATGAAACCCGCGAGATGCAGCTGAAGGAGCAGGTGCATATAAAGTCAGGAAAGAAAGAGCTCATCTTCAACCTTATTGACACTCCTGGCATTGCCACAAAGATTGACTATGAGGACTTCGTTTCTGCAGGACTCTCTGAAAAGGAGGCGAAGCAGCGCGCAAAGGAAGCAACAAAGGGGGTAATCGATGCTATACAGTGGCTTGACGACATGGACATTGTCATTGTGGTTATTGACTCATCAAAGGACCCATATACACAGGTCAACCTGACAATAATAGGCAACCTCGAAGCCAGGAAGATTCCTATGCTTGTTGTTGCCAACAAGATAGACCTGAAAAAGTCAGACATAAAAAAGATTGAGGCGGCTTTTCCCCGCTACAGGATTGTCGGGATTTCAGCCAAGTTCGGAAACAACATTGAGGATTTCTACAAGGCGCTTATCAACATTTCTTTCATATGAGGGATTCTAATAAAGAAGGACCCTGACAAGATACAGCTGCTTGGCGGGACATTTCTTTGACAAAGCATAAAAAGAAGAAAGGATTATTTTTATAAAATGCCTCACCAGTGCGTAAGATGTGGAATCATCTATGATGACAATGCTAAGGAGATAATGAAGGGCTGCAGCTGCGGCTCAAAGCTTTTCTTTTACATAAAGCAGGAGCGCTTCAATCAGCTCAAGAGGGCTGCGGAAAAGCTCTCGGATACAGACAAGCAGGAAATAGAAAAGGATGTGCTTGAGATTATAGGCGAAACAGAGGAGGAGATGCCTCCTGTTGTCCTGGATTTCGGCTCAGTCAGGGTTTCAAAGCCGGGAATGTATGAACTGGATGTGGTCAAGCTCTTCAAGGAACACCCTGTCATCTACGAGCTTTCAGAGGGCAAGTATATTGTTGACCTCGCCTCTGCCTTTGCGCAGCCAAGAAAGAAGAAAATTTAATCAATTCAAATAAGCTGAAGGCTTTTTGAAGTTCAAAGAAATCAAATGATTTCTTGAACTGAAAATCTTTGATTTTCATGTTCAAAAATCGCTGATAAAGCGAGGGCTCTAAAGCTCCGAGCAGCGAGTTTTGTTGCAAAGAAAATTTCATCAATTATTTTGAAGTGATAATCTCTATGACATCCCTGTTCTTCAGGAGGTAGTCCTTGCCCACAGGTCTCTTTGTCCTCACATTTATTGCAGTTATGAAATTGTTGCCCAGGTCAGTGTGTATCCTGAATGCGAAGTCAAGGGATGTTGAGCCTGGCGGCATCAGGAAGCAGTCGGGAAGTATCCTTCCCTCAGAGTCCTCCAGCTTGTGCACCCCTCCTGGAAAAATGGCGACATATTTCAGGAGCCTGAATACAGCATCATTTATTGCCTGCTGCACTCCTGTGCTTCCGAATTTCCTGAGCATGTTTTCTCTGATGAATGAAAGGGCGTTCCTCTGCCTGTCTGAAAGCTTTGACTCGTCAGCAATTGAAAAATCCGCTTCCCCGGGCACATAGCTTATCAGCCCCTTTGCGTCTGCCTCTTTCAGCGCAAGCTCTGACTCTGCAGAGCAGGGCACTATGATGTATTCCGAAAATTTTTCAGAGAGGCGCCTTATGTTCTCTGCTGCATTTGGGACATCTGCCTTGTTTGCTGCAATTATCATCGGCTTTGTCTTTTTCCTCAGCGTGGATGCCAGCCGGTTCAGGTTATCATCGCTCCAACTTGCGAGGGGCACATCGTTCAGCTTGAGCCCCTCTATTATCTGTTTGAAGTCATCTTCTGTGGCGCCGAGCCCTGTGAACTGCTTTGAGATTGCCTTGACTGCATTCTCATGCTCCATTGTCGCTATCTTCGCAAACCTTTCCCAGCCCTTCTTAAGTATCTGGAAATACCAGATGTTAAGCTCTTCTTCAAGGAATCTTACATCATCGCAGGGGTCATGGCTTCCTGGGGGCACCGGCTCGCCGCCGATTGTTGTAGAGCCGGAGGCATCTATTATGTGTATGAACGCGTCTGCCTGCCTCAGGTCGTCAAGGAACTGGTTCCCCATTCCCTTGCCCTCGTGGGCGCCGGGCACAAGCCCTGCGACATCCATCATCTGCACAGGCACGAACCTGTAATTTCCCTTGTTGAAGCCGAACCTCGGGGTTGAGACCACATTGAATTCCCTGTCAATGCTCTCAACCTTGACATAGGCGACTCCGCTGTTGGGCTTTATTGTTGCAAATGGATAATTTGCTATGTAGACGTCTGCAAGCGTGAGCGCCTTGAAGAACGTTGACTTTCCGACATTTGGCTTACCGACAACCCCTATTAGCATGCTGGGAAGGGCATTCCATAAATATAAAAATGTTTCTGTAGAAGAATTCAGATATTCTTTTTTATGATGTCTGCTATCAGTTTTCCATCTGCCTTTCCGCGGAGCACAGCCATAACCCTTCCTATGACAAGCCCCTCTCTCAGCTGCTCTCCTGGCTTAAGCTTTGACTTGAAAGAGGCGATTATCTCTCTTACTTTTGCCTCAACCTCTGAAGCGCTGATGCTTTCAAATTTTTTTATTGCATTTTCTATGCTTTCTCCTGATGCAACCAGAGCAAGCGCCTCTGAGACCGCCTGCTTTGATATTTTTCCCTCATTGAGGGCGTAAAGCGCCTTTTCTATCTCGCGCTCGCCTATTCCAGATATGTCAAGGCCCAGCCTCTTTTTTATGTCTTTTGGCGTCACGTATATTGATGAAAATATGAGCCGGGGCTCGACATTTCCGCAGGACTCAACCATCCTGTCAAAGAATTCCCGCTCAGCTGACTTTGAGACAATCTCAGCCATCTGTGAATTCAGGCCCCTCTCCCTGTATTCATCGGCAATCTCTGTGATGAGCTTTGGAATCCTTATTTTCTGTGCTGATATTTTCAGCGGCGGCACATCGGTCTCAGGATACATCCTGCTCGAGCCAGACATCGGCCTCATGAATGAGGTTGTGCCGTCTGCATCTGCCTTCCTAACCTCCTGGGGCACTCCATCAACTGAAAGCTCAGCCCTCTCTATTGCCGCAGCAGCTGCCTCCCTTGCCATTTTCGAGTCAGAAGCGATTATGAAAAATCCATCATTTTCAGAGCAGGAAAGCTCATTTCCTATTATTTCCGCTTCCTTCTCTGTGATGCCGTATCCCGGAAGCTCGTCGGAGTGAAGTATTCCTGAGACGCCGAACTTCTTTGCATATTCTGACATCTCTGTACCAAGGCGCTTGCTGGGCTGGAGCTCCTTTCCGATAAGTCCCTTCATTCCAGAAAGCCTTGCGCCTATTATCCTTCCATTTCTGTTAAGGGCATCTCTTAGAATTTTTGACTTCGTATTTTTTAGCGCCGGGGTAATGTCCTTTGTTTCGCTTTCAATTTTTTGGATTCCCCTTTTTTTCAGTTCCTCTTTTATCTCCAGGATATGCTTCTGCCTTAATGCCTCTATCTCAACAATCCTCGGGAGCATCCTGAGCTCCTGCGCGCCCTTTATCTCAACACGCCTTCCCCCTGCTATCGAGACATTGACATCCTGCCTTATTGTGCCAATTCCTCTCTTCACCTTTCCAGTGCTCCTGAGAATCATGCCTATTTTTTCTGCGCAGGAGAGCACCTCTTCAGGAGAAGATAGCTCTGGCCCTGTCGCTATCTCCACAAGCGGTATTCCCAGGCGCGAGAGGTTGTAGACGTCATGGTTTGGGGTTCTCTCAACAATCTTCGCAGCTTCCTCTTCAAGGCATATTGTAGGTATGCTCACTTTTTTGCCTGAGACCTCAATTTTCCCGTTTACCGCAAGGAGCCCTGTTCTCTGGAAGCCCGAGGTGTTGCTGCCGTCCACAACTGTCTTCCTCATGAACTGCAGCTCTGGGAATGGCTTTGCATTGAGCATAATTGAGATTTGCAGGGCAGTTGCGATTGCCTCCTGGTTCGGCTCGTGAGGCGGCTCCTCATCCAGCTCAACAAGGCAGTTTGCACTCCTGTAGAAATTGTAGATAAATTGTTTGCCCTTCTGGCTCTCATATTCTGCTGCTTCGTCGGTTTCCCCAAGTTCCCCTGCAACAGCCCTGAGTTTCCTTTTCACTCTGAGGTCCGGCTCGCCCTCTATTATTGTAGAGGGGCACCTGCAGAAAAGCTTTCCTGTTGAGAGCTGCTGGTGTATTTCCAAGCCGCATCTTATTCCCAGATTTTTCAGTTCCTCTTTCATCCTGGCAGCTCCTATATGAAATTGTCCTCGATGCGCTCTGAAATTTCTCCCCTGAAATTCTTCAGCATAAGATTCTCCCGTATTATCTGCTCTCTTGTGAAGTTGCTCAGCAGCCAGGCGAGCTTTATGAATGTGGTTTCAGGAGTCATGTCGGAGTAGTTGCCTGTGACGCCTGCTTCGACAAGCCGCCGTCCCGGGCTGTAAACATTCATGTCAACCCTCCCAAATATTGCCTGTGTGCTCATTGCAACAACGCTTTTCCTGCAGAGCTTTTCTATTTCAGAGAATATCTTCGCATTCTCATCAGTGAATTCATCTGTCTTTGATATGGGCATGTGCCCCAGGCCAGTGCCCTCAAGCACTATTCCGTCAAAACCCTCAAGGCATGCGAGCTCTTCTGCATGCATGTTTGGGTGCGACTTCACTATTGCAATTTTTAGATTTTCTTTAATGGGCATAATCTTAAGTTTCATGTCTGGGTTTCTTTTTTCATGCTTTGCCGATGAAAACGCAATATTCCCGTTGGCATAGTCAACAATTGCAATTTCGCTTGAGTTTATCGGCTTGAAGGCATCCCTTCTTGATGAGTGCATCTTCCTTGTCTTGCACGGCGGCAGTATTGCAGCAGTGCCGTCATTCATTGAATTGTGCATGCAGATTGCAACTCCGGCAAAGTCAGAATGGGCAATGAAATATGCTGCTGCGGCAAGGTTTTGGCTTGCATCAGAGCTTCCCCTGTCAGAGCTTCTCTGAGAGCCGACTATGAGCACAGGCAGGGGCAGGTCTTCGAGAATGAAGGCAAGCGCTGCTGCAGTGTAATGCATTGTGTCAGTGCCCTGGGTTATGATTATTCCGTCTGTTCCTGATTCTATCTCCTTTTTTATCTCAAAGGCAATAAGGTTGTAGTGGGCGAACCTCATGTCGTCTGACATCATGTTCCTTACGAGCCTGCTCTTTATCCTTGCTATTCCTGAAAGCTCAGGCACCATCTCGAGAAGCTCGTCTGGGCTGAACTGCGCCTTGACTGCGCCAGTCTCATAGTCAACCTTTGATGCAATTGTCCCGCCGGTGTGCAGCACAGATATCACTGGCAGCACTGGCAGGGCTTTATCTATTTTGGGAGGTGATGCATTTTTCTGCTTTTTTCTCTCCTGCTGCGGCAGCTGCTCGATTGACTTTATGTCTGATTTACTTATGCTGGCCTGATATCCATTTTCAAGCTTCAGCATCAGCCCTTCCTCGCGCTCTGAGATTATTATGCCTGTAAAATCTCCCATGGATGTTTTTATTATAACATGCCTGTGTTTTTCATCCATTTTACCACCTAAAGGTTCACCCTGTTTTCTATGAAAACAGTCCTGACATTAAATCTTTTTCTGAGAACCGGCATAAGCGCCTTCACTCCAAGGGTTTCTGTTGCATAGTGCCCTGCTGCCACCATATTTATTTTAAGCTCCTTGGCGCGGTGATAGGCGGAAAGCTTTGCCTCTCCAGTCAGGTAGAGGTCTGCACCCCGCTCTGCAGCTTCATAAACCTTCTCTGCAGCCCCGCCTGAAACTATTGCAACCGAGCTCACCCTTTTTTTTCCGAATGGCAGCACGATGCATTTCGTTTTCAGTTTTTTGTTGATAATTGCCACAAACCCGCTGAGAGCCATGGGACCTTCCATCCTGCCGATAAATCCGATTCTTATGTGCGAATACCTGCCGAACCTCCTGAGTGAATTGAGTCCTAGAATGCGCGCCAGTGAAATATTGTTCCCGAATCTGCTGCTATAATCCAGCGGCAGATGGGCTGCATAAAGCGAAAGCCCTGCAGCCTTCAGGAAATTTATGCGCTTTTTCGTGATATCTCTCACATAATCACCCTTCCAGAGTATTCCGTGGTGGACAATCAGCATGTCGCACCCGCGCTCCTTTGCCTTCCTGAAAGTTTCTATGCAGGCATCCTCTGAAAACCCTATCTTTTTGACATCCATTCCCGAATTGAACTGCAGCCCGTTTCTGGAAATGTCCGGAATTTTTCTTACAGAAAGTTCCCTATTAAGGAACTTCGCAATCTTTCGCGCATCAGCCATAATGTAGGTTATCCAGCTGAATTTTATAAATTATGCTAAAAAACGGCGCTAAAACCTTTACTTTAGTTGCAAGATACAGCACCGTTTTTGGCACAAAGAAATGCTATGCATTTCTTGTGCAAGAAAACCTAAGGTTTTCTTTGCATAACAAAATCTATGATTTTGTGTGCACGAACGCAAAGCGCAAAGACAAGGTCTTGC
>Ga0210017_1000838_pt1 | contig 26766 bp, 29 predicted proteins | sample CryGeyCG2014_020_FD_183966 | JGI IMG/M metagenome (GOLD analysis project Ga0210017, IMG submission 183966) | Groundwater microbial communities from aquifer - Crystal Geyser CG08_land_8/20/14_0.20 (SPAdes) (version 2) | ecosystem: Environmental > Aquatic > Deep subsurface > Groundwater | place... | reverse complement strand
ATTTGAATTAAATCTCCTTTTTGGGCGGCTTTGCTCTTCCTTATAAATTTCGCTCTCGATTTTTGAAGATATTTCAAAGATTCTTCCACCTCATTTTCTTTAACTTCAATTTTGTTCTTCGGTTCTGTTTTTACTATCTTCCGCCAAAGAGGAAGTTGAACGACAGGTAAAAAGGACATTTCAACTGTGGCTTCTAACCCTTCTCTCGATAACTTTTGAACTTTTGCCTCTGGTTTTCCTAAAACTTCTAATTTTTTTTCTTTGATTATCTGATAAAAAGTTTGATCAAGAGCGATTTTGGCTGCCTCGTCTAAAATTCTTCCCCATCCCACTTTTTCTTCTACTATTTTAAAGGGTGCTTTTCCTAGTCGAAAACCAGGAATATTGAGAGTCTTTGAAATTTCTCTAGCTCCAATATTTAAATAAGGCGAGAATTCCTCGCCCGATAATTTAATTTTTATTTCTGTCCTTGACTTTGGTAATTTTTTAATCTCGACATCCATGCCTCTTTTAAACTATTTTATTTATTTTTTTATTATTTCATCTATCATGCCGTAATCCTTGGCCCCCTGGGCTTCAAGGTAAAACTCTCTGTCAGTGTCTCTTTCGATGTTTTTCAAAGGTTGGTTAGTATGCTTTGCTAAGATTTTATTTAATTTATCTCGAATTTTGATAATGTGTTTGGCAGAAATTTCAATTTCTACCGCCTGTCCACCCGCTTCTCCCATAACCTGGTGCAACATAATTTCGGAATTTGGTAAAGCAAATCTTTTTCCTTTCTTGCCTGCGGCAAGGAGAACTGCCGCCATCGAAGCTGCCATACCTACACAAATTGTAGAAACATCGCACTTTATATATTGCATTGTATCGTAAATTGCCAACCCTGCTGTTACCGAACCTCCCGGACTATTGATATAAAGTTTTACATCTCTGTTTTGGCCTTGGTTTTCCAAGAACAAAAGTTGAGCAATAACTAAATTTGCTACATTATCACTAATTGGACCACCCAAAAAAATAATTCTTTCTTTTAATAAGCGGGAGTAAATATCGTAAGCTCTCTCCCCGCGGGGTGATTTTTCAATAACTGTAGGAATTAAGGTCATATATATTATTTTATATCTCTTTTTAAAATTGTTCAAATTATCTCTTTTTTGACATTATGCTCTTTTTATAAGCGTCGAGGTGTTCTAGAACTATCCCCGTTCCTTTTGCCACACAAAAGAATGGTTCTTCAGATACTTGGGCGGGTACGCCTGTATGCAAAGTGAGGTATTCATCGATTTTGCGCAAAAGGGCTCCGCCTCCAGCTAGAACCATCCCTTTTTCTATAATATCGGCAGAGATTTCCGGTGGTGTTTCTTTAAAAACACTTTTTATGCTTTGCAAAATTTCTTGAAGTTCTCCTTGGATTGCTTCACAAATCTCAGTTGAAGAAACTTCGATAGTTTTGGGCAGGCCTAAAAGTAGACCTCTTCCTTTAATTTTCGTCTTTTTTTCCTCTTCCAGAGGCAAGGCGCCTCCTATTTCAATTTTGATTCGTTCTGCTGTCTGGTCTCCTATAGCTAGGTCATATTTTTCTTTAATATAACCTTCGATTGCCCGGTCAACTTTATCCCCCCCTACCCTTACCGATGACGAAGTAACAATTCCTCCCAAAGATATCACTGCCACTTCCGAAGTTCCTCCCCCTATATCCACTATCATATTTCCAGTAGAAGAATTAATAGGAATACCAGCGCCGATTGCCGATAAAATTGGTTCTTTAGCTACATAGGATTCTTTAGCTCCGGCTTTTAAAGTCGCTTCAATTACTGCTCGTCTTTCGGTTGAGGTGGCACCAGCGGGAATTCCTACTAAGACCTCGGGCCGGAAAAAGGAAAAACCCCGCTGAGCCTTTTTTAAGAAATATCGAATCATCGCTTCGGTCACTCTAAAATCGGCAATTACCCCTTCTTTAAGGGGTCGATAAGCTATAATAGTATCAGGGGTTTTGCCTATCATCTCTTTAGCCTCTTTGCCAATTGCTAAAATTTTATTTTCTTCTCGAGAAACGGCTACAACTGTTGGCTCATAAAGAACTATACCTTTACCTTTTACAAAGACAACAGAATTACATGTGCCAAGATCAATACCAATTTTTGCCATAAAATTATTTTTAAGGTTTTATTCTTTTTATATTTGCTCCTAATTTTCTTAGCCTTTCTTCTATTTTCTCATACCCTCTATCTACCTGATAAGCATTAAAAATAATACTCTTGCCTTTGGCGATAAGACTAGCAATAATGAGAGCTGCTCCCGATCTTAAATCATAATTTTCTATGGAAGTACCGTGAAGTTTTGAGGGTCCCTTTACAATTGCTCGATGGGCATCGAGAAATAAAATTTGGGCACCCATTTTATTTAAATCCTTAAGATATTTTAATCTTCCTTCATAAAGAGGGTCATGGATTAAGGTTTCTCCCGGAGCTTGGCTAGCCAGAACTCCAAAAGCACACTGTAGGTCTGTTGGAATACCAGGATACGGCAAAACTTGAATTTTGGGAACGGGTAAGAATTTCTTTGGTTTTTTAACTTTAAGTATACTTAAGCCCCCTTTCTCTCTAACCTTACTGATGCTAATTCCAAATTCTCTGATTCTCTTAACTACAAGATCAAGAAATAAAAGAGGAACATTTTTAATTATCACATCGTTGCCTACTACCCCCGCTAAGATTAAAAAAGAACCTGCTTCTACCGAGTCATAAATAATCGAGTGGGAAAAACCAGAAAGTCTCTTTTTACCAATAATCTCTACTGTATGATCAGGAAACCATCTAATTTTAGCACCCATTTTCACAAGGACGGTAGCTAAATCTTTTACATGTGGTTCCAGGGCCGCAATTTTAATAATTGTTTTGCCCTCAATTAGACTGGCAGCCATTAAGAGATTCTCGGTAGCTGTGACACTAAACTCAGGAAGAATAACCTTGCTAGGAGTCAATTTTTTAGCAGATAATGTATATTTACAAATTTCTCCTTTTATCTTTTTAATATTTGCTCCCAGTTGCCCAAACCCGTCAAGATGAGCGTCAATCGGTCTTACTCCAATTAAACAACCGCCAGGTTTGGGTAGTTGAATCCTGCCGAAGCGAGCAAGCAACGGCCCCAAAAGAAAAACTGAAGAACGAAGCATTGTCACAAGGTCTTCTCTTATTTTTGAAGGGTCAATATTTTTTGCCTCTATTTTCACTTCCCTTTTGCCTTGCCAGTCAACTTTTGCTCCCAAGGCTTCAATAATTTCCAACATTCTAAAAATGTCTTCTACTAAAGGCAAATTTTTAATATAACAAGGCTCGGAGGTTAACAGAGTGGCAGCAATAATGGACGTAGCAGCATTTTTGCAGCCCCGAATCTCTATTTCTCCTCGTAGAGCCTTTTCCCCCTCGATTACAAAATAATCTTTATCAGACATATTAGTTAAAACTATACAAAAAATAAAACAAATTGACAAGAGTAATAAAATAAGTTAATATAAGAAAATCTTCTTTTCAAAACCTATGTTCCAAGTCACCGATTATAAAAAAACTATAGATACCGTCTTAAAAGATGTTCCGGAAAGAACAAGGGATGTTTTGTCTCGGCGTTTTGGCATAAAAAGAAGTGGGGAATTTCCTAAACAGGATACTTTAGAAATCATTGGCCAAGATTACGGAATTACCAGAGAAAGGGTAAGACAAATTGAAAAAAAAGGCGTTGAGACGCTTCGAAATTCGCCAAAATTTTCCAAGCTCGAGGAACCATTTTTAGAAATTAAATATTTTATCGACGAAAATGGCGGATTAAAAAGAGAGGACCTTTTGGAATCTTATCTGGTGCCCAAAATAGAGTACCGGTCTTATCTTTTATTGTTGTTGGAACTCGGTGAAATATTCTCTTATCAGTATGATACTCCCTATTTTTATTCTTTCTGGAAAACTCGAGAAGAAGCAGAGAAGTTCGCTAAAAAGATTATTAATCTTCTGGTAAAAACCCTGGGAAAAGACCAAACCCTTCTAAATAAAGAGGAAATTTTAGAAGTAGGAAAAGTAGAAGCTCAAGAAATTTTTAAAAGAAAGTTTAAGAAAAATTATATTCTTTCCTATATTGAAATTTCCAAAGAAATAGAAGAAAATCCATTTGGCGAGTATGGCCTCATCTCTTGGCCTGAGGTAAATCCAAAAGGAGTAAGAGAAAAGGCTTATCTTGTTCTAAAAAAGGAAAGAAGACCTGTCCATTTTAAAGAATTAGCAAAGATTATTGAAGAGAGGCTTCAATCCCCTGTTCATGTCAGCACCCTTCATAATGAATTAATAAAAGATCCAAATTTCGTCTTAGTGGGAAGAGGAATTTATGCTCTTAAAGAGTGGGGATACAAAGAAGGAACAGTAAAAGACCTGATAGAAGATGTTTTAAAAAACGAAGAAGCGCTCTCAAAAGGAGAGATTCTCGAAAAAGTAAAAAAACAAAGGCTAGTTAAAGATAGTACTGTCATCCTTAATCTTCAGTATTTCAACAGAACAAAAGAGGGAAAATACACCTTGTAGAGTCTTGCTAAGTTTAAGGTAGAAATATTTTTAAAAAACTTAACCCAAAAAATATCTTAATAAACCTAACTTCGATTTGGAATTTCAATTTTTAAAAAATGAGTGATTTAATCCTCTACTTTTCTCAATTTCTTCGTATTCTCCTTAGTCTGTGGTGGCTATGGTTGGCGATTTTACTTTTTAAACCCACAAAATATCTTTGGCTATGGGCGGCTAGAGAGACGAAGTTTTACGATCGGATTAAGTGGGTGTTATTGGAAATCAAGATTCCGGCGGAGGTCGAAAAAACCCCAAAGGCAATGGAAAATGTCTTTCATGCCATTTGGAATATGTATGATCCGCCGGCGAATATCCGAGATTATTGGATAGATGGAAAATGGATGGAATACTATTCTTTGGAAATTGTGGGTAAGCGTGGCGAAATCCATTTTTATATTAGGGTGCCCGAAGTACGCCGAACCGTCCTTGAATCAGCAATCTACGGTGAATATCCCAATGCTCAGATTGAAGAGGTAGAAGATTATGTATATGCATTTGGTAAGGATTTGCCCAACGAAGATTACGATACCTGGGCGTCCGACATGCAACTTATCAAGCCCGACACTTTCCCCATTAGAACTTACGATTATTGGGAGACGGAATTAACCCGCGAAGAGAAAAAGATTGATCCTCTGGCTGGGCTTTTTGAAATATATAGCAATTTAAAGGAGGGAGAGGAAGTTTGGGTTCAACTCAGAATCGCACCAGTAACTGATGACGAACATCCTTACCTTGAAGAAAGTAAAAAATTGATTAACGAGTTAATGAGAAGGCCAAAAGAAGAAAAACCAGGAATATTAGGCCCTCTCTCCTTTTCTAAAGTTCCTTCGGATATCTGGACAGTATTAATGGAAGGCAAGCCTATTCCTACTCATCTTAAAGAAAAGATGCCTGAAGGGCTTGATATAGGACTAATGAAATTAAGTCCAGGGGAGGCAGAAGTCTTAAAACTCACTGAAGGGAATCTTGGAAAATATGTCTACGAAGGAAATTTACGTTTTATTTATGTGGCAAAAAGAGAAGTTTATTCCCCTGGTAGGGGCGTCGCTGCGATAATGGGAGCTTTTACTCAGTTTTCTACAGCCAATTTGAATGGTTTTAAGCCCGACAAAACAAAAACTAAGGTTGTGCCTTGGTTTTTTGAAGAAAGAAGAATGTATGTAAGAAAAAAGAAAAACTTCAGATACTACGCCAAAAGAATGTGGCCCTGGCACAGAAAACCTTACATCTTCTCAACTGCTGAAATTGCGACGATGTATCATTTTCCAGGAAGAGCAGTCGCTCCATCAGCAGCAGCCTTAAGAGTAGAAATAAAAAAGGGCGGTCCCCCACCAACATTACCCACCTAATATCAATCTACCATTGACCAAATTAAAAATATGAAAGAGGAGATAGTCTATTTTGGTAACGCAATTTATCACGACTACCAGAAAAAATTTGGAATTAAAACCGACGATAGGCGTCGGCATGTTTATATTATTGGAAAAACTGGAATGGGCAAAACTGCACTCCTTGAGAATATGGCGGTTCAGGATATAAAGTCAGGAAAGGGAGTGGGAATCGTCGACCCTCATGGAGAATTTGCCGAAAAAATGCTTGATTTTGTGCCAAAGTCAAGAGTTAATGATGTGATTTATTTTGATCCAGCTGATCTTGATTTCCCAATGGCTTTTAATGTTATGGAAAAAATTGACATTGCCCACCGACATCTTGTGGCGGCAGGTCTTTTGGGTGTCTTTAAGAAAATTTGGCCTGACGTCTGGTCAGCCCGAATGGAATATATTTTAAATAACACTATTTTAGCACTCCTGGAAGTTCCTGGAACTACCCTTTTGGGGGTTAACAGAATGCTTTCAGATAGAGAGTATAGAGAAAAAATCATTCGCAAGATTACCGACCCTACTATAAAGAGTTTTTGGCTCCAGGAATTCGCCCATTATCCCCCTAGGTTTCGGGAAGAAGCTATTGCACCAATTCAAAACAAAGTTGGTCAGTTTATCTCGGCCCCAATCATCCGGAATATTATCGGACAAATAAAATCTACTATTGATATGCGCCGGGCGATGGATGAAGGTAAAATTTTAATTTTAAATTTAGCGAAAGGGAAAATTGGTGAAGACCCCTCAAGACTTTTGGGAGCACTCCTGGTCACAAAGCTCCAATTAGCAGCGATGTCCAGAGTAGATATACCCGAAAAAGAAAGACGAGATTTCATTCTTTATGTAGACGAGTTTCAAAACTTTGCCACAGAAGCTTTTGTTAATATCTTATCTGAAGCAAGAAAATATCGTCTCTCTTTGATTTTAGCTCACCAATATATCACTCAGATGGAAGAAACGGTTCGAGACGCCGTATTTGGAAATGTGGGAACTCTTATTTGCTTTCGAGTAGGGGCGGCTGATGCCGAATTTTTAGAAAAAGAGTTTTTACCAGAATTTTCTTTAAATGACCTTGTGAATTTACCAAAATTTTATATATACTTAAGGTTAATGATTGATGGTATTTCTTCACGCCCCTTCTTGACAGTAACGCTTCCACCAGTAGAGAGACCGATAAAAAATGAAAGTTACAAAGAGACAATTATTAAAGTCTCTCGAGAAAGATATGGGACTCCCAGAAATAAAGTAGAAGAAAAAATAGCTCGTTGGAGCGGGGTGGAGGAAACGAAAAAAATTATTGAGAAAGAGAGGAAAGAAGAAATTATCCAAAAGAAGGTATCGGCAAAACCAATTTCTCTAAAAGAGATAAAGAAAAAACAACCAATGACTTTTTCAAAGAAAGAAAAGCCTACTGTCGAAGAAGTAAAAAAAGCCATAGAAGAAGCATTAAAACGCGAGACACAATAGTTTATGTTTGAGTATTTTATAAGTCCTACAAAAGGAAAGATGAAATTTGAAAAAGTGGTAGGAGACCTCATTGATTTTGTATTGGAACAGCCAGAGGAAGTTTATAGAATCATAGTTGGTACTGATTCTGAAGGAAAAGAAGTGCCAGATTTTGTTTCAGCAATTGTTATCCTAAGGAAGGGCAAGGGAGGAAGATATTTTTGGAAGAAAATTAGAGATCAAAAGAAATATACCCTCAGAACAAGAATCTACGAGGAAACAATGCTCTCTTTAAAATTAGCTATGAAATTAAGAGAGAGTATTGAAAAAAAGTTAGAAAAAATCAGGCCTAAAAATTATAAGAACCTTGAAATCCATACTGATATCGGACAGGTTGGTGAAACAAGAGAAATGATAAAAGAGATAGTAGGAATGGTCAGGGGGAATGGATTTGAAGTCAAAATAAAGCCCGAGGCATTTGGAGCTAGTTCGGTGGCGGATTATTACCTTAAATAAGGTTTATAAAAATATCTATTAATGGAAAAAATTATTGACCTTAAAAGAAGAACTCTTGAAGAGTCAGGAGAGGAAAAACCTCTTTTAAATTGGGAAATAGAAGAAAAAGGGGGCAGAGAAAAAAATTGGCAGATTGGACTAATTATTTTTTTGATACTTTGTATTGTCTTTGTTTTGTGGCAGAAGAATTATTTTGGCCTCGTCCTTGTGTTGGTAATATCTTTTTTGACATTCCTTCTGCCTCAAAAGAAAAAAACATATTTTGCTATCCTAAAACGAGGAGCTAGGAGAGGTATGGAAATCTTTCTTTGGCACAATCTTAAAAGTTTTTGGATATTTGACACTCCTCCCCAGATATATTTTAGAAGCAAAAAAACTTATCTTTCTTACCATATAATATTTCCCTTACCAAAGGATTATGCCGAAAAGGCAAGGAAGATAATCTCAAATTTCATTCCGGAAAAAGAAGAAGAAAAGAATATTTTTGATATCTTAAGTGAGAGGATCGGATTGTAAATTTTCCCATAGCTAAAATTATCTGCTTCACCCGCCAAAGTTTTATTTTATAAAATTTAGGTGGGCAAGAAATTTCGCCCCCATAGCTCAACGGATAGAGTGCGAGTTTGCGGAACTCGAGATGTAGGTTCAATTCCTACTGGGGGCATAAAAAATCGCCAAAATTGGCGATTTTTTTTCTGCGGCGAGAATATTCGGCAGAAAGAACTCATCCCATCAGGTCCCGGAGGAACCCCGATGGGATACCCCGCAGCTTGCTACGGTGAGGGGTTCATTTTCCAGAGTAGATTTATATTTCTCTAAAATCATCTTTCTTCCCTAATGCCTTCGAGGGAAATATTGGTATCAATTATATAAATTTTATTTTTTTGCCAGATTCTTTTTATTTTCTCTGAATTTTTTTTATCAAATGCGATTGCTATACCACAATCTCCTCCTCCTGCTCCAGATATTTTACCTGCCGCACTATATCTATTAGCAATTTTACTCATTTGCCAAAGGTTCTTATCTTCTATATTTATTTTTGATTTTTTACCTAACTTTCTTAAAAGGTCTTCGTTTTTTCTAAGTAATTTTATAATTTTCTTTTTGTCCTCTTCTTGCCAAGCTTTAATTAAATTTCTAACTAAATTCCCAATCTGCGAAAACAATTTTTTACAAAATTTTTTGTTTTGTTCTCGCCACTTATATAACTTTTGGACCATAAATGAAGTTGAGGCGGCTTTACCTGTCCAACCAACAACCAGGTTAAAATCTCGAGGAATTTTAAGTCTTTTATAATAAAATCCAGGCCAGCTTGATTCTACAACCTCTTTTATACTCTTTTTTTGTTGAATCTGTTTTTGAAGCCAGGTAGGATTAAATCGTTTATACAAAAACAACCCCCCGAAAGTTGAAGCGGCAACATCAAATCCCGAACCAACTTTCCCTTGAGAAAAATAATGAGCAATAGTTGAAATCTTATAAATTTTATCTTTTATCTTCTTCCTTTTAATATTAACGCCATGAAATTTTAATATTCCGGCAACGGTAGCCGCTACGATTGCCGCGGAAGAGCCAAGACCAAGTTCTTTTCTTTGTCTCCCTCTTCCAAAGGTCATCTCTTGGCTAGTTGATTCTATTTGAAATGGCCTTCGCTTTTGAAGGCAGCTTAAAGCTATTTCTATCGCAGATTTTAAAAAAGCCAGTTTTTCCTGTTTCTCGTTACTTAATTTCTTTTTGAATTCCAGTTTCCCTTCTCTAAACTCTGCTGCAAGATCTTTAATATTGTAGTCTCTTATCTTTATATGGATTTTATCATCTTTCGATTTTCTAATGTTAACATAGGCCTTTCTATTAATAGCGGCAACTATTCCTGGATTTCCTGCTTTTAAAATTGCCCACTCGCCGGCTATAAATAATTTCCCAGGAGCTGAAATAATCATATTTTCAAATTAAAATAAATGTCTTTTCGTAATTCTTGCCCCTCTCCCAGGTCTTGCTAAAATAGTATTTTCCAGGGTTTTTATATTTTTCAGCCTTTTTTTAACTTCGGACACATCTAATTCTTTGCACAAAATTTTCACTTGTGGTCCAGCATCAATAGTAAAATAAGTTTCCAGTCCTCCTTCTCTCCAGTTTAAGACAGAGCGGATAACTTCTATAGTCCCCTCGTTCCAATAGATGATCGGGGGATAAGTAGTAATCATTGTTGCGTGCATTTTGAGACAGTTTTCTTCAGCTGTTTTTCCTACTAAGGTAAAATTTTTCTCAAGAATTCCTTTTTTTGCTTTCTTTAAATCCTCGTCTACAGTAGCAAGCCATGCTCTATAATAAGGGCTAGTTTTAACGGTCTGCTCCATTCCTGCCCTTGATTTAATTTTTTTCTCTTTTTTTGAAGTCAGGCATATTAGGATTCTAAAATCAGGCCAATAGTCGGGCGGCACAATCTGGACTGCAGAAGAATCTGAACCGTCTTCCTTCACTCCTTTCCGCCACTCAACAAAACCACCGAAAATCGACCTTGTGGCAGAACCTGAACCTCTCCTTGCCAAGATGCTCAGCTCGGTCTGAGAAAGAGCGAGGTTTAAAGCCTTATTAATAGCTGTAGCAAGAGCCGCAAAACCAGCGGCTGAAGAAGCGAGGCCTGCCGCGGGAGGAAAATTATTCTTACTGACAATCTTTGCTCTAAAATTTATTTTGGAAAATTGCCTAACAAAATTCAAAAACTTTTCGATATATTCATCGTATTCTTCGGAACCTCTTTTAAATTCTTTTCCATCCAAAACAAAAATATCGTCTTTGTATTCCTCACCAAATTCAACAGTTGTATGAGAAAAAAGGCCTTCTATTGTTACCGAAATACTACTATTTTTTGGTAGTATCAATTCTTTATTTCTTTTGCCCCAGTATTTCACTAAGGCGATGTTGAGATTGGCAATAGCTGAAGCTTTCATAATAAAAAATTATTTTACTCCAGTAACTCCTATTTTTGTCTGAATTACTTTAAGACCTGCTCTTTTTATGGCTTTTGCTACTCTCTTTTGAGAATCTTTATTAACTAAAGCCAGCATCACACCGCCCTGTCCTTTCCCGGATAATTTTGCTCCATAGGCACCAGCTTCAAGAGCGACATTGACTCCTCTATCTAATTTTGGGTGAGAAAGTCCTAATTTAGCTAAAATTTTCTGATTTTCGGTCATTAATTTTCCTATTTTTAATATATCCCCTTCTAAAATACTTTTCAAACCTTCCTTGGTTAATTCTTCTATCTTGTTAAAACATCTCTTTGTAAAAAGTGGTCGTTTTTTTATTAGTTTTGGAATAAATTCTTTGACTGTTTTTGAAGTTTTTGTTTTTATACCTGTATCACCTATTACTACCCTAAAAGGAAAATCCCCTAATTTTTTAATTTTTAGTCCTGGTTTAAAACTTATATAATTGAAACCTCCCTGGGCACTACTAATAATTTCAACGCCAGAAGCTCTCCCTCCGTGAATAACTCTTTGGTATTTTATGAGATAATTATAATAATCTTTATTTGGAATGTTTAGTTTAAATAATTTAGATAAACCAGATAAAATAGAGCACAAAACAGCGCTAGAAGAACTCAAACCGCTAGCAACAGGAATATCTGATTCTATTTTTAACTCCACCCCTTTTTGAATTTTAAACTGCGAGAGGATATCCTTACATAAATCTAATAGAATAAAAAGGTCCTTTCTGTCTCTTTTATGCCTTTTTAAAACCGCGTTTCCTAATTCTCTTGACGATATTTTTATCTCTTTCTCTGGCAAGGATTTAATCTGACATCTTACTCTTAAATCCACTGAGGCAATAATTGCTGGTTTTCCATAAACTACCGCATGCTCTCCAAATAAAAAAAGATTGCCAGGGTTGGAAGCTCTGTTCATAAACAAAATTTAAAGAGAAAATTAGAAATATAATTTCTTTGTAAAAATTAAATATTAAACTTCTCTGCAAATTGTCCGATTAAAGGAATAGGTTTCTCTTGGCCATTCGCAGCATTCACAATTCCTATAATCCAATCCACAAATACCAAAATACCAATTATCCAGCCAATGATAGGAAACCACGAAACAAACCCTGCGATAATACCGGCAATAAAAAGTACTAATCCCTGTTTAACATGATATTTTACAAAAGGATCGTTTTTGGCGTCAGTTAAAAGGGGTACAAAGAATAAAAAATAAGCTACAATTGCCATTCCTGTATTCTTCCCTTTTTTAGGTGTTTCTTCCATAATAAAAAATTTAAAAATATCTATTACGACCTTTTAATCTTTAAATTTTGTGTTGTTTGGAAATCTTATTTCCAGTATAATTTTATCATATATTTCAAATAAAGAAAATTATGATTCTCAACCGGCCAATAGAATCATTTCGCTATATTGGACCTATATACTTAAAACGCCTTCATAAGCTAAAAATTGAGAGTTTGGAAGATCTCTTCTCCCATTTTCCTCATCGCTATGATGACTTTACTAATTTTAAAAAAATCAGCGAGCTAAAAATTGGAGAAGAAGTAGCCATCAGGGGCGAAATAAAAGGAATCGATACGAGGAGAACTTTTAAAAAAAAGATGTTTTTAACGGAGGCAATGATTAATGATGGGAGCGGAATAATTCGAACAGTTTGGTTTAATCAGCCATATCTCAGCCAAACCTTCAAAAAAGGAGATAAGATAAGTCTTGCCGGAAGAGTTAATTTTTCTGAAAGAGGGATTTTTCTTTCTAATCCTGCTTACGAAAAAGTGGTCCAAGGCGAAACCTTAAAACATACCCATGGCCTTGTTCCTGTCTATCCGGAAACCGAAGGACTTTCTTCCCGTTGGTTTCGATTTATAATTTATCCCTTGCTCGAAAAATATGCCCAAAAAGTAGAAGAATTTTTACCTGAAGAACTTTTAAAAAAGAAAAAGTTCCCTAGGATTGGTAAAGCTATTTTCCAAATTCATTTTCCAAAAACAAAAAAAGAGGCTGAAACTGCTAAAAAAAGGTTTGCCTTTGAGAAGTTATTTTTAATTCAACTTTTCTTCCAAGAGCAAAAAAGGAGGTTGCGAAGACAAAAAGCGCCCAAAATATTACCAAAAAAAGAATACATTGAGGAATTTAAAAAAATCTTACCTTTTTCTTTTACCAGCGACCAAAAAAGAACAATCAGGGAAATTTTAGATGATTTACAAAAAGAAGTGCCAATGTCGCGGCTTTTGGAAGGCGAAGTTGGCTCGGGAAAAACAATAGTGGCTACTTTATCTGCTTTTGTCACAGTAAAAAATGGTTATCAAGCAGCTATAATGGCTCCCACTGAAATTTTAGCCGAGCAACACTTTCAAGAAATATCAAAACTGCTATCTTCTCTTGGGGTAAAAATTGGACTTTTGACTAGTGAAAAAATAGAATTTCAAGATAAAAAAATGTTAAAGGAAAAAATAGAAGAAAGAGAATTTATTGAAATGATTAGTCAGGGTAAGGTTGATGTCCTAATTGGTACCCACAGTCTTATCCAAGAGAGAGTCAAATTTAAAAAATTAGGATTAGTGGTTATAGACGAGCAACATCGCTTTGGCGTTGAACAACGAGCCAAGCTTTGCCGACAGACAACCGACAACAGACAACCTGCCCCGCCAGCAGACGGGCAAGCAACAATCCCCCACTTTTTATCAATGACGGCAACTCCTATCCCTCGAACCCTTGCTCTGGCCCTTTATGGCGACCTTTCTATTTCCCAGATAAAAGAGCTTCCTAAGGGTAGAAAGAAAATTATTACCAAGATTGTCCCGCCGGCACGACGAAATGAAATTTATGAATTTTTAAGAAAGGAGGTTAAAGAAGAAAAGCAGGCTTTTGTTATTTGTCCTTTAATCGAAGAGTCAGAAAAATTAGAAGTGGCAGCCGCCAAGAAAGAATTTGAAAGATTAAGAAAAAAAGTATTCCCCGACTTTAAATTAGGACTTTTACATGGGCAAATGAAAGCAAAAGAAAAAGATAAGATAATGAGGGCTTTTAAGTCAAAAAAGGTAGAGGTTCTTGTCTCAACGCCAGTGGTAGAAGTAGGAATTGATGTTCCTAACGCCACAATAATGATAATTGAAGGGGCGGATAGATTTGGTCTTTCTCAGCTATATCAGTTCAGAGGCAGAGTTGGACGGGGCGAGTTTCAGAGCTTTTGTTTTTTGTTTACTGATTCTGTTGCCAGGAAAACTTGGCAAAGACTAAAAGCGATAGTTTCAGCACAAAATGCTTTTGAACTTTCAGAGAAAGATTTAAAAATCCGCGGTCCGGGAGATTTTATGGGAAAGCGCCAATCTGGTATTCCTGACCTGACTATGGCTTCTTTGACTGACCTGTCTTTAATTGAGGAGGTGAAAAGAGAAGTTGAGATAATCTTGAAAAAAGACCCGGAATTAAAAAAATATCCTCTTTTACAAAAAAAATTAGAGGAATTTAAAGAAAAAGTGTTTTTGGAATAGAACTTTTCTATGCGAAAGAGAGATAAAAACAGAATCGCTGTCGAAATTTATAATAAAATTGCAAAGAAATATACAGAAAGATTTTTTAATGATTTCTCTGACAGAAAATTTATTGATAATTTTTTATCATTATTGCCAGAAAGGGCAAAAATATTAGATGCCGGTTGTGGACCAGGTAATTTTACAAAATATTTTCTTATAAAAGGGTATTCTGTCGAAGGGGTGGACTTATCAAAAGAGATGATAAAAATAGCCAAACAGAAAGTGCCTCAAGGATCTTTTAAAATAATGGACCTGAGAAAACTCAAATATCCTAGTAAGAGCTTCGATGGACTTTTTGCTGCCTATTCATTAATCCACATACCTAAGAGAGATATTATTTCTACACTAAAAGGGTTTAATAGGGTTTTAAGACGAAAGGGTGTGTTATTTCTCGCAGTTCAAAAAGGTAGAGGAGAAAAATTTGTCAAAGAACCATTAAAGAAGGGGGAAGAAATTTTTATTAAATTCTTCACAAAAAAAGAATTGGAGGAAAATTTGCGAAAAACTAGTTTTAAGATTATAAAAACTGCAAATAGAAATATTAAAGTAAAAGGAGGACTTGGTCTCAAGAAATTATTTATAATAGCAGAGAAAATTTAAACTATTTTGACCTTACCTTCAACTAAAAATTTTCTTCCTCCGATATGATGTAAAAGTTTGGCTTTTTCTACTAAAAATCTTTCTTGCCAAAATTCTTCTTTAACTTCTCCTCCCAAGATTTTGCCAACAACTATATAATGGTCTCCTTCCTTAATTGTTTCTTTTAATTTACACTCAATCCAACCTATACACTCTTTTAACTTTGGCGTTTTTAAAAATTGTGCTGGTTTTGTACTAAAGCCAGCTTTTTTAATTTTATCTGGCATTTCTCGAAAAGAACCGGAACCAACAAAATAGACTTTTTTTAGAACATCAACCGAAGGAATATTTACTACAAATTCTTGAGAGGTCTTAATATTTTCGAATGTATATCTCTCTTTTCCTACCATCATTGCTAACATTGTTGGCTCAGAAGATAAAGAGACTACCCAGGCAAAAGTTGCCACATTTGGCTTTTCTTCCTTATTTAAAGTAGTTAAAACAATAACTGGACTGGTTTGGATTAATTCCCGGGACTGTTTTGGGTCCAAGAACATAGACATTAGCTAAGGGCAGAGGTTTGTTTATTATTTAAGATTAATTTTGAACTCGCGAAGATTAAGAGAGAAATCTCGGACTTTAAAGAGACGGCGCTAACGGGGCAAAACCTCGGATTTAGTCAAGATTGATTTAGCCTAATCTCTCGTCTTAATCCTTTAATCCAGCCTTTAATTTGGGAGAGTTTCCTTTTATCATGAACTCGTAAATCGAGCGTGCCATAGGGAAGAGAATTTAAAGGACGCTTCTTATTGCTCTCTTTACTTACTTGACGAGTGATACGAAATTGCTCTTTTGGAATAGCGGTTAGTTGAGCCCAAAACTTAATAGCGTTTTTAGGAATAATATTTGGATGTATGCGAATAGATGCTCGCAATTTTTCTTCAGGGATTTGAAGAATTTCTCGTAAAAATCGCAAGAATAAAGCAACCATATGTGGATCAGAGTTCACAAAACAGATTGAATGACTTTTCTCTGTTTTATACCCTTCTCCCCAATAAAGAGCGGTGCCAACCAAAAGTAATTCGTATTTTGATAATGGTTGGATTTCCTTGGCAGCATTTTTCTCTATTTTTTGATTTGCTATTCGAACTTTTTTAGCTTTGAGTTGATTATATTTTACAAATAGTTCTTTGGGGTATTTGGTTTTTCCTTCAAGAATTTTTTGCGCAGATCGAGGTAATTTTAAATTTTTACACCACCTACTTGCCGAATTTTTAGATATGCCTGTAATTTTCGCTATTTCTCTGTAGCTTTTTCCTTCCATCCTTAATCTAATGGCTTCTTGGTATTTTGGATGCATGCGGCCTCGACGGGAATTGAACCCGTCTTTTGGCCTTGAAAGGGCCATGTCCTATCCGATAGACGACGAGGCCAAAAACTTAATTAGCTTAAATTACTTAATTGCTCCTTCACTAATTCATCTGCTTCTTTGTTTTTTTCTCTCGGGACGTATTTAAAACTAACATCTCCAAAGTCAATTTTCAAGTTCCAAACCTCCAAGAATAATGGCTGGAGGTCTTTTTCTAAAATTTTATATTTTCCGTTAAGCTGTTCTACTAAAAGTTTGCTATCTAAATAAAATTCTATATTTAGATTCTTTATTTTCTTCTTCCCAAAAAGACTTTTCAATTTCCGTAAGGCAAAAATCAGAGCCTTATATTCTGCTTGATTGTTTGTTGCTTTGCCAATATATTCTGAGTATTTTTTCGGAAATAATTTGCCAGTCGTTTTTATAACTACTCCTATTGCCGCAGGACCTGGGTTATTTAATGCCCCTCCGTCAGTATAAACAATAACTTTATTTTTAGGGTTATTAACCATAATCTCTGGTTGTTTGTTGTTTGCTGTTTGTTATCTGTTATCTGTTGTCTACGGAACCAATCTCTTTACGTCTCGGGGGAATAAAGTTGCCTCTTTAATAGTGGGAAGGTTCAAAATCTTATAAACTATCCTTTCGCATCCTAAGGCCCATCCTCCATGGGGCGGCATACCGTATTTAAAAGTATCAATATAAAACTTGAAATCTTTGGGATCCAATTTAAATTCTTTAATATTTTTTATAAGTTCCTCAGCCTTGTGAATTCTTTGGCTACCGGTGGCTATTTCTACGCCCTTAAATAAAAGGTCAAAACTTAAAGTCTCTTCAGGATTTTCTTTGTCGGGCATAGTATAAAAAGGACGGCAACTTTTGGGATAATGAGTTAAAAACACTAAATCAGATTTCCATTTTTCTCTTGCCCATTTTCCCGCTAATTCTTCCCCTTTTGGATCGATATCAGAATCTTCCGGAATCTCATATTGATATTTTTCTTTTATAATTTTTCTTATTTCTCGAAGTTTTATCCGAGGAATTCTCTTGGGAATTTTGGGGGGTTCAGCAGAAAATAGTTTTAAATCTTTTTTATTTTCTTTCCAGATGCTCTTTAAAATAAACTTTATTACTTTTTCGAGTTCGTCCATTATCTCATTAAAGTTCTCTATAAAACCCATTTCGGCATCAAGACTAATATATTCATTTAAGTGTCTTGTCGTAAAATGGGGTTCTTTTCGGAAAACAGGACCTATTTCAAATACTCTCTCAAACATCCCTACGCCAATTTGCTTGTAAAACTGGGGACTTTGAGCTAAAAAGGCTTTTTTACCAAAGTAGTCAAAGGTGAAAAAATTAGCTCCTCCTTCTGAAGCGGTTCCAATAATTTTAGGAGTTTTTATCTCCACGAAATCTAATTTTTTCATGACCTTGCGGTAGGCTCCAAGGACAGTCTCAAAAACCCTAAAAATTGCCCTGCTTTTTTCGTGTCTTAAAGTTAAGACTCTTTCTTTTAATAGAGTAGAGAGCTTCATCTTTAATTCTTTCTTACTAAGGTCAAGGGGCATTTCTTTTTTTACCATTGCCAGAATTTCAAGTTTTTCTGCTATTATTTCTATCTTTCCTGTTTCAACTTCTGGATTCTCAGCTCCCTTCGGACGTTCCTTAACCTCTCCTTCAATACAGACCACCCACTCGGGCCTTAATTTTTGAGAAATGGTTGCAAGTTGCTGATTACCATCTGCTAAGCGGAAAACTACCTGTAAAATTCCGCTTCTATCTCGCAGGTTAATAAAAATCAATTTCCCGTGGTCTCGGCGTGAGTTAATCCAGCCACAAACCTTTATTTTTCTTCCAATAGCTTTTGGAGTCAATTTTACCAATAACCTTTTCATATAAGCTTTTTAAATTATACTGAATTTCTTTGAAAAGAGAAATATCTAAATTAAGGTTAAAACAAACCCTGTTAAAAGAGGAAGGAAAATGTTGTCGTCAAAAGGGATACTGTTGAATCTAATATCAAAACTCTCAAAAAAGAAAGTAAAAATAGAGGCAAAGAGTGCTTTTGGGAAAGGAAAGAAAATAGAGATAAAAATACTATTTAAGATAATCCCTGCCAAGGAAGCATCTACATGCTTTTTTGGAGCCCAGGGATATTTTATTTTTCCAAAAGAGACTCCATAAAGAGCGACCGTAGAGTCACCAACAAAGAGGGTTAAAATGGCTGAAATAACAACCAATTTTTCCGGAAATAAAAGATAGGCAAGAATACAACCCAAGATGAAAGTTATAACTCCTCTTAAGGGGAGATAAGTTTTCTCGTCCTCCCTTTCAAAGGAAAGAATAAAAGACGATATAAAAGGAATCTTGTAATTTTTAAAAACGAAAGAAAAAATTATTACAAAAATTAAAAAACCTATCCAAAAAGGAAGGTAAAATAAATCAAAATAGATTAGAAAAGAAAGAAGTGTTCCAAAAAAAATGTGGATACTCTTCCGTCGAAATTCAAGGGACTTTTTATTATTGATTTTCTCTTTGGTCTTAAAATTACTCACATCCGCCGCTCGAAGCATTGCTAGTAGTACCGCTTAATTTTTTATTACATTCCTGGGGAGCAACTTTAAAACCAGAACAGATTGCTTCTTTATAGGCTTCGGAAGTTCTGCTGCCCTGAAAAATAGTTTCGTTAATCAGCAAAGTCGGAGAACCGCTAATTTTATATTTATCAGTTAATTTAATTTCTTGATTTAATAAAGTTGGTCCTTCGTCTGTTTGGCACTGTTTTATTTGATTGACATCAATTCCCAGGTTTTTGGCAATACCTTCCCATTTCGCGTTAACATTTTGAGATGTAGCTTTAGAATTAATCTCTTTTATAAAGTCCCACAACTTATCCTTTTGGTACTTCTGGACGCAGATTTCTCTTATATCTTGGTTTAACTCTTGATCTCCATGCAAAGATTGATACTTATTGCCAGCCTTGGAAACAATGTAGTGTAACTCAATTTTAGCTTTGTCCTTCAAAAGATTGATTACCGGCATCATCGCATCTTCTGCCTGATTTCCATAAGGGCAAAATGACATAACAAACAATTTAGCATCAGGAACTTCTGTCTTGGGAATTTCTTTTGGTTTTTGGTTTTGAGTGGCTGTTATCTTAATTCCTTGAGGGAAAATCATATTTCCGTCACGGGAAACATAGACCTCGAGTTCTTGGTCCTGAATTTTTATTTTAAGTTTGTAAAGACCGCTATCGTCCAGAGAGATAGAACTAAGCGAAGCGGTTATACCGTTGGAAAGTAAATTTTTATTAATAAAGTCTATTGACTTTTTTGCTATTTCTTCTTTGGGACCGCCGGAAAGAAGATTTTTGATTCCAAAACCACGAGTCCAAATAGAAGCAATTAAAACTAAAAACAAAATAACAAAAACAACAAACCAAATATTACTTTTAGATTTTATTTTCATATTTTTGTTTTTGAGCAATTCAAGAAAGCAAATTCTGAATTTTGCTCAGTTGATTATTTTTTGATTTTCTCTTTTAATTCTTTGGAAATTTTGGGCCAGCGACTTTTTAAATCTTTAATAAGTTCTTTTAAATCCTCCTCTTCAATCTTCTTCGCCTTCTTATAAAGATCTGATACTTCATTAACAATCTGATTGTATTTTTCTTTTGTTAACTCTCGGGCTTTGGCAGATTTTTTTGCTACCTCTTTTTTAATTCTTTCAGCGGTGTCCTTTAAATCTTTTCTCATTTTACTTCCTTTTTTGGGAGCTAAAAGGATTCCAGTGATAATTCCGATTATCGTTCCGGCAATAACGCCGGCCGCTATTTTTCTGGCTGTGCCCTTACTTTTTTCTTCCATAGTTTTACTTCTCAATTTTTAAGATTTTTTCGACTTTTTTGAAACTTTTTCCTTTTTCTTTAAGTAAACCTCGGTAATTTTTTCTATAAAGGTAATAATTCCTGCTAAAACCCCAGAAATCCATTCCATTTTTTCCTTAAAAGTTTTTCCTACTTCTTTAAAATCAGAACTTAGCTTAGCCAAATCTTTTAAAATCTTTATCCAATAGAAAAATACAACAAAAAGAAGAATAGTAGCTAATCCTAAAAAAATCGAAGCTATAATAAAAAAAATGTCCTGAGCATAAACCATATCCAATAGGTATATATAATAAATTTTAAAAATTGTCAATACAAGTGTTAAAAGAATTCACCTGGCTATTGTAATTTAAAATTAAAGTTTCCAACTCCTTTGAAAGTTTATTTATCCTCCTTACTAAGGCGTTGTAAGTTTTTATTTTATCTTGAACTACTTGAAATTCTGCTTCGCTTTCAAACTCTTCTTGACTTTCTTTTTCTATCTCCCCTCGAAGAATCTCTGCTTTTTTAGTTAATTCTTCCAATTCTTCTTCTTTTTCTTGAATTTGAGAAAGTGATGACTCGTCTGGTAATGGGCAGAGAGAAAGGGGCGAGGCGAATATCTGAACAGCCAGATACTGTTCTTTTCCTTGAAACTTGCCTTCTCTTTGGGCAACTCCAATCTCTCTAAATTTTGGATTTAAAATATTTTCTCTATGGTCGGGGCTTTTCATCCAACCATCTACCAAGTCTTTTGAATCTTTAAAATAGCCGCGGGCTAAATTTTCCCCTACTACAAGATAATCATAACCAATTTCTTTTAAAATAATTCCAGCATCGTCTCCTTCTGGAGAAACATGGGCAAAGTATTGTTTTTGAAACATGTCGTTGAGTTTCGCTTCTGCTGCCTCCATTAAAAGTTGATTTGTGTTAAGTTCCGCAATGTCATTTTCTTCTCGATAATAATTAGTAAATTTTATTATCTCTTCATTTGAAAGAACGGATTCAGTCTCCTTTTCAATCAAGAAAGTGAGGGGTTCGGGAGCTAAAATCTCTTTGGATGGTATTTTGAACGAGATTGGTTCTTTGAGTAAAATTTCTTTAGTTAAAACCTTTTTCCATAAAGTTAGACCTAAGATAAAGAATAATCCTATTATAAGAATTAGTAGAATCTTTCGGCTTTCTTTAAGAACCATAGGGTTTTAAAAATAAGAACCTGCTCGCTTCACTCGCAGAACCTTGTCCGCCTTTGGCGGATAAAAAACCTTTCGCTTCGCTCAAGAACTTTGTTCTCTCGCTAATGCTCGAGAATAAAAAATGCCGATTTTTCGACAAATAAAATAAAAAAATCAGTTGAATAAATTCAATTGAAAAAGTGTAATTTATCTTTAAAACTTGTTCTTTCTTTCTCTATTTCTCTTCTTTTTTCTCTTTAAGAGAATCAACTATTTCCTTAGCTCCTTTAATGGTGCTACTCAGGGCGTCGCGAACATTTCTTCCCACTGTTCCACTAACTTCGTCAGCAGTCTTAATTGCTTCTACTATTGCTTCCCGCGTTACTCTATTTACATCTCCTCCTACCTCTTCGGTTGTTCGAATAGCGCTCCGAATGGCATTCACTGCCACTTGAGCCACATCGCCTCCGGTTTCCGCGGTTTTTTTGATTACTCCCTGAACTATCCCCCTTGTCGCCTCGACAATATCGCCTCCAGCCTGAAAGACTCCCTTTAAAGTACTACTTACTAGCCTATTTACCGCCTCGAGAGCAGTAATTCCTACTTCGCTGACTCCTTCCAGTGCTCCTTTTATAGCTTCCAAAGAAATTTTAAAACTGCTTTCAACGATATCGCTCACGCCTTCAAAAGCAGATTTGACTGTACTAGTTAAAAGATTTACCGTCTCTGCAGTTATTTCACGAGTTCCCCGAAGAGCACCAACAATAGTATTTTTTAATTTTTCTCCAATACCGTCTGCCATTATTGAAAATTTTTTATTTTTAAGAAGCGACCTTTACTTGAAACATTTTAACATTTATCATCCTATATCTTCAAGAAATCCACTATTAATGATCCCCTTTTAGAATTCTTGTTGGCAATAAGATTTAGGCTTGTTATTTTCGTAATATCTCTTCGACTTCAATCCATTTTTTGTATCTCTCTTCTATTTCTTTTTTTTCCATATTTTCAAAAAGGTGCTGGGGTTATTTTTTATGCATTTCCTCCTCAATTTTTATCCATTCTTTATATCTTTCTTCTATCTCTTTTTTTTCTTTCTCAATTCTTTGGCGTGTCTCTCGAAGTTCTTTTGGTATTTCTCTTTTATTTTTAGATAGATAATCATAAATTGCCTCAGTCAAAGCATCGGCTGCTAAAACCGAACAATGTAATTTAATAGGAGGTAAACCACCTAAAGATTTAACAACGTCATTTCGATTAATTTTTAAGGCTTCCTCAATAGTTTTCCCCTTGGCTAAATCGGTGATGACTGAACTTGTGGCTAAAGCGGCCACGCATCCAAAAGTCTCAAATTTTATGTTTTTGATTATTTCTCTTCCCTTTTTATCTTTCCCAACTTTAATATAAAGCCACATTACATCACCACATATGATATTTCCGACTTTTCCTATTCCATCAGGATTTTTCATTCTGCCCATATTATGAGGGTTTTTGAAGTGTTCAATGACTTTTTTTGTATAAAGTCCAATTTTATTCATGTTTTTTAAATGGTGAAATTTTTCTTAATTTTTTTATTACCTCGGGTAAAACTTTTAGCAAATACCTAATTTCACTTTCTTTTGTCCATCGGCCCAAAGTTAATCTTAAAGAACCATGAGCTTCTTGAGGTTTTAACCCTATTGCCAAAAGTACATGGCTTGGCTCTAGTTTTGCAGATGAACAAGCTGAGCCTGTTGAACTAGCTACTCCTAAAAGATCAAGTTGAATGACCATAGATTCACCCTCGACAAATTCAAACCAAAAATTGGCATTGTTTGGCAATCTCTTTTTTGGATGACCATTTAGATGAGAACCATCAATTTTCTCTAAAACTCCTTTAATCAATTTATCTCTTAACTTTGTCAACTTTTCTGCTTCTCTTCTCATTTCTCTTTCACAAATCCGAGCTGCCTCGGCAAATCCGACAATTGCTGGAACGTTGACCGTTGAAGACCTTAATCCTCCTTCATGACCTCCGCCATGCAAAATTGGAGTAATTTTAACCCCTTCTCGGATAAATAAGCAGGCCGCCCCCTTGGGCCCGTACAATTTATGTGAAGAAGCCGACAGCAAGTCGATGTTCATTTTGTTAACATCGATGGGGATTTTGCCAAAACTCTGAGCGGCATCAGTATGAAAGTAGATTCTTGATTCTGGATGTTGGATATTAGATTCTTTTATTATTTTTCCAATTTCTTCAATCGGCTCTATTGTCCCGATTTCATTGTTGGCGTGCATTATCGAAACCAAAATTGTATTTTTTCTTGCCCCGTTAGAAATCGAAGATTTTCTAATGGGGTTGATTGCCTTTTTAACATCACCTGGGTCAACCAAACCATATTTATCGACTTTTAATCTCGTAATTTCAAAGCCCTGAGTTTCTAAAAATTTCGCACTTTCCATTATGCAAGGGTGTTCAATTGGAGAGATAATAATGTGACGACTCTTCTCTCGATTAGCGAGAGCTATCCCTTTTAAGGCAAGATTATTACTTTCGGTAGCACTTGAAGTAAAGATAATTTCTTTTGCCTTGGCTTTTATTAAATCAGCAACAGTTTTTCTACTTTCCTCTAAGGTCTCTCTCGCTTCCTGACCAAAACTATGGAGAGACATTGTATTGCCAAATTTTTGCGAAAGATAAGGTAGCATTGCCTTTTTAACCTTAGGGTCTACCGGTGTGGTTGCGGCATAATCAAGATAAATTCTTTTTTCCATATTTTTCAACCTCTCGATTAAGTTCTTTGACTAATTTTTCAACTGATATACCGTGGACTTTAGCGCCTTCTTCGATTGTCTCTTGCCCTGCCATCGGACAAAAAATACAATGAAAATTGTATTTGCCAAAAATTTTGGAAAGGTAGGGATATTTTTCCAAAGCTTCTATAAAAGTCATCTCTTTTTTTATTTTATTCTTTTCCATATCTTTTTGAAACATCATCCAAAGTAATAGAATTTAAAGTAAAATTTAAAGAATTTTTTAATTTTTCCCAAACTTTTCTTACCTTACAAATTGGTTGGCGAGAACAAAAATATTCATTTTTCCGAAGGCACTTTACTAGTGAAATCTCTCCTTCTAATGTTCTTACTATATCTCCAACTTTAATCTCTTTTGGTTTTCTCACTAAAAAATAACCTCCCTGACTTCCTTTTTTGGCTCCAATATAGCCAGCTTTTTCTAATTTTGCCATTATTTTTTCTAAGTAATCAGAGGGAATGTTTTCCTCCCTGGCGATACTTTTCGAAGGAGAGATTTTTTTAGCAATGGACAAGTATACCATCGCCCTTAATCCGTACTGAGATTTGGTAGAAATTTTCATACTTTGACAAGCTCAGTATAAATTTTAAAACCGACTAAATTAGTCGGTTTTATTATATCAAATCAAAAATCTATGTCAATTTTTATAAGACAAGAAGGGTTACTCCTAAGATAATAACTATGGTTCCAAAAATTCTTGAAGGAGTAGCATCGGAAGAAAAAAATTTAGTTGAGAGGAAAGTGACAATTAAAACGCTGGCACTTTTAATTGCCTCATAATACCCAGGATTAGGGGCAAGTGTTATCGCTTGGAGGCCAAAGAGGTTGCCACTAAAAGAAAAACAAGAAGCTAGGAAAGCCAGTTTTAAAAATTGAGAAAATTTTTTATCCCGAGTGATGCCCCTTAACATTTGAATATTTAATATTAAAAAACCAATCCAACTTAAACCAAAGAGGAAGAGATTAATTTCTTTTGAAGAAAGACCTAAAAGGGTAATCTTTTTTAAAAGAAGGGCGCCGGCTGTAAAAAATAATGCCGCCCCTAAAGAATAAATGTACCAAGGGAAGTTTCTCCTTCTTTGTTTTAAATTTACGGAAAACTCTTTTTTAATCAAAAGAAAAATTCCTCCTAAAATGAGAACTGCTCCGAAGATTTTAAGGAGACTGAATTCAGAGCCAAAAATTAAAACGGACAATATTGTTACTGGTAAAATATTAGTATCTTTAATGGCTTGAGAGTAGCCAGGATTTGGAGCAATTCCTATTGACTTAATATTTGCCAAATTGGCAAAAATAGCGACTATGCTTGTAAGAAAAATTAGTTCTAGAGAATACCAAAAATTGGGAGAGGCTATAGTTTTATCAAGGGAGGGAATATTTATCAAAATAAAATCTAAAAATGAAAATCCGAACAAGAAAAGGTTAATTTTTCTTGAAGAAAAACCAAGGTCCCTTATTCTTTTAATTAAAAGTACCATTGCGGAAAAGGACAACATCGCGATAATAGAATAGAAATACCAAGGCATATTAAATAATATATTATCTATAAACAGCAAAGACAAGGATAACGTCCTTGTCTTGTTTATTTTGAAAATATGTTAAGGTACAGAAAAAAAGGAGGGGTAATGATGCTTATGGTTGTGTCTTTATTGCATTTTCTTAAGCTCTTCTTCAATTGTTCTTCTGGTGCTTGGATCAAATAGGTGTGCAAGTTCTTTGGCTTCTTCTTTGGTTAAAGTTGGTACTTTAGGCATTTTTTCTTCTCCTTTTGCGGCATGCCGATTCATTGGATCATTGGTCGTCTGGCCCCAAAAACGACCGGAGATATTTTAGCAAAATTATCAGTAAATGTCAAAATAAAAATTAAATTAGAGAGTATACTAAATTTTTTCTTTTCTCATCATTAAATGTTTCTTTAAATCCTCAATCTCTTTTTTAAGCTCAATCATTCTACGTTCTCTACCAACAGTAAGTCTGTGAAACCTTTCCAGCTCTTCTACTCTTTTTTGGAGTTCCTTGGTCCTTTGTTTCACTTGTTCCTCTAGAGAATCAGCCAGTTCTTGGAGTTCCTTGGTTCTGGCCTTTACCTTAACTTCCAGGATGGTCTTGGCTTCTTTGAGCTCCTTGGTTCTCTTTTCTACCTCTTCCTTGAGCTTTTCCTGGTAAGAGAGGAGTTCCTTGATGTCCCTGCCAACCAGAATGATTCCTTCCTTGGCTTGGGAGATTGAGGTTAGAAAGGGAATCTCTTCCTTTTCCTTGGTCAAAAAGACCAGCTTTTCCTCTAAGGCCTCTCCTTGTTTTTTCAGTTTCTCCTTGAGGCTCGGCCAGGCTTCTTTGGTTTTGAAGAAGTTTGAGATGTTCTGGCTGGAAATCTCTTCTTCCTTAAAGTTTAACTTGGCTAGGGTAATCTCGTTGGTTAAAAGAATCAGTCCTTCCTTGTCAGTGACAATGACCAGCTCCGCCAACCTTTTAAAGATGGTTTCCAGGATTTCCCGGTAGTCAATGAAGAGGCCATGA
>Ga0210017_1000833_pt1 | contig 26844 bp, 41 predicted proteins | sample CryGeyCG2014_020_FD_183966 | JGI IMG/M metagenome (GOLD analysis project Ga0210017, IMG submission 183966) | Groundwater microbial communities from aquifer - Crystal Geyser CG08_land_8/20/14_0.20 (SPAdes) (version 2) | ecosystem: Environmental > Aquatic > Deep subsurface > Groundwater | place... | reverse complement strand
GCAAATCTATGGGTTTATGGTATTATAAGCCAGGTTATGCAAGAAGAACAACCAGAGGTTATGCCTAAACATATAACAATTTTCAGAGAGCCTCAATACGAAAGCGTACAATTATCTTGACACTACTTTTTGTATAGTTATATTGACAGAGCGCCTATTCTGTGATAGATTATCTTTGACACCTTGCCCTATCGGATGGGCAAGTGTTCACTACTGTGAAGGAGGGCTATAAAATGAAAATAAAAATGAGTTTAGTTTTAGGAATTATGTTTTCTTTTCTGTTAATAACCACAGGTATAGTTTTTAGCCAGGAGCAGGCGCAGCAGAACCCGCCGACTCAGGTGACTCAACCTACTCAAGAGATTCCGTCTGAGCCAGAGGCACAATGGATTTGGGGAGAAGCGGTTTCTATAGATACGGTTGCCAAGAAGATATTAGTTAAATACCTTGATTATGAGACGGATGCTGAGAAAGAGATAAATATTGAGGTAGATGATAAGACAACCTATGAGAACGTTAATTCCGTAGATGAGATAAAACCTCAAGATACATTGAGTATTGATTATATGGTTAGTCCGGAGGGTAGTAATATAGCCAGAAATATCAGCGTAGAAAAACCCGAGGGCGCACAAACTTTACCAGAGGAGAGTATTAAAGAAGAGCCTAGTAAAGAAGAGCCTAGTAAAGAAGAGCCTAGTAAAGAAGAGCCTAGTAAAGAAGAGCCAAAAGCAGTACCGGGCTTAGAATAATAATTGTATTAAATATAGCGATAATTATTGATAATGCCCAAAAGACAGGCAGGGAGGGACTCCCTTAAAAGAAAGTAAAAATGAAGAAATTATTGTTAGTTATAGGATATGGGTTGACGGTTATGGGTTTATTGGGTTGTGCTTCATTACAACAGATGATGCAGCCTACTGCTCAAGTAGATAATGCTGCTGGCGCAGCTCCGCTTCCACCTTATTCCGGGCCCAAGGCACGCATTACTGTAGCAGATTTTGATGTTAAGGCAGCAAAAGCCACAGGCGAGATTGGTTCGGGTTTACGTGAAATGTTAGTCACTGCGCTTATAAATAGCAACCGTTTCTCAGTGGTGGAGCGTCAGGCATTAGCCGCAGTAATGCAGGAACAGGAGTTAGTTGCCTCAGGTGCTGCTCAGGCAGGTAGCGGTGGACCCCAAAGAGGCAAGATTAAGACTGCAGATTTAATCATTACTGCTGCTGTCACTGAATTTGAACCTCAGACATCAGGTGGAAGGGCAGGTGTGGGCGGCGGCGGTGGAGTGGGTAGCGGTATCTTGGGTGGATTATTAGGTACTGCTTTAAATAAGGCGCATATGGCTTTAGATATACGTATTGTAGATACCTCTACCTCTGAAGTTTTAGCAGCTACTCGCGTTCAGGGTCAGGCATCGGATATCGCCGGAGCCATTATGGGCGGATTCTTTGGTAGTTGGGGGTTAGGTGTGGGGTTATCTGCCTATGCCAATACTCCTATGGAAAAGGCGATACGTATCTGTATTATTGAAGTCGTGCGCTATATGTCTCAAACTATACCGGCAAATTATTATAAATATTAAGCGAGGACATAAGTTATGGAGCACGCTATTAATTGGCTAAGCGAGATAACTTATAAGTCCGAGATTATCCCCCCTTCTTGCTTTCGCAAGAAAGCAGGGGGGATTAATTCGCCCAAACAACTTACGTTCACTTTGTTCCGTAAGTTGTGGGCTCATTAATTATGGGAAAACGTAAACGTAGGGGTAAACTCAACTGGCGTTCAAAGCGGGCGAATAAAGGCAGAAAGCCCTGTTTGGGCTAAAAAGAAGTCTTGCTTAGAATAAAGGAGGTTGAGCATGCAGGAAAAAGAGATTGGCAAGATTACCCATTATTACGGCCACCTCGGCGTAGGAATAATACAACTCTCAGATACCTTAAAAATAGGCGAGAGCATCCACGTTAAAGGCCATTCCTCAGATTTTACGCAATCCATTGATTCTATACAGATTGAGCACGCCAATGTTCCTGAAGCAAAGTTAGGAGACATGGTAGGTATAAAGGTTGCTGGCAAGGTTCATCCCGGCGATAAAGTCTTTAAAGTAATTGCCTAAACCTATAAAGAAGGCAGGCCCGCTTAAATTATCTTTCTATCTTTCTCCCGCCGTTATCTCATTCTTTTAATCAGAGGTCTCTGACCGAATTTTAAGGGTTTTTCAGAGGCCCCTAAAAAATACTTGACACAACCTTTTTTTTGTGTTACTATTTTTATAAAAGTAACATTAGAAGTTAGAAAGAAAGTTTTATGTCTGGATTAATCAGATTTGGAATATCATTAGAGCAAGACCTGTCGAGAAAGTTCGATGCACACCTCAAACGAAAGGCGTATGCTAGTCGTTCCGAGGCCATTCGTGATTTAATCAGGCAGGATTTAGTCCAAAAGGAGTGGCAGGAGGGGGGTGAGGTTATAGGTGCCGTTACGCTTATTTATGACCATCATAAAAGAGAGTTAGTAAATAAGCTTATGGATATTCAGCATGATTTCGGGAAAATCATTATTTCCGCTCAGCATATTCATTTGGATCATCACAATTGTCTGGAGATAGTTGCGGTTAAAGGAAATCCTCAAGAAGTGCAGAAATTAGCGGATACATTAAGAGCGATTAAAGGCGTAAAACACGGGACCTTAAGTATGTCAACTACTGGCAAGGAGATTGAGTAGTATTATTTTTTTATCTATTAGTAGCACGATTTTTAAAAAAGTAATATGAATAAACAAATAAATGATATGGTCCTAAAAGAGATAATTAAATCTATCCAACAGATAAACTATGGGGAGGTGGTGGTAACTATACATGATAAAAAAATAGTGCAGATTGAAAAGAGGGAAAAGAAAAGATTTCAAAAATAGCCACTGCATAAGCAGAGCAAGCTCTATTTTTTAGGATACCGACTGGACAATCAGAGGTGCTCAAAAGAATTATGGGAGGTAAGATGAGATATACTTCTGGTTTCCAGTTGAAGTTTGTGGTAATAGTTTTTCTTTTAGGTATGGTTTTTGGGATGATAAAAATTTCTTATGCCGATGATACATTAAAACAAGAAATTGAAGGACTCAAGGCAAGGATTGAACAATTAGAGGCAAGAATGCTAAAGCAGGATAAGGAAGTAGAGGAAAATAAAGAGATTAATGAAAGTTTAGCCAAGATAAAAGGGGCATTTGAGGGGCTAACAATTCAAGCAGGTGCAACCTTTGTGGTTCAAGGAACGCATAATGCCAATGCTGATTCCTTAAGTCATCCTAAGGAAGATGTTTTTGATGGCTCTTATTCTGTGGATCTCGCCTTAGAGAAAAGTTTCCAGGATACAGGTAAGGCATTTTTACATCTGGAGGCAGGAAAAGGAGCTGGCGTTGAGGATGAATTAAAGGTATTTAGTAATGTCAATAGGGATGCTTCAAATTCAGAGAATCGCTTAGAATTAACCGAAGCCTACTACGAGCATTATTTAAAGTTAATTCCTCTAACTCTAACCTTTGGTAAACTTGACCCTACAGTTTATATTGATGATAATGCCTATGCTAATGATGAAACAAGCCAATTCTTAGGAAGGTGTTTTAGGAATTCTCCTGTAATTGAATTTCCGGATAATTCCGCTGGAATTCGACTGGGTTTTTCTCCCGATGAACCTTTAGAGTTTAATTTTGTGGCTTTTGATGCAGACTCTGACTGGGAGGATATCTTTGATGGGATATTTTTAGCAGGCCAGGTTAATTTTAAGCCTAAATTATTGGGGGGAGAGGGGAATTATCGTTTAATCGGATGGTTAAATGATAGAAATCATATAAAGTGGCTTGAGCAAACAAAAGATAAAGAAGAAGGATACGGTTTTGGCATAAGCTTTGACCAAGGATTAACTAATGATTTAGGGTTATTTTTAAGATACGGCTGGCAGAATCCCAAGGTATATCTTAATAGCACATCAAATTTTTCTCTGGAGCAGTCGTACAGTCTTGGCGGCCAGTTAAAAGGCAATCTCTGGGGAAGAAATGATGACGTGGTCGCTCTTGCCTTTGGTCAGATTTTCCCATCTGACGATTACAAGAAAGCTGATGTTGCCCGGAGAGCGAAGCTTGAGAATCACCTTGAGTGCTATTACAACTATAGGGTCAACGAGCATCTTTCGTTAAGTCCGAATCTGCAGGTAATCTGGGACCCTTACGGCAAGGATGCTGCCAACGGAGATAGCACTATCGTGGTAGGTGGATTAAGAGGGCAGGTAAACTTTTAACATATAGGGCTTCACAAAATTCGTGAAGCCCTTGATTATAGAGATTAAAAGACAGATTACAGAGATTAATACTCGACGATAAATCACTGTAATCTATTTTAAAATCGCTGTAATCAACAGCCCTTGAGACTAATTTCGTGAAGGGCTGTTTAACATAAAAAAGGAGATTGGGCATGCATATACCTGATGGATATTTAGGGCCGACAACATGCGGCATCTTTTATGCGGCAATGCTTCCGATATGGACGTTTGCGTCAAAGATTGTTAAAAAAACGCTAAAAGCGCGACAGGTGCCGATGTTAGCAATAGGTGCGGCTTTTAGTTTTGTGATTATGATGTTTAACGTACCAATCCCGGGCGGAACAACAGGGCATGCGGTAGGCGGTGCTCTAGTTGCGATACTTCTTGGGCCTTGGGCGGCATGTATCGCCATAACCGTTGCTTTGGTTATTCAGGCGTTGTTGTTTGGAGACGGCGGAATTACGGCAGTTGGCGCCAACTGTTTTAACATGGCGTTTGTTTTACCTTTTGTGAGTTTCTATGTCTATAAAGCAATAAGCGGTGGATCATTGATGACCTCTGGCAGACGGGTTATTGCTGCAGGGATATCTGCTTATCTGGGAATTAATCTAGCTAGTCTTTTTGCAGCGGTAGAATTTGGAATACAGCCTATTTTACATCACACCGCCACTGGCCAGGCACTTTATTGTCCTTATGGGCTAAAAGTAGCAATTCCAGCGATGTTAGGAGAACATCTTTTAATATTCGGATGGGTGGAGGCCATTGTTACAGCACTTGTGGTTAAATACCTGCAGAAGCAGGATCCGTCTCTTCTTGAAGCAGGATAACACCCGGCCTTAAAGGATAGGCCGGTGTTCCGCTTACTGCGGAAGGAGGTTTTAGTATGAAGACTATCACTAAATTATGGATTGGGATAGGGGTCTTAATACTGCTTTCACCGTTGGGTTTAATACTTCCGGAGCGTTTTAAAGCTGGAGATGCCTGGGGTGAATGGGGAGCCGACACTTTTAAGAAATTAGTAGGATATATACCACAGGGCCTGGAAAAACTCTCAAGCCTTTGGAGCGCGCCCATTCCTGATTATGCATTTAAGGGATGGGAAGAGAAGGGATTAGGTAGCTTAAGCTTTGCGTATATAGCTTCGGCTATAATTGGTATTTTTGTTACTGCTTGCGTAGTTATATTAATCGGCAAACTACTAAGCAGAAAAGAGTAAGGGCGCCATGAGAAGATTTATTTTGTATTTGATCCGCTGGCAGCTCAGCACGCCGATTCTATGGATTGCAGTGCGTAATCTGGGAACCGGTATTTGGTCAACAGTCATAGCAAACTTAATCGGAGGAGCGATATTTTTCTGGGTGGACAGGTTTATTTTTACCTCTAAAGCGGTTGAAGTCTGGCACGTTAAAGAAGGCCGCTGTGATAAATGCCAAGTTACATCGCATTTATGGAGATTAGTTAAAACCGTCGGCTATGACCGCAGCAATGCAAGCCCCATATTTCTATGTATGAAATGTTCTAAGGAAAAGACCGATGCCTTAAGGGCGCAAGGTATTCCGGTGAAAGGCAAGAGTAGATGAGGGGTAACAATTTTATCGAACGCTCCCTTATGGGCGCCTTTTCATTTCTAAAAGAATCAATATTCTCTGAAGAATACGCATCAAAGAAAGGTTTTTTACAGGCGCGGGAACCACGAATTAAATTCGTGAGTATTCTGATTTTCCTTTTGGCGGTTCTGTTCTTCAGAAGCATCTATTTTCTTATCGGCATGTATGCGTTTTGTCTTGTGCTTGCAGGTCTCTCCTCAATACGCTTAGGTTTTTTCTTAAAGCGCACATGGATTTTTATCCCGTTATTTTCTTTTTTTATCGCCCTTCCTGCGCTTTTCAATATATTCACCCCGGGTGAGCCGGTATTGAGCTTTAGAATATTTATTTTCTCTTTGAGCATTACCAAGCAAGGTATCGCCAGCGCGAGTTTCTTTTTTATGCGTGTTTTAACCAGCGTATCGCTATGCGTTCTCTTGGTTTTAACCACAAGGCACTATATATTATTGAAGGTGCTGCGCATATTTAGGGTGCCGCAGGTTTTTGTGATGACTTTAGGGATGTGCTACCGCTATGTCTATCTTTTTATTGAAATAATAGAGAATACGTATCTGGCAATAAAGAGCAGGGTGGGGCGTGTCTCTTCGGTCAAGAGCGGACAGGGGATAGTGGCGTGGAATATCGCCAGCCTTTGGCAGCGCTCTTACCAACTGAATGAAGATGTGTATAAAGCTATGCTTTCAAGAGGTTATCGGGGAGAACCGGTAGTGTTAAATGATTTCAGGATTAAAGCGATAGATTGGGTATGGTTATTTATCGCAATACTGATTTCTGGTTCGGTATTTTATTTAACTTATCGGATAAAAATCTAGAAAGGCCGTTATGAATAATACGATTTTTGAATTAAAGAACGTTCATTTTTCGTATCTCGGAAGATTTCCCGCATTGGGCGGTATAGATATCGAAATCAAACAGGGAGAAAAGGTAACCGTTATCGGCGCAAATGGTTCCGGTAAGTCAACGCTTTTACACATGCTTAACGGACTTATTTTTCCGGACAAAGGTATTATTAAAGCCTTCGGTAAGGAATTAAGGGAGAATGATTTTGTTGATGAAAGCTTCTCAAGGAATTTCAGGAAAAAGGTAGGTTTAGTTTTTCAGAATCCCGATGTCCAGTTATTTTGCCCAACGGTAAAGGAGGACATCATCTTCGGCCCGTTACAGCTTGGGGCCGGGAAAGAGGAAATTAGAAAGCGTCTTGAAGAACTTACGACTATCCTTGATATTAAAGATTTGCTTGATAGAGCACCGCACCAGTTGAGTATAGGCGAGAAGCGCAAAGTCGCCATAGCGTCTTGTTTAATCATAAATCCGGATATACTGATTTTGGATGAGCCGACCGCAGGGCTTGATCCTTTGACGACCAGGCATATTATTGACCTGCTTATTCAGGAAAATGAAGCCGGCAAAACAATCATCACCTCTACCCATGATTTGCATATCGTAGAGGAAATATCAGATACTGTTTATGTGTTTAGTAGCGATAAGAGAATAATTAAGTCTGGGCAGGCAGATGTGATATTGAAAGATGTTGAACTGCTTCAGGCAAATAATCTCGTGCATATACACAGCCATCGGCATAAAGACAAAACGCATGTTCATCCTCATCTGCATCTGGATCATCATCCGAGTAGTTGAGGACTATCGTGTAACTTAAACAAAGGAAAGGAAACCTTATCCAATAAATCCCTCCTTGAATCCCATGGTTTAGAGGTTCCTCTTTCGCTATCATTAAAATAAATAATCAAAATCTATTGTCCTTATTTAGCCCTTATGGTAAGATAATACTGCCTGTTGACTTATAGTGCCTTGTAACTTAAATAAGGATTGCATTGATTACACAGATTTCAAAAACAGATTACACAGATTACCGACCTAAAATTTATCTGTGAAATCTAATTCTTAATCTGTGAAATCATACCTTTATTTAATTGACAGAGCATTATAGGATATAAAAAAGAGGATAATTATATGCCTAATTTTATCTGGGCAGTGGGTGCGAGCATCGCAGTAAGTCTGGTATCCCTAATCGGAATTTTTAGCCTATTACTTAGAGAAGGATGGCTTAATAAGATATTATTCCTGTTGATAGGTTTTTCTGCGGGCGGTTTAATCGGAGGCGCGTTTTTGCATCTTTTGCCAGAGGCCTTAGAGCAGGCAGCCAGCCGCATTATTTTTCCCTACCTCATTTTAGGTTTTATAGCGTTTTTTATATTGGAAAAATATTTTCATTGGCGCCACTGCCACGAAGGAATCTGTTCAGTCCATGCCTTTACCTACCTTAATCTTATCGGCGATGGAATCCATAATTTTACTGATGGGTTAGTTATTGGCGCCAGTTTCATCGTGAGCATTAATTTTGGAATAATTACCACTCTGGTGATTATAATGCATGAGATTCCTCAGGAGATAGGTGATTTTGGAGTCTTGGTCTATGGGGGGTTTAGCAAGTTTAAGGCACTTTATTATAATTTTGTTATTGCCCTTACCTGCGTCTTAGGAACGATAGCGGGATATTTTATTTCGGCGCATATTCAAAACTTTTCTTCCTTTCTCCTGCCTTTTACCGCAGGCGGGTTTATTTATATTGCTGCCTGCGACCTTGTGCCGGAATTGCATAAACAAGAGAATTTGAAAAAAAGCGTATCATCGATGGTTGCTTTCTTATGCGGGATTCTCTTTATTTTGTTGATAAGAATTGTGCACAGCCATTAGCCTAAGTCAGACGCCCTCTCAAAAATCCTAATAAACTTAAAAATAATGCGCAAAATTGCTATAGTCGGTTCACCAAATGTAGGAAAATCCGTAATGTTTAATAATCTCACCGGTAGCTATGCTACTGTCTCTAATTATCCGGGGACTACGGTTGAGGTTTCGCGCGGTAAAGGCAAAATAGGGAGCGAGGAGTATGAGATTATTGATACGCCCGGCATGTATTCCCTTTCGCCCATAACCGAGGAAGAAAAGGTTACCCGGGAAATCTTATTGCAAGAAAATCCATGCGCTATATTACATATAGTTGATGCCAAGAATTTAGAGCGCATGTTAGCGTTAACGCTGCAGCTTCAAGAGGCGGGCCTGCCGGTAATTTTAGTTTTAAATATAATGGATGAAGCCGAAAGTTCAGGGATAAGCATTGATATTGCGCGTTTAGAGAAGGAATTAAATATAGCTGTGGCAGCCACTGTCTCTACTACAGGAGAGGGGATGGATATTTTAAGAGGGAAAATAGAAGCACATGTTAAAAGATTTTGCTAAAAGAATCGGTTATGATGATCCTTTAGAGATTTATTTATCTAAACTCGAAGCATTGATACTTTGTGATTATGCCATCTCCAAGCGCGCAATAGCCCTGCTACTGCTTCAGGAAGATAAAGATATATTGGCTTTAATCAAAGATAAAGAAAAGGAGAGGATGGATGAAATCCTTAAGATTGTCCGGGAGGCAGGAGCGCATTATTCCCATCCGCTTAGTTATATTATTAGCCAGCGCCGTCAGGAGGAGGCGAACCGGATATGTAGTATGGTTATGAGTTTTAAGCAAAGCCATGGAGTTACTTTTCGCGAGCGCCTCAGTAAGCTCATGATGAACCCCTTTACCGGCGCACCCATACTCTTAGCCGTGCTTTATTATGGCTTATATAAATTTGTGGGTAGTTTTGGAGCAGGTGTTGTGGTTAATTTCTTGGAAAATAAAGTTTTTGGCGGGTATATCAACCCGTTCATGATTAATCTTGTAAATAGTATTGTGCCTTTTAAAATATTGCAAGATTTATTGGTCGGAGATTACGGGATAATTACTTTGGGTATGCGTTACGCCTTTGCGATTATTTTACCCATTGTAGCTACATTTTTCTTTGCCTTTGCGATTGTAGAAGACACAGGATATCTACCGCGCCTGGCAATGTTAGTAGACCAGCTTTTTAAAAAGATCGGGCTTTCGGGTAGGGCGGTTATCCCTCTGGTTCTGGGTTTTGGCTGTGATACTATGGCAACAATGGTGACGCGGACACTTTCCAGTAAACGCGAACGCATAATTGCTACATTACTTTTAGCTTTGGCTATACCCTGTTCTGCTCAAATGGGCGTGATTTTGGCATTGTTAGCAGGGAAACCCTTAGGTTTAATTGTTTGGTTAGGAATTATAATATTGGTATTTTTGTTAGTAGGGTTTTTAGCTGCCAAGATTATGCCCGGTGAATTACCCACATTCTACATGGAGATACCGCCGCTTCGCCTACCGCAACTCTCCAATGTCTTGCGTAAAACAGCCACCCGACTGAAATGGTATTTTATGGAAGTGTTCCCTTTATTTATTTTTGCCAGTCTGCTTATATGGGTGGGGCAAATAAGCGGTATATTTGGTGTCTTGGTGAGAATATTAGAATACCCTGTACGTTGGATTGGCCTGCCGTCCAAAGCTGCCATTGCCTTTTTATTCGGGTTCTTTCGTCGAGATTATGGCGCCGCAGGCTTATACGACTTAAAAAAAGCGGGATTGTTATCCGGCAATCAACTGGTAGTTGCCTGCGTTACCCTTACGCTATTTCTGCCTTGTATTGCGCAATTACTGATGAATATTAAAGAGCGGGGTATGCGCATGGGTATAGCTATATCACTGTTTATTTTATTTTTCTCATTCACCATAGGATATTTGGTAAATATAATCTTGACGCTGTTGAATGTTCAGTTATAATGTAAAAAATAAGACATACTATAAAGATTATATCATGATTTCACAGATTAAAAATCAGATTACACGGATTAAAGTTTTGACATGGCAATCTGTGTAATCAGCACTTAAATCTGTGCAATCATTTTAAAAGGAGAATTTAGATGCTATCCGAACGCGCAGAAGAAATCCTAGAAGCCTTATGGATTCAGCTTGAAGAAGAGGGTAAAAAACAGCTTGACTTGGGTGCAAGCCGCGATGAACCGGCAATTGATGAGTTGATAAAACTGGGGTTTATTCGAAAGGATTTAGACCACATACACCTCTTAGAAAAGGGCAAAATGCACGCCATGGCGTGTGTGCGCAGGCACAGGCTTGCTGAGCGCTTATTGGCAGATGTATTTGATATAAAAAATAAGATTATTAATGAAGTCAGCTGTAAATTTGAGCATCTGCTTCATGAGGGATTAGAAGATAGCGTCTGTACACTATTAGGCCATCCTAAAGTGTGCCCTCACAGTAAACCCATTCCGCCGGGAAAATGTTGCAGAGAAAAGATAAATAAAAAATTGCTTAAGTTACTCGCTCCTTTATCTGATTTAGAAGTAAAAGACAAAGGAAAAATTGCTTATCTTCAAGCTAAAGACAGAAGCCAAATGCAGAAACTTATAAATATAGGTGCAATGCCGGGCGTATCTATAGTGCTTTTACAGAAATTCCCTTCCTATGTCTTTCAGATTGGGCAGAGCCAATTTGCTATTGACAAAGAACTCGCTTCCAGTATTTGTGTGCGCTTGGCTCGTTAGAAAATTTCATTTTTACAAATGAAAGCCATTACTTTAATTTCTGGCGGATTGGATAGCACTTTAGCTACAAGGTTAATTCAGGACTTAGGTATTGAACTAATTGCCCTCAATACTGTAAGTCCTTTTTGTCTTTGCAATCGTCGTTCATCCAGGGGTTGTCTATATGGAGCAAATTCGGTAGCTAAAGCATTGGCTCTGAAATTAATCAGTATTGATGTATCGCAGGAGTTTATTGGGATTGTAAAGAAACCTAAACACGGATATGGTTCAAATATGAATCCCTGCATTGACTGCCGCATACTTTTGTTTAAAAAGGCAAAAGAGGCCATGGAGAAAGAGGGTGCATTATTTGTAATTACGGGCGAGGTTCTAGGCCAGCGGCCAATGTCGCAGAAACTAAACACAATGAGACTTATCGAAAAAGAGTCAGGTTTAAGTGGTTTAGTGTTACGTCCGCTTTCGGCAAAGGTTCTTGAGCAAACCATTCCTGAGAAGCAAGGCTGGATAGGCAGGGATAAACTTCTTGCCATAAGCGGTAGAGGCAGGCGAGAGCAGATAGCCTTGGCTGGCAAGTTAGGACTTAATGATTATCCTCAGCCCTGCGGAGGATGCCTTTTAACTGACCCGGAATTCAGCCGGCGTTTAAAAGACCTCTTTAAGTACCAGGAGTTTAATTTGGAGGATATCCAGCTTCTTAAGATAGGCAGGCACTTTCGGTTAAATGATACGACGAAATTGGTGGTGGGAAGGAATGAGAAGGAAAATGAACGGCTGCTTAATCTCGCTCGAGAAAATGATTATTTATTTATGCCTACTGATGAATTAGCCGGACCCATTTCTTTAGGAAGAGGAATTCTTAGCGAGGAATTGATTAAACTTTCTTGCAGTATAACCTGCCGCTATTGCGATCTTAATGGAGACGCCAATGCGGATATAGTCTATAGAAGAATTACTGAAAAAGAAGATCGGCTATTAAATGTTTTGCCCATTGAGGAACCTACTCTGTTAAGTTTCAAGATATAAAAGGGACTGTCCCCGCCATCCTTTAGGGTCAGTCCCCTTTGGGGACAGACCCTCCTATGCCAAGGGGACTGTCCCTTAAAAGGTACAAAGGATGAAAGAAGCCCTACTTTATGAGAAGTTAAAAGATCAGTTAGTGCATTGTTATCTTTGCAATCATCATTGCCGGATAGCCGAGGGTAAATTTGGATTTTGTGGCGTAAGGCAGAATATTGATGGCACATTATACACTCATGCTTTTGGTAAGGTAATTGCAGCCCATATTGACCCGATTGAGAAAAAACCGCTCTACCATTTCTTGCCGGGTTCATTAAGTTTTTCTATCGCCACCATTGGCTGTAATTTTCACTGTGAATTCTGTCAGAATTGGGAGATTTCTCAAAGCTCATTTAGGGAAGGCGATAATTTAGGCGGCGAAGAGCTTTCGCCGCAAGAAATAGTAGAAACAGCGATAAAAAATCAATGTAAAAGTATTTCCTATACCTACACAGAGCCCACTATATTTTTTGAGTATGCCCTAGAGATAGCAAAGTTGGCTAAAGCCAAAGGTCTTTATAATAATTTTGTCACCAATGGTTATATGACTAAAGACTGCATTGAGATGATTAAACCGTATCTTGATGCCGCGAATGTAGACCTTAAATTCTTCAAGGATAGTTCTTACCGAAATATATGTAAAGGCAGTCTTGAGCCGGTATTAAATTCAATTGAAGTAATGCATAAGTTAAATATCTGGGTAGAGATAACTACTCTGGTTGTGCCAGGAGAGAATGATTCCGAAGAAGAACTGCGCGATATTACAGAATTTATTGTGAGTGTAGATAAAAATATTCCCTGGCATGTTTCACGCTTTCATCCAGATTATAAATTTACCGACCATTGCTCTACGCCTGAGGCAACCCTCAAAAAAGCGCAGGATTTGGGTAAAAAGTGCGGCCTTAATTATGTTTATGTAGGCAATGTCATAGGCTTCGGCAATGATACCCATTGCCATAATTGCAAGAAATTATTAATTAAAAGAGAGTATTTTAGCGTTTTAGAGAATAATATAAAGCAAGGAAAGTGCCCTTATTGTAACACTGTGATACCCGGTATATTTTAGGGACGGTTTTGGACTCAAAGCAAAAGTGTCCCCTGAAAAGGGATACCTTAAGATTGTTTTCAGAACCGTCCCTGAGGATGCTGAGGATGAAAAAATGAAACTGAAGAAAGCACTCTTGATTGTGGATGTGCAGAATGATTTTTGTCCGGGTGGAGCCTTGGGTGTGCCTGAAGGAAATAAGATTGCGCCCTTTATAAATAAATATATAAAGATTTTCTCTAAGAAGAAATTGCCTATTTTTGCCACCCGTGATTGGCATCCTACAAAGACCAAACATTTTAAAGATTTCGGCGGAGTCTGGCCGGTGCATTGTATTCAGAATACAAGAGGAGCTCAATTCCATCCCAAACTAAGATTACCCAAAGAGACAATTTTGTTATATAAAGGTATATACCCCGAGAGAGACGGTTACTCTGCATTTGAAGCAGAGAATGAAAGGGGCATGAGTTTTTTAAGTTTATTAAAGAGATTAGGTGTGGAGGAGATTTATATTTCAGGGCTGGCAATAGATTACTGTGTTAAATTTTCCGCCTGCGATGCCCTAAGGCAAGGATTTAAAGTAAAACTACTGATGGATGCGGTAAAGGGAGTGAATTTAAGGCCAAATGATTCCGAAAGGGCAATTAAAGAAATGGTCAAAAAGGGGGCCAAGAAAATAACCTTAAAAGACATAGGGGGTTAAAATGCAGTTAGACGAAATAAAAATTTCTCAAGCCATTTAGCGTCGAAGATGTGATGACAAGACAAAGGCGTATCTCGGGGCTAGTTTTAAACTGGACTGCGGTAGAAATGGCTAATCTGCATGTTGACCCCATTACCATGAAAGCAAGATTTGTAGTGGATGCCACGGGGCACGCCGCGGAAGTGGTGCATATTGTAGAGAGAAAATCCGGTATTAGGCTGAATACAAAAACAGGTAAGATAATGGGCGAGCAATCCATGTGGGCGCAGGTAGCAGAAGATACTATTGTCAGGAATTCAAAAGAGGTTGTGCCAGGTATGTATGTCTGCGGGATGAGCGCAAATGCGGTCTTTGGCGGCCCGCGTATGGGCCCTATCTTTGGCGGGATGTTATTATCCGGCAGAAAAGTAGCCCGGGATTTGCTGAAAAGATTATCATAAAATGAAACTTTTTGTTATAGCTACATTTCTTATCTCATATATCTTATTGGTTTTAAAAAAAGGCCATCCCTTTTTAGTTTTAGGCGCTGCTATAGGTGCGCTTTTAATAAGTGGCGCAATAAATTTTAAAGAGGCGCTTTTGAGCATAAATTATAATGTCTTAGGCGTATTCTTAGGGACGATGATATTATCAGGCCTTTTTATATTTTCAGGCGTGCCGGAATTTTTTGCCACAAAATTAGTGGATAGGTCAAAGACCGTAGGTATGGCGCTGTTGTCTGTATGCATACTCGCGGGATTTATCTCCAGCTTTGTGGAAAACGTGGCTACGGTTTTGATAGTAGCGCCGATTGCATTTGAGGTAGCCAAGAAATTAAAGGCAAACCCCATCCCCTTTTTGATAGGCATAGGAGTCTCCTCCAATCTTCAAGGTTGTGCTACCATGATCGGAGATAGTCCGAGTATAATACTTGCCCTATCCAGCGGAATGAATTTTATGGATTTTTTCTGGATGAAAGGAAGGCCCGGTATAGCCTTTGCTGTTGAGCTGGGAGCGGTTGCCTCATTTTATGTTTTGTACCTTTTATTTAGGAAATATAAAGAACCGGTTATTCAGATAGAGGAAACAAAGGTGAAGACATGGTTTCCGACTCTCCTTTTGGCTCTGATGATGCTTACTCTGGCGGCCTCCAGTTTTATTAAAGATAAACCTCCATACACAATTGCTTTTATTTGTATAATATACGGCATAGTCGGTCTGGTGTGGCATGAATTAAAACACAAAGAATCCGTTTCTCTTCTGAAGGATTTAGACTGGCATACATTTTTCTTTTTAATAGGGATATTCATTCTAGTAGGAAGCCTGACGTACAGAGGAGTGATAGGCGATATAGCCGGCTACATCATAAAATATACAAAAGGAAATAAATTTTTAGCTTACACAGTAATAGTGTGGCTTTCTGTGTTGTTGTCAGCATTTGTAGATAATATACCTTATATAGTAGCAATGATACCTGTGGCAAAAATCGTAGCAGTTTCTTTAAGTGTAAGCCCAGAACTCTTTTTATTTGGGCTACTTATTGGGGCTTCGCTCGGTGGAAATCTAACGCCCATCGGCGCATCAGCTAATGTTGTGGCAGTTGGTTTATTGCGCAAAGAAAAGCATCACGTTAAGTTTGGAGATTTCATTAAAATTGGGCTCCCTTTTACTATTGCTGCAGTAAGTGCAGCTTATTTATTTATCTGGTTTGTTTGGAGTAGATAATTTGAAAGGAGGTGTTATTCGCTATGGATATATTTCATAGTATTATTAATAGTGCAAGCTTTGCCTTAAATATCATTGGAGCTTTAATCACTGTCTGGGGTATAATTGTTTGTTTATTTGATTTCTTGAAGAAAGAGATATTAAATAGAAAGAAGGAAATACAATTAAATGAGGCTATCCGTGTCAAATTGGGTAGTTATTTAGTTTTAGCTTTAGAGTTTTTTATTGCAGGAGATATCGTTAAAACCATTATTACTCCTACTTGGCAAAGTTTAGGTATACTTGGGGCAATAGTTGTTATAAGAACAATCTTGAGTTATTTTCTTACCATGGATATAAAGAAAATTTAGTAAGAACCGTCCCTGTTACTGTTAAATAGAGACAAAATGACAAGAGACCCGATTTGCGGAATGGAAGTGGATGAACAGCACGGGATCAAAGTAAGCAAAGATGGCCAGGATTATTTCTTCTGTAGTACTCACTGTAAAGATAAGTTTTTTCGACAGGAAGACCTAAAGGACAGTACGGTTTGTTTGCCTTCAATAAAAAAGCCGTTTTTTAAGAATAAGTTGTTTATTGCTGTTAGTATATCTGTCCTTCTTATATTACTTTCATTATTTATTCCTTTACTTGTATCATTTCGTAATTCATTTTTTATGTATCTAAAGGCTATTTGGTGGGCAGTAGTCCTTGGTTTATTTTTAGGTGGGCTAATTGATTATTATGTGCCACGGGAGTATATCTCTAAAGTCCTTGCCCGAAAATCGCCTTTTACGATATTTAATGCGGTATTTTTGGGTTTTCTGATGAGCGTTTGCAGCCACGGGATACTTGCCTTATCAATACAATTACACAAAAAAGGCGCATCGAATCCGGCCGTAGTAAGTTTTTTGCTTGCCAGCCCCTGGGCAAACTTGACGATTACTGTAATGCTGATTAGTTTATTCGGCCTAAAGGGCTTATTTATTATCATCGCTGCTATAATAGTTGCCATTAACACAGGCCTTATATTTATGTTCTTAGAGAAGAAAGGCCTGATTGAAAAAAATAAGAGTATTATCGAGGTATCGGAGCAATTTCCTATTTTAAAAGATTTTAAAGTCAGGCTAAGAAATTACAGATTTGGCCTGAAGACTCTAATTGGCGATTTTAAAGGTGTGATCAGAGGAACTTTAGCGCTTTCGGATATGGTCCTTTGGTGGATTATCTTAGGGATGCTTATTGCAAGTTTAGCCGGAGCTTATATTCCGGTGCATTTCTTTCATAGATTTATGGGTCCTACGCTATTAGGCTTAATTATAACCTTGGGCTTAGCTACAATAATAGAAGTCTGCTCTGAAGGTTCATCTCCTTTGGCCTTTGAAATATACAAACAGACAGGTGCGCTTGGCAACAGTTTTGTCTTCTTAATGGCAGGCGTAGCCACGGATTATACCGAGATAGGTCTTCTCTGGGCCAATGTAGGCAGGCGCGTAGCTTTGTGGCTCCCTATTATTACCGTGCCGCAGATTGTGATTATAGGTTATATAGCAAATATTGTCTTTAAATAAAAATAATAAAAATTTTTCTTGACAAATGATACTGTTATGGTATCATTAGATATTAGAAAGGAAGGTGGAGGTATGAACGTAACTATCAGATATATGCTGCGTCCGATAGCGCACTGTAAAGAAGGCTGCCACACTTTGTCCTGGGCAGGACGTTAAACGGCCCCTTCTACTTCCTTAATAACAACCTTAACTTTAGGAGTTAAGATGAAGTTAATTACCAGAGACACCGATTACGCATTAAGGGCATTGTGTTTTATTGCCAAGGATAAAGAAAAAATAATTTCGGTTGCAGAATTAGTCCAAACATTAAAAATCCCCCGGCCTTTTTTAAGAAAGATATTACAGGTGTTGAATAAAAAGAAGATACTTAAATCTTATAAGGGTAAAGGTGGTGGATTTTTATTGGCACTTCCCTTACGGAAAATTTTTTTAGTGAATTTGATAGAGATATTCCAGGGACCATTACGCTTAAATGAATGTTTTTTTAAAAAAATAGCCTGTCCCAGGAGAAAAACCTGCGCCTTAAAGAAGAAGATAGATGGCATCGAAAGATATGTAATTAAGGAATTAAATTCTGTTACTCTGGCCTCATTATTAAATTAAGGAATGTAAGTTATGGCAAAAAGAAAGATCATAAAAATCGATGAAGAAAAGTGCAACGGTTGTAGTCTGTGCATTCCCAATTGCCCTGAGGGAGCTATTCAGATTATCGATGGCAAGGCAAGGCTAATAAGCGATTTATTCTGCGATGGCCTCGGCGCCTGTATTGGTCATTGTCCGCAGGGGGCAATTACTATTGAGGAACGGGAAGCCGAAGGGTATGACGAGAGAAAGGTGATGGAAAATATTGTAAGGCAAGGTAAGAATGTTATAAGGGCGCATTTAGACCACCTCAAAGAGCATAATCAGAATGAATATTTAAAACAGGCAATAGATTTTTTAAAGGAAAAGAATATTGAAGTTCATTTTAATGAAGCAAAAGAACACAGCAAGCATGCGCATGGTTTTTCAACGTGTCCGGGTTCAAAGATAATGGATTTCCGAAAGAAAGAAGAAACCCAGAGAAAAAAGAAAACATTCCCTAAGGGGCAATCCGAGCTTAAGACATGGCCCGTTCAAATTATGCTTGTTCCACCATTCGCTCCTTATTTAAATAATGCAGATTTATTAATTGCCGCGGACTGCGTGCCTTTTGCTTACGCAGATTTTCATCAAGATTTATTGAAAGATAAGATTTTGCTGGTGGGTTGTCCTAAATTAGATGATACACAAATTTACCAAGAGAAAATAAATCAGATTTTAAAGCAGAACAGCTTAAAATCCATAACTTATGCCCATATGGAAGTGCCTTGCTGTTTTGGGCTGGTAAGTATCATAAGTGAGGCGATTGCTCAATCAGGCAAAGATATTCCTTTTAAAGAAGTAATTATAAGCATAAAAGGAGAAAGAATAAAATGATTAATAAATGCCCCGGACAGGACGATAGAAACATCAAGGCCGAGACAATCCATTGTCCTGATTGCGGATACCAGATAGAGATTTTCTCTGATGAAATAAAGGTGAGGTGCCCGAAGTGTAAGAATCTGGCCTGTCGTGATAGATTACCCTCTTGCGTAGATTGGTGCAAGGCTGCTCGGGAATGTATTGGTGAAGAAAAGTGGCGGCAGCTAAAAGGAAGCGAATGATGTTTTGTTATCAATGCGAACAAACCGCAGGTGGCAGCGGTTGTACGAAAATAGGAGTATGCGGCAAGAACGAAGATATCCAGAGCCTTCAGGATATCTTGCTCTTTGGTTTAAAAGGCATATCTGCCTATGCCCCTTTGATGTCTTTTAGAGGAACTAAACGCTACTCTTATACTACCGAGAGAGAATGGGAATTCCCTCTTTTTAACGCTTGCTCGTTGACATCATATAATCGATAACTTTATCACTTACCTTTTCCTGTTTTAAGTAAGTAATGATCTCTGAGTTAAGATTATAGACTGAGTGAGTTCTGTCTATCTCGCTGATTATTACGGCATCGGGCGTACCTTGGGATGCCATCTCAGCAATCTTGGTTAAAGTGATATGGTCAGGGTTAACTGCCGTGGCTTCTTTATCCTTCTGGTCCATTGCGCTGCCAAGCAAAGCACCGCTAAGCGCACCTACTGCTGCGCCAATTCCAGCTCCTCCTAAGCCATGTCCGGTTTGGTGACCGATTATTCCTCCTGCAGTTGCCCCGATTAATCCGCCAGCAACAGCTCCAGTCTTTGTCTTTGGTCCGGTAGATTCACAGCCCGCGCTTACCAAAGCCACAGCTGTTAACAATATCAATGGTATTCTACTTTTCATTCTTCACCTCCTTTTTGCTCTTTATATATTACCTTAATATTTTTACATAAAAAACACATATTTCAAGGATTTATTTCTATTTTTTTAAACTTTAGCCGAAACCTTTTAGGCTAAAGTGTTGCCCGTGTCTATGGATTTTATGATTCTTAGAAAATAAGCTATCCACTGAGAAGAAATTAATATATAATAATAAGGTGTCAGAAGGAGGTGTGGGATGAGTTGCGGAGTTTGTAGGCCAAGGGAAGCGAGGAAAAAGGCGAAAAAGAAAAAGAAATAAACTTTAGGGTAGATACGTTTATTTCAGGCGTATCTACCCTCGTTTTTTAGGAGGTGAAATATGGGCATGTTTAGATTAGTGGGTTTATTTGCAATTATCCCTACAACAGTGTTATTAACCATTAGCTTTTTTGTATTGTATACCTTGCGTAGAACAGACACGCAGGGATTGAAAGCGTTTGGTTATGTTATTGCGGCGCTCCTTTGGTTATCCGCGTTGCTGGTTTTTTCCGCAGGAGTTTACACCGTAGTTTCAGGTCATACTCCGATGGAATGTGCGATGCATGGAATGATGAAGACGCATATGCAAGAGATGATGGAAAGTAAAATGCTAGGGGCGATGAGTGGACAGATGCCAGCAATGATGCATGGCAAAACAGATAAATCAACGATAAAACAATAGTTCTTCGTTATTAAACATCACTACCTGTAAAATATAATTGGCCTTACAGTGGCGAGAGCGGCTTTTAACCACAATAAAATTATTTCACTAACAAATATAATACTAACAGGATTATTTTTTTGTTTTATGTTTTCTTTTTGTAGCAGCCGAGAAGCCGCCTATTCGGCAGAAGGGGGGGTGGATAAGATGTTAAATAATTTACATTGGTTAGGGCATGCCAGTTTTCGCTGGGATGGCTCTAAGACAATCTATTTTGACCCCTGGAAATTATCCCGGCGCTCTAAAAAATCTGATTTTATTTTTATCACGCATGAACATTTTGACCACTGTTCTTTAGACGATATAAAGTTGATAAGTACAAAAGATACTGTTATTGTAGCCAGTGAGGCCGCGGCTAAGCAATTGGAGAGCGCCAGGCCACTTTGTAAAGAAATAAAACCCCTATTGCCGGGGGATAATATTGAGATTTCCGGTATTAAGGTTAGTGCGGTTGCCAGTTATAATATCAATAAGCAATTCCATACCAAGGGTTCTCATAAGCTAGGGTTCATTGTTACGGTTGATGGGATTAAAATTTATGATGCTGGCGATACAGATAATATCCCTGAGATGAAAAATTACGGCTGTGATATTGCGCTTTTACCGGTAAGCGGGACTTATGTTATGACTGCAGATGAAGCAGTTAAGGCAGCATTAATCATTAAACCCAAGGTAGCAATCCCTATGCATTACGGAGATATTATAGGAACAGAAAGCGATGCAGTAAGATTTCAGGAGTTATTAAAAGATAAAATTGAAGTTAATATTCTAGAAAAGGAGAATTGATTTATGAATAAATACAGGTGCACAGTTTGTAGCTATATCTATGACCCTGCAGTTGGCGATTCCACACAAGGAATCAATCCAGGTATTGCTTTCGAGGATTTACCGGATAGCTGGGTTTGTCCTGAATGTGGTGTGGGGAAAGATATGTTTGAAAAAATAAATTAGGAGGCTTAAAGTTGAAAAAAGTAGCTGTATTAGTCGAAGATTATTATCAAGTTTTAGAGGTTTGGTATCCTTATTTACGTCTGCGTGAAGAGGGAATCGAGACGATATTAGTGGGCACAGGAAAAAAGGAATATAAAAGCAAGGAAGGATATCCTGCCCAAGAAGAGCTCTCTATAGAAAAAGCAAAGACAGAGGATTTTGATGCTGTAATCATACCCGGAGGTTATGCCCCAGATATACTAAGGAGATATGTAGAAGTAAATGATTTTATAAGAGATATGTATAATAAGGGAAAAGTCGTGGCGGCTATCTGTCATGGAGGCTGGGTACTTGTTTCTGCAGGGATTTTGAGGGGTAAGAAGGTAACGGGTTTTTCTGCGATAAAAGATGATTTGGTAAATGCCGGAGCGCAGTTTATAGATAGACAAGTGGTGGTAGATGGTAATCTGATTAGCTCCCGCAATCCTTACGATTTACCGGCATTCTGTCGTGAGATTATTAAAAAATTAAAATAATTATGACCCGAGAATTAGAAGTAAAAATCAAAGAGATAATCCAAAGGACTTATAACGTGAAGAGTTTCCGTGTGGGAGTTGACGGTAAGGCAGATTTCCAGGCAGGTCAATTCCTGCAAGTGACTTTGAAGGCAGAGCCGGAGTTGCAAAGGTATCTTTCCATATCTAGCGCACCTTCCGAAAATGGCTATATAGAATTTACTAAAAAGCTTACTGAGAGTAATTTTTCTAAAACACTAAATAATTTAGAAGTCGGTGAATACGTAAAAATAAAATATCCTTTTGGTAATTTTACTTTGGATGAAGGGACTGAAAAAATCGCTTTTATTTCTGGCGGCATAGGTATTACTCCCATAAGGAGTATATGTAAGTTCGCAGTAGATAACAATAGAGGTACGGATATTATACTTATCTATGCCAATCGCACTATTAACGATATTGCATTCAGAGAAGATTTTGAGCAAATGCAAAAGCAATATCCTAAATTAAAAGTTGTGCATATGCTTTCTGAATCTGCGCCTGGATTTAAAAGTCTCGTTGGCCCAATCAATAGCTCAATTATTCAGAATGAAATACTCGACTATAAAGAAAGAAAATTTTATCTCTGCGGCCCTCCAGGTATGGTTGAAGCAATGAAAAAGATACTGGAGTTAGAATTAGTTTTACCCAAAGAGAATATTATTACAGAGAATTTTATTGGTTATTAAACGGAGACAGACTATGGCTAATATAAAAATATTGCCTGATATTTACCCCGTTACAAATTTTGTGAAGAAGATAGCTATTTTTAACTGTATTACTGTATTAGTATTTATTAGGCTGTCACGAAACTCGTGCCAGCCTATGATTACACAGATTTTAGAAGTAGATTGCACAGATAATACCGACGATGTTTTTAATCTGTGTAATCGTTTTTTTAATCGGTGTAATCAAGGGCGGCACTTTTGTGACGCCCTATTAGTATTTATAAGCTAGGAGGTGTTTATGGAAATTTGTAACGGGGTTTATTCCGTCGGTGTTGTGGATTGGAATGTGCGTAATTTCCACGGTTATACCTATACCACAAAAAGAGGAACTACTTATAACGCCTATCTTATTGTAGATGATAAGATTGCTTTGGTGGATACGGTTTATGGACCTTTTGCAGATGAACTGATTGAAAATATCAGACAGATTGTGCCTGTAGAGAAGATAGATTATGTTATTGCCAATCACGTGGAAACAGACCATTCTGGCGCATTACCCTCTATAATGAAACTTTGCCCTAAAACAAAGGTCTTGGGCACAGAAAAATGCAAGGAAGGTTTATACCGGCATTACTACGGTAACTGGGATTTTCAGGTAGTGCATACCGGCGATAAGATAAAATTGGGCAAAAGGACTTTAACCTTTCTTGAGGCGCCGATGATCCACTGGCCGGATAGTATGTTTACCTATTGTCCAGAAGAAGAGTTGCTACTACCCAACGATGCCTTTGGCCAGCATTATGCTACCAAGGAAAGATTTGACGATGAGGTTGACCAGTGCGCGCTTATGGATGAAGCAGTAAAATATTACGGGAATATTCTCTGGCCGTTGGGCTCTATAATTCTTAAAAAAATTGAGGAAGTTCAGAAATTAAATATTCCTATCAAGATGATTGCTCCCAGCCACGGAATTATCTGGCGCAAAGACCCGCTAAAAATAATTAATGCCTATGTGTCCTGGGCAGGCAATGAAACAAAGCCAAAAGTTATAGTCATATATGAGACCATGTGGGGTGCCACAGAAAAAATGGCAAGAAAAATAGCCGAAGGAATAACCGATGCTGGCGTCAGCATCAAACTCTTTAATGTCGCCACTTCTGACCGCACCGAAATAATCAAGGAGATGCTTGACGCCAAAGGGTTTATTTTTGGCTCATCTACCCACGATAATGATATGTTGCCTAACATAGCAGGATTTTTAGAATTTTTAAAAGGATTGAAACCCAAGAATAGAGTGGCATGCGTGTTTGGTTCTTATGGTTGGGCAGGAGGAGCAGTAAAGGAGATAGAAGATATCTTAAAAGAAACCGGCATAGAATTAGTTCAGCCAGGTTTATCTATAAAATACGTTCCTGATGAAAACGAAACTAAGTGCTGTTATGAATACGGAAGAGAATTTGCTAAAAAGATAAAAGGAGGTAATTGATGACTCCCGTAGAAGCCTTAGAGTTGGCCTTATCTAAAGAGATAGAAGCCATGGAACTATACAAAAAATTTTCCGGAGAGTATACAACTGCAAAAGATATATTCGTATTCTTGACTAACGAGGAATATAAGCATAAGCAATTGATTGAAAATAAAATTGTCGAGCTGACCAAATAAGAGAGGCCAAACATGGCAAAATACCGTTGTGCTGTTTGTGGATATATCTATGACCATGCAATTGGAGATTCTACTCAAGGAATTGCTCCAGGCACAGCCTTTGAATATCTACCAGAGACTTGGGTTTGTCCCGAATGTGAGGTGGGGAAGGATATGTTTGAACAAATCTGAAAGGGGATGAAGGATATGGCAAAGAAATGTGGGAAGAAAACCACCGAAGCCAAGAAAGGTAGTCGCTACGTCTGCAGCGCGTGTGGATTAGTAGTTACTGTAGACAATGTATGTGGTTGTGTTGAGGCCTGCGACATCATCTGCTGTGGGGAAGAGATGAAACCTAAGAAATAATACACGAATTAACACAGATATAAACTAAATTATCACGAATAAATATTTATGAAGATCCGTTTTTAATTTGTGAGAATTCGTGTTCAAAAAGGAGGTAATTAATGGGAAAGAAGGCAAGAGAAATCGTTGAACTTAATTTAAAAGAACTCATTAAAGATTTAGACCGCGCCTATTGCGATGAGTGGCTTGCATACTATGCCTATTGGTATATGGCGCAAGCTGTGGAAGGGAAAAGTTATGAGGATATGCAGGAGTTTTTAAACAAAATTGCTAAAGATGAACTTGAGCATGCGCAGGAATTAGCTGAGAGAATTATTGAATTAGGAGGTCTTCCAACCAATAACCCCGCGGACTTAGTCAAGAATGTCAACGCACCCTATCCAGATGTTATAAAAAAACTCTCCGACTATAATGAGATTATAAAAATCGTAACTGCAGCAGAGGCGGGGGCGATTGAGGTTTATAACAAAATAGCCCAGAAGACATTCGGGAAAGACCACGATACATATCAATTAGTTACTCATATAATGGGTGAGGAGATAACCCATGAGGAGATGTTTGAAAATCTAAAGGGTTAAATAACAACTATAATTTTATGGGAGGGGAGAATGGATACTTTTGTCTGTAAAATATGTGGTTATGCTGCCTTTGGTCAAGCGCCCGAGGCTTGTCCGGTATGCGGGGCAAAGAAAGAGGCTTTCGAGCTCGACCTCACTGCGATTAAGAAACCCGCTGACCCCAAAAATCTTAATGAGTTAGAGAAAAAACACATCCCGGCGATTGAAATAAAAAGGCAATGTGGCCTGGTAGGCCCTGGATGCGTTGATGCTAATATAAAGATAGGCCAGATAGCCCATGTAATGGAAGAGAAGCACTACATCATGTATATTGATCTATACCTTGATTATAATTTTATTGCCCGCTACCATCTTACTCCAGAATTAAATCCAGTTTTAGGCATACACCTGAAAGCAACTTCGGGAAAATTGGTGGCGCTGGAGAACTGCAATATTCACGGCCGCTGGATTGCAGAAGCAGAAATTTAATGCAAGCACTAAGTAACGAGATAATTCAATTCTTCCAGAAGCAGAGTTTCGCTATTATTTCTACCCTTGACAAGAATGGAAGCTTGCATAATGCCTGTAAAGGTATAGTCAACATTTACAAGGATGGTAAGGTTTATCTCCTTGACCTTTATAGTGGCAGGACCTACGAAAACTTAAGAAGAAATTCAAATATCAGTATTACCGCAGTGGACGAACATAGGTTTAAAGGCTACTGTCTAAAGGGTAAAGCCAAGATAATTCAAAGCGATAAAATTAAATCCCAGATTATTAAAGCCTGGGAGGAAAAAATTGCCAGCAGATTAACGCAGCGGCTCTTAAAGAATATCCATGAGGGAAAAGGACACCCTCGGCATCCAGAAGTACTTTTGCCGAAACCTGAGTATATGATTATCATGGAAGTGAAAGAGATTATTGACCTTGCGCCGCAACATTTAAAAGAAGGAGTATAAATATGGGAAACATATTTGCCGGTAGCGAGATAGTGGAATTAGGGATTGAGATTGAGAAAAACGGCAGGGATTTCTATAATACCTTGACCAGCCAATCAAAAAACCAAAAGGCCAAGGATATATTCAAGTACCTGGCAGAACAAGAGGAAGAACATATGGCGGTTTTTCAGAAAATTCTGGATGCGATACAAAAATATGAACCGCCGGAAAGTTATCCAGGAGAATATTTTGCCTATATGAATGCCCTGGTTAGTGAAAGCGTATTCACTAAAAAAAACAAAGGCAAAGAAATAGCCAAGAAAACAAAAGACGATAGGCAAGCCGTAGATATAGAGGTATAGGGGCTGAGAGGGACTCCATTGTTTTCTACGAAGGAATGAAAAAAGCAGTGCCTGAATATGAGCAAAAAGTAATTGATGAAGTAATTACGCAAGAACAAGGACACTTAAAGCAGCTGGTGGATTTAAAAGCGAATCTAAAGCTCGGAGGCAGACATGAATAAAGAAGTAAAAGTATACAGTACCCCTACCTGCCCATATTGTATTAGGACTAAGCAATTCTTAAAGGACAACAATATAACTTTTGAAGATATTGATGTTTCAAATAATCAGCAAGCTGCGGAGGAAATGGTGCAAAAATCCGGCCAAATGGGCGTGCCGGTTTTGGAC
>Ga0210017_1000831_pt1 | contig 26930 bp, 25 predicted proteins | sample CryGeyCG2014_020_FD_183966 | JGI IMG/M metagenome (GOLD analysis project Ga0210017, IMG submission 183966) | Groundwater microbial communities from aquifer - Crystal Geyser CG08_land_8/20/14_0.20 (SPAdes) (version 2) | ecosystem: Environmental > Aquatic > Deep subsurface > Groundwater | place... | reverse complement strand
CGTAATGGGAACGGATTAAAACAGGGAAAAGATGTTGGTGATAAAGACATTTTCCACAGACTTTACGAAGGCGGTCTGACCGTTGTGATTTCCGAACCTACAATCGATTTAAGCTATGAAGATCAGCTTCGTTCCCCTGTATTTGCCGAATCGGGAGACACGGTTCGGATTGTTGCCAAAGCCGCCGCATTGAATACGAAAGTTTCTTCGCTGGAACTGTTTGTAAACAGTCAGTCGCAGTATTCAACGATCGATTCCGTGTTGAATTTCGACCTTGTCATGGAAAATACTGACGCCGGCAGAAATCTCGTGGAAATCGTCGGAAAAGATACCGCAAATGTCAGTGATTCTGCTTCATTTTATGTTGTTGTCAATCCAAGTCCGCGGAATTTGCCGCCGCCGATTTCGACGGTTCCCGGAATTAACATTCTTGACGATAAAACTGCCATTTTAGCGCTTTTCGCTCCGAACAAACAATTTGTCTATCTGATTGGTGATTTTAATGATTGGAAAGTCGATACGTCCTTTCTGATGAACCGGTACGAGCCGTCGGCGGACAGTGTGCTGTTTTGGATAAAACTCGACTCGCTTGTTGCAGGAACTGAATACGCTTTTCAGTATTTGGTGAATGGGACGCTTCGCATCGCAGAACCCTACACGGAAAAAGTACTCGATCCGTGGAACGATAGTTATATTTTGGCGACGACTTATCCCAATCTTAAACCTTATCCGAAAAATAAAACGTCGGAACCGGTTGCAACATTCCAAACGGGAAAATCCGCGTTTAACTGGCAGACAACTTCGTATGATAAACCGGCTAAGCACGAATTGATTATTTATGAATTACTACTTCGCGATTTTCTGGCGAATCACGATTACGCGACGCTGACCGACACACTGGATTATCTGCAGAATCTTGGTATAAATGCGATTGAACTGATGCCAATTAGCGAGTTTGAAGGAAATTTGTCGTGGGGTTATAATCCATCGTTTTTCTTTGCGCCCGATAAATATTACGGCACGGCGGACGCACTCAAATGCTTCGTCGATGAATGTCATCGGCGCGGAATCGCTGTCATTCAAGACATCGTTCTGAACCATTCGTATGGTCAATCACCGCTGGTTCGGTTGTACTGGAATTCCACATTGAATCGGCCTTCGGCAGAAAATCCGTGGTATAATCAGACTTCTCCGAATTCATCTTATTCATGGGGTTACGATTTTAATCACGAAAGTCCGTATACGAAGGCGTTTGTCGATAGAGTGACGCATTACTGGATGACTGAATTTAAAATCGACGGATTTCGGTTCGATTTCACAAAAGGATTTACGAACAAAACCGGTGACGGCGGCGCGTACGACGAATCCAGAATAACGATCCTGAAGCGAATGTCGGATAAAATCTGGGAAACGGATTCGACCGCTTATGTGATCCTCGAACACTTCGCAGAAAATTCGGAAGAGAAGGTACTAACGGATTACGGAATGCTTGTATGGGGCAACTCCAACTGGAATTACGCCCAATCGGCAATGGGATATACTACCGAATCGGATTTCTCATGGGGATTTTATAAAACACGCACTTTTACCAAACCGGGTGTGGTCACGTATATGGAAAGTCACGACGAAGAACGTCTGATGTATAAAAATATTACTTACGGAAATTCATCCGGTAGTTACAGCATTAAAAACGAAGTGACTGCGCTGAATCGGATAAAGTTAAACATGGTCTTTTTCCTGACATTGCCCGGACCGAAAATGATCTGGCAGTTTGGCGAACTCGGATATGACGTATCGATTGATTATAACGGTCGGGTGGGCGAAAAACCGATCCGCTGGAATTACTTCGTTGACGAAAGCCGGGTTAAATTGTACAAAACAATTCAAGCGCTGTTAAATCTTCGCCGTGAAAACGAACTGTTCAGAAGTCCAGAAACCAACGTCAACCTCGACGTTTCCGGTGCAATGAAACGGATTCGTATGTCGCACACAACGATGAGCGCCGTGATCCTAGGCAACTTCGATGTCGTCACCCGTTCCATCGATCCCGGCTTTTATCAACCGGGGAAATGGTATGAGTATTTCACGGGCGACAGTCTGTATCTGACAAATTTGAACGATCTGATTACACTCGCCCCCGGCGAACTTAAACTCTACACAACGAAGAAACTGACAAAACCCGAAGAAGGAATCCTTTCCACGATGCCTGCCAAAACTTCCGTGCCTTTCCGATTTGCGTTGCTGGGGAATTACCCGAATCCGTTCAATGCTTCGACGAAAATCCGGTACGAGGTCGAGAAGCCGTCGAATCTCCGGCTCGAAATTTATTCAATCGACGGACGACAGGTTTTCTCCAAAGAACTCGGAGTTCAGCAACCCGGACGATATGAATTCTTATGGGATGGAAACGATTTTTCCGGTAAGAGTGTCGCCTCGGGCGTTTTTTTGACGGTTCTGAAACGAGCGGATCAAAGACTTATCAACAAGATATTGCTGATCAAGTGAGAGGTAATCTTCCGACCGGTTCATCATTTGATCGTCGGTTGAACTTTTATTTGGTCGGTCGAGTATAAGGAATTAAATTGATCCGGAGTTGATTATGAAAGAAAAGAAGAAGATAGGAAAAAACGATAATAACAAATTTTGGCAGGAAGTCAAGTCGTGGGGAATTGTTTTACTCATTGCTCTGGGACTGAAGGCGACCATCATCGAAGCCTACCAGATTCCAACCGGATCGATGGAAGACACCATCCTGATCGGCGATTTTATGCTGGGAAAGAAATTCGTGTACGGAACACGCACGCCGGATTGGATCGGCATTCCATGGACGAAGATCGGATTTCATATTCCATGGTTCCGCCTGCCGTCGTTCAAAAAACCCAAACAGGGCGAAGTTGTCATTTTTAAGTATCCAGTCGATCCGTCGCTGAACTACGTCAAACGCTGTGTCGCCGGTCCCGGACAAACCCTCGAAGTGCGCGATAAAGTCTTGACCGTAGATGGAAAAGTTTTCGAGAATCCGCCGCATTCCAAATTCATTTCTCCCGTTATCTATCCGTCGGAGTGGGAAGACCCGGATATTTTTCCCCGAAATGCCGGAAATAAGGACAATTACGGACCGGTCTATGTTCCTGCCAAGGGCGATACGCTCTGGTTCGGAAAAGTCCCGAACGACATCATTCGTAACTGCGCTCAGCTGAAAAATCACACATTTTCGGCGGGCGGCGACCGAATGATTATCGACGGGAAAGCCGTTCAATATTACGTCGTCGAACAGGATCATTACTTCATGATGGGCGACAACCGCGACAATAGTTGGGACAGCCGCTTTTGGGGATTTGTTCCGTTCGACAATGTCCTGGGGCAGGGATTGGTTATTTACCTTTCCTGGGATAAAGAAATGCCGCTCTATCGGTTGACTCACAAAATCCGCTGGAATCGTATCGGCGATTTGGTTTTATAAAAAAGAACTTGCGGTTCGATTATTTTTCTTTTAACTTCGCGTAAAGAGTTTAGCGAAGAAGTTTCCCATTATTATGTGTCTCGAAAATTCTAAAAGCCTTAGCATTTATATTCACATCCCATTTTGTAAAAGGAAATGTCCTTATTGCGCATTTGCTTCTGAGGATTGGGGCTTCGATCGGATCAATCCGTATATCCGCGCTTTGACTCAGGAAATTGATTTTCTGGCTGAATTTTTGAAGACAAATCCTGAAACACTCTCCATTTACATAGGCGGCGGGACTCCGAACTTTTTAAAACCGGATCATATTTCCGATCTTCTTAGCGCTTTTGGAAAATACGTCAGAATGGATTCGGTGCAAGAATTTACTATCGAAATTAATCCGAACGGCATCGGTTCCGGTCTTCTATCGCGATACAGGGAAGCGGGAATCAATCGGATCAGCATCGGTTGCCAATCGATTCACGATCAGGAATTGAAAACTCTGGGGCGAATTCATAATTCGAAAAACATTTTCGATGTTGTTAAAAGTGCTAATAATTGCGGTTTTTCCCAAAGAAGTATGGATTTTATTTATGGAATTCCGGGACAGACAGTTGAATCATGGTCGGAAACTCTACAGTGGGCAATCTCAACTGGCGTCGAACATATTTCATTGTACAACTTAATCTTTGAAAAAGGGACTTCATTCTACACAATGTTGAAAAAAGGGCAAATAATTCCGTTGGATGAGGAAATCGAATGGCAGATGTACGATTTAGCGCATCAAATGCTCGCGTCTGCCGGTTATGTTCATTACGAAATATCGAACTGGGCAAAACCCGGCTGTCAGGCGATCCATAACTCGGTTTACTGGAATGGGGGAAAATATCTGGGCTTTGGCGTCGCGGCTCATTCTTTTAATGGCGTAAAGAGATGGTGGAATGTTTCCGCTGTCAACGATTATCTTCGGAAAATTTCGGATGGCAATCTCCCTGTAGAAAATTCCGAATCTCTGACCGAAGCAAATGTCCTGAACGAGTATGTCCTGTTGCGGCTTAGGACGATGGATGGAATGAATTTTAAGGATTTGGAAGAATCGACCGGAATGGCCTCGGCGGAAATTTTAGAAAAATTACAGGACAAATTGAAACAGCGCGATCTTGAAAAATATGGTCGGATGACCGACAATCGTCTGGTTCTTAACCATCATGGTTGGTTTATCTGCGACTATATCATTGAAAACGTCTTGACGATCATAGAGGAGAAATGATCATGATAATCAAAACACTGAATGACGTTCCCATAGAGAAAGTCGATGGTATCGGAATCTTAGGTGTTACTAAGCAGGTCTTGCTATCACAAGCCGACGGCACGCTAAACTTTGCGATGCGTCGATTCGAAATTGAACCAGGCGGTTTTTCGTTTTATCACACGCACGATTTTGAACATGAGATTTACATTCTCTCTGGAAATGGTGTTATGAGAGGCGAAGGATCCGAAACGCCAATCCATCAGGATATGGCGGTTTTGGTCAAGCCTAACGAAATCCATCAGGTTATCAATCGCGGTCAGACGAAGTTAATTTTTATCTGCGTCATTCCGAATACCTGATTCCCACTCGTTTTCCTGATATATCATCCAAAAATAAAAATTTCTGAAATCTTTTGTCTTTTTGTAGATTAGTTTGTGAATGAATTGATTGCTATTATAGACGATGAACCGGATATTCGCGAATTGGTTGCGATTCATCTGAAGAAGGGCGGTTTTCGGACGGCTCTCTTTCCGGATGCGAACAGGTTTTTCGATTGGCAGAAAAACAATCTCCCAGACCTGATCGTTCTCGATTTGATGTTGCCGGATATGGATGGAATTGAAGTTTGTAAAGTCGTAAAAAATGACAAACGGTTGGCGAACGTTCCGATTATCATGCTGACCGCCCGAACTGATGAAATTGATAAAGTGCTGGGACTCGAGATCGGCGCCGATGACTATTTGACGAAACCGTTTTCGACGAAGGAATTGGTTGCGCGGGTTAAAGCCGTTCTGCGCCGTTCGGAGAAGACCGCTCCGGAAAGGACAGTCTTCAGCTTTGAAGGATTGACAATCGACTTCGAGAAGTACGAAATTTCCGTGGACGGGGAATCAATCAACTTAACACTAACCGAATTTCGTATTTTAAAAATTCTGATGCGGAAACCCGGTTATGTGTTCAATCGGGATCGTATTCTTCAGGAATTATGGGGCGAAGACAAGATCGTCATCGCCCGCACGATCGACGTTCATATTAAAAACCTTCGTGACAAGTTGGGAAAATACGGCAAGTATATACAAAACCTACGAGGGATTGGATATAGGATTCAACTATGAAGAAAACCTTTTTCTCAAAAATATTTACCGGTTACCTGATCGTTATACTCTCATTGACTGGATTGATCCTCTTTGCGTCGCTCCGGTTGATCCGGACACAGACCGTCAACACGCTGTCAAGTCAGATGATTAATTTTAATTATGTATTGGCGCGTGGATTCGCACCGTTGATCTTAAATCGTAACTACACCGATTTAGACCGGTTGATAAAGGAATATCGGAGGGAAATAGCAACGCGGATTACCGTTATTGATACGAGCGGAAAGGTCATTGCCGATTCCGAAAAAGACCCGCGACGGATGAACAACCACCGCTATCGTCCGGAAGTACGAACGGCGTTTTTGGGCTCTGTCGGTTCGGATATTCGGTTCAGTGGAACGGTCGATTCCGAGATGCTCTACATCGCTACGCCGTTTGTTCAAAATGGGAAAACGATAGCCATCATCCGGTCGAGTGTTTATTTAAGCGACGTCAGAACAATGATCGTCGGGTTCAAATGGCGACTCCTCAGGATTATGCTCGCCAGCGTTTTTCTGGCTATGGCGATTTCATTTTTACTGGCGAAAAGTACAATCCGCCCAATTCAGTTGTTAGTAAAAGCATCGCGAAAGATCACTGCCGGCGATTTCGACCAAAAAGTTCACTGGAATCAAAACGACGAGTTCAGGGAATTATCCGAAAGTTTTAACCGCATGACTTCGGAAATTCAGCGTCTTTTCGACGATATTTCTCTCCGCCATAACGAAATCAAAACGATCATCTCGTCGATTCAGTCCGGATTGGCGGCGCTGGACGCAGGGGGAAAAGTAACCTTCTTCAACGATTCATTTTTAGAAATCGTTCATCGTCAACCGATTGACGGGCGGTTATACTGGGAAATAATACGCGAGCCGGTTTTTGTCGATTTTGTCAAAAAAACGACGGATAGCCGAACCAGTTCAAGCGCGGAGATCGAGATTAACGGAAAACTGTACCTTTGCAGTTCGACATTCATTGAAGAAAACCGGGAAATAATTCTCCTTTTTTCCGACGTCTCGGAAGTGAAAGCGCTTCAAAAACTCAAGAAAGACTTCGTCGTCAACGTTTCGCATGAACTCCGAACACCACTGACCGCGATCAAAGGATTTGTCGAAATCCTACAGGATGAGCCGGACGCGGAGAAACGCCGATACATCGACATCGTTGCGCGACACATCAACCGATTAATTGCGATCGTGAGCGATTTACTCAATTTGGCGGAGATCGAGGATAGGCCGGCGTTACAAATCGAGAAAGTGGATTTGCAGGCGTTGGTGAAAGATACCGTTCATCTGTTCAAGACGAAAATTGCGGAAAAAGGCTTGAAAATTGAAATCAATATTCCCGAACAGGCAAGCATGCTGGACGCCGATCCTTTCCGACTTCAGCAGGTTTTCATCAACCTGATCGACAACGCGGTCAAATATACCGAAAAGGGTTTCATTGCCATTTCCGCTATGAAATCTGATAGAGAAATCCGGATCGAAATCCGAGACACGGGCATCGGCATTGCCAAAGAACATTTGCCGCGCCTCTTCGACCGTTTTTATGTTGTCGATAAATCTCGTTCGCGACAACTCGGCGGTACCGGACTCGGATTGTCCATTGCGCGTCATATTATTCTTCTGCACAACGGCAGAATCCGTGCCGAGAGCCTTCCGGGCGTCGGCACGACATTTATCATAGAACTGCCGGCGTAGAAGTTGTGAGGGATTGACGACGAGTGACAATTTCTGTCAGACAGCCGAGTTGATTGGGTTAATTGAAATAAAGTCGTTATTTTGAGGTCGCATTTTTTAATGTTTTGTTAATGGCGGTGTTAAAGAAAGTTTTAAAATCAAGTTTTCTTTGAATGATGACGGTTTTACCACAGGTTCATCGTTTACACCTGAGCAATTAGCCAGAATTCAAATCGATGCGCAGTTAGTTCTTTGCGGATGGATCATTCAGAACGTTAACAGCATCGATTTCGGCGCAGGAATCGGGATCGCCATTCGGGAATTACAGTCCGGCGCCGGGCTGTCTGAAAGCTTAGAAATAAATATCCTCAAGCGGGTATTCGAGGGCAGACTGGTTCTGCAGAACCCACCTGCGGAGAGGTTGCTGGAGAGAATAAGGGGGAGAAGAAAAATTCAAGGTAATTTGTTAAACTATTTGTTTACCAGTAAGAATAAGAATAAGAAGGTCTAAGATACATTATAATACAAAATAGTATGAACTATCTTGATTTACAGAGAAACATAGTGATTTAGGAGTAAACATGACATATAAGAAATTGAACTTCGACGAAATGACAATATTCAATCGACAAGTCAGAAAATCAAAAGCTCGCTACCCGAGTGATTCACATCATGCAAAGGTTTTATATATGGACAAGGTGATTTTAAAATTGCTATTATCCTGTATAATGATGGTTTTTTCGATGAGAAATTTTTTGGCATATCAAAACGTCATCCTGCTGAGATAGATAATATTCCTAAAGGAGAGTTACTTGCATTTACAATGGCTGTAGAAGACCTTTGCGAACGCAGAAGTGGTGGCAAATTTTCAGGGCTAATCGTACCCCTTATTAATGAAAAATCTATAGATAAAACATCATTTAATAATTGGAAGAAAGACTAAGCTGATAAAACTAAAAGAACTATTGACGGGGTGGAGGAACTACTTACAGCACTATTTCTCTTACTTTCCTTACCTATTATGATACTTATAGACTACGGTATCAAAAGTATTAAATTCGTAAAAAGAAGAAGAAAAGAAGGAAATATTAAAGCAAGCTAATAGGGGAGAATAGTTGATAGAAAAATATGACCGGGTCATAATTTACCAGCCGCCCGAAGGATTGCCCGGCGCTGGAAGTTCATCTCGAAGCCGAGGCAGTTTGGCTAATTCAAAAACAAATGGGTGATTTATTTGGGGAAAGTTACAAGACGATTTCACGACGTATAAATAACATTTACCGTTATACTTTGTTCAGCATATTAAATCCTTATTGAAGATCAATGGCAGAGTCGCCGTCGTTATCCCGGACAATGTGCTTTTTGAAGGCGGCGCCGGAGAAGTCGTTCGGAGGAAGTTACTTGCCGAATATGATGTTCATACTTTGTTAAGACGGCCGACCGGCGTTTTCTATGCGCAGGGCGTCAAGGCGAATGTGATCTTTTTCTGCCACAAACCGGCTAGGGAGAAAGTCTGGACGGAAAAACTGTAAATTTATAATTTACGAACGAATCAGCTCTTCACCCTGAAAATGAATCCGTTAAATAAGAAGGATTTGTTGGATTTTGTAACGTGTTACAATCACGGTAACCGCTACGACCGACAGGAAACCGAACGATTCAAATCGTTCACTTATGAGGAACTGGTTCAGCGGGATAAGGTCAGCCTGGACATTTTCTGGCTGAGAGATGAGAGCCTGGAGGATACCGATGATCTGCCCGAACCGAATGTAATTGCGACTAAAAAGTTGTGAACATGCAGGCGGCACTGAAGCAATTTAACGGGATTCTCGAAGATATGGAGAATGGCAATTCAGAATAAATACCAGAAAGTAAATTTTTCCATTTTGCCCCAACTGATATAAACCGCGCCTCCAAAATATGTGAGTTGGGAAATTTTAAAATCTTGACATTTAAAATTATTCTACATATTATTCGACCAATATTAAATATGAGTCGAATATGATGAACAAAAGAGAGCAAAAAAAACGATCGATCCTTGAAGTAGCTCAGAAAATCTTTTCACGTTTTGGCCTTAACAAGACTACAATGGATGAAATTGCCAAGGCATCCTGCATGGGCAAAGCAACTCTCTACCATTATTTTCGCGACAAGGAGCAGATATTTTACGAAGTTGTTCGTGAAGAGGTAAAAACAATGCAAGATGCTATAAATAATGCCATTAAGGATATATCTAATCCAAAAGAACGACTTCGAATTTATATCAGGGTGAGACTAGAATATTTAAATAGATTAGAAATAACCTACTCCGCGTTGAGAGATCAATATCTTGAACAATTGACAAGTGTAAAAAAATTCCGCGCTGATTTTACTGATTATGAGACTCAAATCCTCAATTCCATTTTTCGGGAAGGTATAGATAAAAAGTTTTTTGTGATTATGAATATTAGTGAAGTTATTAAAATTTTTACATTGGCACTACGAGGTATGGAACTGTATATGATTACAAATTCGGATATGGAAATCAATAAGCAGGAAATAGATTTAGTAACCGATACATTACTATATGGAATCTGCAAATAATTTTTTATGATAAAATCGACTATAAAACCAATATGGTTGGACATTATTGGCATTTGGGTTGATGTCCTGCGTGCATCTCTAAAATCATTTATTGTCCTGATCTTTCTCACCGCTGGCGTTTTGCTAAGTTTTATATTGAGAATTGTAACAATAATTACAACTAAATGGTTTTATATCAAAATCAACACACAATATATTATCCGTCCGCTTTTCCAGTGTCTATTATTTATTGCAGGGGTGAAATTAAAAAGGCCGAAAGACGTTGATGTTTCAAATGCCATAATTGTTTCAAATCATTGGGGATATCTTGATTCTTTTATATTAATGGCTTTATCACCATGTATTGTGATTTCAAATGTAGATGTAAGGCAAATGCCGTTCATTGGCAGTATTATGATGTTAATGGGATTTGTTTTTGTTGATCGACAAAAAAACAGATCAATACCAATCGTACTCGAAAAAGCATCCAATTTGTTGAATAAAACGAGTTTAAATGTGGCCTTTTTCCCTGAAGGTGCTACAGGAGACGGATTTGAATTAAAAAAATTTAACTCTTCTTTTTTTGAATTAGCATTCACTACAAAGAAAAATGTCGTTCCGGTTGTTATTCAGATTGAGAAAATAAATAAAGAGACACCAAATCAAGAAAATATAAATCAGGTCGTTTTCCATAATTTTCGTGGAAATATTATCATTCATTTACTAAGGTTACTGCAGTTAAAATCTATTGAAATCGGATTTACTGTATTACCCCAAATTTCTTACTACGAAATCAAAACAAAATATTTATCACGAAGGAAAATTTGTGAAGTAGCAGAGAATGAGATTAGTGAATTTTTAGATAAAGATAAGAGGTGTTAATATGAATTGCTGTCATTTAAAAAATAATCGTTTTAGTACGAGTGTAAATTTTCTCTTTTTCCTGCTCATATTTTCTATTTTTACGATAAACGCCTATCCCAAAGTTTCAACTCAAACTGGAAAAAACAGATATCCCAAAACACGTAATGTCAATCTTACTATTGAAAAATTAAGGGACAATAATCTTAAAATTGGGCTTGCCCTGAGTGGAGGCGCCGCCAAGGGCCTTGCCCATATCGGCGTTATTAAAGCATTAGAAGAGGCCGGAATACAGGTTGATTTTATTTCAGGAAGCAGTATAGGGGCTCTAATAGGCGCCGCTTATGCATCCGGCGTTCCGATTGACACTCTCGAAAAAATTGTAATTGGGACTGATTGGAAAACGGTCACGAAACTATTCATACCGGGATTATTTCCTTCAGGATTTATCGATGGAGTAAAAGTCAAAGAATTCTTATATACACTTTATGGCGATAAAAAAATAGAAGATTTGCCAATCCCATTTACCGCAACAGCGACTGATATCTCTACCGGTAAATTATATATCATCAATAAGGGAAGTTTGATAGAAGCTGTTCGGGCAAGCATCTCTATTCCGATAGTTTTCATCCCGGTAAAATATCAAGATATATTTTTAGTTGATGGTGGGCTCGTGAACCCGGTGCCAATCGACGTAGTAAGAGAAATGGGGGCAGATTATATAATTGCCGTCCATGTGCTTCATGGCAGGCTTCCCTCCGAAAAAGGAGAATATATACAAATAGAAAATCCTGAACCACAGACACCCGGGGCATGGAAAAGTACCAGCGACTGGATAACGAAGCAAATCAAAATGATTAATAATAGAGAGAAAGAGCGCAAGAAAGATTCAACTAAAACGGAGAATAAATTGAAACATCCGGGAATAGTGAAAATCTCGGAAAATACATTATATATAGCCCAGGACGTAATTGCACAACTTCAAATTGAACTCCACAAGCCTGATTTAGTCATTGAGCCGGATACAAGAAATATCAATCCATATGAGTTTTATCGAGGGAAAGATGCTATTGAAATTGGATATATTGAAGCAAAGAAAGTTTTAGGTGCTTTAAAATAATAGGCACTTTGGGGAATTGTGAAGAAAAGCTTGGAGAATTGAATAGTTTATAAATATGAAAAAACAAATCGGCAATAAAAAAGTACGGTTGGTACTGGGCAACGGTTCCGCAAAAGGGCTGTCCAATATCGGCGCCATGACTGGCGGAGCCTACGCCGCGGGAATCAGCATTTATGAAATTGAGGATATTGCGTGCAAAACCGATTTGGTCTCATCAATGAAATACTTTGTTCCCACAATTTCAAAATCCGGTTTGATAAGCGGAGTAAAAGTAAAAGAATATCTCAGAAATATTGTTGGTGATATAGATATCGAAAATCTTCAAATCCCCTTCACAGCGACGGGAACGCTTGTGGGGAAATGCCAATTATATGAAAAAAGAGCTGAAACTCCTGGGATTCAATATCGGCAATAGCTCCACACCGATCATCCCTATCATTATTGGAGGCGATATGAAGACCTTTGCCGTATGGCGTGATTTACTGGATGCCGGAGTCTATACCAATCCGGTCATACCGCCAGCCGTACCGATGGACCGGTCATTGCTACGGACTAGTTACATGTCAACTCATACCCGAGAGCAATTGGATTTTTGTTTATCAAAATTCGCCGAAATAGGTAAAAAGCACCGGGTTTTGCGTTACGGGAACTGATCTGAAGGCGATTATAGGGATAATTCAGAATTTTCATTTTTATTGAAAATGTTGAGTATTTTTTTTGCAAACAATTAAATTGATCCCGAACCTTCGGGATGATTTGGTAGGTGATTGAAAATGATATTGGACAAAATGGAAAAAAATTGGATGAATTTTTTCGTTGGAAAATTATTCGCGATCGTCGTTTTGATGATTTGGTGTAATGGATGTTCTGACGGGAAATCGGTCGCTACGTTTGGTGCTGATAAAATCATGCGAAACGAATTCCGCGTAGCCTATATTGACTTCTTGAATCAAACAGGAGAAGTCGATTCCGATTCTTTGCGCGAGTGGTTTTTAGATGGAATGATCAACAAACGGCTATTAGCAACCGAGGCTCTGAAATCGGTTGTACCTCTTGACCAATCGTTTCAATTACAACTCGCGGCTTATCGGAATCATTGTTTGCGCGAGGAATATTTTAGATTAGTGATTAAGCCCAAAATCAAGATTTCCGACGCGAGTCTGGATGAGATCGGCGTTTATCTGCGCCAGGAACGCCGTTTCCGAAGACTTTATTTCCTTGATAAAAATTCGGCGAAACAAGTGTTCCGTCTGATCGAAAATGGCGTCTCGTTCATTGTTTTGGAGAATTCTGTTCCTTCTGATATCAATCTGCCAAAATTGGATGGAGATTTAGGCTGGTTGTCGTGGGAAGAGATGGAATTCGATGCCGCAATGGCGGGATTTCGTCAAAAACCGAGCACCATTACGCAACCGATTCATACTGGTTTTGCGTGGTCGATTCTTCAAATTTCCGGTGTCCGGAATCGGATGGATATATCCGATAGTTCTAAAATCGCGAATCGAATGTTTAATCATTATCTAATTGAAAAAAGCATCGGCGAACAATTTTCATTCGATTATGCGCGATCCATGCCGCTTAAATCTATGCCGCAGATAGAGTACCCGACATTAAACTGGGTATCAGAAAGAGTTTCTTCTATTCTGGAGCGCGTTCCTGCCTTAGATGATTTAATTACAGAAATGCAGTTGAATGGCGACGAACTCTCGCAATTGGAAATAGCAATTCATTCACGGCAAAACGAGATTCTTGCAGAGGTTAACGGACAGAAAATAACCATCGCACAATTCGTGCAAGCGTTGAGATATGTCCCGTATGCAATTACTTCAAAAAGCGCGTTTCTCGCGATGGATTACATTGTTCGTGACGCTTTGTTAACCCAAAAAGCAGAGGAAATCGGTCTGGAAGAAAAGTCCAAATCGTTCCCGATTCGGTTGCGACTTTTTGAAGAGGACTACATTCAGAATCGTTACCGGATGGCAGTCGAAGCGAGTGCAATCGGAAGAGGTACGCAGGAAAGTGAAAAAGTAATCATCGATGTTGTTGATCGGTTGAGAAGAAGCGTTAAGATTCGGAAATATTTGAAACGGATAAACGGATTTAAGTAATTTAAATCAGAAGAGAGCGACCAATAAAAAATTCGATTTCCAAGATTCTGTAAACAAACGGACTAAATAGATGGAATTTCTGTCAGTTTTAAAAGGAAAATTTTTCGATTACTTTGAATTTACAGGTTCGGACATGCCCGCAAGTTCGACGTACATTTTATGAAATTCACCGTTGGATTATTGTTGATAATTCTGGAAATTTTCTCGTGTTGAACAAAGAATTTGAACAGAATGATAGAGTTAACAGTGCAGAGCCGGGCATAAAAATGCTTGGTCGCTTCCTTCGTTCGGAATAAATTCGCTGGATTTTATGCATAGAAAGATCGTTAATACCGTCGTATCAAATCTTTACTCCGAGCCTTCATTTCGCTCGGAAATGGTCACACAAGCTTTTCTCGGCGAGGTTGTCGAAGTGCTCGATCAATCCGACGAATGGTTTCGGATCGTTTGTCAGGACGGATATCGCGGTTGGATTCGCTGGAATACTATCGTTGACAACGATAGTTGGGAAACGAACGATGGCAAATGGTTTACACCCGATGACGCGGTAGCAAATGTCTGGAAGACGACGGAATTGACGAACATTTTCCAAAAAGTGACGTTCATGAGCCGGGTTCTGTTAATCGAGGAGGATAGAGACAAGATTCTTGTTCAATTACCCGATGGAAAAACTGGTTGGATGAGCAATCGGCCGTTGACAATTTCAGGCGAAACATTGCGTAAAAAAATTGCCAAGACCGCCCATCGTTTTCTCGGCGCTCCGTATCTGTGGGGCGGGAAAAGTCCGCTCGGCATTGACTGTTCCGGTTTGACGCAATCGGTTTTCGGATTATGCGGGATTTCGCTGAAAAGGGACGCAGGTGAACAATTTCTGATGAAATCTTTGAAGGAAATTGAGATTGCCGACACCGAACCGGGCGATCTTTATTTCTTCGGAGGGAAAAATAGAGTCGAACATGTTGGCATTTCAATCGGAGACGGGAAAATCTTGCATTCTTCAGGCTGGGTTCATATCGACAGCTTGAACGAAACGTCCGCCGATTTCAACGAGCATTTAAAACGGACGCTTCTTGCCTGCAAGTCAATCGGGAATTTATTGTGATGATGGAAAAATCGATCATTCATCGAAGTGTTTTGGTTTTGAATCAAACTTACGAACCGCTTCATATTTGCGACGTACGGCGTGCAATAACGTTATTGCTTGAAAACAAGGCAACGATGGTAAAAACAACCGATCATCAGTTTCTTCGGACGGTTTCATTCAATTATCCGATCCCGACAATCATTCGCATTCAAAGGTATGTTCATGTCCGCCACTGGGAAGCCGTGCTGAATAAGGTGAATATTTTCCGGCGCGACGGGTTCATTTGCCAATATTGCGGAGCAAAAGGAGTTCCACTGACGGTTGATCATATTATCCCAAAATCACACGGTGGCATCGACTCGTGGACAAATCTGGTCACTGCGTGCATTCCTTGCAATAACCGGAAAGGTGATCGAACTCTCGAAGAATCTGGCATGAAACTTCGGAAGAAACCGTTGAAGCCGCACAAACTGCACACATTGCAGAGATTTCTTGAATCGCCGGTCGATGAATGGCGTCCGTATTTATTTTTAGATTAGAGTTGGAGAATCATGGAAGAATTTCAGAAAAAAAGAATTCTCAGCGGCATGCGTCCGACGGGAAAAATGCATCTCGGCAATTATGTCGGCGCGCTGGAAAATTGGGTTGCCTTGCAAGGAGAATATGAAAATTATCATTTGATCGCCGATTACCACGCCTTGACGACGAATCTTGATACAAGCGAATTATTGACAAATACAATCGAAATGGTCTGTGATTGGCTTTCTGTCGGTATCGATCCCCAAAAGAGTCCGATATTTCGGCAGAGTCAGATCAAGGAACATACGGAACTGCATTTAATTTTTTCAATGCTTATTACAACGGCGCGTCTGGAAAGAAATCCTACACTCAAGGAGCAGGTGAAAGACCTGAACATTGATACAATAATATATGGCCATCTCGGCTATCCAGTATTGCAGGCGGCCGATATCTTGATCTACCGCGCGAATGTCGTTCCTGTCGGTGAAGATCAGTCCCCTCACGTTGAGATCACGCGGGAACTGGCTCGGAAGTTTAACCTTCAATATGGTGAAGTCTTTCCGATACCGGAGATTAAAATGACGCAGTTTCCGAGGCTTCCCGGCTTGGATGGCAATAAAATGAGTAAATCGGTCGGAAATACGATCTTGCTCTCGGATTCGCCGGAAGAAGTAAAGATGAAATTGAAGAAAGCTGTCACCGATCCTCAAAAAATCCGGCGCGGCGATCCCGGCAGGCCGGAGGTTTGCCTCATCTATACCTATCAAAAAAAATTTAATCCGGAGAATAGCGACGAGATTTACACAAACTGTAAAACCGGCGCGTTAGGTTGTGTCGATTGCAAAATGAAATGTGCAAATGCAATCGCGGCGAAGATTGAGCCTTATGCCGAAAAGCGTAATTATTTCCATTCGCATCAGGATGAGGTTATGGATATTCTTATCGATGGCGAGAAGCGCGCGCGGGCGGTTGCGAGTGAAACGATGGCCGCTGTTCGGAAAGCGATGTCGCTTGGTTAACGTGCGTTTTATTAAATGAGTTACCACGTCAAACTGGATGTTTTTGAAGGTCCGCTGGACTTGTTGCTTTTTTTTATTAAACGCGATGAAATCAATATCTATGACATTCCCATTTCCTATATCACATCAGAATATCTTCAATATTTGGAACTTATGAAGAGTATGAACCTACAACTTGCGGGCGAATTTATTTATATGGCTTCTTTACTCATGCGGATCAAGGCGCAAATGCTTCTGCCTCACGATATAAACGAAAATCTTGAGGAAATTGAAGACCCGCGCACCGAGTTGGTTCAAATGCTCGTCGAGTATCAGCAGTATAAAATGGCAAGTGAAACGCTTCGGAATCTGGAAGAAAATCAGCAACATTATCATCCTGTTTCTGCCGATCCGGAAACGCCTTCCATCGATCCCGACCTGTTTTTGTGGAATGTCAACCTGATGGACTTGGGTGTAATGTTTCACAAGTTGATTGAAACTTTACCGAAACCGACTTATTATGAAGTTGATCAAATCCGTATGAGCATCGGTCAGCAAATTCGGTTCATCCATTCGTTGTTCGGCGAAAAGAGCCGTCTGAGATTTTTCGAAATCGCCAAACAGTTAAAGAACCGTGTCGAAGTCGTTGTGACTTTTCTGGCGATTTTAGAAATGGTCAAATCGGAAGTTGTACACGTTTCTCAGAAGGATATTTACGGAGATATTTGGTTGTCGAAAATCAAAACCAAGGTTCAGGATGCTGTCGCCAACGCATAAAATCATCGAAGCGCTTCTATTTTCCGCAAGCGAACCGATCACAAACGAGCAGGCAAAAGTTTGTCTTCAGGAAGAAATCGATCTTGCACAGATTGTCGGAGAAATCAACGAATATTACGAACAGGAAAAATCGCCGATCTGGATTCAATCGCTTTCCGGCGGTTATCGGCTGATGACGCGCTCGGAATACGATCCGTGGATTTCACGCTTATTTCAATCAAAAGGCAATCTACGACTCTCGCGGCCTGCATTGGAAACGCTTTCCATCATTGCTTACAAACAGCCAGTCACCCGGACGGAAATCGATTCGATTCGCGGCGTGACGACGGTTTTAAAACCGCTTATCGAGAAAAATCTGATCGAAACCAAAGGAAGGCAAGAAGGTCCCGGACGCGCTTTACTGTACGGAACGACTTCACACTTCTTGGAATATTTTGGTCTCGCAACGATCAAGGACTTACCAAAAATCAAAGAAATTGAAGAGATCATGCATGACGAACCCGGTGAATCCGTTCAAGAAAGAGAACAGGCTTAATAAATTTCTCGCTTCCTGCGGGGTCGGTTCCCGCCGCGCTTGCGATAAAATGGTTCTCGAAGGCAGAGTCGTTTTAAATGGTTCAGTCATCACTGATCTATCTACTGTTGTTCGCGATAGCGACACCGTCGAACTAGATGGCAAAAAGGTTCGTCCGGAAGAACTGATCTATATTTTGCTGAATAAACCCGCCGGAGTCGTTACAACGTTGAGTGATCCGGAAGGAAGAAAACATGTTGGCGATTTGATTGGGAGAAATATTAGAGTTAAACCGGTTGGGCGATTGGATATGTATTCGACTGGCGTTTTGATTCTGACAAATGACGGTGATCTACATTTTCGGCTGACGCATCCGCGATTTAAGATCGTGCGGACTTACGAAGCCAAGATCGAAGGGAAAGTCGGTCCTGAAATTCGCGAGAAAATACGGTCAGGTGTCGAATTAGAAAAAGGGAAAATCGCAACCGGAAGAGTTGTCGAAATTATTTACAATCTGGGCAAAACCGTCGTTCGGATTGATTTGATGGAAGGAATGAACCGTGAAATCCGCCGGATTTTTGAAGTGCTTGGTTACCGAACCCTTAGCCTCGATCGAATTCGTTTTGCAGGAATTGGATATGGTCGGCTTAAACCGGGCGAGTGGCGCTTTCTAAAACTGGATGAAATTCAGAGATTGAAAGAAAAATGTCAGTTATAAAATTTCTCGGAGGGAAAATGTTTGTTTTTGTTTTATGTAGATTTAAATTTAAAGACTTTTTGAAAGGGTGAAATGGGTATCGTAGTCGCAATCGATGGGCCTGCGGGTTCGGGAAAAAGTAGTACGGCGAAAGAAGTCGCCAAAAGGCTGGGTTTTACTTATGTCGATACTGGAGCTATGTATCGTGCGATTACATTGTTGGCGATTCGCAGAAAAGTAAACCCGGAAGTTTCCGAACAGATCATTTCGTTGGCGAGCTCGACCGATATTCGGTTCCGATGGGAAAATGGCGATTTACGGACTCTCTTAAATGGTGAAGATGTCAGTGAAGAGATTCGTTCAGCGGAAGTCGCTCAGGCGGTCAGTCCTGTGAGCGCAATCGCAGGCGTTCGTGAAATCATGGTCAAGCGCCAGCGCGAAATGTCACATGAAAACAATATCGTCATGGAAGGTAGAGACATTGGAACGAATGTATTTCCGAGAGCCGATTTTAAATTTTATGTGACGGCGGATGTAGAAGTCCGCGCCAGACGACGCATCGGAGATTATCAGAAAATCGGTCAAAATCTGAGTTTGGAAGAGATCATCAAAGAGATTAAGAAGCGCGACCGGATCGATTCATCCCGTGCGCATTCTCCGTTGAAAAAAGCCGATGACGCGATCGTGATCGACACCACTCATTTAACCTTTGAAGAACAAGTAGAAAAAATTATTGAAATTGTGAAGAATCGCCCAGAAATGGTTCGATAAAAGGTTCGGCTCGCGTGAGAGACCGCGTGAACATCCGAAACCTATCTTGTCCGTTCAACCCTTAACCTAAGGAAACGTTTGATGTTTGAAGAAGAAAATGAATTAACCCCAACCCCAATCGACGAAACTGCGGTGCCAGATGAGAGCGTGGAAACACCCGCCGCTGAACCCGTTCCCACGCCCGTCGAATTGCCCGTAGCCGAATATGTTACCGAAGAGATCAAAATCGGTCCATATTCGGAAAAAATCCGAGTGTATAATCTGCAGGATTTAAAAGATGAAGCAGAAGTCTCCCGCACCGAAGAACGACTAAAATACGAAAGTTCTCTTAAAGATATTTCGCAGGAACAACGAATTATTGGAACCGTTGTTTCTGTCCATGAAAATGAAATCCTGATGGATGTTGGCTTCAAATCCGAAGGCGTGATCTCGCGCGACGAATTTGAACAAGGTGAATTGCCAAATATTGGTGACCAGATTGAAGTATTTGTCGATACTCTTGAAGATGAGAGCGGACAAATGATCCTCTCGAAGCGCAAAGCGGATTTTATGCGCGTCTGGGAACGGGTTCGTCAAATATACAATAACGCCGAAATCGTCGAAGGTAAAGTGCTCAATCGCATCAAAGGCGGTATGGTCGTTGATATTATGGGCATTGACGCTTTTCTACCCGGCTCGCAGATCGATGTTCGTCCCGTAACGGATTTCGACAATTATGTTGGGAAAACATTTGAGTTCCGTATTGTCAAACTCAATGAACTTCGGAAAAATGTTGTTTTAAGTCGTAAAGACATTCTCGAAGAAAGCCTAAAGGAAAAACGCGACGACCTTTTATCGAAGATCAGGGTCGGCGATATTCTAACGGGACGCGTCAAAAACATCACGGATTTTGGTGTTTTCGTCGATTTGGGCGGTTTGGACGGATTGCTTCATATCACCGACCTGTCGTGGGGTCGTGTCAACCATCCGCGCGAAGTGGTCAATCTGGATGATGAACTGACGGTTAAAGTCATTGATTACGATTCAGAAAAGCAAAGAGTATCTCTTGGTTTGAAGCAACTTCAGCCGCATCCGTGGGAAGGAATCGAATACAGATATCCCATTGGAACCGTTGTCAAAGGTAAAGTCGTTAACATTGCCAATTATGGCGTTTTTGTCGAAATAGAAAAAGGCGTCGAAGGACTCATCCACATTTCGGAAATCTCATGGACTCAACATATTAAACATCCGAGTGAAATTTTTACTTTAAATGAAATGATCGAAGCCAAGGTGTTGAATGTTGATAGTCAGGAGAAAAAAATCTCGCTTGGTTTCAAACAGTTGGGACCCGATCCGTGGGAAGCAATCGAACAATCTTATTCTGTCGGTGCTATTTACAAAGGGATCGTCCGAAATCTGACACCTTATGGTGCATTTATCGAACTGCAGGAAGGAATCGACGGATTTGTCCATATTTCCGATATGTCATGGACGAAAAAACTGCATCATCCTCGCGAAATTCTCAAAAAGGGTGACGATGTGGAAGTTAAGGTTCTTGAAGTTTCAAAAGAAAATCGGAAAATTGGTCTCGGTATGAAACAGATATCGGAGGACCCGTGGACGTCAATTGAATCCCTGTACGTCGAAGGCGCAATCGTCGAGGGTGAAGTTGCTCGAATTACCGATAAGTTAGTCATTGTTAATCTGGCATTTGGTCTGGAAGGAATCGTTCCGCTGGGACAGGTTCCAAAGAAAGATAGAAAAACAGCTGGGAAAGGTGTTCAGATTGGTGAAAAACTTCAGTTAAAGGTTCTGGAAGTGAACAAAGGCGAGAAGAAAGTCGTTCTTTCCCGTGAACAGGCAATGCCGAAGAAGCCGAGAACTGATGCCGAAGCATATATGTTCCAGCAAAGTGATACGAGCGACAAAATCGAGATTCCAGAAGCGATTATCGAAAAAATAGCGGAATCCGAGAAAGAAGCAGAACCGGCTGAAGAACTCGGAACGGAAAAGAAGAAAACTGTCCGGAAAAAGGCAAAAGCCGCTGAAAAACCTGAGCAGAAACAGGAAGAATCCGAAGAGAAGCCAAAGAAAAAAAGCGTTAAAAAAGCCGCTGAAAAAAAAGTGGTTGAAGCGTCCGCTTCCGAGGCCGAAACTGCGATTGAAGAACCGAAAAAAGCCGCAATGAAACGTTCGACTAAGACGGCTAAAAAGAAATCCGAATCAACGGAAGATGAGCCTGAAACTGAAAAGGCGGAATCTTCCGAATCGGAACCTAAATAATCTCTGGAATTCGGTTACGATCAATTAAAAACGAAAGGGGCTTGATAATTTCAAGCCCCTTTGCTATTTTCTGAGCGTATGAATAAACTTGCTGGAAAAGAGAATCGTGGAAAAATAGACAAGCGGGCATTGGTAGCCAACATCTGGAATCGGGTGAAACGCTGGTTTGTTACGGATACGAAAACGAAAATTGGCGTGTTTTTCTTTTCGTTTATTGTTTGGCTTTACACGCTATTAAGCAATGACTATAGTTATTCGATTTCTTCACGCATCGAGATTCGGAACATCCAAGCCGGTAAAACGCTCAAAAGCAAAGTTCCTAAGCGGATTTACGCTAATTTTACCGGTAGAGGGATTGATCTGCTCTATTTGAATCTGATCCGGAAATCGTCGTTCAAGTTTGTCGTTGATATTGGCAACATTCGTCAACGTTACGATTTCCCACTTAGCGAATATTTTTATGAAAATCCGGATAAAATACTCAAACCGAGAGGAGCCAGAATTCGGTTTAACCACATCGTTTACCCGGAAACCCTTCATGTTGAACTCGATGTAATGGGTGAAGCGAAAGTACCTATAATTCCTCGCCTAGAAATTGAAGAATCTATGGGCTACATAAAGGCGGGAAATCCGATTGTTATCCCTGACAGCGCTTGGATTACCGGCCCAAAGGAGTATGTCGATCGATGTTCGGCTCTTATAACAAAAGAGATTACGCTGAAAGACGTTTCGGAACCTTTCGATAAAGACGTCATGATCGACTTTTCCAATCTGACCGGTCTTCATGTTCAGTTCAAATCGGTCCACGTCTATCAAAAAGTCGAGCAGATCAGCGAGAAAAAGATCAATGAAATCCCAGTTATCGTTCTCAATATGCCCGAAAATATGAGCGTAGAAGTCAGCCCGACAACCGTTTCAATGACAGTTCAAGCAGGAATGAGTGCTCTGAAAACGATCAAGTTGGGGGATATCCATGTGACGATCGATTTTCAAAAACAGTGGAACGCCGATCAAAAATTTTATGTACCCGAAATATCTCTGCCTGATGGCATTATCGCCGCGAAAGAAATAATCCCGACTGAGGTTGAACTTCGCGTCTTTCGAGAAAGGAAACTTTAAGTGAATTTACTCGGGATCGAGAGTTCGTGCGATGAAACATCTATCGCCGTATTACGAGACGGCAACGTTTTGACTAATATCATTTCATCTCAATTACTGCATCAAAAATATGGTGGTGTCGTTCCGGAATTCGCTTCACGCGAGCATATGCGGCTGATCGATGTCCTGACGCGGCAAGCGTTAGAACAAACGGGCATTTCACTTGCCAATATCGATGGAATTGCCGTGACGCGCGGTCCCGGTTTGATGGGCGCATTGCTTGTAGGGCTTAGCTATGCAAAAGGACTTTCGTACGCCGCCAGAAAACCGCTGATCGCCGTGAATCATATCGAAGGTCACATCATGGCGAATTTTCTGACATATCCGAATCTGACTTATCCGTTTCTCTGCCTGCTCGTTTCTGGCGGTCATACGCAGATTGTGAACGTCAGAGATTTTGGCGATTATCAGATCATCGGCAGAGGAATCGACGACGCGGCAGGCGAGGCATTCGACAAAGCCGCCCGAATTCTAAATCTCGGTTATCCCGGCGGCCCGCTGATCGATAAAACCTCGAAAAACGGCGATCCGAAATTTTATCATTTCCCACGAGCAAAAGTGAAAAGTGAACGATTCGATTTCAGTTTCAGCGGCATCAAAACGTCTATTCTTTATTTAGTCAAACAGAAAGGCGATGAGTGGGTTGCTGAACATCTATCGGATCTTTGCGCATCCTATCAGGAAGCGATCGTCGATGCGCTGAAAGTCAATACTTTTGCCGTTATCGAAGAAACGCAAAGCCCAAAATTGGTACTGGCTGGCGGCGTCGCGGCGAATTCTAGGCTAAGGCAGGTTTTTCAGGAAGAATCGAATCGGCGCGGAATTGACATCTATTTTCCTGCGCTTCAATATTGCACGGACAATGCCGCCATGATTGCCCGGACCGGACTGGAAATGATGAAACGCGGGCAATTTTCCGATTTGGATGTTTCCGCCGTTCCAAATCTTTCTCTGGTCGCTTAAACGATCATGACCGACTTTCAATTACAACTTCAGAATCTGTCACTATGGGAAATTCCCATCCTGCTCTTTATTGCTTTGGCGATGTTTCTTTCCTTTCGGAAAATTGGCGGAGAAATGCCGGAGCGTGGCCGACTTATCTTACTCGTTCTTCGGTCGATCTTTTTTATATGGTTGGGTTTTTTAACGCTTCAGCCATACGTCAGCTGGAACAAAATTCGGCATCTTTCACCAAAAGTTGTTTTTTGGATGGATAATTCTGCCAGTATGAAAGCTCATAAAGAATTTAACGCAGATTCAATTTTGACTCAGTTTAAAAATCTTCGAAGAGTTTTGGAAAAACGCGGTGCGCAAGTCGTCGTTGAGCCCTTCAGTGTGGATATTTCTCAGGATAAAAACACTTTTACAGATCTATCGTTCGATGAATCAGGCACTGATCTATCACAAGCAATCGCACATTCACTCGAAAAACACGTTGACGATGCTGTCTGCGCCGCCGTTTTGTTTTCGGATGGCGTCTCAACTCAGGGTGAGGAAACGGGTTTTATTGAGACTGGTAAGCGTTTTCCGATTTTTTCTGTCGGAATCGGCGACACGGCGCGTCTGGCGGATGCGTTTGTCGCAAATCTGGATATTCCAGCGACGGCGAAAGTAGGCGATACGATTCAGGTTTCAGCCGAGATCGTTCCGCAGGGAAATGGCGGATTCGCACAGGTTTTTTTAAAAGAAAACGGAAGAACGGTTCAGAAAATAACGGTCGAAAGACATCAGGAATCCTTCCGCCGGCAAATCGCGTTCGCACATGTTCTGCAAACGCCGGGCGAGATTTTACTTTCCGTCGAAATCGATACTGAGAAAGACGTCAATCCGTACAACAATACTAAATCGGAAGGTATATTTGTAAAAGCAACCGATGAAACCATCGTGATATTATCGTCCAGATTGAATGTTGAATCGACATTCCTGAAAAAAACGCTTGAAACCGATAGACGATTCCGCGTTTTCAATTGGGTCGAATCTACCGACGGCTGGATTCCGAAATCAGAACTGAATGTTTTTCGGGGTAATTGGGCGGCGCTTATTCTCATGGGTTACCCAGCGGGAAATTCTGACGCGAATCGAATGGCGGAAATTCGACGGCGGATTCAATCGGGTCGAACACCTGTTCTTGTGATGGACACTCCTTCGCTTTTGCCGGATCGTCTGAATGAGTTATTTGGCGAGAAACTTCTGGTCGGTGCGCCAGAAAATTTACCGGTCGCAATTTCCGTTCAACTGATGCCGGAGAGCGAAGATCATGCGATTTTTAGGGATACTTTTTGTGGAGTGGATTCGAAAGCGATCGTCCGCAATCTGCCGCCAATCGGTCAGCGATTCAAAAAACTGAAATTGGCAGAAGGTTTTGAGACACTGATAACGGCATCAACGCTCTCCGAAACGCCGGTTCTTGCAGTTCGAGATTTTCAAGGAAAACGCCTCGCTCTCTGTACAGGATTGGATTTGTGGCGGTGGAGTTTTATGACAACCGGTGCCCGGCAGATGGATTTCTATCAGGAAACGGTTTTACGACTCATGAATTGGCTGGCGGATACGTCATCGTCGAAGAATGTCCGGATTGCACTGGATAAGTCGATTTATCTTTCAGGCGAAATTCCCGAAATCAGCGCTTTTGCATTCGATGGCCAAGGTACTATTCGGCCGGAAATGTTTTGGCAGACCGAGATTTCGGATGACCGGCAAAAAAAGACACCAGTCGTGCTTTTATGGAACGGACGACGATTTATTGGAAAAGCACCATCTTTACCGGCGGGAACTTATCGGGTAATGACGCGGGCATTTTTCGATACGAAAGAAATCGGAAGTGCGGAGAAGACTTTTACGATTGTGGATCAACCAATTGAACTATCGAAAATCATGCAAAATTCCACGGGGCTTTCCGCGCTCTCGTATCAAAGCGGTGGGGGAAAAATATCGCTTTCCGAACTCGATCATATTGCCGAACTGATTCGAATCCAATCTATTGACAGGGAAGAACGCCATGAAATGCGGCTTTGGCGATCGTTGATTCCTATGCTTTTTTTGATTTTTATCGTCGGATGTGAGTGGATTTACAGAAGAATTTTTGGATATCAATAAAATTTCCTTGCGCTTTTTATTGACTTTCACCTAAGTTTTAACGTGCTGAAGATACGACAAAGGGAGATACGATAGGAAAAATTGGTACTTCCGATCCGGTAAAGGCACACTCAACCGCAAAAAATCGCCAGTTCACTGTTTTCAGGAGGTAATTTTTAAATGAAAAGAATCACAATGATGGGTGTTGGATATGTCGGACTTGTCTCCGGAACCGGGCTTGCCGATTTCGGAAACGAAGTCGTTTGCGTCGATATTGATCCTGAAAAAATCGAGAAACTGAATCATGGGATTTTACCAATTTACGAGCCGGGCTTGCTGGATTTGGTCAATAAAAACGTTGATAAGGGCAGACTTTCCTTCACGACGGATTTGAAAAAAGCGGTTAGCGAGACCGAGGTGATTTTTCTTGCCTTACCGACGCCATCCGGCGAGAACGGCGAAGTCGATCTATCGTATGTTTTTACCGCCATCGACCAGATCGCTGAAATCATCGATAATTACAAAGTCATTGTTACCAAAAGCACCGTCGCGGTTGGAACGGGTGATAAAATCCGCGACCGATTGCTCAAAGCAAAGGTTTCGCGGAAGTTGTTCGATGTGGTGTCCAATCCCGAATTCTTGCGGGAAGGTTCGGCTGTCGGCGATTTTATGCGTCCGGATCGCGTCGTGATCGGAACGGATTCTGAAAAAGCCTTGAATAATATGAAGGAAATTTATCGCCCGCTTTATCTGTTGGAAACGCCGATCGTCGCAACCGATATTCACACGGCGGAAATGATTAAATACGCATCCAATGCCTTTCTCGCGACGAAGATTTCTTTCATTAATGAAATTGCTAATATTTGTGAACTCGTCGGTGCGGATATCCAGACTGTTTCAAGGCGATGGGATTAG